>Ga0180431_10003465_pt1 | contig 20306 bp, 13 predicted proteins | sample SS_ome_11_FD_132459 | JGI IMG/M metagenome (GOLD analysis project Ga0180431, IMG submission 132459) | Hypersaline lake sediment archaeal communities from the Salton Sea, California, USA - SS_1_MS_1 metaG | ecosystem: Environmental > Aquatic > Non-marine Saline and Alkaline > Hypersaline >... | reverse complement strand
GTTACAGCCCAACACGACACGAAAGATCATGCCCGTTTTTTGTCATCGGCCCGCCCGTAGCTCCTCTCGCTCTCCTTACCCCTTTCTGCCGCGTACTCACACGCTTATCCGAAAATCCGGGCTGTTTATTGGAGGTGGGTTCGTTTTTTGTTATTCCATTAGTTTGGGTGGTCTGGTTTCCCCCATTTTGGGAGCCCGGCTAAATTGCAAGGCGTTCTGATGCCGAGATAGGTGTGAGTTATGCGGCCAGGACCGGGTGCGACAAAGCATGGTGAAGAGCAGGATCAGCCGCCCCATGCGAAGAGCATCGGGGCGATGCTCGATGGGCTGGAGGTTGATGCGGCGCGCGGCCTTTCGGCCCAGGAAGCCGCCGAGCGGCTGAGGCGATACGGGCCGAACCGCCTGCGCCGAGCAGAGCGGCGCAGCGTCTGGGCTGTGCTCGGCGCGCAGTTCAAGAATGTCGTTGTCGTGCTGCTGATCATTGCCGCGGGGCTTGCTTTCGGTTTCGGTCGGCTGGCCGAGGGACTGGCTATTTGCGCGGTGATTCTCGTCAACGGCGGGATCGGGTTCGTGAGCGAGTGGCGCGCGGTGCGCTCGATGGAGGCGCTACGTCGGGTCAGCACGGGAAGCGCGCGGGTGCGGCGTGATGGCCGGGAGCGGCAGATCACGCTCGATCGCGTGGTTCCGGGCGACATCGCAGTCCTCGAGGCGGGTGACATCGTTCCGGCCGACGCCCGGTTGATCGAGGCCAACGACCTCCTCGTGGACGAATCCATGCTGACGGGGGAGTCCCTGCCGGTCGGCAAGACCACGGAACCGGTCGAGTCCGACCGCCCGCTGGCCGAGCGCGCGAATATGCTGTTCAAGGGGACGATTGCGGTCGAGGGCTCGGGTGAGGCTATTGTTGTCTCGACGGGCATGCGCACGGAGCTTGGCCGCATCTCCGAGCTGACCGAGGAAGCGGAAGAAGAGGTCACGCCGCTGGAGCAGCGGCTCAACCGGCTCGGGTGGGTGCTCGCCTGGGTCGCGATCGGGATTGCCGTGGCGATCGGTGCGCTGGGCCTGGCGTCGGGCCGGCCCACGCTGCTTATTGTGGAGACGGCGATTGCGCTCGGCGTCGCGGCGATTCCGGAAGGGCTGCCCATTGTGGCGACGATCGCGCTTGCCCGGGGGATGCACCTCATGGCACTTCGGCACGCATTGGTGCGCCGGCTGAGTTCGGTCGAGACGCTCGGGGCGACGCGTGTGATCCTGACCGACAAGACGGGCACGCTGACTGAGAACCGGATGACGCTACATGTCGTAGCGACTGCCGACGCCGAGTACGAAGTGCCTGACAGGGACGCGTCGGAACCGGATGAGGATCAAGCGTCGCCGCTCGTTAAACGGGCGGTTGAGATCGGCGTGCTCTGCAACAATGCCTCAATTGATGTGGACGGCGGTCGTCGAGACGCGCAGGGCGATCCGACCGAGGTGGCTCTGGTCGAGGCGGGTCTTCGGTTCGGACTGCAGCGCGACGAGCTGCTCGACCGGAAAACCGAGGTCCGGGAGGTCGCTTTCGACCCCGATCGGATGATGATGGCGACGTTCCACGAAGTCGAGGGGGCGTACGAGGTGGCGGTGAAGGGCGCGCCCGGCCGCGTGCTTGAGCAGTGCACGACGGTGGCCGAGGACGCCGACTCGGGCGGCCGGGAATTCGATGACGAGCAACGGCAATCCTGGCTCGACAAGGCGAGCGAACTGGGAGGTCGCGGCTACCGCGTGCTGGCGTTGGCGGACAAGCGGGTTGACGATCCGGACGCGGAGCCGTACGAGGCGCTGCGTTTCGTCGGGCTTGTGGGGCTTTATGATCCGCCGCGCGAGGGGGTCATAGAGTTGATCAGGGCATGCAACCGGGGCGGGATCAAGGTGGTGATGGTGACCGGCGACCACGGCGACACGGCGCGCGCTATCGGGGGGAAAATCGGGCTGCTCGATCCAGAACGAGACGAGGTCATTTCCGGTAAGACGTTGGTCTCGCCGGAGGAGCTTACCGACGAGGATCGGGAGCAGATTCTCAAGGCGCGGGTGTTCGCGCGGGTGAGCCCGGAGCAGAAGCTCAATCTGGTACGTACTTTTCAGGAGCGTGGCGACATCGTGGCGATGACGGGCGACGGCATCAACGATGCGCCGGCACTCAAGAAGGCCGACATCGGCGTGGCGATGGGCCGGCGCGGCACGGACGCCGCACGCGAGGCCGCCGAGATGGTGCTGCAGGACGACGCGTTCTCGAGCATCGTTGCGGCCGTCCAGCAGGGTCGCATCATTTTCAGGAACATCCGGAAGGCCGTGCTCTTTATGCTCTGCACGAACGTCGCCGAGATTCTGGCGATCGCGGCGGCTTCGGTCGCCGACATTCCTCTGCCGTTGCGGCCGCTGCAGATCCTGTTTCTCAATGTGTTTACGGACGTCTTTCCGGCGCTGGCGCTGAGCGTGAGCAAGGGAAGTCCGCGCGTGCTGGAACGGCCGCCACGCGACCCGCGCGAGCCGGTGTTGACGCGCGCTCACTGGCTGACGGTGGCCGGATGGGGCGTGGCGGTCGCGGGGTGTGTGCTGGCGTCGCTGTGGCTGGCGCTCAACGTGCTCGAGCTGTCGCGGCCCGCGGCGATCACGACCTCGTTCGTCACGCTCGGAGCGGTGAAGCTGTGGTTCGTTATGAACTTGCGCGATCGCGGCACAAGCGTGCTTCGGAACGACGTCGTGAGGAATCGTTGGATCTGGGCGGCGATTGTCGTCTGCGTCGTGCTGCTTGGGCTGGCCGTGTACCTTCCCGGCTTGTCGAGCGTGTTGGACACGCGTGCGCTGGGGTGGCGCGCGTGGGGCGTTGTGCTGGCGTTGAGCCTGGTGCCTGTAGTCGCCGGCCAACTCATCCTCGGCGTTGGGAGGAAGGACAAGAATAGGTGATGGGCGTTATTTTTTCAGGAGACGGAGGAAGGCTTTCTCGGTGAGGGTTTCGACCGCGTGCTCGCCCGCTTCCTGCGTCTTCGTTTGGCCCGGGTTCTTGCCGACGACGAGGTAGTCGGTGTTTGAGGAGACGCTCGAGGCCGCCTTGCCGCCCTGGCGGCGGATGGCTTCCTTTGCCTCGTCACGCGACATGGCGTCGAGCGTCCCCGTGATGACAATTGTCAAGCCGGCCAGCTTGTCACCACGGGGCTCGGCCTGTGGGGCGATTTTGTGTTTTACGAGGCGTTTGAGCAGCGCTGCGTTCTTCTCGTTGTCGAACCATTGGACGATGGCCAAGGCTATCGTCCGGCCCAGACCTTCCTTGCCAGCCAGCTCGTCTTCGTCGGCGTTCTTCAGCCGGTCGAGGGAGCCGTAGTGCGCAGCCAATTGGCCGGCGAGGGCGCGCCCGACATGCGGTATGCCGAGGCCGTAGATGAGGCGGGCAAGCGTGACTTTGTCCTTGGCCTTGGCGATGGCGCGCACGAGATTCTCGGCGCTCTTTGGGCCGACGCGGTCAAGCGTTTGGAGCTCTTCCTTTGTCAGGTCGAACAGATCGGCGAGGTCATTGACGAGATCCTCGGTCACGAGCTGATGAACCAGCTTGTCGCCGAGGCCGTCAATGTCGAGGGCTTGCTTTGAGCCGAAGTGCAGGATTCGCTGCTCGAGCTGGGCGGGGCAGGAGACGTTGGTGCACCGTGTGATCGCCTCGCCTTCGGGCCGGCTCACTTCGCCGCCGCAGGCGGGGCATTTCCTGGGGAGCTTGTATTTCTTTTCGTGGCCTGTGCGCTTGTTGGTGATCACCCGGACGACGTGGGGGATGACGTCGCCGGCGCGCTCGACGAGCACGGTGTCGCCAATGCGGATGTCCTTGCGGTTGATCTCGTCCTGGTTGTGCAAGCTGACGTGGGTCACGGTGACGCCGCCGATCTCGACGGGTTCGAGGACGGCGACGGGCGTCAGCGCGCCGGTGCGGCCCACGGAGGCTTCGATGTTCTTGATTTTGGTCGAGTCCCGTCGAGGTTCGAACTTCCACGCGAGGGCCCAGCGCGGGTTGGCCGCCCGTGTGCCGAGCGCTTCCTGGTCGTCGAGCGTGTTTACTTTGAAGACGCAGCCGTCGATTTCGTAAGGCAGGTCGTCGCGGTCTTTTTGCATTTGCCTGTACCAGTCCACGGCAGCGTCCGCCGAGGTCAGGTCTGATGCGTGGGAATCGATCTTGAGGCCGAGGCGGCGCATGAGCTTGAGGCATTCCCAGTGCGTGTTGGGCCGCGAGCTCGACGACGGTGCGATTTCCCAGAAGAAGATGCGGAGCGGGCGTTTGGCGGTGACGTTCGGGTCGAGCTGGCGCAGGCTGCCTGCCGCGGCATTTCTCGGGTTGGCGAACGTTTTGTTTCCGGCTTTTTCTTGGGCGTTGTTAAAGGCTTTGAACTCGTCTTTGCGCATGTAAACTTCGCCGCGCAGGACGAGGTGATCGGGCGCCCTACGGCGATGCGCTTTGCTCAGGCGCAGGGGGACCTCGCGCACGGTGCGGATATTGGCGGTGACGTCTTCGCCCGTGCGGCCGTCGCCGCGCGTGGCGGCCGAGGTAAGCTTGCCGTTGTCATAGACAAGCTCGAGGCTCAGGCCGTCATATTTCGGCTCGCCGACGAGCGTCAGGCGTTGCTTGCCGGTGGAATCGCGGCACGTCTCGTAGAAACGCCGGAACTGCTCTTCTTGCTGAATAGCTTGCAGGCTGAGCATCGGGCTCTCGTGCTCGATGGTGCCGAGGTCCTCGTGCGGCGGAGCGCCGACGCGTTGGGTCGGGCTGTTCGGGGTGATAAGGTCCGGATACTGCTCCTCGATCTCGACGAGTTCCTGTTTGAGTGCGTCGTACTTGGCATCGGAAATTTCGGGATCGTCGATGACGTAGTAGCGGTGGTTGTGGTACTCGATCTCTTCGCGCAAGTCTTCGGCGCGCTGTTGGGCTTGCTTCTTGGTCATGTTGTTTGGGGACTTCTTTCTTCGCGCTTTGCCGGCGGTCATCATCGGTCTCCAGCTCAGTGCCTGGCCTTCTGCTGGCAGGTTGGACAGAAGTAGCTCGATCGGCCGCTAATTGTTTGTTTGCGTATCGTGCCGCCGCAGCGCGGACATGAGCCGCCCGCTTCGCGATGCGGCAGGAGATAGGCACGGGGCAACTCGTCAACACGGGCCTGGTGTCGGATAGCCACGCGGAGGACACGACGCATGGTCCGGTGCAACCTCCGCAGGCTCTTCTCGTCGAGCTGCTCCATTTTCAGGCCGGGATGAAGACCGGCCTGGAAAAGGATCTCGTCCAAGTAGATGTTGCCGATGCCGGCGATGCATTGCTGGTCCATGAGGGCAGGCTTGAGCATGCCGCGCCGGTCGGCGAGCAGATCAACGAACCGATCGGCGTCCAGGGCCTCGTCGAGAGCGTCGATGCCCAGTCCCTCGTCCTGGATGAATGCTTTGGGGTCATCGGTCAAACCGATCCGGCCGAGCCTGCGCTTGTTGCAATAGGCGAGTGTATAGTCGTTGTCGAACCGCACGAGCAGGCTCACGTACTTCGGGTCGCCCGACTCGGTCTTGCCGTAGTGCAGCTCTCCGGTCATGCCGAAGTGGAGGAGCAACCAACCGTGCTCGTCGAGCTCGGTGAAGAGGTACTTGCCATGGCGGCACGTGGATTCGAAGCGGCGGCCATTGAGGCGTTCTTGGAGCGTCTCGGCTGAGATGCCGTGCAGCATGCGCTTGTCTGTGATTTCACTTCGGGCGATGACCTGGTGCAGGGCGGTGGCGTTGAGGTACCGCCGGAACGTCTCGACGTCGGGCAACTCTGGCATGGTGTCCTCCGATGCTAATCGAGATCCAACTCCTTGCGGAGTTGCGCGATCGTCCGTGTGTTGAGCACGTCTTTTTTCTCGAGCCAGCCGCGCCGAGCGACGTTGACCCCGAGCAGCATCAGTTCCAAGGCGGCCGTGGAGTGGGCGTCGGTGATGATGGTGAAGCTCACACCCGCCTTGAGCGCGTCCTGGCAATGCGTATCGGGCAGGTCGAGGCGGTTGGGCTGGCTATCGATCTCGAGTCGAACGTTGTGTTCGGCGCAGGCACCGAACACTTTTTGGGCATCGAAGCGGATGGGGTCTCGTTTGCCGATCATGCGGCCCGTAGGATGGGCGATGCAGTGGATCACGCCGCTGCGGATCGCCGTGAGCAAACGCTCCGTCATCTTTTTCTCGCTCAGATCGAAATGCGAATGCACGGCGGCGACGACCCAATCGAGCTCCGAGAGCGTTTTCTCATTGAGGTCGAGCTTGCCGCTCTTGAGAATGTCGACCTCGACGCCCGCCAGAAGACGCAGGCCGCGGATGGCGTCATTCACCGAGCGGATCGCTTCGACATGCTTGCGGAGGCGCGTATCGTCGAGGCCCTTAGCGACGCGCACGGCCTTTGAGTGGTCGGTGATCGCGAGATATTCGTAGCCGCGGTCGCGAGCCGCCCGCGCCATTTCCTCGATAGTGTTCTGGCCGTCGGTTGCGTTGGTGTGCACGTGAAGGTCGCCTCGGATGTGCTTCGGCTTGATGAGATGCGGGAGGGCGTTCTGATCGGCGGCTTCGATCTCGCCGCGGTCTTCGCGCAGCTCGGGCGGTATCCAAGGGAGGCTCAGGCGCTGGTAGACGGATTGCTCGGTCTTGCCGGCGAGGCGGCGTTTGCCTTTGAAGAGCCCGTATTCGTTCAGCTTCCAGTCGTGGTCCTGTGCGCGACGGCGCAGGGTGATGTTGTGGGCTTTCGATCCGGTGAAGTAGACCAGAGCGGCACCGAACGCGCTCGGCTCGAAAAAGCGGAAATCAATTTGGAGGCCGGAGCGGAGGCGCACACTGACGCGTTCCGATCCCCGGCTCAGGACGTCGGCGACCGCCTCGTAAGTGGTCAAGACCTCGGTTGCCTTTTCCCGGTCGCGCGCGTCAAGGAGGACGTCGAGGTCCCCGACGGTTTCCTTACGGCGGCGGAAACTGCCGGCGAACTCCCAGCCCTTGATTTGAGGTATGCCGTCGAGGTAGCGAGCGAGGGACTTTGCGTGATCGGCGGCGACCTTGTAAAGGATGCGCTCGGCGGTGCCCCTGACGGTGGCGATGCCTTCGAGGATGCGTTCCTCCGTCTTTTGGCCCATGCCGGAGAGTTTGCGGACGTGGTGCTTCTCGCAGGCTTTCTGGAGGTCGTCGAGGTTCTCGACGCCGAGCTTGCGTTGCAGTTCCATCGCGGTGCGCGGGCCAACATAGGGAACGTGCATCAACTCGACGAGGCCGCGCGGCACTTCTTCGCGGAGTTCCTCCAAGCGTGTGCAGGTGCCGCGGTCGAGCATCTCGTGGATCTTCTGGGCGGTGCTTTGGCCGATGTTCGGCAATGAGGAGAGGTCTTCGTCTTGCGCCACGAGATCTTCGAGACGGTCAGTGAGGTCGCGCACGGTGCGCGCCGCACTGCGGTAGGAGCGGATGCGGAACTCGTTGGCATCTTTCAGCTCGAGCAGATCGGCGATCTCGTCGAGAATATCGGCAACTGCATCGTTTTCCATGGGGCTGGACTCGTGTTGATGGTGGCTCTGTTCTTGTTCTGTTTTCGTGTTTCGAGTGTGCGACCGTCGTGGGCGCCGCCCGCCGTCAAAGCTAGAGGTGGCGACCTCGGATGATGGCGACCAGAAGCCCTATGCCGACAAAGGCGGCGACGATGAAGCCGATGATGCCGAGCATTCGAAGGGTGAATCCGCCGACGAGCGTTTGGTCTTGAGCGACCAGCAGGCTTGAGCCGACGAGGAGCGCGGCAATGATGAGCGCGAAGCTGATCCGGTTGGCGCTCGTGTCGGTTACTTTGATGAGCCGGTCGAGGTGCTCGTGATAGACGCGAAGCTCCATGTTGCCGCGGGTGGCCTTGCGCAGGATATCGTTGAGTGCGCCAGGCAGATCGGTCCAGAGTCTCCCGGTTTCCCGGAACGCTTTATCCACGTTGCGAAGAACGTGTTTTGGGTTCAGATGCTCGAGCCTCAAGCGGGTCGCGTAGGGCCGGAGCTGGTCGAGGATCTGGAAGTCCGGATTCATCGAGAGGGCGAAGGACTCGACGGTCATAAGGCTCTTGGCCATGAGGGCGAACTGCGCGGGCGGTCGGACGTGATAGCGACGGATCATGTCGAAGAATTCGGTCATGACTTGCGAGAAAGGTACCTCTTTGATCGGCAGCCCGTAGTAGGTGTCGAGGAGCGCCTCGGCGTCGCGAGCCAGGCCGTTACGATCGGTTTGGTCGTCGAGCATCTCGGCGCGTTCGAGCGCTCTGATCGCACGCGGGACGTTGTTATCGACGATGGCAATGACGAGGTCGCGGAGGAAATCGCGGTCGCTGCCGACGAGGCAGGCGGTTTGCCCGAAGTCGAATGGCGCGAGGACGTTGCCGGGCAAGACGAAGAAGTTGCCGGGGTGCGGGTCGCTGGTGAAGAAGCTGTGCGTGAAAAGTTCTTCGAGGATGAACGCGGCGCCGCGCTCAGCGATGAGCTTGGGGTCAAGGTCGGCCTGTTCGACGACTGCGCGCGAGCTGGGCTTGATCCCGTCGATGTAGTCCATGGTGAGCACGCCCTCGGCGCAATACTGTTCGTGGACGGCAGGGACGCGAACCGTCTCGTCATCTTCGAAGTTGCGCATGAAGCGGAGCTGGTTGCGCCGCTCGTTGTTGAGGTCCACTTCTTTCATGACGGCGCTGGTAAACTCAGCGACCACGTTTTCGGGATCGATCGGCGAGTCCGGCGGGAGCATTTTCTTGTAGAGCGTTGCGAGGTGGGCGAGGATCTCGCTCTCGGTGCGAATGACGTCAACGATTCCCGGGCGCCGGACCTTGAGGACGACTTCTTCGCCGTCGCGGGTGCGGGCGCGGTGCACCTGGGCGATGCTGGCGGCGGCGATCGGCTCGGGATCGAACCGGTCAAAGAGCTCCTCCACTTTTGCTCCGAGCTGTTTTTCGATTTGCGCCTGGACAAGCTCGCTGTCGGCCGGCGGCACGGCGTCCTGGAGCCGTTCAAGCTCTTTGATATAGTCGGGTCCGACGAGGTCGGGGCGGGTGCTGAGGAGTTGGCCGACTTTGATGAAGGTCGGGCCCAGTTCCTCGAGGGCCATACGCAGCAGGACGGGCCAGCTTTTCTCGGCGGCTCGCTCGGCGCGGATGCGCGCGACACGCCCGCCGATGCGGATGCCGACGCTGCGTCGGAGCGCCCCAGCCAGGTCTTCGAAGCCGTATTTGATGAGCACATTGACGATGTGCCTGTAGCGATTCAAGCGCCGGGCGGCGCGCCGGAACTTGCCGGGTCTTCGCATCATGAGTTGTGCTTCCGTCTTGCCTGGGGCGTTTGAGGGTCATGTGCGGGCGCAGACTGTGTTGCTCGAAGTGCGTGCAGAACGGGAAACAGGGGCTGCGCGTTCATTCTTGCTCTGACATTCGTGCACATGACTTCGTTCAGCCTTGTGATCGTTCCCTGAATTCCCTGGGGACTAATAGCCATAACGTATTTGACCCGTCATCGTGTTCCAGAAGGCGGGCCGCTGTTGGTGGGACGGTGGTCGTGGGTCGCGTTGGGGTAGAAGAAACGTGTTTACGTCTCTTTGTCCTGGAGCTCACCGGCCTGGCGCAGTTGCCATCGGGCGATCAGTGGTCCGCTGATCTCGAAGAGGACTGTTGTGGCAATGACGAGCGGCAGGACGACCTCGCCGAGCTGCGGGAGCTGCTCCTGAATGAGAAGCGCGAAGCCGAGGGCGACGCCTGCTTGCGGCAGGATGCAGAATCCCAAACGCTTTTGGACCACGGCGGGGGCGCCGGCCAGCTTGCCGGCAACCCATGCGCCCGTGATGAGGCCCGCTGCTCGTGCGACGATGTACAGCGCTCCCACGAGGCCGAGCCCCATCAGTGCGGACAGCTCGAGTTTGATCCCGGCCAGGATGAAGAAAATGGCCAAGAACGGCTCGCTTACGCCCTCGATGGCGTGAAACGGCCGCGCACGATGCTTGGTGCGGTTGGCGACGACAGCACCCATGACCATGGCTGAGAGTAGGTAGGACACGTGGATGACCGTGGCGACGCCGCTGCACAGGAAGACGAAACCCGCGGCCTCGAGTAGGGTTGGTTCTCCACCGCGCACCCGGCTGGTGACCCAGCTCATGGCCAGGCCGATGACGCCGCCCAGTATGACGGCGCCGAAAATTTCCCACAGGCCGTTCAGCAGAGCGGTGCCGTGAGTGGCCGTACCACCAAGGGCCTTCGCAAGAATAAGCAGAACGCTAAACATGATGACACCCCAGGCGTCATCGATGGCCACGACACCGAGGACAGTGGCGGTCAGCGGGCCTTTTGCCTTGCCTTCGCGCGCTGTTTCGAAGATGGCTGCCGGGTCAGACGCGGGCGCGATGCCAGCCAAGACCAGGGCGAGAGGCAACGATGCGGCGATCACCCACAGCCCTGCGAATACGAATAGGGCGGTCATGACCGTTTCACCCACCATGATCCACAAGATAGTGCGGCCCTTTTCTCTGAGCTGCTTGCCGACGAAGTTCTCGCCGAGCAGAAAGCCCACCATGGCGAGCGCGATGTGCGCCACGAAGGGGAACCACTCGAGTGCATCGTGAGGGACCAAATCGAGCACCGATGGGCCGACGAGGGCGCCCACGACGATCAGGATGGTAACCCTTGGGACTGAGATACGCGCCGCCGTAACGTAGGCGAGGTAACCGCCGAGGAGCATAATGCCGAGAAGTGCAAGTGGCCAGCCCGCGTTCCCATCCATTGGCTTACTTCTCGTCTATTGAATACTGGTTGATGGTAAATGCTCCAGACCGCCGCCGCGCCAGCCGGGCGCTTGCTCGCCTGCTACCGCCGGGTTTGGCCTTCTTTGTGGGCTGCTTCGGCGGCTCGTTTTGCCTTGTGTCGCTCTTCTTGTTGTGACTGTTCGACCATTTTGGCGCGGTGCTCGTCGGCCGCTTGTTGGTGACGCATGTCTCCGGCGCTGCCCACGAGGCGTCGGTCGAGCTCGCTCAGTGCGCTCGAGCGGCCGTAGAGGATCAGTGTGTCCTCGGGATATATTTCGGTGTCGGCTCCCGGGACGCCAACGTAGGTGCCGTCGTCGCGCAAGATGCCAAGCACGGTCACACCTTCCTCATGCAGATCGCAACTGCGCAGCGTTCGTCCGGCGAGCCAATCGCCCTCTTCGACCTGCAGTTCGCTGACGCGGTACTGGCCGGAGAGTCTGAGCAGGCTGGCGTAGTCGCGGACATCGAGGTCGGTCCAGCGTTTCAGGGCCCATTCGATCACGCAGTGGAGCGCCCGGCCGAAGCTCTTGCTGATGGAGAGCAGCCACAGGACGGCGGCCCCGCCAACGAGCCAGAGAAGCCTGTACAACTTGGTTGCCCCTGTGCCGGGGCCGGCGAAGGAGAGGATCAACGAGATCAGTACGGTGACCAAGCCGGCGCTGCGCATCAACATCAGGGCCGCGATGATGCGGCGGCGGACGGGGTGGCGGACCACGTACTCCGCCTCACCGGTGGTGAAGCCGGTGCCGGTGAACGCGGAGCGAGCCTGGAAGCGTGCTGCTTCCTCCGAAAGCCCCGTGAGTATCAGTGCGGTGGTGGCCACGCGCGTGATGACGAGCGAGAGCGCCAATGTGGTCAACAGCGCGATCAGCCCTGCGATGCCAATCATTGATTGATTACCTCCTCGGATTCGGCGCGATCATCGTACCGCCGCCGGCCGGATGTGTTTCTTCTCTTTACTGGCCCGGGGCAGGATTAATCAGGTGGTATGTTTGAGTGCTATTTCCCGTTCTTCTCCGGCCTTGAGGTCATGAGTTTCGTCCTGCACGTTGATCGGGACTTTCCCGCGCCATCCTGGCTCGATCGAGATTCGCACAGTCTTTTGGGTGAGTTCGAGATGCAGCCAATGGTCATGGTATCGGATCTGGAGGTTCAGCTTCCGGACCTCGTTGGGCAGTCTTGGGTTGAGCCGTAATGTTTCGCCGCGGATTTCCAGTCCGGTGTAGCAGCGCTGAATCATATCGAGGCTGCCGGCCATCGCCCCCAGATGAATGCCCTCGGCGGTGGTGCCGCCTTGGATGTCGCCGAAGTCGCTTGTGAGCGCTTCGTTGAAGAGTTGCCAGGAGCCGGGCCGATCGACTCGCGCGAGGACCCATGCGTAGACGATCCGGCTCAATGTGGAGCCGTGCGAGGTGCGTTGTTGGTAGTAGCGGATATTGGCAGGAATCATTTTGGGGTCGAACGTGTAGCCCATCCACTCGAAGAGATCTCGGAGTTCCTCGGTTGAGAAGAGGTAGAAGAGCATGAGGACGTCGGCCTGTTTGCCGGCCTTGTACCGGTTAACCGTATCCCCTTCCGCTTCCAAGATCCGGTCGAGCCGCTGAATGTCGCCGTACTTTTCGCGATACCGCTCCCAGTCGAACTCTTCGAGTTGTTCATAGCCTTCGAACTGGCTGATGATCGTCCCGTCGTGGAAAGGAATGAGGAGCTTGCGGCTGATCTTTTCCCAGCGAAGCGGTTCCTCGGGGTCGAGCTCGAGGAGCTCGATGATTTCGGTGCGACGGCTCTCGGTGAGCTCCTCGAGGGCGCGGGTGGCGCACCGGAGTGACCAGGCGGCCATGACGTTGGTGTAGGCGTTGTTCTTGACTCCCGGCTCTTGAGAGTCGGGATACCGGGTGTGGAACTCATCGGGGCCCACCACGCCGCATATTTCGTAGCGGTCTCGGTCGGCGTCGAACGTGGCGAGGCTTGCCCAGAAGCGCGCGATTTCAAGGATTAGTTCGGCGCCGTAATACGCAAGGAAATGGGCATCGGTCGTCGCTTGATAGTATTGCCAGGTGTTATAGGCGATGGCGGCGTTGACATGGCGCTGGCGATGCGTGTTGTCGGGTATCCACTTGCCCGATTTGGGATTGAGGTGGATGACCTGGCTTTCCTCGCGGCCGTTGCTGCCGCTCTGCCAGGGGAACATCGCGCCTTCGAGGCCGGCTTCGCGGGCGGCATGTCGCGCCTCGTTCAGGCGGCTGTAACGATACATCAAGAGCGTTCGGGCGAGCTCAGGGATCCGCAGGTTGAAGAAGGGGAACACGAAGAGCTCGTCCCAGAAGACGTGGCCTCGGTAAGCCTCCCCGTGCAGGCCGCGCGACGGGATGCCGACGTCCATCGGGATCGTGTTGGGTGAGCCGGTTTGGAGTGTGTGGAATGTGTGGAGGCGGAGGATCAACTGTGCTTGGTTGCCGCCCTCAAAGCCGACGTCGAAGTGTCGCCAGAGGTGTTCCCATGCGCGCTGGTGCGTGGCCATCAATACTTCAAAGCCCGGCGCGCGATGCACGGCTTTACAGGCTTCATGTGCCGGCTCGGAGATAGCGCGATCGCGCGAGTCGTAGATCGCGGCGATTTTTTCTATGCGGACCGGGCGATTCCGGTTGCATTGCAGCTTCAGTTCCTGGCTCACCGACTCGTCATCCTCCCGGGTGGTCCGGACGACGGCCGAAGGGCGGTCGCCATCAAAGACGCGCGTGCGCGCCGCCTGGGCCATGCGCATGCGCGACTGGCTGGTATGAACGGTCAGGAAGATGAGGTCTTCTCCGGCTTTTCCCTTGTTTTCGACGACCAGGTGCTTGCCGTTCAGCTCCCGGTAGCGTTCCACGCCGCTATTTGTGACCGCGCCGTCCAGCGCCGTCTGGATGATCAGTTGGCCGGACCAGTTGAGGGGCGTAAGCTCCCATTCGAGGGCGACCAGGTGCGGCTCGCCCATGTGGACGAGGCGGCGACTGCGCAGGGCGGTTTCTTTGCCTTTCCGGTCGCGGAAACGCATATCACGCGTGAACACGCCGCCTTGCAGGTCCAGCTCCTGCCGGTAGTCGAGCACTTCGACCTCGTCGAGGTTGAGCCATGCGCCGTCTTCCGGCCGGCATGTGAGGCAAAGCCAGTTGGGCCAGTTCACAAGGTCTTCGTTTTCGATCATGCGTCCGGTGACCTCGGATGATAGGCGGTTGTAGCCGCCGGCGAGGTATGTGCCCGGGTAATGGGCCCCGCCGGCGGTGGCTTCTTCGGCCGCGCCGCGGGTCGCGATATACCCGTTGCCGAGCGTGCAGAGCGCTTCGCGCAACGGCTGTTCTTGCGGATTCCATCCCGTGTAAATGAGCTTCCAATCATCCATGGTTTCGTGTTTCCAGTTGTTGGGCGAGTCGGTTGAGGAATTGTTTAACCTCCTCGACGTTCTCTAATCTGTACTGGGCTGCCGTCGCCTGAGGGTGGCCGACGACGATAGGGACGCCCTTGTCGCGGAGGGCGCGGAAGGCGTCTTCGTCGGTCACGTCGTCGCCGATGTAGAAGGGCTCGACGGTGGGCCGATCAAGGTCGAGAGCCCGCAATAACCACTCGACCGCTTTGCCTTTGTCCCAGTCCACATCCGGACGGAGCTCGAAGATTTTTTTGCCGCCGCTGAGTCGGAGCCGAGGCTGGCTTTGCTGGATGTCCTTTGCGGTTTGCTGTATTCTTTCGACGAGGTCCGGGGGTGCGTTTCGGTAGTGGACCGCCAGGGCGAAGCGCTTCCGTTCCACACGGGCTCCTGGGATGTCCTGGAGAAGAGTGCGCAGGCGTTCTTCGGCCGCATCGAGCGCCGGGAGACATTGTTGCCCGCCCTCGTGCACCATGTGGATGCCCGGAGGCCCCGAGATGTCGAATCCGTGACTGCCCGCGTAGATGACCTCTTGTAGGCCGACCATTTGCTCGACGTTGGCTCTGTCTCGGCCGCTTACCACGGCGGTAATGCATAGGCCGGCGAGTTTCTTGAGCACGGCACGCATCGGTTCCGAGAGGACCGCGTCTTCGGGTTGTTTCACAATTGGCGTCAGGGTGCCGTCGTAGTCTAGGAAGACGGCGGCTTGACGCTTGATGAGCCGTTGGGCGATGTGTTGGTCGGCTTCCAGCGCTGATGGAAGGTTCTTGCTATTTCGACGAATGTTCAAGGGGCCGAGACCTCCTACGTCGTCGAGGTTTCCAGGGACGACAGTCGCGCCATGGGGGCATCTCGTTTCCACCGGCTCCGTGCCGGCGCCGGTAACGTGAAAGCTGTCCAGGTGTTTTGGAGCGCGACCCTTGTTGTCACGTTTGCCGCCTTGGCGTTCCCGGAGTGTCTGACATCCCTTACTAACACATACGAGGGGTGATTGGTGCCCTTTCGCTTTTATGGGCAGGGAAGCGACACTGATCACGGCGCGAATGAGCAAATGCGTAGGAACAAAATTGCCGAAGGGCCCGTTTTCGAGGATGCCGTGGTGCCGCCGGTGTCGGCGGACGGCGTTGGTTTGTTTGCGGCTTTTGTGAACCAGAACCGGTGGCACGGTTGATAGTTGATAGTCGTTGCAGATCCAGAGGCCAGTGTCTTTGGGAAGACACGGCCCTCCGAGGCATAACGAGGCCGCCATGGGAGCGGTGCCGCTTTTGTCTCGGACGCGTGGGCAGCGATTCGAAGGAAAGGGCCAGAAATATTGACATAGCACAAGACGATGGCTGATCCGGAAAAACAGCAACCCTTTTATGAGACGCGGCGATTCAAAGCCGTGCTCCTGCTCGTTGTCGGTGTCATTCTTCTGATCCTGGTGGTCGCCCTGCGCCGGGTCCTGACGCCGGTGCTGATTGCCCTTGTGCTTGCCTATATTGCCGATCCTGTTCTGTCCTGGCTGGAGCGTCACCGGGTGCGACGGTGGGTTGCCGTCACGCTGTTGTACTGCGTGGGCCTTGGGCTGATCGCTCTTCTCGTTGTCGTTCTCGGCCCGCGGGTCGCGGATGAAGCACGCCGGCTATATCGGTATGTTTCGGAGGTGGCCGAGGAATATGGGCCGCCGTTGCTGGAGTCAGCGGCTGAGTCTTTCTCGGATGCGGCAAAGGACACAACGGGCGCCCCTGTGGTCCCCCATGGCACCGAGGAGAGTGCGCTGGTGGTAGGAGGGGATCCGGCTTTTCCAGCACAAGAGGAAAGTCTTGAGAGGAGGAACGGAGACTCGGATCGGTTGTCTGAGGCCATGCCGGACATCGGGGGGCGGCTCGGGGAATACGTCCATGAGCATGCCGATCGGATTGCCTCGGGGGTGCTGACGGTTTTCGTCGCGGTGGGACGGAATGCCGTGCGGCAGGTGAGTCGGGTTGCGAATTTCGTTTTGGGTTTGATTCTTGTGGCGGTCTTCACCTTCTTTTTCATGCTGCGTTTTCGCGCCATGGCGGCCAGCGTCAAACGGCATATTCCGGTGGCGCACAGGGCCCGTACTCTTCACGTGATCGGCCGAGTGAACACCGCGGTGTCCAATTTCTTCCGAGGGCGGTTTGTGGTGAGTCTGAGTTCGGCCGTCATTTTCAGCGCCGGATTTCGCCTTTCCGGTATTGATTTCTGGCTGCTCGTCGGCCTGACGGCGGGGCTTCTCGAGTTCATTCCGATTCTGGGAGTCATCTTGGCGCTCGTGCCGGCCTGTGCCCTTGCGCTGCTCACGCCGCATCCTTGGGTGAGCCTGGTCGGTGTCGCGCTGACCTTTGCGGTCGTCGAGTGGTTGGTTGAGCCGGTCCTCGGGACGTTCGTTATTTCTCGCGAAGTGAAATTGCATCCTGTGACGATCATCTTGGCGCTGCTGATCGGGGGAGAGTTGTTCGGCATGTTCGGGATGATCGCCAGCGTACCGATTGCTGCGATCACGAGGATTCTCGGTGAGGAGTTTGTGTTGCCGCCGTTGAGAGCGTTGGCCAAAGCGCCTCCGGGCGACAACGAAGGGAGCGGCGAGGAAGAGCGCGCAGAAGCAGGCTCGCCATGACCCGCCCGGGATTCATTGAGGGCGCCGGGATCTCCGATTGGCAGAAGCGCACAAAAGGAGCGGAATGATGTTCGGTAAGCGAATAACGTTATTCAAGCTGCTTGGGTTCTCGGTCCGGATCGATATGAGCTGGTTGATTATTTTGGCCATTGTGGTCTGGTCGCTTGCGGGCAGCGTGTTCCCGGAAGAGTATGAGGGGCTGCATTGGTCTCTTTACGTGGCAATGGGGCTCGGCGGCGCCATCGGGTTGTTCTTGTCCATCGTGCTTCACGAGTTGTCGCATTCGCTTGTGGCGCGGCGGTACGGTCTGCCGATGAAAGGCATTACGTTGTTCCTTTTCGGGGGCGTAGCCGAGATGACTGATGAGCCGCCCAGCCCGAAGGCGGAATTCTTCATGGCCATCGCAGGACCGGCGTTCAGCTTTGTTTTTGCCGCCGTCTGTATCGGGATTTCAGTCCTTGGAAGAGCCCAGGGCTGGCCCGTCGTCGTCACGGGCATCTTCCAGTGGCTGGGCCTCATCAACGCGATTCTGGCGGTGTTCAACCTTGTGCCAGGGTTCCCCCTGGACGGCGGGCGCGTGCTGCGTTCGATCCTGTGGCGGGTGAAGAAGGATTTCCGAGCGGCCAGTCGGATTGCGGCTCAGTCAGGTCGCATTGTCGGTATGATCCTGATCGGGTTGGGATTTTTGAGCTTGCTGTTCGGCAACGCGTTTGGCGGCTTGTGGTGGATCCTGATCGGGCTGTTTCTGCGCTGGGCGGCGCAGCAGAGCTACCAGCAGGTGCTGGTACGGGAAGCGCTGCGGGGCGAGCCGGTCCGCCGGTTCATGAGCAAAGAGCCGGTGACGGCGCCGGCCTCGGTGAGCATCCAGGAGCTCGTCGAGGACTACATTTACGAGTATCACCACAAGATGTTTCCCGTGGTCGAGGACGGGCGCTTGCTCGGCTGCATCACCACGCGCCACGTGAAAAATGTCCCGCGAGACATGTGGGCGCAGCGCCAGGTAGGCGAGGTGGTGTCCCCGTGCTCGGACGAGAATACGATCGCCCCGAACGAGGACGCGATGAAGGTGTTGTCGCGGATGCATGAGACGCGGTCGGGGCGGCTGATGGTGGTTGAAGACGATAAGCTGGTCGGGATTCTTGCCCTGAAGGACTTGTTGAAGTTCCTCGCCCTGAAGCTGGAACTGGAATCAGGTGAAGCGGGAAGTGTCCGGCTGCCTCACGTCTCACCGAGGCAATAGAGGGCCGGTTTTTCCCGGTCAGCAAAGCAGGCACCAGGGCCGAGTCTGCCCTCTGTCTCTACTAACCAAGCACGTATCTTTTGAGCGCCCGGGCGTTGTCAACGGCGAATCCTTGAGCGTCGTTGTTGAAGTAGGCGAAGACGTCGGCACCGTCGGCGAGGTTTGCCTTGATCCGTTGGGCCGCGGCCGTGAGCGCTTGGTGGCTGTAGGCGCCGCCCTTGCCGGCGCCGTGGAAACGCCGATAGATCCAACCAGTCGTTTGGACTTCGGGGTGGTCTTCAATCAAGTCATGGAGGCATAACGCGGCGCGGTGGCGGCGCAACACATCGTAGATGGGTTCGCCTAGCCAGCTCGGGTTGCGGAACTCGACGGCCCACAGGTGGTTCGGCGGCGCGGCATCGAGAAAGGCGTCGAGCCGCTCGGCGTCGGCGTTCCATTGCGGCGGGAGCTGGACGAGGATGGGGCCAAGATGGGGGCCGAGTCGCTCGGCGCGCTTGATGAACAAGCCGATGGTCTCCTTCGGGTTCTTGAGGTGCTTGAGGTGTGAGCCGTAGCGGCTGAACTTGAGGGCGTAGAGGAATCTTTGAGGCGCACGGTCTCTCCACGCGTCGAAGGTTTCCCCTTCGGGCAGGCTGTAGAACGTGTTGTTGATCTCGACTGTGTCGAAGGCTTCGGCGTAGTGGCCGAACCAGTCGCGGTGGGGTAGTTCCTTCGGGTAGAAGACACCGCGCCAGTGGTTGTATTCATACCCCGACGTCCCGATGTGGAAGTTGGCGTTCTTTGCCACGGGTGCCTTTCTGACGGCGTGCCGACGCCGACGGCCGGGCATTCGCCCGCTCAGTCGAATTCGTTATGTGACGAAGCGGAACGTAGCGGCCGTCTCGGTATCGGCCGGCATCTCCTCGTCGGTCAACGTGAAAATGGCGCTGCCGTGCGCTTGTGCCTCGACGCCGGCTCGGTCGAGCAGGTCTTCATCGCCGGGCCGGCGGGTATCGTGACGTTCAATCGTGCGCTCCTCGGGGTGGAAGCGCCCCCAGCGATGGCAGTCTTGTCGAATGAGGAGCGTTTCGACCTGGCCGTCATGGGTGGCCAGGATATTCCTCTCAAGATCATCGCTTGATTGGGAGGTGCCGACGAGCCGGCTGTATTGCTCGATCGCCTGCCGCTTGTTCTTGTCGAGTACCGGTTCCAGCGCTTCGAGGGCATGGGCGTGCAGCTTTTCCGGGGACAGCGCGTCGGCATGATGATGAATCGGTTCCTCACGAAGTCCGGCGTATGTGTTCGCCTGGCGATAGAGCCCGAGCAGGGGGTCGGTGGCGGCGATCAGCAACGGGGCCGTCTGCCCGCCGAGGCGGCGAGCCACGCTTGTGCTGACCGCACTGCAATACCCGGCGAGACGGCGTTTCTCCTGGGTCTTGTCGATGCCTCCGCCCTGGCCGTGGAACACGGCGGCGCGTTGCCCGCTCGAGGATCGTTCGGCTGTTCCGGTGTGGAATTGGAGTTGGCGTTCCGGGTCATCGAAGCGGGTGAACTCATCGAAGCTGCGCGGCACGTCCGGCAGGGTCACCTCGGAGAGACCATAGCAGTCGCCTTGGAAGAGGCGCACCGTGGCTTCGCTCAAGCTGAGCACATAGAAGCATCCATTCTCCTCGAACAGTCGAAGCAGCGGTCGGAGGTGGTAGCGTTCGTTGACAATGGCGAGCTCAGGTACGTCGTAGGGCAGGTGGACTTTCGTTGGCTCGTCGCCGGCATAGAGCACGGCGAGGCCGCTCTCCTGATGTTCCCAGAAGCCGTGCTTTTCGACAAGGCCGCTGAGAGGGTCGAGGTAATCATGGACCCGGCCTTCATCGAGGCCGAGTTCCATGAGCTCGCGCTTGGTTTCGCCCAGTAAGCTCTTGAATCGGATGGGGTTCTGCTCCAAGCCGGGCAGGCCGGGCTGTGTGGGCAGATAGATCGAGATGCTTAGCTTCTTTAGGTGGCTTAGAAGCGCATCGAGTTGTTCTTTCGTGATCGTGTGCATGTGATGCTCTCCGAACGTCTGGGTTCGTATTAGCCTCTCATCTTTGGAGACCTTGAGGGCTCGCGAAGGTTCCAACACTCTGGCATGAATCGGCCGATTGTTGAATGGCGTTCCGGTTCGTGTCCGGCCACCTCCCTTGAACCTAGGGAAATCCCCTAATTGGGGGGGAGCTTCTAGCAGCCCGCGGCGCGGACTCACCCCGATTGAAGCGG
>Ga0180431_10003464_pt1 | contig 20309 bp, 13 predicted proteins | sample SS_ome_11_FD_132459 | JGI IMG/M metagenome (GOLD analysis project Ga0180431, IMG submission 132459) | Hypersaline lake sediment archaeal communities from the Salton Sea, California, USA - SS_1_MS_1 metaG | ecosystem: Environmental > Aquatic > Non-marine Saline and Alkaline > Hypersaline >... | reverse complement strand
CGGCATTGAGACGGACGCTTGCGCCTAACACTTCTGCGGCCTTTGCTGCCTCAGAAGCCCGTTTCTCTGCAGTCCCTCGCGTTCCCATTTCCCCCTTGGTCAAATCTATGATGGCGGTCTTGTACCCTGAGCCTGCTGCTCTGACGAGGGCGCCGCCACAGGTGAGTTCCACGTCGTCGGGGTGTGCGCCTATTGCAACGATGTCTATCGGTTCAACGCTCATTCATACCTCAACGCTTCGACGGGGTCGAGCCGCGCCGCCTTGGCTGCGGGGTAGATACCGAAGAAGATACCGGTGAAGATCGAAGCACTCAATGCAGCGACGACTGACCAGAATGGGACCGAAGCTGGAATAGGCGTCGTGCTCGAGACGATGAAGCTGATGATCCCTCCAGCCACCATGCCGATTGCGCCGCCGATGAACGTGAGCGTAGCGGCTTCAACGAGAAACTGCCAGAGTATTTCCGTGCGGCGTGCGCCGATCGCCTTGCGCACTCCGATCTCCCGCGTGCGCTCAGTAACGGAGATCATCATGATCGCGACCACACCAACACCACCAACCATGAGGCCGATGCTGGACAGAACGATCATGACGAGGAAGAACAGACCGGTCACCTTGTTCCAATTCTCCAAGGCCTTATCCTGTGTCACCACACCAAAGTTGTTCTCATCGCGCGGTCCGAGTTTCCTCATCGAACGCATTGCCGCAGTCACATCTTCGGTGGCTTCACTCACAGGCACGCCTTCCGCGGGTGATATGAAAAAATTTATGCCAAACCGCCACGTGCGGAGGTGTTTCCCGAATGCTCCCTGGGGTACGGTTGCCTCGGGTCGTGCACCTTGTCCGAATATGTCTGGTGGTGGTTGAAACACCCCGATAACCCTGAATGGGACACCGCGAATCTTGATGGCGCGTCCTATGGGATCGCGGTGACCGAAGAGCTCGTCCGACATCCGCTCATTGATGACTGCCACTCGGCTGTTCGATTCCGACTCGAGCCTGGTGAACGACCTTCCTGGATAGATGTCACCACCTGAAACTGCCGGCCAACCGGCGCTGCGCCCACGCACCGACACGGACTGGAGCGTCCGGTTCTCGAATTCGACGTCCCGCGAAGTGCCCTCGTCGACGATCACGAGTGATATAGTTGACAGCTCTCTGAGTCGCTCACCTTCCTCGGCAGTGAGCGGTGGTGCCCGACGCCATTCATCGTCGTCGAACACTACCCCCGTCTGGGGTGAGCGCTGCACGAAGAAGGTACGCGGTCCGAGTTGTTCGAAAATCTCCTCTACGCCACTGTTGATGCCCGAGATAATGGAGCCGATCACCATGACGACCATCACGCCGATGGAGATGCCGAGGATCGTGAGAGCTGCTCGGGCTTTGTTAGCACCGAGCGAACTCAAAGCGATGCCGACACCCTCAAAGAGCTGGGTCATATCTCATTCACTCATACCGCATGGCGTCGACTGGGTCCAGCCGTGCCGCTCGGCTCGCGGGGTATATTCCCGCCGATACGCCGACACCGGCGCCGAGAAGCACGCCGACGACTATGGACCAGGGTGCAACTGTGGCAGGCATGGGCGTTGTCGCATCCACGATTTTTGCCAGAGCGATACCAACGGCAATTCCAATGGCTGCACCAAGAACGGCAAGTGTCGTTGCCTCCACTAGAAACTGTCTGAGTATGTCTTTACGCCGCGCCCCCAAGGATTTGCGAATGCCAATCTCACGCGTGCGCTCAGCCACCGACATCAACATGATGTTCATGATCACGATGCCGCCAACCACCAGCGAGATGCTCACGAGGCCCGGCAAAACGGCAAAGAGAATCCTGCTGATGTTGGCCCAGAAATCGAGCACGGCGTCTGCAGATTCGAGGGCGAAGTCGTTGTCGTGCGTCGGGCGTAAGCCCCTGCGACTCCGCATCACTGCCTCGACATCGGCCATGGCCGTGGTCATGGCCTCGCGCGACGACGCTTTAACGAGTAGCTGGTCCACCACACGGGGTGGATTCACGAAACGTTTCACCGGCGACAACGCCGGTGCTACCACGAATTCATCGAGAGAAAAACCGAAGATCTCGCCCTGGCTTTCGACGACGCCGACAACGCGATATGGCAGACCTCTAACCTTGATTTCCCTACCGAGGGGGTCCAATCCTTCGAAGAGCCCTTCAGATACCTTGCTGCCCAATACAACGACCGGTTGGCCGGTTTGTACCTCCTGCACGCTGAAAGCACGGCCTTGCTCGATGATCCAGTTGCGAACCGCGAAATACTGTGCGGTGGCGGCGATGACCCGGATGCGTGCCGACCTCTCCCGGTATGACACTTCAGCGCTCGCGACCGACTCCCATGCGGTCTGCACGGGCACAGTGATTCCCGCTGCAGCCGCTTCAGCATCGCTGTAGAAAAGGCGTGGTCGGCGCACCCACTCCCGCCATGTCTCCCGAGATACGTCGCCGGCATTGAAGTCAGGGAATCGGCGAAGCTGAAAGGTGTTGGCGCCAAGGAAGTTGCCGGCCACCTGCTCCTTCATGTAGGTATTCATGCCCTCGACTATCGTCACAACCGCGATCAAGAACGACACGCCGATGAACACTCCTATCACCGAGAAGGAGCTCTTCATCTTGCTCGACCAAATGACCTGAAGGGCTAGCCGGATTGCTTCGCGGAAGGGCATGGCTTGAGGAGGGGAGCAGGGAGCAGGGAGCAGCTGGGGTGGGCGGCAATCACTCGTACCTCAGCGCATCTACCGGATTCAACCTCGCGGCACGAGCCGCCGGGTACAGTCCGAATCCCACACCTGTAAATGTCGCTGCGCAGAGTGCTGCGGCAACCGACCAGAACGGCACCGAAGCCGGGAGTGGCGAGAACGTCTTGACGAGAAATGTCAGTCCGCCTCCAGCTACCATCCCGATCACGCCCCCAATGAGGGTTAGCGTAGCCGCTTCCACGAGGAACTGCCACATGATCTCCCGTTTCTTCGCGCCGAGTGCCTTACGCACGCCTATCTCTCGAGTGCGCTCGGTTACGGAGATCATCATGATAGCCACAACACCGATGCCGCCGACCATGAGGGCGACTCCCGACAGAGCAATCATGATCAGGAAGAACATCCCGGTAACCTGATTGAAGCTCTCGAGGAGTTTGTCCTGCGGAATGACATCGAAGTTGTTCTCCTCGCCGGGGCGTAGCTTTCGGATGCTGCGCATCGACGCGATCACGTCTTCGATGGCCTCGGCTACCGTGACACCCTCTACTGGCGCAACCATGAAGTCGTCAATGGAGCGACGAAATGTCCGCAGATATTTGACGTAAGTGGCGTGCGGGACAATGGCCTGCGGTTGATTGCCCTGTCCAAACACGTCCGGCGGCGGATTGAATACGCCGACCACCTGGTAAGGTTCTCCTGCAATCTTGATTCGTTTACCCACCGGGTAGAGAGTGCCGAATAGTCCATCGGCGAGTTTTTTGTTGATCACGACTACCCGGTCCTTTGCGAGTTCTTCCACGAGTGTGAAAGTGCGCCCCGGGTAGATGTCTCCACCGCTAACCTCAGGCCACTTGCTACCGCGCCCGAGTATCCCCACGTTCGAGAGGTTTTGGTTCTGGTACTCAACTGTTGTGCCTGTGAACTCGTCTTTCACCACGAACGCGATCCTGGGCGACCGGGCGATGCGTTCAGCCTCCTCCTCGGTGAGAGGAGGAGGGCGGCGGCGCCTCGTACCGTCACTGATCTGGATCCCAGCCTGGAACTCTCGGAAGACGAAGAAGGTACGCGGACCCAGCTGCTCCACTACATCGGTGACGCCGGTGTTGATTCCACGCACAACCGAGGCAATGACCATCACGACCATGACGCCGATCGCGATTCCGAGAATGGTCAACGCGGCACGGGCCTTGTTTGCCCTGACCGAACTTAGCGCGATTGCCACACCTTCGATCAATGACGTCACGACTCACTCCTGCCGCATAGCAACGACGGGGTCCAAGCGGGATGCTCGGCCCGCCGGATAGACTCCCGCGATGATCCCGACGCCGGCACCGAGCAACACTCCCACCACGATCGACCATGGAGCAACACTGGCGGGAAGCCAGGTGGATGAGTCCACAACCTTCGCGAGCAGAAGACCTGAGGCCACTCCAAGAGCAGCTCCAACCGTTGCAAGCGTGGCCGATTCAACAAGGAACTGCCTCAAAATGTCCTTGCGTCGGGCACCCAATGATTTTCGGATGCCGATTTCCCGTGTCCTCTCGGACACCGACATCAACATGATGTTCATGATCACGATCCCGCCCACCACCAAGGAGATCCCGACCAGCCCCGGCAACGCGAGCATCATGATCGAGTAGATCTGGTCCCAGAAATCGAGAACGGCGTCCGCGGTTTGAAGTGTGAAGTCGCTCTCTCCCGCCGGCCTCAATCCGCGCCGGCTGCGCATGATTGCTTCGGCCTCTGCCATTGCCTCTTGCATAAGTTGAATCGATTCGGCCTTCACGGTCACACCGTCGACGATCCCAGGTGGATTCACGAATCTCTTCACCGGAGATGTCGCAGGCGCCACGGCGAACTTGTCGAGCGAGATCCCGAAAACGTTGCCTTGTTCTTCTACCACACCCACGACACGGTACGGGATGCCACGGACATACAACTCGTTTCCAATCGGTTCGTCCTGGCCGAACAGCTGGTTCGCGAGTTCACTGCCCACTACCACTACCGGTCTGCCGGCTTGCACCTCATATGGCGAAAATGCTCGACCTCGCTCGATCGTGTAGCTCTTGATCTCGAAGTAATTGGCCGACGCGCCGATGACTCGGACACCTTCCACTTCCCGATTCCGGTACCGTACGGTTGCTCCGATCTCGGACTGCCAACCCACGAGAGCAGGCGTGGTGAGTTTCTCCTCGATCGCATACGCATCTTCGTATGTTATACGCGGTCTTCGGCGCCATGCACGGCGAGTCTCCTCGCTGATGTTGCCCATTTGAACGTTGGGACGTTGGCGGAGTTCGAAGGTGTTGACACCAAGCAGCACACCCGCGAAGTCGTCGCGCATGTAGGAGTTCATTCCTTCCACCACAGTGACAACGGCAATGAGGAAGGTGACTCCCACGAAGACGCCTACGACGGAGAAGCTGCTCTTCATCTTCTGCGCCCAGATCATGTGGAGAGCCAGTCGTACTGCCTCCCAGATTGGCATTGCGCTATGCGGCCTCTTGCAGGGTGTCGTTGTGGATCGAGCCGTCTCGTAGGGTGATCAAGCGCTCGGCGTGTGCGGCGACGTCGGCTTCGTGTGTCACCACTATGACGGTCTGCCCGTGTTGGTGCAGATTCGCAAATACGTTCAGGATCTCCTGGCTCGTTGTCGAGTCTAGGTTGCCAGTGGGCTCGTCCGCCAGGAGGATGCTGGGCTCGTTCACGAGCGCGCGGGCGACCGCAACGCGCTGCCGCTGTCCGCCTGAGAGTTCGGCGGGCTTGTGAGCCATTCGGTCAGCCAGGCCGACGCGCTCGAGTGCCAACTCGGCTTTCTTCCGGCGTACGCTCGATTTCACACCGGCGTAAATCAGTGGTAGTTCAACGTTGTGCAGAGCAGTCGCTCGCGGCAGCAGGTTGAACGTCTGAAACACAAAACCGATTTCACGGTTTCGAACCCTTGCGAGTTCGTTGTCACTCACCTGCGATACTTCGATACCGTTCAGCCAATAGGTGCCCGACGTTGGGGCGTCGAGGCAGCCGAGGATGTTCATCAGGGTGGATTTACCCGACCCGGACGGCCCCATGATTGCAACGTACTCGTTCAGTTGGATATCCAGACTCACACCGCGTAGCGCCTGCACGGTCTCTGCGTCCATGGCATACTCACGCCTCAGGTCGCGTACTCGGATCAGCGAGTTTTCGCTCATCCGTTTTCTTCCTCATTCGACGTATTGCCGGTACCGACGACCTCGGTGGAGTCCCGCAGATCGCGAATCGTCTGGTAGGGGCCCGCGACGATCGTGTCACCCGCGGAGAGACCGTCGAGAACCTCGAAATGCTCCTCTCCAGCGATGCCGACAGTGACCGGCCTGAACTCGGCGAGGCCGTTCACGACCACAAAAACACCCTCGGTTTCTGTGGCTGTCGTGTCTTGCGGTGCAGTCTCGGTAGATATTGGTGTGTGCTCGCGAACGGTCAGTGCGATGATTGGGATGCTGAGCGAGCTGTCGCGCGTCGCTGTCACAATCTTCGCCGTGGCCGAGAGGTCGGGGCGGATGTCGGACGGCGGATCGTCCAGCGTTATCTCGACGTCGTAGTCCACGGCCTGATCACCTGCCGAACCGGCAGCGGCGGTGCGCACCGCACTCTGCGCGATCCGTGTGACGCGCCCCGTGAATGTCGTGTCGGGGTAGGCGTCTATCTCAATCTCGGTCGAGTCGCCGACGTGCAACCTCACAACGTCGGTCTCATCCACTAGCACGTTCACCTGGATAACTGACAGGTCGCTCACTGTCATCAACAAGCCCGTTTCGCGCGAGAACGTGCCGGGTACGGCAACCTCGCCCTCTTCCACGGCGAGCCGAGTGACCTGCCCGGCCATGGGTGCTCTGAGGATCGTCTTAGCCAGTTGCTCCTCAGCTTCTTGGAGCATAGCCCTGGCTTGTTCGACTTGGTGTTCCGATGAGTTTGCAACTGCCGCGGCAACCTCGTAGTTGGTCTGAGCGGTCTCGAGTTGTTCGTCGGACACCAGAGTGGAATCACGTGATTTTAGTTCGAGCGACCTGTTTAATGCCCGTTCCGCCTGATCGCGGTTTGCGCCGGCCTGGAGAGCCGATGCCTCGGCTGATGCGAGGCCAGCCTGAGCTCTGGCAACGCCTGCTTCGTATTGAGAGGGATCGATGCGGACCAGCAACTGACCTGCCTCTACCCAGTTGCCCTCCTCTACGGGGAGGTTGATGATCCGACCAGTGATGTCGGCGCTGATATCGACCTTTCGGGTCGGTTCGATCTGGCCGCTCGCCGTGACGGTGGCAACCAGCGATCGGTGTTCGACGGGCTCGAGGCGTACTGAGGTTGCCCCTTCACCCCTGGCGGCGTTGAGCCCTATCACCACAATTATGGCGAGGAGCCCCACGCCGCCGATCGTCAGCTTCTTGCGTCGTGACATTGATCCCTTTCCGGTCTCTGTTACCGTAGCGGTCTCCCGACCGCCGCTTCAAGTGTCGCTATGGCCTGGTGATAACTGTAAATGGCGTTGATGTAGTCGCGTTCCGCGTTCTGTGCCGCAAGCTGCGCGTCTAGCAGCTCGAAAAACGTTCCGGAGCCGACGCGATAGCGTTCGGTTGCCAGGCGGAGGCCCTCGGAGGCAGCCGTCTGGTTCTGTTCTTGAATCTCGATAGTCTCGTGTGCGGCGAGCATACCGTAGTAGGCCTGGGTCACGGCAGTTCGTACGTCGAGTTCCCTTGCTCTTACGAATTCTTTTGCGTCCTCCGCCTGGGCAGAAGCTTGTGAGATCTGCATCGGGCGGCTGAACTGCGTGAAGAGCGGGAAGGAAAAGCCGACGCTAGCGGAGAACGGCTGTCGAGTGAAATTGAACGGAAAAACGGATTGCTGGTCGTCGTACCATTCCCTCAGCGCGGCCTCGCGTTCCGGCGTCCAGGGCTCGATGGCCGTGGCGCAGTCGATGGGCGTGTACGAGAGTCCGAGGCCGTTGATCACGTCGTTTCGGAAATTGCACACTTCGAGATCGGATGCAGTGCTTGCGGCCGCACCTGCCACCTGCTGGTCAACGTACCAGCTTGGATCGGTGTATTGCTGTGTGTATCCGGACCATCCTGCTCTGAGCGAAAACGACGGCAGCCAGTTTGACTTGACAGCCCGCTCGTTTGCCGCCGCTGAAGATTGCCGAGCGCGCAAAGCGAGAAGGTCTGGGTTGGACTCTTCTGCGTCCGCGAGAAGCGTGGCCAACTCCCATTCGGGTTGGACGATCGGAAATGTGTCGGAGAGGACGACCCCGGTCGGGTCGCCAGGGCTGGGCACGCCCATCTGCTGGAAGAGTCGCAGCTTCTCGACTGTCACCAACTGCTCTGCCTGCAACAGCGCTACTCTTGCCTGTCCGAGTGTCACCTCGGCCTGGCGAACATCCAGCATTGTGTTCTGACCCACGTCATAGCGAGCTTGCGCCAGCCGCTGGAACTCTTCGTTGCGAGTTACCTGTACCGCCGCGGCATCCGCCTGGGCTTGCGCCCTAAGCACTGCAAGATACTGCTGCCGCACTGCTGACTCGAGGTTGATCTCCGAGCTCTCGGCTGTGGCGTCGGCCGCTCTCAGTTGTGCCAATGCGAGGCCCGGTTGCATGAAAGTCTGGCCGTTCAGCTGCATGCTCAACTGCAAGCTGTAGCTGGATCCGACAGAACCCGAAGGGAGTTCGTAAGTGAAACCACCGAATAGGTTCTGACTACCGGCACCGGTGTAGCCCGCGCCACCACTTAGCGACAGGGACGGTAGGAACGAAGCAAAGGCATTGCGCACACCCCACGCCGCAGGGCCATGATCGTTGGCAGCCTGGCGGTACGTCGGACTGTAGCGGACCGCCATCTCGACGGCATCTCGAAGCGAGAGAGACTGTGGGATCGATGGTATTGACGGGCGCTGGCCCAACGCGGCTGACGGTGCACTGATGGCCAACGCGGCCAGCAGCGCGATTGTGGAACGTTTCATGTTTTTACCTTCTGAAATACGGGGTTACGCGGTCCACTCATTCGTACGTCGCCCCTCGGGTGCAGGTTTCATCCCGAGACGTTTCTGAGCGAGACGTATTCTAGATCATTTGGGGTGGGGAGCCAACCTCGTCGATTGCGTTGATGTGGGGCTAAAAGGAACTGTTCACCGGGAAGACGAGGACCGATGTCCGCGTGGTTCGCCCGTCAATCGTTCGAGAACAAATGTCGCTACAACTTGAGAATGCGGTTCGCGGAACCTCGTGTATGTCGTTTCCGCACTCCGGGAATCCACTCTCTCGGCCATAAGTAGCTTTAAAAGAACGACTTGCGGCCCCCGTGTTTCGCTCGACACGACCTAACACTGCCAAAATGGCGGCTTTTCGTGATTACGAACGCAACATTCGTGCTTTGGAACGGGTCGGTCGTAACATCGCCTGCACGATTCGTAATTACGAACGATCAATTCGCACCCAAAGTGAGCTGTTCGAAACCACGAATCGTTCATTCGAGCTTTCGAATCACCCGGTCGTCATCACGAATGCAGCACTCGTGGTTACGAAAACTGCAATCCAGATCACGAACGGCCCGTTCCTGGCCACGATTTGGCCGCACCCGGCGCCTGACACCCTGCCCTAAGCTGCGCACGACCTTCCCTCCCCAGCTTCTGTACGAACGAGTGAACGAAGATGCTATGCTGCGCATAAACGGGCTGTTTCTTCCGCTTCTTCCGCGTTCGACACTGGATATTGTGTCACCATTGCGCGGATCCCACCAGAGCTTTCGGGGGACACCTACATTCGTTCAAGGGACATTCGTCGCCTCACAGGGCCGAAAGCACGCCGACCATCCGGGCGCGCGTCAGTCGCTCATAATCCCTGATTTCTTACCGACCGGAAGTGCGTGTAGCGATCGTGTTTGCAGAAGGGATCTCAATCTTGATCAAGCGCCCACGCGTATCGTACCACATGTGCCTGATCTGATCTCCGTTGCCCAACGTCACGTGCCTCAGCTGGCGCTCGTCACCATCCACCACTGTTTGTTCGATCCCGTGATCCGAGAGCGAAGCCCGTTCGCTGCGCCCCGTCCGGGGATAGAAGAGCGTCACCGAACCCGGATCTGCCCTCGGAAGCATGGCCAGCAACGACAGGATCGAATCGTCGATGATCAGTATCCGGCCCGCCCGCGGGTATTGACCGGCTGACTCCCCGGCGGATGTCCGGTGGCGCACGGTTATTCGGCGTGCGGTGAAGTCCACGAAGGTGGTAGGCTGGCCGCTTCCTTCGAGATCCATTCTGGCGCTGGCCGGCTGCGAGTCAGGGCGAAAAGTCACGACGGAAGCTGCAGACGCATAAGATCTGCTCGACGGGTAGTACGCCGAGGCCGAAACGGTGTAACCCGCGCCAGCAAACCCTGCACCAGCGTCCGATAGCTGGCCTCGATGAAGTGTGTATTCCTCGCGCCCGATCACTGTTGAACCACTGCTGACAACCAGTACAGCCGTGTCGACCAACCTGACCTGCGACTGAACAGGCTGTGGCAGAACACTCAGGGCAAGCATTATCGCCAGCCCTGCGCCGCAAGAAGTGTAAGAAGGTCGCGTGAGTCTCATGTTTCGGATCGATCGGGGTTACTCTACACCAATAGCGCGGCCGAAAACCCGGGTCGCAATCCGCTCGTAGATATAATGATACAGCCTCTGCCCCGTTTCGGTCGATGCCAGGCTGGGATGTCCCAGTGAACCAGGGCTGTCTTTCGGGATCGCCGCAGCCGAACCGCGATTGTAACGGCCGATCGTCGTCGGGCTCGGAGTGTAGTCAACGGCGTGTTCTAGTTTTACCAGACCGGCATCGATATAGAGAAGGAGCGAGGTGTCCAGCTCGCCACCATGGCTCGGTAGGTCAGTATCCGCAGAAAGGCCAATGGGCGGTACCGCGTAGATATCCACGGTGCGTACTGTTGCTTGTCGTGTGTGAATCGTGCAAAGTGCTTCTTGGTGAGGTTCCTGGCCATGAGCAGTTATGATGACAAACTGAGCAAAACCACCCGCTTCCCAGGAACCGATCAAGTCATTCATGACACGATGCAAAGTCTTGCCGCTCAGAGTTGCGGCACCTGGGAAGGCCACCATAGTGGCGGCGTTTACGCCATATTCTATGGTTGGGGCACGCAATACGCTGAATTCTCGAGACAAATCGTCGGAGAGGCGTTCGACAATCGCGGTGTCACAACCCAAAGGCAGATGAGGCCCATGTTGCTCGGTGGTACCAACAGGGATTATCAAACGCGGATCCCGTCGGATATGCGAGGCGACTTCCAAAGGTGATAAGTGCTTGATAAACAAAGGGTTACGGTGATCCTCGCCAGGGTATTCCATCCTCAGCTCCTGGTCGTTCTGCTTTGTGCCGTGCTCGGAGTCTGGTTGTACGCCCCGAGGTTGGAATGGGCCATGCTAGCAGGTGGTCTAGGAGTTTGCTCCGTCGCCTTATTCTCCTGGTCACGGAAGTTCAAGCTCTTGCTAGTGGCTGCAGTCGGTTTGCTAACGTCCGGAGTCGCCATTGATTTCTCTTGGAGGGTGAGACAAGTAGAGACCGACTGGCCCGAACTTCGCGAGACGATCTTCAGCTCTGCCGGCAACGAACTAGCAGAGATACTAGACTCTGGTGTCGATTTGGTTGTTGCCATGGCTGACTCAGCGGCACACATCGACGCCACCGCTACGGGGGAAACATTCTCGCTGTTGGAGGATGTGGTTGCGCACGCTGGCCCTGAATCAGGCGCCGCGGTATTCGACACGTCCGGCTCTGCAGTAGCCTGGGCCGGGCGCCACCGTGTGGCACCGGCATTCGGATCAGAAGGGGTTTCGGCGCGCATTACCCAATTCTACGTCTTGTTGGAAGCTCAACGCCAGGTCGGCTCGCGGATTGGTATGAGCCAGGTCGTTTTGTGGGCGGACAGCGCCGTTCCGGATAGAGCAGAGACGGTCGCGGAACGGTTCTACCGCCGAACGGGTGCGGGCCTCGAGTTCTTCCCCACCTGGGCCGCACCAACCGGCGACGCGGGGATCTTCGACTACACTATTGCGGATGACACGCTGTTTAGCGTTGAGGTTGTGCCTCCGGCGCAGGGCGATCTGAAGCTGGAATTGAATGCGACTGGCGGCCGGTTGGTGGCGTTTGGGACGCTTGCAACGTTGGTCATCTTTGCTCTTACGACGCCCATCTATCTCCGCTGGATTGGTGCGCTGGGAATCGGGATAGTCTTGGTGTTCACCCCCGCGGGGAATCGCATCGGGTTTGGTGGTGTCTTTTCGGAGGCAACGTATTACCTGGATGCGCTCGGACCATTTACAACGTCGGCCGGGGCGCTGTTCGCGCTGGCCGGCATCACGGTTTTGGCGTTGGTTCGGGTTTCGCGCTGGATCCTACCGCGAAACTGGGTCTGTATGCTGATCGCAGCGGGGCTAGTGCTCACCGCACCGTTCGCGATGGCGTCCCTCGCCAAAGGCATTACTCCTCCAAGCAGTGGGATAGGTGTCGGCTTGTGGCTCGTGTGGGAAACCACTCTAACAGTGGCTAGTACGGCTATTCTGCTTGCTGCTGGGATTTTGGTTCGAGGCAAACGAGACGTAGCGGCTCCACTTTGGACTGTTTGGGCCACCATTGGCCTGGTGATGGGCATCGCCGTGCTTGGGTTGCCGATCTGGAACCCGGTGGGCGGCTGGCCTGTTTGGTATGCCTTTCTGTGGTTTCCGGCAATCCTTATGGCATTGTTGCCGGGGCCGCGGCTCCGCAGGGTGGCCGTTATTGCAGTTGTGGCCGGTGCCGGTGCGGCGCTACTGACATGGGGTGGGGTGGTGAGAGGTCGGCTGCTGATGGCGGAGCGAGACGCGGAGAGGGTGAAGGGGGGCGATGCGGTACCGATGGGGTACCTGGAGCGGCTCGGTGAGACCTTGCTCCAACGCGGAGTCCCAAGTACAACGGCGGAACTCTACGCGCTATGGCATCATTCCTTCTTGAGTCAGCAGGAATATCCAGCGGTGCTCGCATCTTGGACCCCGCAAGGAGATTTGCTTGCCCGTCTCGACCTAGCGGATCTCGATTTGAGCTCCGAGTTGCTGCAATTCATCGCAACAGAACCAACGACCGTTATCGATCTCAACCGTGTGCACCGCCCTGACGGCATCGTCTATTTGGCTGCCGTGCCGTTTCCCGATGGGTCCAAGTTGACCGTCGGTGTTGGACCCCGTTCCAGGCTGATCGAGCCGGCGCGCCTTGCACGTTTCCTCCGCGGCGAACGCAACGTGTCGGTGCCTTTCGAGATGTCCAGCGGCGAGCTGTCTGCAGAGTCCGATGCAGAGAGTGGAGTCACCTGGCGCAGAGATGGTTGGTCGATTCGAGGTGTGACGACGCACGAACCGCAACCCGGCGTGCTATCCGCATTACGCATCCAGGTTCCAACAGGGGGACTCAGTCGATTGTCGGTGCGCGGGGCTTTGTTGTTGGTGTGGAATGTAGTCGTGATTTTCGTCCTCTGGTCTCTGGGTGAAGGCCTCATCGGGAAGATCGTGCTTCCCCCGGGCATTAGAGGTCTCGTGGCGATTCGCTCGTACCGAGCGCGGCTGACATTCGTACTTGCTGGCTTTTTCATGTTGCCGACTTTGGGTTATGCGGCGTGGACCGTGCAGAAGACTCGGGGCAACGCCGTTCGAAGTCGTGATTTGTTGATCAGCCAGACACTAAGCGACGCGGCTGGTGAGGCTCGTCAGTTCGTTGACATCGATCAAGGGACGCTGCGTGTCAGGCTGACCGATCTTGCCAGACGCCTCAACGCAGACCTGATCTGGTATGACGACGGGGTGCTGCGGCAGGCAAGCCCCGCGGTGCTCGCCGAGTTGGGACTCCTCGACCACTTCATACCGTCCGATGTGCACCGCGGCGCGGATGATAGCGGAGAACCTGAGGTCACGTTGGACGTTTCGGTCGGCGGGCACGCAACGCGCATGGGCTATCGGTATTTCCGGGGCCCTGGAGAATCTGAGGCAACGCTCGCGGTGCCACGACTGGTGGATGTGCGTGGCATCATCACTGAGCAGGAAGACATTTTGTATGGCCTTGTGTTGGCAACGCTCGTTGGTTTGGCAGCTGCAGTTCTGCTCTCAGCGATTGCGGCCCGCTCGCTGGCATATCCGGTTCGGTCCCTACGCGATGCAGCGGATGCAGTCGGAAGCGGCAAGCGACTGCCGCCGTTTGGCACCGGGGTGCCAACGGAGTTTGTGTCTGTTGTCGAAGCGTTCGAGCGCATGGCTAAAGACATCGATCGCAGTCAGTCCGCGCTCGAAGCGGCGCGCAGACGCACAGCAACTGTCCTCAAGAACGTAGCGACGGGAGTGGTCGCACTCGACCGCGAGATGCGAGTCACGATAGCGAATCCACGCGTCGAGCAGCTGCTGGCCGCACCCCTACCTTCGGGAGCGCATATACACGCACTTGGCGGGGCCGAATGGGTTCCGGTCTGGAAGTGGGTCAGAGGTTTTTTGAACGGCCGACTCGAATCGGATGCGTGCGAGTTCACGGTTGGGGAAGTCCAGATCCGCGCACAGATCGCGGCAATGCATGGAGAGCCGAGTGGCTGTGTGCTGGCGCTGGACGATACTACTGAACTGGCGCGCGCGGTCCGCGTTCTCGCGTGGGGAGAATTGGCGCGCCAGATCGCGCATGAGATCAAGAATCCTCTCACTCCGATAAGGTTGGGTGTTCAGCACCTCAAACGGGCGTACGGTGATCCACGCGGCGACTTCGGACACACTTTGGATCGTACTGCACAGCAGATTCTCGCCGAGATAGAACGCTTGGACTCCATCGCCCGTGCCTTCGCTCGCTTCGGAGCCCCGCTCGCTGAATCGGAACCACTGGCATCGGATGATGTCGCTGCAATCGCACGGGAGACCGCGCAGTTGTACGCATTGGGAGGAGATACCGCCGTTATCGTGTGTGCCGCAGAACCTGTCGTTGCGAAAGTGAGGAAGGACGAGGTAAAGGAGGTGTTCGTGAACCTCATTGAGAATGCTCGTGACGGTGGCGCATCTGAAGTGCGAGTGACTGTGGAGGGGGGCTACGCACAACGCGCCAGGATTGCCGTAGAGGACAACGGCGAGGGCATTCCCAAATCAGACCTGCCACACGTCTTCGAGCCGCAATTCTCGACTACAACGAGCGGTACCGGCTTGGGACTCGCGATCTGCAAGCGGCTCGTTGAATCCTGGGGCGGCGAAATTGAACTCGAAAGTGAGGTCGGGCTGGGTACGAAGGTGAAGATCACACTTTGAGAGGCCCGGCTCGGTGCCACGGACCACCAATAGATTTTTCTATTTGATAAGCCGGAGATCGCACCGCATTCCGTGGACCATCTTGAGCAGTGGTAGCTGCTCAACATATTCTTCATCTTCCGATTCCAATGCCGGAACAATCATCAGACCGAACATGCATTGAGGCGTGCAACTACGGGATGCCGAAGCGACAAGCGGTACACACACGGGGACATCAGACGGCAGAGACACCCGCTACTCAGGCAAGGACCGTGTTTCGTGATGCCTTTGGCGGTGCGGCAGAGCCAAGGATAGCAGTAGCACCGGGAAGGGTCAACCTGATTGGTGAGCACACCGACTACAACGACGGGTTTGTGTTGCCCATGGCAGTCAACCGCAGTGTGGCGGCGGCGTTTTCGACTCGCGCAGACCGTGTGTTGAGGGTGCATTCGACGGTCTTCAGCGTGACCGAAGAAGCGGTGATTGACCAGCTAGAACCACCAGGTGGTCACGGTTGGTTCGACTATGTCGCTGCCGTTGCGTGGGCAATGCGCGAGGCGGACATTCACATGACGGGTGCTGACATCGCGATCGCCGGGGACGTACCAGTGGGTGCCGGACTAGCCTCCTCGGCGGCATTGGAGCTGGCAGTGGCACGTGCCCTCGTCCGTGCCTCTGGCGCCACGTGGGATCCGTTACGAATGGCGGCTGTCTGCCAGAAAGCCGAAAACTCATATGTGGGTGTGAACTGCGGTATCATGGACCAGTTCGCCGCGTCGGTGTGCGTCGCCGAGTCTGCCTTGCTTTTAGACTGCAGATCGCTGGATTACACGATCGTCCCGATACCCTCTGAAGCGCGCTTTGTCGTGATGGACACGGGCGTGCGCAGAGAGTTGGCCGCGAGTGAATACAACGATCGCAGGCATAGCTGTGAAACCGCAGCGGCGATTCTGAGGCGCACCAATCCCGGAGTACGCTCTCTGAGAGATGTGGACACTCATATGCTAGCTGCAGCAACCCAGTCGCTCGACGAACTCACGCGTCGCCGAGCGCATCATGTTGTGAATGAGATATGTAGACCGGCGCAGATGGCAGAGGCGTTGCAAAGGCAAATGTTAGTTGTCGCGGGGCGCCTCATGAATGAGTCTCACGAGAGCCTGAGAGACCTCTACGAAGTGTCCTGTAGCGAACTCGATCTCATCACTGAGATCGCAAGAGCCGACGATTCCTGCTATGGGGCGAGGATGACGGGAGCCGGTTTCGGGGGGTGTGCTGTGGCACTCGTATCGACCGAGGAAGTAAATGGATTTGTGAGCAGAATGGCCGGAGAATATCGTGCGGCCGGTGGGAGTGACGGCGCATTCTATGTCTGTTTGCCGTCGGCCGGCGCTGCAATCCTATAGTGTAAGGCAGTACCCTTATAGCGATCTCCATCCTCGCGAAACAGTTGAGAGTTCGAAAGGAAGTGTCGATGCTGCACTGCTGTAGGCAGTCTGTGATCACGTGCGGCGTGGCGACACTAGTTGTGCTTTCTGCCGGCCTCCAGGCGCAAACCACCCCAATTCGCGGTTTTCCTACCGATGCGCTGCCCGAGCAGGCTAGTCGCGAACACTTTCTTCGAACTGCGCCAGACACTGGGCTGCTTCACGAATATATCCTCACGATGAGTGAAGAACCTCACCATGCCGGATCGCCTGGTGCCGAATCAGTGGCCGAGTATGTGCGCGATAAGTACAGGTCATGGGGCGTTGATGCTTGGATTGAGGAGTTTCAGGTATTGTTGCCGACTCCCGTAGACCGCCACGTCGAGCTGCTAGGACCGGACGGGTATGTCGCTAGGCTCGAAGAGACCGCTTTCCCAGAAGACAAAGATGCGGCAGACGCTGGTCAAATACCTTCGTTTAACGCGTTCTCTGCCGATGGAGACGTTACAGGTGAGTTGGTGTTCGTCAACTACGGCCTTCCGGAGGACTACGAAACCCTCAAACGACTGGGCATCGATGTCGCTGGAAAGATCGTGATTGCGAAATACGGGCGCAGCTGGCGCGGCATAAAACCGAAGGTGGCAGCTGAACAGGGTGCGATCGCATGCCTCATCTATTCCGATCCCGAGGAGGATGGTTACTACGTGGATGAGCCGTACCCGGTTGGCCCGATGCGGCCAGAGCACGGTGTGCAACGAGGCAGTGTGATGGATATGCCTCTACACCCTGGAGATCCGCTCACCCCAGGCTGGGGAAGCTCCGAAGGGGCGAGGAGGTTGGAGCGATCTGACGCGCAAACCATAATGCCAATTCCTGTGTTGCCAATATCGTATGGTGACGCCATGCCGTTATTGCGCGCACTCGGCGGTCCGGTGGCACCAAACAACGATTGGAAAGGTGCACTTCCCATCACCTACCATATAGGACCCGGACCGGGCGAGGTTCGCGTCGCTCTACGTTTCGAATGGGAGGTTCGATCGATATTCGATGTGTTCGCCCGGATACCTGGAGCAGAATATCCTGATCAATGGGTAATCCATGGCAACCATCACGACGCCTGGGTGAACGGTGCTCAAGACCCGTTGTCCGGCGCATCCACAGTCATGGAATCTGTCCGTTCGTTCTCACAGCTGCTAGAGACAGGATGGCGCCCCAAGCGCACCATGATATTTGCGCTCTGGGATGCCGAGGAATGGGGTTTGATTGGATCTACCGAGTGGGGAGAAGAACACGCTGACGAACTCCGAGAAAAAGGCGTCGCCTACTTCAATACCGACAGCTATAGTCGAGGATGGTACGGTGTCCAGGGATCCCACACCCTGGAGACTTTTTTCCGCGAGGTTGCTCGCGACACGCGAGATCCTGAGTCTGGAAAGAGCGCGCTGGAGGCTTTGATCGATCGAGACCTGGAGCGAGCCCGCACGGCGCGCGATTCTCTAAAGGCTCGCGGGCAGGAGTTCAGGATCGGTGCTCTCGGCTCAGGTTCCGACTATACGGTATTCATCGATTTTCTCAATATTGCGGCTGCGAACATCGGTATTGGCGGCGCCCAACCGACGGGTGTCTACCATTCGATATATGACAGCTACGACTTCTTCATGCGGTACCACGACCCGACGTTTGCGTACGGTAAAACACTCGCGGGTTCGATGGCAACGGCAATGCTCCGCATGGCGGATGCCCCGACATTGCCGTTTTCGTTTTCTGATGCGGCACTTACCTATGCAGATTACGTCAACCAGATTGCGGATCTCGCGGATGAGGAATTTGGGGAGGGCACCCTGGATATAACCGCATTGCGTGCTGCGGTTGGTGACCTTGCTGCGGCCGGAATGGGATTTGACGCGGCGTTAGAGGCAGCGAGCGCCCTCGGTTCAGTTGCGCTGGAAAGGGAGCGAGGAGCTCTGAGGGAAATCAACACCCTCATATACACGAGTGAGCGTGAACTGGGCATCGAGGACGGGTTGCCACGCCGCCCGTGGTTCCGTCACATGATGTATGCTCCGGGCTTCTACACAGGGTACGGAGTGAAAACCATCCCAGCGGTGCGGGAGGCAGTTGAGCAAGGCGATATCGACGAGGCTCGTAGGTACACGGCGGTGGTCGCGGGCGTCATAACCAGGTTGGTTGGAAGGGTGCGGGAGGTGACAGCGAGGCTGCGCGATCTGATGTGAGTCGGGAGCGGGAGCAGAGAGTGCAGCATGCAGAATAGTGATTTGTGATTGGACGGTCGTTTTTTTTCACAGGACGAAGGGAAGAGACAATGAGGCATTATGGAATCGTCGCACTTGGTGGCCTTGCGTTTCTGTTCGCAGCATGCGGAGGCGACGCGCAACTCGAAGCTGCCTTGGACACTATCACGGCGGAGGAATTGGCTGCGGACGTACAGGTTCTTTCCTCCGACGCATTCGAAGGAAGAGCGCCTGCGTCTGCAGGTGAAGACAGCACCATCAATTACCTGAAAACTCGGTTCGAGGCTGTTGGGGCCGAACCCGGTAACGGAGACAGCTACTTCCAAGAAGTTCCGCTGGTATCGATCACCGCAGATCCCAGCGCATCTCTTCAGATCAGGGGCCGCGGTAATACGATGCGGTTCAGGTATGCGGACGAATTCGTCGCGTGGACCAAGCGCGTGGTTGATTCCGAGAGGATACGCAACTCGGAGTTGGTGTTTGTGGGCTACGGCATCGTTGCGCCCGAAAACGACTGGAATGACTACGAGGGCCTGGACGTCACGGGTAAGACCGTTGTGATATTGGTTAACGATCCGGGATTTGCGACTCAAGACACGGCGCTCTTCAATGGCAACACCATGACCTATTACGGGCGTTGGACCTACAAGTTCGAGGAGGCTGCTCGACAGGGGGCCGCGGGTGCGTTCGTAATTCACGAGACTGAACCGGCATCGTATCCTTGGGCAACCGTCAGGAACAGTTGGACTGGTCCCCAATTCGCACTGGTCGCCGACGACAACAACATGTCGCGGGTAGCGGTAGAAGGGTGGCTTTCATCCGAGACAGCCGAGTCCGTTTTCGAGCGGGCCGGTTTCGATTACGACTCGTTGAAGACCGCGGCCGAGCAGCCCGGATTCCAGGGAGTGTCACTTGGTCTCAACGCTTCAGTGTCGCTGCGAAACACTGTCGTTAGGTCGGTATCGAACAACGTCATCGCCGTGGTTCCTGGATCCGATCGCGCAGACGAATACATCGTGTTCACCGCGCACTGGGATCACTTCGGCAAGAACGAGAGTCTCGAGGGTGACCAGATATTCAACGGAGCAATGGACAACGCCACCGGGATATCGGCTCTGATCGAGTTGGCACAGGCGTTTGTGAATCTCGAGGAACGGCAGTCGCGATCCATCGTGTTCATGGCGGTCACTGCCGAGGAACAGGGTTTGCTGGGTTCGTCATATTACGCGACGAATCCCGTGTATCCTCTCGACAAGACAGTCGCTGCGATGAACATGGACGCGCTCAATATTCTTGGTCCGATGAACGACGTGAGTATTGTTGGCTACGGGAATTCGGAGCTGGACGGATACTTGATCGAGGCAGCGGCACACCAGAATCGCGTTGTAATCCCCGAAGCACGGCCTGAGGCCGGATCGTATTATCGGTCAGACCACTTTTCTTTTGCAAAGGTGGGTGTGCCCGCACTCTACGCGAATCCTGGCACGGATCACAAAGTGCACGGACCTGCGTGGGCCAAACAGAGGCGCGACGAGTATAGCGCAAACCACTATCATCAACCGTCCGATGAATACGATGCCAACTGGGATCTCTCGGGAGCCGTCGACGATATACGTGTCTACT
>Ga0180431_10003462_pt1 | contig 20317 bp, 17 predicted proteins | sample SS_ome_11_FD_132459 | JGI IMG/M metagenome (GOLD analysis project Ga0180431, IMG submission 132459) | Hypersaline lake sediment archaeal communities from the Salton Sea, California, USA - SS_1_MS_1 metaG | ecosystem: Environmental > Aquatic > Non-marine Saline and Alkaline > Hypersaline >... | reverse complement strand
CGCCCGACGAAGAGCGCTCCGGGCGTATCATGCGCAACCGGATCACCTGAGGTTCGCCGGCTTTGATGAACGTCCTCGAACCAGTCCGCGTCGGCTTGACGCAGCTCCAGGCCAACAAGCTGCGCAGCTTTCTGACCCTGCTGGGGCTTCTGATCGGAGTGGCCTCGGTGACCGGTATCGTGGCTCTGGCCGAGGGTCTGCGCTCCTCTGTCACCGAACAGCTCGATCAGCTCGGCGGCTCGTCCCTGGTCATGCTGACCAATCCGCGCCGTTTCTACCGCGACGATGAAGGCCGCTGGATCCGCCGGATTCACGACGATCACCTCGAGATGGAGGATATCGACCGGATCCTGACCGAGGTGCCCCATGTGCGTAGCGTCACCCCGCACGAGCGTAGCGGCGGGCAGTTCCGCCACGGCAAGGTATCGGTCGATGCCCAGGTCAACGGTGCCACCCTCGGTTTCGCCGAGGCCATGGCCTGGGAAGTCGACCGCGGCCGCTGGATCAACCGCACCGATCTCGAGCGCTGGCGCAAGGTCATGATCCTGGGACCCGATCTGGCTACCGATCTCTTCGGCGATGAGGATCCGATTGGTCAGGAAGTGAAGTTCCGGGGCGAACGCTTCGATATCATCGGTGTGATGCAGTCGAAGCGGGTCATGGAAGAAGATTTCGACGACATGGCGGTGATGCCGATCACCACCCTGAAAAAGCGGATCACCGGCCGTGACCGTATCGACATCCTGATGATCCGGGCCGAAATCGGGAGCGATATCGACCAGGTCGTGGCCGATCTGCGCCGGGTTCTGCGCCGCTACCACCGCTACGGCCGCGATTTCGAGATCGAGACCGCCGACCAGGCGATGGAAGAACTCAACCAGGTCATCCTGATCATGCAGCTCGTCTTCGGCGGCATCGCCGGTATTTCGCTGCTGGTGGGGGGGATCGGGATCATGAACATCATGCTCGTCTCGGTCACCGAACGCACCCGCGAGGTGGGCATCCGCAAGGCGGTCGGCGCCCGCCGCAACGATATCCTGGTGCAGTTCCTGCTCGAGGCCGTGGTCCTGGCCGTGGCGGGCGGGCTGCTCGGTCTGGGGGGTGGCTGGATCCTGGGGCAGGGACTGGCGCTGCTCATCTCCAACCTCTCCGGCGAGCCCTTCACGGCCGTCATCAACCTGCAGGTCGCCGGACTGGCGATCGCCTTCAGTGCCTTCATCGGCATCTTTTTCGGGGTTTATCCCGCTCGTCGGGCCGCCCGGCTCGACCCGGTGGAAGCGTTGCGCTACGAATAACCGGCCGCTATCCTGCACCATCATCCCCACCCCCGCTCGGGCTCATGAGCTGAACGGAAGGACCGCATGACCGCAATGCTGGTGATCGGCGGTATTGCCCTGCTCTGGATCGGCGGTGAGCTGCTGATCCGAGGATCGGTCCGTCTGGCCGCCACTCTCGGCGTGCGTCCGCTCATCATCGGGCTCACGGTGGTGGCTTTCGGCACCTCCAGCCCGGAACTGGCCGCCTCGCTGGTCGCCGCCCTGGCGAATACCCACGATATGGTGCTCGGTAACGTCGTCGGCTCGAACATTCTCAATATCGCTCTGATTCTGGGACTGACCGGTCTGCTTTACCCCCTGGCGACCAACGGTTCCCTGCTGCGCCGGGAGATACCGGTCATGCTCGGAGCCGGATTGCTCCTGTTCGGGATACTCGCCAACGGCGCTATCGGGCGCTGGGAGGGTGGTGTCCTCTTCGGACTGCTCTGCATCTATCTGGTCGTCCTCTACCGCGACCGCCGCGAGGGCGACCGTCCCGAAGAGTTGGCGGTCCCGGTACCTCTGCGTTCGGGGCGGCCGGGTCTGGCTGTACTGCAGGTGATCGTGGGGATCGTGACTCTGACCCTGGGAGCGCGCTGGCTGGTGAACGGCGCCCGCGAGGTCGCTCTCGCCTGGGGAATTACGGAGCGGATCATCGGTCTGACGATCGTGGCCTTCGGTACCAGCCTGCCCGAACTGGTGAGCGCTTTGATCGCGGCACTCCGTCAGGAAGCCGATCTGGTGCTCGGCAACCTGGTCGGATCGAGTATCTTCAACGTTCTCGCCATTCTGGGACTGACTGCCCTGGTCCGGCCGATCGCGGTCGATCCCGGGCCGGTCATACTCGATCTGGCCCTCATGACCGGTATCGGGGCCGTCGCCTGGCTGCTGCTGGCAACCAGGCGGAGAATGGAGCGGTGGGAGGGGGGGGTGCTCCTGGCTCTTTTCGCTCTCTATGTGATGTATCTCTTCGTTGTGAAATAGTGCTTTTCTCGAAAGAGCATCATTAAAAGAGGAGGGTAAACAGCAGCTCGCGGTTCCGCTCGCCACCCCCCGACCAGGGATTCTTCCGGTACCAGGCGTATTCGACCACGAAAGGCAGGGCCAGAGTGAGCCGCAAACTGGTACCCCTCGAGCCGAGTGGTCCGACCTTCTCGCCATCCCAGCGGGCTTCGGCCCCTTCTGCGAAGAACACCAGCTGCACCGGCCAGCCGCGCTGTTCGAACATGCGGATCGGCTTGATCTGCATCAGTTCCAGCAGCTGCAGGCGCAGCTCGGTGTTGTACAGGGTGTAGGAGGAACCGTACATGTCGTACAGGTTCCAGAAGCCGCGCAGGAAAAAACCCCCGCCGAGGAAGAAGATTTCAGGTTCCAGGCCGGTGCTGTGACCGCCCGCCACCCGGCCGGCGGCGACGATGTAACGATGCAGGGGGAAGTAGCCGCGCAGATCGGCCAGCAGGTAGCGGTTGAAGGTCGTCAGCCCGCCCTCGGTGTTGAAAATGTAGTTGTAATAAGCGCTGAAAACCCAGCCCTTGTGCGGCCCCTGCGGGCTCCAGGTCGAGAGATCGCGGGTGTAGCCGATACCGAATTCGAACTGATCGTATTCCACGCTGCCCAGAATCGTCCCCTGGTGGCGTCGCTCGGTGGCTACCCCGGCCAGCAGGTCGAGGTCGCTGAACTGATTGAAGGGCAGGTTGATCTGGGCCGTGACGCCGGCTCGCTCCCTGAAGTAGAACTGCTGCCGGGCCCAGTTGTAGTAGATCCCGTCGGTGCGGTACACCGCCGCGCCCATCTTGATCCGGTTCTTCTGGTTCCAGTAGCTGGCGATCCACGACAGATCTGTGATCCCGCTACGGGGTCCGTCCCAGACCGCCGCTCCGAGCTGATGGTTGCCGAGGATGTCGCTGAAGCTCACGGTGGTCCCGAACTGGCTGGCGTTGTAGCCGCGGTAGCCGCCGAACTCGCTGTAGGCATAGAACTGGTCGATGCTGTAGGCCGGCCGGTAGGTATCGCTCTCGAGTCCTTCTGCAGCCAGGATATCGGCGGTTGCGGACCGCTCCGGTTCCCAGGTCCGGTTCACGGCTTCCAGCCGGATCGCGCTGCGCGGCAGACTGCCCGATCTGACCGAAGGGTCGGGTGTCTGCCCGCCCGGATTCGGCAGGTCTGTCAGGGGCAGCAGGTAGAGCCGGTACTCCTCGTCATCGAATCCCGAGAAAATGAGCAGTTCCGAACTCACCGGCGCCGGTGTAAATGCACCCAGGGTGACGTCGGTGACGGGTTCGGGGTCGCCTTCGGGGCGCCAGCGGTACAGGTTGTTGACCCCGGTGTAATCGGACTGGAAAAAGAGCTGTGAACCGTCGGGCGAGAAAGCCGGACTCAATTCGTTGCCTGTGCCGTCGGTGAGCTGAACCAGTTCGTCCGTATCGAGGTCGAGGGTGAACAGGTGGTAGGCGAAAGTCGTCGGCGGGCTGGCCCGATCGGAGGCGAAAACCACCCGGTCGTCGTGGACGACCGGCATGCGGTCGCTGGCCAGATCGTGGGTCAGTCGCCGCCCGAGCCGGCCGGAGTCGATGTCGGCCAGGTAGAGGTCCTGATAGCCGTCAAGCCCGAGTCCCGAGAAAATGATCGTCGAACTCGAATCGGTAAAACGTACGCCGGTCAAAGCCACGATCCCGTACGGCTCGGGATCGAAGATGAGCTTCCGCCTCGACCGCAGGTGCAACTCTCCGTCGGGGGCGCGTTCGATATCCTCGGCGTAGACCACGTCACGGTCCCGCAGCTGGGCGGTATAGATGACCCGGTAGAGATTGTCTCCGAGGTGCCGGATATCGCCTCCCTCGGTGAGGATATGGATGCTCTCGATCTCGGGTGTGTTTTCTCGTGCCAGCCGTATCTGACGGCCGCTCTCAAGATCGATGACCTGGATGGTGAAGTAGAGTTCGTCGTGCAGGGTCTTGGAAAGAACCAGTCGCCCGTCGTCGGAGATTGTCGGCCACAGTTCGGGCGCCGAGTCGCCGATCGTTTCCAGATCCCTGACCCGGAACCGTCCCTCCATCCACGGTTCCCAATAGGCCCGGGAGTCGGCCTGCCAGCGTTCGGTCAGATCGGCGACGGTGGTTTCGAACCACCACTCCATGAGCCGATCGAAGCTCAGCAGACGGTAGGCTTCCCGCTCGTACTGGCGACGGGCCCTGTGGACGTTCTCCTCGATCGACTCGCCGTTGAAAGAAAACAGCAACCCGGTGTCGGGCCGGTAGGCGGCCGGTCGGCCGGCATCGGTTTCGACGAGCCGGTACCAGGTTCCCCCCAGTTCGATGTTTTCGGCCTCGGACGCCAGGTCGGTTACCGCCCGGCCGGCGATCGAATCGATCAGGGTTCCGTCGAGCCGGGCGCGCCAGCCCGTTGTCGTCAGCTCGACCGGGTAGTCGGTGCCGGCGACGTTGATGAAAGGCGGGTCGATCAGAGCCAGGCCGGGATTCAGGGGATCCCAACTGGCGTCGGAGCGGCGCCGGAAGAGACTGTAGGAGTTCCGGTTGGGATACTGGTGGTGCCACAGGGAGAGCATCTCGTGCAGGTGCCCCGGTCCCCGCTGGGCGCTGAGGTACTGCACCAGGGCATGACCGAACTTGTATGCTTTGCGCCAGTCGGGATACAGGCGCATTTCCCGGACAGTCGGGAAACTGTCGTTCAGAAGAGCGTCCCGAACGTACATCTCGGTCTCGATATCGAGCCGGTACTCACCGGTCACCGGATCGCGGCCGATCGATTCGTACTCGGCCAGACCCTCGCTGAACCAGAGAGTAGGCAGCAGGCGCGAGAGATCGTTCACCCCCTTCTCTTTATATAAATGCTTGAGCTTGTGGATCATGTGGATGTGGGTGTTCTCGTGCTCGAGCACGTGGCGGAAGTCCTGGTTGTTGCCCTGATAAGGGAAAACCACCCGACCCTTGATGAATTCGGTGAAACCGAGCAATCCCTCGGCGATGGGCTGGGGAATGGTATTGGTCTGTTCGAAGGTGTGATGCGAGGTGTAGATGACCGTGGGAATCGTCTTGTCACGGGTGAACTGCTGCAGGTCGTAATTGAAGACCGCTTGAAGCAGGCTGTCGTTCACCACCATCATGCGGGCCGCCAGGCGGGCGATCGGTTCGGCCTCGGCGTAGTAGTACAGGGTCGTGCTCGGCAGTTCGGTTACCTGCCACTGCAGATCCCACCAGTTGACCTTGTTGCGTCGCCAGGTGAACATGAGCGGCCAGCGATCGTCGAGCGTCGGGGCGGCTGCCGGCGAGTGCGGCTGCGGTTGAAGAAGACGGCCGGTCGGGCTGCCGGGGGCGACGATCTGAGCCTCGACCGCCGGGAGCCCCGGGGTCGGAACCAGAGTCGAACTCAAGGCCATCGTGACGATACAGGCCAATACGGAATGTCTGCGGAAATCTGTCTTTGACATCGAGTTTGTCATTTGTCCGCCATCCTCCTCACCAGCACGTCCACCCACCGGTCGGGAATCGGAATTCCGTTCGTTCAGATAACGGCTGTGCAGGCTATTCCATTTACATACCGGTGGACTCCATGCTACGAATATCGTTCCGTATGCGCGGTAAGGTGAGGTCAGCCCGTGTCTGGATCCGAAGATGAACGGCGAGTGCGCCGGGTGCGCCGGTTGGGGACGGTGTTCTATATCCTCGGCCTGACGGGACTGATGGCCTGCATCATTCTGCTCTTTACCCTCTGACATCGGTCTTTCGGAGCACCTCCATGGCTGCCGAATAGCCTTCGGAAATCAATTCATCAGAGTGACGCAGGTCGGCCGAGTTGTAGGTGTGGGTGTGTGGGGTGATCAGCAGATCGGCCTTCTCGCGCTCGCCGGAGAGCGCCAGGCTGACCATGAGGGTCATCGACCTGATCATGACGTCGAAGATGTGATCGGGGGTGGGGTGGGAACCGGGAGTGAGCAGGTCCGAGGCCACGACCGGCCCGACCTCGAGTCCGCGGGCCAGGCTGACTGGCAGGTTGCTCACGATCCCGCCGTCGACGAGCACGCGACCCTCATGCTCGATCGGACGGAAGAGCCCGGGTACGGCACAGCTCGCCGCTACCGCCAGATCGACCGGCCCGGACGAGAAGATGACCGCCTCGCCCGCGGCCAGGTCGGTGGCGACGATCCGTAGCGGGATCGGTGCATCGGTCAACTCCACCTCGCCGAGTCGTTCAGTCAGCCACGAGCGGAGCCGGCTCAGGGAGAGCAGGCCGAGTCCGGGGGGCACCAGGCGAACCAGATCGGGCCACGAAATCTCGCGGGCCAGGTCCTCGAGTTCGTCAGTATCCACCCCGAAGGCGTACAGAGTGCCCACCAGCGAGCCGGCACTGGTACCGGCCAGACCGGCGATCTCGAAGCCTGTTTCTTCCAGGGCCCGCAGAACCCCGATGTGAGCCGCGCCGTAGGCCGCTCCGCCCGAGAGTGCCAGAGCGACCCGCATCACCGCAGCCGTTCGTCGAGAAGCATAAGGGCCCCGAGGAGCACATCGGCACAGCAGGCGGCATCGACGGTTCGGGTGAATTCCGCCGGAGTGTGGCTCAGTCCGCCGACGCTCGGTGCAAAGAGCATCCCCATCGGCGCGATGTCGGCGACCGACTGGGCGTCGTGACCGGCGCCCGAGGCCATGATCCGCCAGGGATAGGCATAACTTTCGACCGCTTCACGCAGGGCTGTCATGACGACCGGATCGGCGGGCGCAGCTGGAATCGCGTGAAGCGTTTTCCACTCGACGGTGACCCCTTCCTCGGCGGCGAAGGTTGTGAAAGTGCGTTGCAGGTTCGCCACCGCGCGTTCGAGGACGAGCCGGGAGGGATCGCGGATATCGATCGTGAATCGCACCTCGGAGGGGATGACGTTGGGAGCGCCCGGCTCGACTCCGACTACGCCGATTGTCGCCACCAGATCGCCGCCCTGAGCCACGACTTCCTCGCGGACTGCCGCCATCATCCGGGCTGCGGCCGCCATCGGATCATCGCGATCGGCCAACCGGGTCGTTCCGGCATGGTTGGCCGTGCCGCGCACGATGATCTCGTATTCGTCCAGGGCCACGATCCCCTCCACTATACCGACCTGCAGGCCTTCCCGTTCGAGAACCCGACCCTGTTCGATATGGATCTCCAGGTAGGCGGCGATCTCGCCCGTCTCCCGTCGGGCTTCGTCTACCTGCCCGGGATCCAGTCCGAGTTCGCGCAGGGCCTCGTGCAGCGGGCGGCCGCTGTAGATCTGTTCCAGGTCCTCGTCGGTCACAGTACCGATCCAGCCGCGACTGCCCAACAGTCCGCCCTCCTCATCGCTGAAAGAGACGATCTCGAGCGGGTGGTCGAGAACGGTTCCGAGGTCGCGCAGACAGTGCACGATCTCCAGTCCGATCATGACGCCGAGGGCTCCGTCGAAACGCCCTCCCTGAGGAACACTGTCGAGATGGGAGCCGATCACGATCGGTGCCGCGGCCGGATTCCGCCCCTCGAGACGGCCGATGATATTCCCGATCGCGTCGAGGCGGACGGTGCAACCGGCCTCTTCGAGACGGTTCACGAACCACTGCCGGGCTTCCATTTCGGCCGGTGAAAAGGCGGTGCGGTTCACGCCGCCCGTGACCGGATCGCGGCCGATCTCGCCGAGGGTGAGAAGGTTCTGTTCGAGCCGGTGCGGGTCGATGTGCAGGCGGCCTTGCTCGTCCCGCCAGGCGCCTCGTGAGCTCTGCTCGGTCATCGCGGTATTCCTCCCCGTCGGGACAGGATGGTCGACTGTCGGAATAGTGATCAGAAGACAGAGGAGGGCAAGCGCTCGCAACATCGGTCCTCCAAGTAGTGAAGGGTTCACATCTCAGAAGCTAATCGGGCGGCTTTCGGGGTGTCAACGACCGGCTTGCCGAGGGACCTTGACACTGTCGGATGTCATCGTGAGACTGAGAAAGGACAGGACCGGAGATGCCGGGCAGATGAAGGGGGCCCGGGGCTGGAGCGAGGCCGGGGAGGTCATGATATGCGCGCATGGCGGTGGGGAACGATCATCGGGCTGCTGCTGGCGATCGGGATAGCGGGCGGATGTGTCCGGCGGGTCTGGGAAGCCCCCGGGCTGCGCCCCGGCAGTCCCTGGACCGTGAGCAGCGACATGCGGGTGGAAACCTTTGAATTCGGGGAGCATGTCGTTCGTTCCTTCCGCATGGAGATATCCGATACCAATCGTCGCCGCTATCAGTTCGTCGTCCACAATCAGACGGAACACGAGGTCGATTTCACCCTCGATATGACCTCCACCGGTCTCTGGGAACTGGTGGAACGTCGTCCCGACGGCATCTCGGTCACGCGTCAGAGCTGGGAGCAGGAACCGGCGTACGCGACGGTCAAGGCCGCTGTCATCAGACTCCTGGGAGGTTCGTGATGCGCTTTCGTCTCATCTCGACCGCCGTGATTCTGGCCGGCTTTCTGGCCATCAACATCCTTTTCAACGACCAGGGGCAGAACCGCATCCTGGGAGAGCTGGATACGCCGGCCCGGGTCGGCTCCGGTGAAACCACCCACGATCCGCGCCTGGCCGGTGAGATCGAGACCCTGGGTCGCATGCGGGCGATGCTCGACACCCTCGACGCTCTCGGCGTGCAGGTCGAGAGCGCGGTGAACCTGCGCAACGAGTATCGGGCGCACATCGACCATCTCGAACGATTGCGCATCTCCTATTTTCTGAGCCAGGTCCTCTGGCGGCAGACTCTGGCGAACCTGATCTGGGGGGTAGTGGCTGCGCTCGGTCTCCTGCCGCTCGGGAGCGTTCTCGACCGGCGCTGGCAGATCCAGCCGGTCCCCGCGTCATCCCGCGATACGGGCGGGGATGGTGGCACTTCGACCGCTGGATCACATCCGACCCGACCATCCGATTGATGAGTCCCCTGCGCAAGATCGGTCTGCTCTTGCTGCTCATCGTGGCGATCTTTGCCGTGGGTACGGTGGGGTACATGATCGTGGAGGGAGCGGCCTTTCTCGACGCTCTCTACATGACGGCCATCACTCTGGCGTCGGTCGGTTATCGCGAGGTCGTCCCCCTCGGGCCCGGCGGCCAGGTCTTCACGATCATGCTGATCTCACTGGGGGTCGGCACCATCACTTTCAGCATCTACACGATCGGGGCGATCGTGGTCGAGGGGCAGGTCCGCAAGATCCTCGGGAGGAGACAGGTGGAACGTCAGATCCGCACCCTGAAAGATCATTACATTATCTGCGGGTTCGGGCGGATGGGCCGGGTCCTGGCCCAGCAGCTGGACCGGGAGAAGGTACCCTTCGTGGTGGTGGAGAAAGAGGAGGAGAAGCTGCAGCTTCTGGCTGCCGGCGACTATCTCCTCGTTACCGGTGACGCCACCTCCGAAGAAGCCCTCGAGGCGGCTAATATCCGGCAGGCCCGGGGTCTGGTCTCGGCGGTCTCCTCCGATGCCGACAACCTTTTTGTGACCCTCACCGCCCGGGGGATGAACCCCGAGCTATTCATTCTCGCCCGCTCCCACGACGAGCGAAGCGAGGGCAAATTGTTGCTGGCCGGTGCCAACCGGGTGGTCGATCCCTTCCGGCTGGGAGGCCTGCGCCTGGCCCACGCCATTCTCCGCCCGGCGGTGGTGGAGTTCGTGGAACTGGCCACCCATCGTGCCCATCTCGAACTCGAGATGGAGGAGGTCCGTATCGGGCCCCGGAGCGTTCTCCTCGATCAAACCCTGCGCGATTCGCATCTGCGCAGCCGCTATGGACTCATGGTTGTGGCCATCAAGCGCTCCGACGGCACGATGGTATTCGCTCCGGCCCCCGATGAGGTCATCAGGCAGGGCGATACCCTCATCACCATCGGCAAGCAGGAGAGTCAGCTGAAACTCGAAGAAGCCGCCGACGCTTAGTACACCGCTTCGTAAATACGGTAACGTATCGAGAGGGCCGAGGCGTCCAGCCGGCAAGGCGCGAGGAGGAGCAATAGCGGTGTCTATTGCGACGACGAGCAACACCGCAGGGTGGAATGCATCGGCCCTCGAATGCGAGCGTAATTGCGAAGCGGTGTACTCAGGTTGGTTCCTGACACCTGTTCGACATCGCCGGGCTGCGAGGCTGTGGTCCCGGTCGGTCCCGGTCAGAGGGCGGGGGGGGTGATGAGTTCCAGGCGCAGGTCGCGCCCGGTGACTTCCTGAGCCACAACGATCCGGGTGGCGTCATCGATCCAGTAGGTCACCCGATCGGTGAAACCGCGCACCTCCACGCGCCAGGTCGAGAACCGGCCGGCCGGGGTGGTGACGGTTTCGGATCCCCGCACGTCGATCGTCACCCCGATAGTCTCGTGAAAGGTCGTGGGTTCGAAGAGCTCGAGGCGCCAGGCCCGGTTGCGTTCCAGGGGCAGGGCGCCGATGATGAGGTCGAGGGCCTGGTTGTCGAAGACGGCCGGTGCCAGGAGGCGGTCGATCTCGAGCGGAGCGCGGGCTCCACTCAGACGCGCCCAGGCCACCTCTCCGGTCACCCGGAGCGAATCGGCCGTCGGTTCGTATTGCAGCCGGGCGGTCGTCGAGCCTTCGCCGGTTTCGTAGATGAAGGTGCTCGAGCGCACCGGCCGCAGCGATGAAGCCGTCATCACCACGCGCCCCCGCTGGATGAACGTGCCGGTCAGATCGCTCTCCGAGGTGATGGTCTCTTCACTGCGCCGGACCGTACTGGTGAGTTCGCCGGTCGCCGAACCGCCTGTGAGGACGCGATACGACCACCGTCCGGTCGGCAGAAGCCCGGTCTCGAGCGGAAGCCGGTCGGCCTGTATTCCCCGGACAGAGGCGGGCGTGAACCCCGGATCGGGGGGTTGTACCGGGGCGGGGGCCAGTCCCAGGAGGGGGATGAGTCCCGGGATGAGGAATCTCTCGATCACCTTTTTACTGAACACGGTCTTCTTTCGGCATAAGTTATGGGGGCTCCTCGACGTCTAACGTGTGAAAGCCGTCGAATCAAGCATGAAAGGCGTACTCTGTCATGCGTCTGGATATCATAGAGCGCAAGGCCCTGCGGGCGGTAGTCGTTACCCTTGGTGTCATTGTCGTGGCAGCGGTGGGTCTCGCTCTGTACAGCCGGTACCAGGTTTATACTGAACAAAAAGAGCTCGAGGAACGTCGTCAATATGAAGAAAGGCTGGCCCAGGCCATGGAGCAGGAACTGCTGGTCGAGGGGATGACCCGGGGGATGGTACGGGTCACCCTCGGACCACCCGACTCCACCAGCGGGCTGGGTGAACTGGTAGAAACGTGGTATTATGCCGACACCAAGGAATACGATGAGGTCCTTCTGCGTTTCGAACGCGATCGCCTCACCGAGATCGAGAAACTGGGCAGTACTGTTGCCCTGCCGCCCCCCGAACGGCAGCCTGACGGCCGCCGGAGGCCGTAGGCGGGGGACGCCCCTGGCAGAGGAGTCTTCATGTCGATCCGTCGCATCTTGATCAGTGCCGCCGTTGCGGCCCTGGCTCTGACAGTCAGCACTTCCCCTGTTCTGGCGCAATTCACCCCCCGCTTCAGTCAGCAGAGCCGACGGGAACCGGGTCAGATCCATGTCGGTCTGGGAACCAACGTTCTCAACCTGGGTGACTACACCAGCGAGCCCTGGCCCCAGCTCGAGGCCGGGATCGGTCTGGTGCATGCCCGCCTGGGCGGGATGATACCGTTGAGTGGTGAGAAATGGTTCGTGTTGGCCGAGGTCGAGGCTCAACTCGGCAAAACCACCGGGGAGTTCATGCCCCCCTACAATCCGACGGCCCGCTACGAGATCGGAGAGATCAAGCAGCACGGCTTTTCGATCATGGCCAGCCTGACCCGGGCCACCAGCGGACGGCGTTCACTCTACGGCGCCGGGATCGGCTATTACCTCATCTCGCACGATCCGCTGGCTCCGGCCGATATGCAGACCGCCGGCGATACTTTCCTGCGCGATCCCTTTGTGCACCTCGGCATGGGCCTGCAGGGCTTTTATTCCCGGACGATCGGACGCTTCAACGACACCACCGTCCTGATGATCGAGGGCCGATACAAACTGGCGCTGATGGGCGGGAACATTCCCGGCTCCAACCGGAAGATCCTGATGAGCGAGTTCCAGCTCACGTTTTTCGTCGCCGCCAAATAGGAGGGGTATGTTCAGCTGGAGCCGTTGTCTGCCCCTCCTCATCCTTTTCCTCCTCGCAGGGGGGTGCGGGTACGGCCTGGCTCCGGTTGGACCGAATACGACCGGTCTGACGGGGCAGGTGAGACTGGTGGGGGCCTGGCCGGAGGATACCGGTGTCGTGGCCGTGGCCCTGTTCCGCGCCGAACCCGTCTCCAATCAAAGCGAGTTCCCCGTCGTTTTCACCGAAGCGCCGGCTTTCGGTGATTCCAGTTTCACCTACACCTGGACCCTTCAGCCCGGTTCCTACGGATATCTCGTCGTGGCCTGGATGCGCGAGGGGAACTATCTCTTCGATCTCGCTTCCTGGATCCAGATCGGGTACTACCCCGATCCCGCCGATCCCTCCGAGCCCGGTCCGGTACTGATTACTCCCGGAATTCTCCGCCACCTCGACCTGAGGGCTGATTTTTCGCTCGTGCCGCCGCCCTCCGGCGGAACCCGCAGGGGGGGGCGGGAGTGAAATCCCTGCTGGTCGTCCTGCTGCTCTCCATGCCGCCTGCCACGGAGCAGGAAGTGACCGGAACAGTGCTGGGAACGGTGACCGAAGCGGGAACCGGCGCCCCCCTGGCGGCCGCCAATATCGGCGTCGTTGGCACCGTTATCGGGACCATGTCAGATGCCCGCGGTGAGTACCGCCTGCTGAACGTGCCGGCCGGTCGCCGGGAGGTGAGCTTCTCGGTCGTGGGGTACGCGGTCGAGATCAGGGAAGTGGACGTGCCCGAGGGAGGGATGGTCCGGCTCGATATCGAGCTCGAACCCACCCCCCTGCCACTGCCCGACGTTGTCATCACCGCCGCCCGCAGCCAGCAGCGGGTCGAAGAGGCGGCCTCCTCGGTGGCGGTTCTCGATGCCGCGACCCTCCGCACCCGGGCGGCTCCCCGTCTCGATGCGGTTCTCTCGCTCGTGCCCGGGGTGACGATGATCGACGACCAGCTCGGAATCCGCGGCTCGACCGGATACAACCGCGGCGCCGGGGGGCGGGTGCTGGTTCTGCTCGACGGCGTGCCGGCGCTGGGGGGCGATACCGGTAACGTCCGTTGGGATACCCTCCCCGCGGAGACGATTCAGCGGGTCGAGGTCGTCAAGGGAGCCGCCAGCGCTCTCTACGGCTCCTCGGCCATGGGCGGGGTCGTCAACGTCATCACCCGTTCGGCCCATGCCGGTCCAGCCGCCTATGCCCGCTTCCGGCTGGGGACGTGGGATGAGCCGCACTACGACGAATACCGCTGGCGGTCCGGAGGCGGCTTGACCCGGGCCCTGGAGGGAACCCTCATCCGTGCGCTGGGTGACCTCGGGATGATGGTTTCAGGGGGATACGAGTATACCGACGGCTTCCGCGAGAACGGGTGGTCCCGCTACCTTCACGGCCTGGTCAAGCTCGAAGGCCCCCAGGGGGGGCGAGACCGGTGGAATCTGACCGCGACCCTGGCCCGGCAGGACCGGGGTCACTTCATCGAATGGCGCGACTACAACGATCCCTACCAGGTATCCGCCCTGCAGCGGGGGGACTGGATCCGGTCCGACAAGATCATGGTGACCTCGAGCTGGCGGCGGCTGCTGGGGCGGGGGGCCTACCTGCAGCTCCAGCCGCATCTCTTTACTGTCCGCTGGCGGCAGTACTTTCGCGACAACGATGACTCGGCTGTCATCACCCGAGCCGCTCTCGACGCCCACGCCGTCGCTGCTTCTTCTCTCGGCACCCTCACTCTGGGCGGGATGGGAGGCACGGTCGGGGTCGACGGCAGCCCGTACGGTACCCCGACCGTGACCGAAGCCGCTCTCTACCTGCAGGACGAAATCGAAGTGGGTCCCCGGATCCGTTTCAGCGCCGGCGGCCGGCTCGACCTGCATACCACCTCCGCCACCGCAACCCGGAGCGTGTTCAGTCCCAAGGTCGCCCTGGTTGTCACGCCGTCGCCCGCCGGCACTCTGCGTCTGACGGCGGGACGGGGTTTCCGGGCGCCAAGCGTGGCCGAAATGTTCATTTCGATGGCCACCGGCGGTTTTACCGTCATCCCCAACCCGGCGCTCGAGCCCGAGAGCGTCTGGGGGGCCGAAATCGGGGGCAGCTGGTCCCCTCTGCCGCTCATCCGCCTCGAAGCGTCCCTGTTCCGCAACCGCTACACCTCGATGATCGAAGGGGTGGCGACCGGTACCGGCGAGATCCAGTTCCGGAACGTGCGTGCCGCCCGCCTGCAGGGGGCCGAACTGAGCCTGATGGCGGCAGTACCGCAGGGGTGGTTGCAGGGTCGGTTCACCTACCTCTGGCTTTCGGCGCGCGATATCGGCAACTCGGAACCGCTGGCCTACCGGCGCCCGCGCCGGGGGAGCGGAACGATCGAGGTGCGGGGAGGCGCGTGGCGTCTGGCGACCGACCTGATCTACGGTGCCCCGGTCTCCCGGCTCGGCGTCTACCCCTTCGACCGGCGCCTTCCCCGCTACCGTCTCGACGCCCGGGTGAGCCGCGCCGTCGGAAGCCTGCGCCTCACTCTGCACGGACACAACCTGACCAACTATGCCGTGACCGAGATCGAGCGCAATCTGACCGCCCCCCGGGAGTGGCTGCTCTCGATCGAGTGGTCGAAGTAGTCCCATCCCGTCTCCCCGACCTTCCCCCCACGCCCCCCACAGCCTCCCGATCGTGTCGGTGAATCCGCTCCCCGGCCGCCCCCCACCGGAGGTCATTCCGTGCCTGCACGACCCGCCCGTCCCCGCCCCCGTTGCCGGCGCTCTCTCCGGGCTGCGTTCCTGCTGTTCGCTCTGTCGTTGACAGGGACCTGTTCACTCCCCACCCGTCCGGCCGGTATCCGGGTTGAGGTCGTCCGTGTCATCGACGGCGATACCGTGGTCCTGACCGATGACCGGCGGGTACGTCTGCTCGGGCTCGACGCTCCCGAATTGGCCTCGGGCGGTTCGGGAGCCCAGTGCTTCGCCTCCGAGTCGGCGGCCTTCCTGACCCTGACTATCGCCCGCTGCGAAGGCCGGGTCCGACTGGAAACCGACCGGGTGGCATGCGACCGCTACGGCCGCACCCTGGCCTATCTCTGGGATGAGCGGGGAAACATGCTGAACGAGGTCATTCTTCGGGAGGGGTATGCGGTTTTCATGCAGGGCGATGCCGAGCGTTGGGCCGAGCGCCTGGCGGCGGCCGAGGCCGAGGCCCGCGCCAACCGGCGCGGTCTCTGGCACCCCGAAGCCTGCGGGGGGTCGCCCAGGCAGGTCCGGCCGGGATTGGCGACAAGATCAGAACAGGTTTCCTACAGGACCGGCTTGCGACCCAGGCTGAGTCCGAGCTTCTCGGCCGTCACGGTCATGTGGCCGTTGGGTGGAATGGTCTTCAAATGACCGGTGACCTCACTCAGAGGTACGGCCACCATGTCGTTGCCGCGCACGCCCACCATGTGAGCCCGCAGCCCTTCCTGCAGGGCGGTCACCGCTTTGACCCCGAAACGGGTGGCCAGGATCCGGTCGAAAGCGGTGGGTGAGCCGCCGCGCTGCAGGTGCCCCAGAACGGTACAGCGGGTCGACACATCGAGTTCGTCCTCGATCCGGGCCGCCACCCAGTCGCCGATTCCCCCCAGGCGTTCCTGGCCGCCGGTCTGATCACCGGTGGCTTTGATCATGTGGTTTCCTCCGACCGGCACCGCTCCTTCCCCCACCACGACCAGGCTGAAGAGCCGGCCGGTGACCATCCGGTCGCGGATCTTCTCGTACACGTATTCCAGGTCGAAGGGAATCTCGGGTATCAGGGCCGCATCCGCGCCGCCGGCGATGGCCGATTCCAGGGCGATCCAGCCGGCATAGCGGCCCATCATCTCGACCACCATGACCCGGTCGTGCGATTCGGCGGTGGTGTGGAGTTTGTCGAGCGCCTCGGTGGCGGTGGTCAGAGCGGTGTTGAAACCGAAGGTGTAATCGGTGCCGGGCAGATCGTTGTCGATTGTTTTCGGTACCGCCATGATCGCCAGTCCTTCTTCGGCCAGTCGGGCCGCTACCGAAAGCGTTCCGTCGCCGCCGATACAGATGACGGCATCGATCCCCAGCCGGTCGGCGTTGCGCAGGATCTCGGTGTGCCGGTCGGCATAGGTGCGGTTGCCCTCTTCGTCCTGACCCGGCCAGCGGTAGGGATCGCCGCGGCTGCTCGAACGCAGGATCGTCCCTCCCTTGGGAAGGATCCCCTGCACGGCATCGGTGTCCAGCGGCTCGATCTGTACCGGATCCATCAGGCCCTCGAAACCCTGCTCGATCCCGACTACCCGCCAGCGGTGGTACAGAATCGCGCTCTTGGTCACGGAGCGGATGACGGCATTGAGGCCGGGGGCGTCACCGCCGCCGGTGAGGATGCCGATGGTACGGAGCATGGCCGGTCTCCTCGATGTGAATGTCCCTATCCGCCTGACGGTACAGAGGCAGTGAGACTTTACGCTTGCGGCTCACAAACAGCGGTGTTACGAAGTGCACCATACTTCACAGGTTCGTGTCCACCGGGAAACGTCGCCGGGGCGCGGTCCTGGTTCGGATCCAGGTTCACCGGCAGCAGGGGAGTGTCGTAGAAATGACCGACGGGCAGGCAGCGCGGGAGAGCGGCAAGGGCGGGGGCGACAGATCTCTCTGGCGGCGGATCCGGGACATGAAGCTGCATACGCAGATTCTCATCGCTCTGATTGCCGGGGCGATTCTCGGCCCTCCGATGGGGGGAGTCGCCGTGGCGATCAAGCCCCTGGGCGATGCTTTCATCAACCTGCTCGTCATGGTCGTGGTGCCCCTGATCATGGCGTCGCTCATCGTCGGTACGGCCAGCCTGGGAGATCTGCGCAAACTGGGCCGGATCGGGCTGAAAACGGTCGGTTTCTACCTGATCGCGACCGCCCTGGCGGTGGCTCTCGGACTGGGCGCCGCGCTCCTGCTCGGGCCGGGAACGGGAATGGATCCCGACACCCGGGACGGAATCGTGGAGCAGTACGCCTCCGAAGCCGGGGCCCGGGTCGAGAACGCCATCGCCCAGCGCGAAAAAACCTCGATCGGCGAGTTCATCGTCAGAATCATTCCGCGCAATCCCTTCAAGTCGATGGCCGATACCGATTTCCTGGGGATCATCTTCTTCGCCCTGCTCTTCGGGATCACCCTGACCATGCTGCCCGAAGAGCGCAAGAAACCGATCATGGCCGTGCTGGAATCGGTCAACGATGCCATGATCGTCATGGTCAAGCTGGTCATGAAGGTGGCCCCGATCGGGGTTTTCGCGCTGATCGCCGCCGTCTCGGCCCAGTTCGGCTACGAGGTCCTGCTGACCCTGCTCAAATATGTGGCCATCGCGATCGGCTGCATGGTCCTCTTCTCGATCCTGGTCTATCCGGTCGCCCTGCGCCTGGCGGGCATGCCCCCGATGCTCTTCTTCAAGCGCTTCTATGAAGTGGCGATCTTCGCCTTCTCGACCTCGTCCTCCAACGCCACCCTGCCTCTGAACCTGCAGGTCACCGAGGAGGACCTGGGGGTTTCGAAGGATGTCGCCTCCTTCGTGCTCCCCCTGGGAGCGACCGTGAACATGAACGGGACCGCCATCTACCAGGGGGTGAGTGTGGTCTTCATCGCCCAGGTGGCGGGCTGGAGCCTGACCCCGATGGATCTGCTGACGGTCGTCATCATGGCCACCCTGGCCTCGATCGGAGCCGCCGGGGTGCCGGGCATCGGCATGGTCACCCTGACCCTGGTGCTGACCCAGCTCGGCATTCCCCTGGAGTGGATTGCCCTGGTGGTCGGGGTGGAACGGATCCTCGATATGACCCGGACGGCGGTCAACGTCACCGGCGACACCGTCTGCGCGGTGCTGGTGGCCCGCTCCGAGGGGGAACTCGATATTCCGGCCCGAGAGGTGATCTGACTCTTTCTCGCCGGGCTGTAACAACATCCCTCCGGCTCTCGTCTATTAGGGTGATGAGCGTTCACCCGATCAGATGCAGTCATGACTCCGGTCATCCGGAACCCGGCCACGGTACCCCCGCCGGCGGCACCGTGCGCCGGCTTTGCGCCGCGATTCTCTTCCTGGTTCTCCTGCCGGCCTGTGAAGGCAATCCCGTTGAGGTCGAGATCGAAACCCCCGCTGAGGGCGACACCACCATCCTCTTCATCGGCAATTCGCTGACCAGCTATTACGGCCTGCCTTATCAGTTCGCCGCGCTGGCCGATTCACAGGGACGGAACGTCTGGGTGGAAGAGAGTACCAAGGAGGGGGCGACGCTGACCCAGTACCGGGAGTCCGCCAGTCTCGACGCCGGAATCGCCGCTCAGGACTGGGACTGGGTCGTGCTGCAGGATTCCAGCCCGTATATCGCCTTTCCCGAATATCACGACTACTACTTCGAGACCTACATCGATCTGCAGCAGCGGATCGGACGCGAGAGCCCGGGCGCGGGGATCGTCATGTTCATGCTCTATGCCCTGGACGTGGAAACCGTACAGGACACCGTTTGGGCTTTCGCCGACTTCCAGCCGTTGCTGCGCGAAGGCACGCTCGCCATCGCCGACAGTCTCGGTTTCCGCGTTGCCCCGGTCGGCTGGGCTTTCAGGGCCGTCCGGGCTCAACGGCCCGAGCTGCCACTCTACTACCTCGACGGCGTGCATCCTTCCCGGGAAGCCCAGTACCTGCAGGCGTGCGTGTACTACACTGCCATCTTCGGGGAAAGCCCCGAAGGGAGTCCCTTCACTGCCGGCCTGCCCGATTCGACGGTCACCTTCCTGCAGCGGGTGGCCGCCGAGGTCGTCCTGGGTGAGGCCGAAACCTGGAACCTGCCGCCGGGCCGACGTTCACCTCATACCCGCCCGGAGTAGCCGGACGGGCGCTATTTGAACGACCGTATCAGGGCGGCGAAACTCCCCGGGGTGGACGATTCTCCGAACGTCAGACCCAGCAGCCATTCCGGAAGGCCCTGCCGCTCGAGATCGGCCGGCGCGAGAACCCAGCCGAGCGAGGCCAGATCGTACAGTTCCTGCTCGCCCGGATAGCGCACCAGTTCGGCCTTCACCTGCTCCAGCCAGAGGTCGTACCCCTCGCCGGGTCCGAAAACCGCGCGGTTCAGATTGGTGAAGCTGGAACTCGTCGTCACCCACGGTATGAATTCCCACCGCAGGCCGCGCAGCATCTTCCGGTCCATGACGATATCGGCCAGGGAATCGAGATCAGAAAGGTGGCCGCCGCTGCCGAGGGTCGGAGATTGCATATCCAGACCGCGTTCGATCTCCTCCCGGGCGGTGGCCAGGCGGTCGGCCTCGATCGTCCGACCGACCGTCCGGTAATACGCCTCCAGCGCCTCGCCGCCGGTACCGGTGACCACAACCCCGATCAGATTGCCGATCAGGGTGGTGTGTTCATCGAGAAGGAGAAACCCGGCTGAAATAACCTCCCTGAGTGTCTGTTCCGCCTGGGTACGGCGGCCGGCATGCAGTTCCCAGGCGGCTTTGGCCACGTGAGCTTTGGCTCCATCCACGAAGGCATGGAGGCGTGGAATCGGAAAGGAGGCCCAGGACAGAGTGTCGGGCAGGGGCAGGGTGAAATAGGTGCTGATGAAGTCAGCCTCTGCGGCCCGGGCCATGATACTGAATTCGGCATGAGCAGGATTGCCCGCTTCACGTCGCAGAACATCACGTTCCTCAGCGGTCAGTTCGGCGGTCGGTTTGGAGATGAGATCGATGGCATTCACCCCCCGCAGGGTGGGATTGCGGCCGAACAGCCACGCCTGGGGATAGTCGGTTTCCGGCGGTTGTACGAAGTCATACGAAACCCGCGAGCCGACATGGTTCAGGTTCCT
>Ga0180431_10003459_pt1 | contig 20326 bp, 23 predicted proteins | sample SS_ome_11_FD_132459 | JGI IMG/M metagenome (GOLD analysis project Ga0180431, IMG submission 132459) | Hypersaline lake sediment archaeal communities from the Salton Sea, California, USA - SS_1_MS_1 metaG | ecosystem: Environmental > Aquatic > Non-marine Saline and Alkaline > Hypersaline >... | reverse complement strand
GTCTCGTCTGGAAGGACGCCGCGGAGTCACTCTTCCGCCTGCGGATCAAATCACAGACCGAAAAGCTCGCTGCCCCGTCCGAGATGCGGAAGCAGCGGCGGCTGATTGCCCGCTGCCAGACCATCCTTGGTGAGCGGAGCCGGGCTGTGGCCGGGTCAGCGGTTGAACCTGCCCCCACCGAGCCCGCGCCCGCCTGAGCCCATCGGTCAGGCACCAAACGAGTCAACCAACCAACCCGCCAGTCAGCACAAGCGATCAACACTGTCAGGACCGAGCAACATGCCCAAACGAGTTGAAACAGGTACCGTCACCAGCGCCGCGGCGAGCAAAACCCGCCGTGTCGAAATTCCGCGGATTATCCGCCATCCCAAGTACGGCCGGATTCTCCACAGCCGGACCGTCTGCCACGTGCATGATGAGCTGGAGGAGTCTGCGGCCGGCGACCTGGTTGAAATCATCGAGTGCCCTCCTCGCAGCCGCACCAAGCGGTGGGAACTGGTCCGGGTGGTTGCCAAGAGTACCGCGGTCGACATCAGTTCGCTCCGCTCAGGGGCCCGGGCGACCGAGATCCGCGAGGCTTCGGCTCGGGACGAGGCCGCCTCGGCCACCGGCCAAGAGGCGACGATGCCTGCCGCGGCGGCTGAACAGGAAGGGGCGAACTGATGATCCAGATGCAGTCGCGGCTGACGGTCGCGGACAACACCGGTGCGAAAGAGGTGATGTGTTTCAAGGTGCTCGGCGGCAGCAAGAAGCGAACCGCCGGCCTTGGTGATGTCATCATCTGTAGCGTCAAAAGCGTCATCGCAGGCAGTGACGTCAAGAAGAAGGCCGTGGTCAAGGCGGTCATTGTACGGTGCAAGAATCCCACCCGGCGGCCGGATGGCAGCTATGTGCGGTTCGATTCCAACGCCTGCGTGATCGTCGACAACGATAAGAACCCCAAGGGAACCCGCATCTTTGGTGCCGTGGCCCGGGAGTTGCGGGATCGTAATTTTATGAAGATCGTCAGTCTGGCGAGTGAGGTGGTCTGATGTTGATTCGCACGGGTGACACAGTTGAGGTACGGACGGGCAACTCCCGCGGCACGCGGGCCCGGGTGCTGTCGGTCGACCCTCATCGGGGCAAACTGGTTGTTGAAGGTGTGAACCGGGTTTACCGGCACATCAAACGAAGCCAGAAGAACCCGCAGGGGGGGCGGCTCAGCAAAGAGATGCCGATCGACGCATCGAATGTGCTGCTTGTCTGCTCGTCGTGTGGCAAAGCCACCCGGCTGGGCTGCAGCACGTCTGCCGACGGTGTCAAAACCAGAACCTGCCGGGCATGTGGTGCCGACCTTGGCCAGGTTGGTCGAGTGAAGCCCAGGCGGCAGGCAGCGGCAGCGGTATAGCAAAACAGACGAACAACCACAGCGAGTGAGTGAAGGGCCGGCCTGATGGCAAAAAAAGACAAACCAACTGAAGCAGCGACTCCGGCTTCCGCGGGGACACCCCGACTGCTGGACTATTACAACACGACGGTGCGGCCAGCACTCGCCGAGCAGCTTGGTCGCACCAATCCGCATGCGATTCCCAAGCTCGAAAAGATCGTGGTCAACATGGGTGTTGGTATTGCGATCACCGAAAAGAAGCATCTCGAGGAGGCGATTGCCGCCCTCGGTCAGATCACCGGGCAGAAGCCGGTGGCGACCCTGTCCCGCAAAGCAGTTTCGGGCTTCAAGCTTCGGGAGAACCTGCCGATTGGCTGTAAGGTGACCCTCCGAGGCCGTCGAATGTACGAGTTCCTTGACCGGCTGATCTCGATGGCACTGCCGCGGGTTCGTGACTTCCGGGGCCTGTCGGCGTCCGCCTTCGACGGTCAGGGGAACTACAGCTTGGGGCTTTCCGAGCAGATGGTCTTTCCCGAGATCAATCCGGACAAGTTTGCCCGGCCACAGGGAATGAATATTACGCTGGTGACCACCGCCCACACCGATGACGAGGCCCGGACCCTGCTGCGGGCGCTGGGCCTGCCGATGAAGAAGACTGAGGGAGAGGGTGGTGAGGCCGCGGCGTAGCGGCCCGAAACCTTTTCAAAACCGCCGGAAGCGAGTGCCGGCGGCGGATTGAAGCCATGGCAAGCAAATCAAAAATCGCGGCCGCCAAGCGACCGCCGAAGTTTTCCACCCGAACCATCCGTCGGTGCATGCTGTGTGGCAGGCCGCGGGCGGTTTACCGCAAGTTCGGGACCTGTCGCATCTGTTTCCGGAAGCTGGCCGATCAGGGCTGCATTCCGGGTGTCCGCAAGGCCAGCTGGTAGGAACGAAATCATATGATGACCGACCCGATTGCCGACATGCTCACCCGCATTCGGAATGCCGTCCGCGTCGAGAAGCCTGTTGTCGAGGTTCCCTTTTCCAAAGTGAAGCGTGGCCTGGCAGAGGTGCTCAAGAAAGAGGGCTTTATCTGGGATTGGCGGGAAGTTGAGGCCAGCCCTGTCCCGCTCTTGCAACTCGAACTGAAGTACGGCCCCAATGGCGAGCGGCTGATCCGCCACATCAAGCGAATCAGTTCGCCAGGCCGACGGGTCTACAGCCGGTCGGCCCTGCTCCGGCCCGTGCTGGGCGGGCTGGGGATCTCCATCCTCTCTACCTCGGGTGGCGTCGTGAGCGACCGCGAGGCCCGCCAGCGGAAACTCGGCGGTGAAGTGCTGTGCGAGCTTTGGTAGGAAGGCTTTTTAAAAGGCAACTTCAGACGTTTTTTCACCAACACACGTCCCACGAACAACTAACGGTCGGATCAGCGAAAGAGGGTTTTCCCCATGTCTCGTATCGGTAAGGCACCTGTTGCGGTTCCCCAGGGTGTCAAGGTGAAAATTGAAAACCGGCTGGTGGCCATCGAGGGTCCGCTGGGCAGGCTTGAGCACAGGTATCACCCCACCGTTCAGGTGGAGTTTGATGAACCTGCCGCCAGCCTGCGTGTTTTGCGGCATGATGAGAGTCGGCTGGCCCGCTCGGTCCACGGTCTGACGCGGGCACTGGTGAACAACATGGTGGAGGGGGTTACCAAGGGCTACGAAAAGCGGTTGGAAATCGTCGGTGTCGGGTATCTGGCGGCCCTGCAGAAGAACGTGCTGCAACTGCGAGTGGGGTTTGCCAACGAGCTGCACGTGCCGGTGCCTGAGGGGCTGACCGTCACCTGCCCGGACCAGACCCACATCAGCATCAAGGGCATCGACAAGCAACTGGTCGGCCAGTTTGCCGCAGAGGTGCGGGCCTTGCGGAAGCCAGAGCCCTACAAGGGCAAGGGCATTCGTTATGAGAACGAACAGGTTCGGCGGAAGGCTGGCAAGGCCGTCACCAAGTAATCGGCAGAGAAACAACAGATCGGGGCCGCCGGGCTGGCGGCCGCAACAGGGAGAGTCAAACCATGGATCACGCCCGGTCAATCCGCCGCCAGCGGGTCAGGCGTCAGCATCGCGTCCGCAAACCGTTGCGGGGTACCGCCGCGCGACCCCGGCTGTCGGTGCGGCGGACGTTGAAGCACATTTACGCTCAGATCATCGACGATGCAGCAGGCCGGACGCTGGCAGCAGCATCGACCGTCGAGTCGCAGTTGAAGGCTGAGTTGGCGTCGGGTGGCAACAAAGATGCCGCGACCGCTATCGGCAAGGCGGTCGCTGAACGAGCGAAGGAGGCCGGTGTGTCACAGGTCTGTTTTGACCGTGGCCCCTGCCGCTACCACGGCCGGGTGGCGGCGCTTGCTGAAGCCGCCCGCGAGGCCGGTTTGGAATTCTGAGGCACCGCAAACCAATCGGGAGAGAGCTTGTGGCGACGAACGCAGCATCGGGACGAGAATCGAGAGCAGGTGGCGAGTTCACCGAAAAAGTGGTGAAGGTCCGCCGTTGCGCCACCGTGGTGAAAGGTGGACGACGATTTAGCTTTGCCGGCCTCGTGGTCGTGGGGAACGGGAAGGGAAAGGTCGGCTGTGGCTACGGCAAGGCCAATGAGGTACCACCGGCGGTGGAAAAGGCGATCAAGGACGGGATGAAAAATCTGGTCGAGGTTCCGGTCGTCTCCGGAACCATTCCGCACCGGGTCGAGGGCTGGAGCGGCACCTCGAAAGTGATTCTGCTGCCGGCAAGTCCGGGAACAGGAATTATCGCCGGTGCTGCGGTGCGAGCAGTCTGTGAGTCGGCGGGCATCCAGGACGTGCTGACGAAGGCCCATGGATCGGTCAATCCGGTGAACCTCGTCAAGGCGACCATTGAAGGGCTCAAGCAGCTGCGGACGCTCGAGGATGTCGAGCGGTTGCGAGGCGTGAGCCTGGCGGAATAGAGGTTGACGCAAAACTGAAGCGGTGAGCGGGTGCCGGCTGTCCCCGCTGCCGCCGGAACAAACCTGACAGCGTGGATAGCGGTAGAAAGCTCGATCGCCATGAAACTCAACGACGTCAACAAGGGCATTCACAAGCGCCGCAAGCGGCTGCGGATCGGCCGCGGTCCCGGTTCGGGCCGGGGGAAGACATCGGGCCGTGGCCACAAGGGCCAAGGGCAGTTGGCCGGCTGGTCGGCTCCATCAATTTTTGAAGGTGGCCGCAGCCCCATTATCCGGCGGATTCCGAAGCGTGGGTTTCACAACCGCCACGGGCTGATCGTCAAGAGTATCAACGTTTCCGATCTTGAGACTGCCTTTGAGGCGGGCACCGAGGTGACCCTGGAACTGTTGCGATCGTCAGGTGTGGCCAAGGGAATCTGGCAGCAGCTGAAAATTCTCGGGGATGGCGGGCTGACGAAGCCCCTGAAGGTTTCCGCGCATGCCTTCAGCAAGCAGGCCCGCGAGAAGATCGTGGCCGCAGGGGGGAGCGTCACGGAAGTCCCCGGCCCGGCTCCGGTCGCGAAGGGGGACAGGAAGACCGCCAGCGGCCCACCCACCCCCGCAGCCCAATCGACATCGCCAGAAACGACCGCTTCGGAGTAGGGTACACCCTACCGTCGGCGATCGCTGACGGCGGTGACGGCGGCCGAGCAATGACAGGAAGTCTTCGAAATCAGAAAATGGAGTCGCTGGCGTGTTCGAAAAAATCAGAATCATTTTCACGATTCCGGAACTGCGGCAGAAGATTCTGCTGACGCTGGGTCTGCTGGCGATCTATCGGGTCGGTTGGCAGGTGCCGCTGCCGATTGTCGATCCCGCGGCGATGCGGGCATTTGCCGAGGAGTCGGGCGGTATCAGCGATCTCCTCAAGACTGTCGCCGTGTTCTCCGCCAGCCAGCTTTCCCAGGCGACGATCTTCGGGCTGGGAATCATGCCCTACATCTCGGCCTCAATTATTTTCCAGCTGCTCGGTACGGTCTGGCCGCCGCTCGAGCGGCTGCAGAAAGAGGGTGAGGCCGGCCGCAAGAAGATCAACGAATACACCCGATATGCGACCGTCGGCATCTGTATCCTCCAGAGCTGGGCCTACGTTGCGTTTCTGTCGAACACGCAGGTCGGCGAGGCTTCGCTGATCCAGTCGAGCTTCCTGGTGGATGGCAGTCTGCCGCTGAGCTGGCAGCTTGTCGCGGTGATGACCATGACCGCGGGAACGGTCTTTTTGATGTGGCTCGGCGAACAGATCGACGAGTTCGGGATCGGCAACGGCATCAGCCTGCTGATCATGGCGGGGATTCTTGCGGCGATGCCGAGTGCCTTGGTTTCCCTGGCCGGTGACACCAGCCTCGAGCTTGGCGGCGGCGGCGGCAAGATGGGGATTGAAACAGTCCTTGTGCTGGCAGCGTTGTTTGTGGGGGTCGTGGCGGGGGTCGTCTTTATGACCCAGGGGCAGCGGCGAATTCCGACCCAGAGTGCCAAGCATGTGCGGGGCCGGCGGGTCTACGGAGGCACCCGCGAGTACCTGCCGTTGCGGGTCAACCAGGCCGGCGTCATGCCGATCATCTTCGCCAGCTCCCTGCTGTTATTTCCGCAGATGTTTTTCCAGTATCTCAGCAATGCCTATCCGGGGAATTCGGTACTGGCCAGCCTGCACGACTCATTCACCCGCGGGCAGTCGTACCTGTACAACATCTGCTACATCGCCCTGATCTATTTCTTCTGCTACTTCTGGACGGCGATCACCTTCAACCCGAAGGAGATGGCCGACAACCTCAAGAATTTTGGGGCCTTCATTCCGGGCTATCGTCCCGGCAAACGAACCGCCGACTATCTGGAGCGGGTCATGGAGCGCATCACCTACGTCGGCGCCGGCTTTCTGGCCCTCGTTGCGGTGATCCCTACGATTGTCAGTGGAGCCCTCGGGATTCCGGTGCAAATCGCCAGCTTTTACGGCGGCACGGGGCTGTTGATTGCCGTCAGTGTCGCCTTTGATCTCGTGCAAAAGATCGACAGCCACCTGGTGATGCGAAATTACAGCGGCCTGCTTGAGAAGTCGTGACCGCCTCTGAGAGCAGGCGGCTGGCGATCTTGAGTGCCCGTCGTTTGGATTTCGGTGGCGGGCCCCGTAGGCTAGCGTCGTCCGTTCACGATGATCATGACTGTTTTGAATCCTCTCGCCCCCTGACTGCCCCATGCGGATCATCCTGATCGGACCACCTGGGGCCGGGAAGGGAACGCAGTGCCAGCGGCTGGTCGAAATGCTGGAGGTGCCCCATCTCTCGACCGGAGAAATGCTGAGGGCGGCCATCAAGCAGGGTACGGCTGAGGGGAGAGAGGCGGCTGGCTACATGAGCCATGGGCAATTGGTGCCCGACCAACTGATTCTGGGCCTCGTGACCCGGCGGCTGAAGGCCCCTGATTGCCGCAAGGGCTGCCTGCTCGACGGGTTTCCCCGCACCATCACCCAGGCAGAGATGCTCGACGACCTGCTCGAGCGGCAGGCGATGAGTGTTGATGGTGTGATCGAACTGGCCGTTCCCCGCGATGAACTGATTCGACGGATGCTCGCCCGGAAACGGGAGGACGATAACCCCGAGATTTTCGCCCGTCGGATCGAGAGCTTCGAGCGGCAGACCGCGCCGTTGCTGGAGTATTATGACCGCCAGGGAAAACTCGTCAGCATTGACGGTCTCGGGACAGCGGAGGATATCTTCGAACGGGTGCGGCGAGCGGTTCGTGCATTCCGGCGGGCGAGGCGGTAGAACCGAGACTGCGGCGGAGAGCCCCGCAGGCGGGCTGCCGATAAGCCGCATCCGGCAGCGAGACGGGTGCAGTGGTAAGTGATTGGCGCAGGTGAGGAGATCGGGCTGACGTGGTGACGTTGAAATCGAGCCGTGAGATTGCGGCGATGCGCAAGGCCGGCCTGCTCGTCTGGGAGGCTCATCAGATCGCCGCCGAATTGGTGCGGCCCGGTGTCACCACCGGTGAAATCGACCGTGCGGTCGAGCAGTTTTTCGAGGAACAGCAGGTGACGCCGCTGTTCAAGGGGGTTCCGGGAAAAATCCCCTTTCCGGCCGTCTGCTGCATCTCGGTCAACGACGAGGTGGTTCACGGTATTCCCGGCAACCGGAAACTCCGGGAAGGGGATATCATCAGCATCGACACCGGCTGTCGCCTCAAGGGTTGGTGTGGAGATTCCGCCTACACCCATCCGGTCGGGCAGGTCAGTGACGACGTGCAACGGCTCCTCGACTGCACGTCGGGAGTGCTCAGGCTGGCCATTGAACTGATGGCCTCCCGGAACCGGTGGGGGGACGTGGCGGCGGAGATGGCCGCATACGTTCGGGATTTCGGCTTCACCGTGGTCGAAAACTTTGTCGGGCACGGGATCGGCAAAAAAATGCACGAAGATCCCCAGGTGCCGAATTTCTGTTCCCCCTCATTCCGGCGGAAGCATGATTTTGAACTTGAGCCCGGGCTGGTGATTGCGGTCGAGCCGATGGTCAACCTGGGCACAAAAAAGGTGCGTCCGCTGGCGGACCACTGGACCCAGTCAACCGCCGACGGGCGGCCGAGTGCCCATTTTGAGCACACGGTAGCCATCACCGACGCGGGCCCTCAGGTGCTCACGGCCCCTCCTGCCGAGCATGAGCAGGTCGAGTCTTCCCGTCGGCTGTCCGCGGCCCGGGGTTGAGATCAGCGGGTTGGGGAAATCTGCCTCCTTTTCGCGGCATGCCCGCGGAAAAAGCCACCCACTTGTGAAGCCCTCTGCTCCGGGCCTATACTCCAAGGCTTCGATGTGTCCAGGTCAATTGGTTCACCAACGCTGTGAGGTGTGACGCGACGGCGTCACGGGTGTGATGAAGGTTCGTGCAAGCGTCAAGCGGGTCTGCGAAAAATGCAAAATTGTTCGCCGCCGCGGTGTCGTATTCGTGCTCTGCGAGAACCCCCGTCACAAGCAGCGGCAGGGATGATTCCGTTGGCTGGCCATCGATGTCCGCCGGCCCCGTCGAGACGGGGCGAGTTGCGGAAGTTCTTTCCCCGGCTGGCGGAAGGATGCCGACCGTTTTGATCGTTGAGAGTGGTTGGTATCCGAACGACACGCAGCGGAAGAGAACAGGCGGACAGCCCTCGGCCAGGGCTTTCCGTCACCCCTGTTGGTGTGATCGGCCGGCCGACCGAATGTTGATTCTGCGGTAAGACATTCACGAATAGTACACTTTGGAGCCCCACTCGGAATCGCCCAGCCATGCCACGACTTCTCGGCGTTGACATTCCCTCGGACAAAAAAACCGTCTACTCACTCCAGTACCTCTACGGGGTTGGTCCTCGGATCGCCCGCGAACTCTGCCTCAAGGCGGGTGTCAGTCCGGAGGCACAGGCCCGCGATCTGCATGAAGACGAATTGGCTCGGATGGCGTCGCTGCTCGACAAGGACTACGTAGTTGAAGGGCAGTTACGGCGGCAGGTTGCCCAGGGTGTTTCGCGGCTGAAGGATATCGGCTGTTACCGAGGCCTCCGTCATCGTAGAGGCCTCCCCGTCCGGGGGCAGCGGACGCGGACGAATGCCCGGACACGCAAGGGGCCGAAGAAGACCGTGGCGGGCAAGAAGGGCGTGAAGGATCTGCGATAGCCAGGCGGCACGAACGAAAACAGCGGCCCTGTCGGCCTGGCCGGGCGACTACCAGCAGGTGATGCAGGGGATTTTCTCAAAGGCTTCAAGACAATGGCAAAGACAGCGAAATCGAAAAAGAAGAGTGTTTCCTCGGGCATCGCCTTCATCGATGCGACCTTCAACAACACCACGGTGACGATCACTGACCCCCGTGGCGACACGCTCTGCTGGGCAAGTGGTGGCACCTGCGGCTTCAAGGGAAGCCGCAAGGGGACACCCTTCGCGGGGCAGTTGGCCGCCCAACAGGCCGCCGAGAAGGCGGCCAAGTTCGGTGTGAAGGATTTGGAGGTTCGGGTGAAGGGGCCCGGGAGCGGCCGGGAGAGTGCCATTACCGCCCTCCAAGCTGCCGGCATGAACGTCAAGAGTATCGAAGACATCACGCCGCTGCCGCACAACGGCTGCCGCCCGCCGAAGAAGCGTCGCGTTTAAAAATTCGCTGGTTGCCGTCGGGCAGTCAGTTGGCAAGAGATTGTGGTTGGACTGAGGAAGAGAACATGGGACGAATCACCGGGCCGGTCTGCCGGCTCTGCCGCCGGGACGGGCTGAAGCTGTTTCTCAAGGGGAATCGTTGCGACACCCCGAAGTGCGCCTTTGACCGGCGGCCGGCCCCCCCGGGGGTTGTGCAAAAGCGGCGGCCCAAGCCGACCGATTACGGGCTGCGGCTGCGAGAGAAGCAGAAGGTCAAGCACTATTATGGGGTGCTGGAGCGGCAGTTCCGGACCTACTTCAACCGGGCCGAGAAGGGATCGGGAAATACGGGCGAGACGCTCATGTCGTTGCTTGAGCGACGGCTGGACAACGTGGTGCACCGGGTCGGCTTTGCGGCCTCCCGGTCGGCTGCCCGTCAGATGGTTGTGCATGGGCACATCACCGTGAATGGTCGGAGGGTCGACGTGCCCAGTTATCTGGTGCGTGCGGGCGACCTTATCCGTATCAAGAATCGGACCAAGAGCCTGCAACTGGCGCATGCTTCGCTTGCTGACTTCCGGCGTGACCTGCCTGATTTCGTCTCTCGGTCGGATGACGGCGTGCCCGAGGCTCGGGTCGATCGCCTGCCTGCCCCCGATGATGTCTCGATTCCGGTCCAAACGAATCTGATCATCGAACTCTGTTCGAAGTAGCCCTCGTCAGCCGCCCCTCTGTCACCTTCCAACGCACCACCCGTCACCAAGGAGAACCCCATGCATATTCGCTGGCGTGGTCTCGAACTTCCCGGCTCGGTCGAGGCCGACAGCAAAACCCTCACCGGCACCTATGGCAAATTCACCGCCGAGCCCTTTGAGCGCGGCTTCGGTACGACCGTGGGGAACAGCCTCCGGCGGATTCTCCTGTCGAGCCTCGAGGGCAGTGCCGTCACCCAGATGAAACTCGGTGGCTCACTTCACGAGTTCACCACCATCAAGGGGGTCCTGGAGGACGTCACCGACATCGTGTTGGCGGTGAAGAGTCTGGTCGTGAAGAACCAGAGCGATTCGACGCGTGTGATTCGGGTCGAGAAGAGCACGAAGGGTCCGGTGACCGCGGCTGACATTCAGACCGACGAGGCCGTGGAGGTTGTCAACAAAGACCTCGTGCTGGCAACGCTCACCGATGACATCCCCTTCGAACTCGAAATGGTTGTCGAGAATGGCCGCGGGTATGTCCCCAGCAGCGAGCACAGCCCGGAGGGGCAGGAGATCGGCATCATCCCAGTCGATGCGGTCTTCAGTCCGGTGACCCGGGTGCGGTATGAGGTTGAGGAGACGCGGGTTGGCCAGAAGACCAACTACGACAAACTGACGCTCGAAATCTGGACCGACGGCACCATCACGCCCGAAATGGCGTTGGTCGAGGCGGCCAAGATTCTGCGGAAGCATCTCAACCCGTTCGTGGGCTACACCTCGCCGGGCAGTGCCGTCCACGGAGCGGGCGGCGAGGGCCTGCTCGACCTCGAGGCGCCGCTGGAGAGCCGGCTGGGCATGTTGGTGAGTGACCTCCGGCTGTCGTTGCGGGCCAGCAACTGCCTGGAGGTCGAGGGGATTCAGACGCTGAAAGATCTCGTCTCGAAGACCCGCGAGGAAGTCTTGGAACTGCGGAATGCAGGCGAGACCACCCTGCAGGAAATTGAAGAGAAACTGGCGGAGCTCGGTCTTTCGCTGGGCATGACAGCGGCAGGAACCTAGTCGCAGGCCGTTCCGGCGGCTGCCGGAGTGCGTCCAACAGCAAAAGCAGACAGCAGAGGAATTCAAACATGCGTCATCGTCGGAAGGGCCGAATCCTCGGCCGCAGCCCGTCTCATCAGCGGGCACTGCTTCGGAATTTGGCCTCAGCGCTGATGCTGACCGAACGGGAGTTTGACCCCGGTGAGCCGGGCGCTCCGAAGGTTCCGGGCCGGATCGTCACCACGCTGGCCAAGGCCAAGGAGGTTCGCCCTCTGGTCGAGCGGTGCATCACGATTGCTCGCCATGGTCTCGTTGCCGAACAGGCGGCAGCAACGCTGGCCACCACGGCGGAGCGGGATTCAGCCGAATGGAGGCAGTGGCGGCAGAGTGACCAGTGGCGGCAGTGGGCCCAGGCGATGGCGCCGGCCGTCACGGCGCGGCGGCGGGTGCTCCAGCTGCTGGGCGACAAGCAGGCGACCAGACTGGTTTTTGAGAGGATTGCTCCGCGATTTGCCGATCGTCCCGGCGGCTACACCCGGATTCTCAAGCTTGCCCGTCCCCGGCTTGGTGACGCCGGTCCCCGGGCGATTCTCGAGTTTGTCGGTGAGCTGGCGCCGGCTGCCGGGGCTGCCCCCCGCGTGGAGGCGGCTGCGACCTGACCGTCTCGTTCCGCGACGCCCAGCCATCGCTGCCGCCGCTGAAAGACCAAACCATCCGTTTTTGTTGACCGCGGCAGGCGTGCGGCGGACAATTTAGGTTGTGGTGTTGGTTCAAGGAGGCCGGCGGCGTGGATACCATTCTGATCGGTGACGTCTGTCTGCCCGCCAACCGGCGGGCCTGGTGGCGAAGTGGTGTGCTGGTCGCAGCGTTTGGTTTCGGGGTCCTTCCCGCGGCCGCGTGGTCCGCTCCGCCGAACTCCGGTGTGCCTGCCCCTCAGATCGCCTTCATTGACGAGCAGATTGAGGCGGTCTGGAACGACACCGGATTGACGCCGGCCGCAGCGGCGACCGATGGCGAATGGTGCCGGCGGGTCTATCTCGATCTGATCGGCAGAATCCCGACGCTGTCCGAACTTCGGAATTATCTCAAGACCAGGGATCGGAACCGGGCGGCCCGGCTGGTTGACCGCCTGCTGGGAGACGATTACGCCGCCGAATATGCCCGTCACTGGGCCAATGTCTGGACCACTATTCTGATCGGCCGGGACACCAACAACCGGCTGGTCGATCGCAATGGGATGCGGCGGTACCTCCGAGACTCGTTTGCGGCCAACATTCCCTACGACCGATTTGTCGAGGAACTATTGACCGCCACCGGCGACAACGCTGACCGTGACGGGGTTGAACAGTTCAACGGGGCCACCAACTTTCTCAGCGGCAAACTTGCCGACGGAGCTCTCCAGGCGACGGCGAAGACAGCCCAAATCTTTCTCGGCCTGCAAGTGCAGTGCACCCAGTGCCACAATCACCCCTTCAACAGCGGTGTGAAACAAAACCAGTTCTGGGAACTCAACGCCTTCTTCCGGCAGACCCGTGGTCTGCGACGATTCGGTGGGGGCCGCCGGGTCGCCTGGGTGGAACTCGTTGATGAGGACTTCGCCGGCCAGGGGGGGAATCCTGACGAGGCAGAGATTTATTACGAACTGCGAAATGGCTTGGTGAAGGTCGCCTATCCGGTCTTTATCGACGGCACTGAGATTTCCCGCAGCGGTTTGCTGCCCGGTCAACTCCCTGATGGCGGGTCATACGGAGTGAATCGGCGTCGGGAGTTGGCCCGGCTGGTGGTGGGCAGCCCGTTGCTCCCCAAAGCGATCGTCAATCGGCTCTGGGCCCACTTTTTCGGCTATGGCTTTACGAAGCCGATCGATGATTTCGGTGATCACAATCGACCGACGCATCCAGTGCTGCTCGAGGGGCTGGCGGAACGGCTCCAGCAATACAGCTACGACCTCAAGTCACTGATGCGGTGGATCGTGCTGTCGAAGCCCTATTCGCTGTCAAGCCGCATCGAGCCGGGAAACGAGCCGGACGCCCCGCAGCTCGGTGAGCCGCCCCGCTTCGCCCGGTTTTATCCGCGGCAGATGCAGGCCGAACAACTCTATGAGTCGTTGCTGACGGCGACCCAGGCCGACCGGGGCGACGAGGCTGAGGCGGCCCGCCAGCGGGATCGCTGGCTTTCGCAATTCGTGATCGCGTTTGGCACCGACGAGGGAGACGACGCCACCACCTTCAACGGGTCGATTCCTCAGGTGCTGATGCTCTTCAATGGTGACCTGATCAAGACGGCCACCAGGCTCGATCGCGGTGGCTTCCTTGACAAGGTCGCCAATGGCCCGCTGCGGAATCGTGAGAAAATCAACGCCCTCTATCTCACCGCGTTGGCCCGCCAGCCGACGGCCAGAGAGCTGCGGGAAGCCAATCAACTGCTGCTGGCCCGCAAGGGTGAGGCGGCCGAGGCCCTTCAGGATGTCTGGTGGGCGCTGCTCAATTCCAACGAGTTCATTCTCAACCACTGACGCTTCAGGAGCTTCACGATGTTCGCCCACCCGACTGCTCAACTGCCTGCCGCCGGTCGGCAACGCCGGCACTTTCTCTCCCACCTGGCAGGCATGGCGGCGTTGGCTGGGCCGGCCGGCTGCTTCACGCGGTCACTGCTGGCCAATGCGGCCGACCTGAAAAAACGTCATAAGTCGGCCATTCTGCTCTGGATGGGGGGTGGCCCGAGCACGATGGACATCTGGGATCTCAAGCCCGGCCAGGCGACTGGTGGGCCGTTCAAACAGATTTCGACATCGGCCGACGGGATCGCGATCAGTGAACACCTGCCGCTGACGGCCCGGCAGATGCACCATTTGGCCATCGTCCGCTCGATGAGTACCCGCGAGGCCGATCACCAGCGGGGGCGGTACTACATGCACACCGGCTTTGTGCCGAATCCGAACGTCGAGCACCCGAGCTACGGTTCGGTCATCGCCCATGAGCTGGCTGACGCCATTGAAACCCTCGAGATTCCGCCGTTCGTCTCGGTGGGCGGCGGAAGCGTCGGCTCGGGCTTTCTGGGAACTGCCTGGGATCCCTTCGTTGTCAATGCTGATGGCCGGGTTCGGAACCTCGACATGGGGATCGAACCGCAGCGGCTGGCGGAGCGGCTGCGGATGCTCGCCGCGGTCGAAGACCGGTTCATTGGTGAAAGCCGTGGGGCCTTGCCCGGTGACCACCGGAAGGTGGTGGAAAAGACGGTGCGGCTGATGACCAGCAGTCAGCTGGAGGCCTTCAAGGTTGCCCAGGAGCCGGCGGAAGTCCGGGAGCGGTTCGGTGAGAATAATTTTGGCCGTGGCTGCCTGATGGCCCGGCGACTTGTCGAGGTCGGCGTGCCCTTTGTCGAGGTGAATCTGGGCGGCTGGGACAACCACAGTGACATCTTCGCCACCCTGGCCGATCGGAAGCTGCCGGAACTCGACCAGGCGATGAGCGCGCTCGTGGCCGATCTGGCCGACCGGGGGCTGCTCGACGATACAGCCATCATCTGGATGGGCGAGTTCGGCCGGACGCCGACGATCAACGGCAATGGTGGCCGTGACCACTGGGCCCGCAGCTGGAGCGTGGTGGTGGGCGGTGCCGGCTTCAAGCGAGGCGTGGTGGTTGGTGAGACCAGTGCCGATGGCCGCGAGGTCATCAGTGAGCCTTATTCGTCGCAGGACCTGATGGCCAGCGTCCTGAAGGCACTCGGCATTCCACTCGAGACGACCTATCGGGCAAAAAATGGCCGTCCGATGAAGATCGCCAACGGCGGCCGGGTTATTGCTGAACTGTTTGCTTGAGCAGGGTTCGGGACGATTCTGGAGCGGTCGGTCGGCGGGAAATTGCGACGGGGGCGGCCGGGGCGGTGTCGCCGCCTCCCGAGCACGCTAGACTTTTCGCGCGTCCTGGGCGTGTCTGCAATCGTAGAGTTTCCGGGTGAGTGATGGCGGTTGATCTCGATGTCGAAACATGGACGGGAGCGGATGCCGCCGATCTCTATGAGGTCAGCCGGTGGGGCAAAGGCTATTTTTCGGTCGGCCCGGCCGGCAACCTGCTTGTGCACCCCGACAAGCAGGCCGACCGCAGCATCGACCTGAAGCAGCTGGTCGATCGGCTGCAGGTGAGGGGAATCGACCTGCCGATCCTGCTGCGGTTTGGTGAGATTCTGCAGCACCGGCTCGAGGAAATTCACGACGCCTTTGCCCGGGCGATGGCCGAGGGGGGCTACCGCGGCGACTACTGCTGCGTCTATCCGATCAAGGTCAACCAGCAACGTCAGGTTGTGGAAGAGGTGCTGCGGTTTGGCCGGCCCTACCGGTTCGGCCTCGAGGCGGGGAGCAAACCCGAGCTGCTGGCGGTGATCGCCCTGGCCGACAACGACACGCCGATCATCTGCAACGGCTTCAAAGATGCCGAGTTCATCGAGATGGCGATGCTCGCCCAGAAGATCGGCCGCCAGATCATGCCGGTGGTCGAGCGGTTTTCAGAGCTTGAGCAGATTCTCGAGCAGTCGGAGCGGCTTGGAGTCAGGCCCCGCATCGGGATGCGGGTGAAGCTGGCCACTCGCGGCAGCGGCCGGTGGCAGGCCTCCGGTGGGTTTCGCAGCAAGTTCGGACTGACGGTCGGTGAATTGATGCGAGGACTCGACCTGTTGGCCGCCCGGGGGATGGCCGACTGCTTTCAGCTGCTTCACTATCACCAGGGCAGCCAAATCACCAACATCCGCCACATCAAAGCGGCGCTCAATGAGGCGGCCCGCGTCTATGTCGAACTGGCGAAGCGGGGGGCAGGGCTGCGGTATCTCGATGTCGGGGGTGGTCTGGGGGTCGATTACGACGGCTCCCAGACAAACTTCGAGTCGAGCGTGAACTACAGCCTGCAGGAGTATGCCAATGACGTCGTCGCCCATGTGCAAAATGTCTGTGACGACGCCGGCATCGACCATCCGACCATCATTTCAGAGAGCGGCCGGGCGGTCGTTGCCTATCACAGTGTGCTGGTCTTCAGTGTGCTGGGGGTCTCCGAGCAGACCGACCAACGTGCAGATGAGCCGCAACCCGACGAGCTCGAGCAGCCGGTGCAGGACCTGCTCGAGACCTATCGCGACGTCAATGTCCGCAACCTGCTCGAGTCGTACCACGATGCCCAGCAGTCGCTCGACACCGCCATGAACCTCTTCGCCACCGGCTATCTGCCGCTCGATCAGCGGTCGCTGGTGGAAAATCTCTACTGGGCGATCTGCCGCAAGGTGACGAAGCTGGCCCGGCAACTGGAGTTCGTGCCAGAGGAGATCGACGCCCTGGCCGCCACGCTCTGTGACACCTACTTCTGCAATTTCTCGCTGTTTCAGTCGATTCCCGATTCGTGGGCCATCAAGCAGCTCTTTCCGGTGATGCCGATCCACCGGCTCGATGAGCGGCCCGATCGGTCGGCGGTGCTCGGCGATGTCACCTGTGACTCCGACGGCAAGATTGACCAGTTCATCGACCGCCGCGACGTGAAACGAACCCTGCCGCTGCACGCCTGGCGGAATGAGCCCTACTATCTGGGCGCGTTTTTGATCGGGGCCTATCAGGAGATTCTGGGTGACCTGCACAACCTGTTCGGCGACACGCACGCGGTCCATGTCAGCACCGATGAGCGGGGTGAGGCAATCGTCGATGCGGTGATCAAGGGTGATACCGTCCGCGAGGTGCTCGATTACGTCGAGTTCGATCCGGCCGACCTGGTCAAGCAGCTTCGGTCCTCGATCGAACAGGCGGTGCGGGAGGGTCGGATCGGCGACGGACAGGCCGGCCGCTTCCTGCGGTTCTATGAGGAGGGGCTCGGCGGCTACACCTATCTCGAGGAGGCCCCGCTGGAGCGGCCGTGAGCCCACCGTGGATCGTATTCGCCTGGGGGCTGCAGCCCTCAACCAGACACCGCTCGACTGGGACGGCAACCGTGACCGGATCGCCTCGGCCTGCGTCGAGGCCCGGCGGCGAGAGATTGCCGTCCTCTGTTGCCCCGAACTCTGCATCAGTGGCTACGGCTGTGAAGATGCCTTCCATGCTGCCGGCGTGCTCGACCTGGCGGCAACCGTGCTGCTGGAGCTCGAGCCTGCCAGTCGCGGGCTGGTGCTGGCTGTTGGCCTGCCGGTCCGCTGGGAGAGCGGCATCTATGACGCGACAGCGGTGCTGGTCGATGGCCGGCTGGCGGGGCTGGTCGCCAAGCAGCATCTGGCGGGAGAAGGCCTGCACTATGAGCCCCGCTGGTTTCGCCGTTGGCCAGCCGGTCGCCGCGGTGTCGTTGCCCTCGCCGACCGGACCGTGCCGATCGGTGACCTCCGGTTCAGCTGCGGTGGTGTTCGGATCGGTTTTGAAATCTGTGAGGATGCCTGGACGGCCGATCGGCCCGGCGGCCGGCTGGCCGCCCGCGGGGTCGACGTCATTCTGAATCCTTCGGCCAGCCATTTTGCCTTTGGGAAAGAGGATGTCCGGCGGCGGTTTGTGCTGGAGGGGGCCCGGGCCTACGCCACCGCCTATGTCTATGCGAACCTGCTGGGCAACGAAGCCGGCCGCGTGGTCTATGACGGAGGCACCCTGATCGCCGCTCCCGCCGGCCTGGTTGCCTGCGGCCGCCGCTTTGGGTTTGGCGACATGACCGTGACCGACGGCCTGGTTGACCTTGATGCCATCCGGCTGGCGCAGTCGCGGTTTCTGCCCGATGGTGGAACCGGTGGTGACGACGATTGTGTCAGCCTCGATTTCGCGGTGCCGCGGGTGGCCGCCGTCACACCGCCGCCGGTCGATCGTCGGGCCACCTGGGAGCGGCGGGCGGTGACGGCCGCGGCAGCCAAGGAGGAGGAGTTCACCCGAGCAGTCGCCCTGGGGCTGATCGACAGCCTGCGGAAGAGTCGCAGCCGCGGGTTTGTCGTCAGCGCCAGCGGCGGGGCTGATTCATCGGCGGTGATCTGCCTGGCGGCCATCGGCATCGCCCTGGTGGTTGAGGAGTATGGCTCTGCCGCTGCTGCCCGGCTGGGAGTTGCTGACGAATCGACTGGCACGCTTGTGACAAAGGGGGCCGTTGCCGGGTTTGGTGAACCGGCGGTGCGGCAGTTGGTGGCCCGCCTGGTCACCTGTGTCTATCAGGCCACGGCCCATTCCGGGGCAGTGACCCGGCAGGCGGCCGAGGGGCTCGCGGAGGCGGTCGGGGCGAACTTCCATGTTTTCGACGTCGAGCCCCTGGTGCAGGGCTATGAGCGGCTGGTCGAGCAGGCGCTCGGCCGCCGGCTCGACTGGCGTCGCGACGATCTGGCCCTGCAGAACATTCAGGCCCGGGCGCGGGCTCCCGGGGTCTGGATGCTGGCCAACCTGCTGGGAGCGCTGCTGGTCTCGACGAGCAACCGTTCCGAGGCGGCGGTCGGCTATGCCACCATGGATGGCGATACGGCCGGGGGGATCGCGCCGCTTGCCGGCATCGACAAGGCGTTTCTGCGGCAGTGGCTCGTCTGGCTCGAGCGGCAGGGGCCGGACGGGCTGGGGCCGATCCCGGCACTGGCCGCGGTCACCGCCCAGCAGCCGACAGCCGAACTGCGGCCGCCTGACGCCGTCCAGACGGATGAGGCCGACCTGATGCCCTACGAGGTGCTCGACCGCATCGAACGCTATGCGATTCGCGACCGGCAGCTGCCGTTGGAAATCTGGCAGCAGCTGCAGCTTGACTATCCACAGCAGTCTGCTGCCCAGCTGGCGGACTGGACCGAACGGTTCTTCCGGCTCTGGGCCCGGAATCAGTGGAAGCGAGAGCGGTACGCTCCGTCCTTTCACCTCGACGACGAGAGCCTCGATCCGAAGGCCTGGTGTCGGTTTCCGATTCTTTCCGGAGGCTTCGACCGTGAACTCAGGCAGCTGCGGGCAGCCGTTGAGGCCGCCGCGACGACCGGGTAGCGCGAGGTTTCTGGCGGGCAAACAGGCCTCGCGGCCCCGTTGGCGGGCTGCTAGAGTCCGTCCGTCCCCGCGGAGAACCCCATGGTGCCCACAGCCCCCACCCGCCGCTCGTTGCTGTCCCCGTCCTGGCTGCTGACCAGCTGCGGGACCCTGCTGCTGATCGGGCTCTGCCCGTCGGCCGCTTTGGGCCAACAGCCGCAAGGTCAGCCGGCGGCCCCGGCTCAGACGAGCCAGCTCACGCCCCAGCAGCAGGCGGCGCTCGATCAACTGCTCAACGCCTGGGAGGCTCGCAACGCTCGGGTCACGACCTGGTCCTGCACCTTCTACAAATGGGAATACAACGCCTGGAGTCCCGCCGACGCCGCGGGTGAGCGGCTGGCCTTCTCGGAGAGCACCGGCGAAATCAAATATGCGGCGCCCGACAAGGGGCTGTTTCGCGTGAAGTCGTCAAAACAATGGAATCCGGAGAAGCGGCAGTATGAATCGCGGCCCTCGGGCACGGGCGAACACTGGGTCTGCAACGGCAGCAGTATCTACGAATTCCGCCATCCTGAGCGGCAGCTGCGGGAGACGAAGCTGCCACCCGAAATGCAGGGGAAAGCGATCAGCGAGGGTCCGCTGCCCTTCGTGTTTGGCGCCAAGGCTGCCACGCTCAAGAAGCGGTACAGCATGCGGATCATCACCCCGTCCGGTGTGACTGATCAGGTCTGGCTGGAGGCGCTGCCACGATTTCAGGTCGATGCCGCCAACTTTTCCAAGGTCGAGCTGATCCTGCAGACAGCAGACCTGATGCCCTTTGCGATCCAGATCTACAAGCCCGGAGGGCAGGATCGCGATGTCTATCAGTTCGATCCGCGGACCAGCCTGATCGACCGCGGCCTCGACCTGATCCGCGACTTTTCCCGGCCACTCACGCCGCTCGGCTACACCTTCATCGAAGAGCAGGCTTCAGGCGGCTAGCAGCCGCTGCCTGCTGGTGCTTATTGCCGACATCCTGCCGCCCGGTGCCAGTGGTGTGGTGATTACCGAGGTGTGAGGGGCACGAACGTCAACGGTGCTGCCTGTCCGGTCGCTTCCGCTCCCGGCTTCCATGTGGCCTGCACGTTTGATGAGGCGAGGGGGTCGGCAAACGCTCGAGGAGCGTTGGGCGTATACTCGCCCGGCGACGAGACTTTTGCCGCCCCCGAGGCGGCGGTGACCTGCTGGAACTCAGT
>Ga0180431_10003458_pt1 | contig 20330 bp, 13 predicted proteins | sample SS_ome_11_FD_132459 | JGI IMG/M metagenome (GOLD analysis project Ga0180431, IMG submission 132459) | Hypersaline lake sediment archaeal communities from the Salton Sea, California, USA - SS_1_MS_1 metaG | ecosystem: Environmental > Aquatic > Non-marine Saline and Alkaline > Hypersaline >... | reverse complement strand
GTGCCAAAGACCACGTTCATTTGCCCGTCGGCGTTGTCGTCGAAGGTCGCGATGGAGGTAATCCAGCCGCCGGACTGGTAGAGATGCCACTGCAGCTTCCCCGACGCGTCGAGACACCAGACCGTGCCGAAGACGCGGCGGTTGCCGTGCATGAAAGTCCGGGAGCCGACAAGGACCTCGGGCACTCCGTCGGCATTGATGTCGGCGGTCTCAATAACCATCATCTCGCCGTCACCCTCGATGTAGCGACCGACGCCTAACTCACCGGGGGCCTGATTGGTACACTCGAAGCCCGTGCCGGTGAACTTCCAGAGCTCTTTGCCCGCCGCATCGAGGCAGTGGAGGTAGTGGTCATCGCCGGCGACGAGGACGACCGGCCCGTCTCCGAAATCGGTGACGGCTACATCGTTGATGGCGTTCTTGCCTTCCTCGTTCTGCTCGATGACGTAGTCCCAGCGCTGCTTGCCGTCGGCGTTGAGGCAGAAGAGACGCCCATCAGTCGTGCCTGCGAGGGTCTCGTCTTTGGCGTCGCCATCGAGGTCGGCAGCCGTCACAGAATTGATAGCCGCCTTATCGGGCCCGGGGATGTCGAAGGCCCATTGCCGGACCAACTGGCGGGGGTACTCAGGTCGCTTGACCGCTACCACCGATGCCGGAGCCTGTGCAGCTTCGGCAATGATTTCGTGCACTGCGGCGGCCATTGCCGTGAAGGTTGCGCTCCGGGGATTGGCAGGTAGTTCCTGCCGCTTCGCCTCAAGGGGGAGAGTCGCGACGGCTCCCCCGGGGACCATGCCGACTGCCCGCAATTCCGTCGGCTCGGTGGCGTCAATAGTGATCACACCGGATTCGAGATTGATACACAGATCAACCGGCCCGTCGGTCTGCAGCATGGGCTGGTCAGTGCCGATGCTGGTGAGACCGCCGAAGCTGATTTCGTCCGGAGCGAGGGCGAACATTGCGCATTTGGCCTGCAGCTTCGGGCTGAAACGGATCGGCTCATCGGGCTTGCCGAGCGGGGCTACACCCATCAGCACCTGCCGGTCGGGTTCGGTGACCAGGCACGTGCCGGCACTGAGGCGCTTTATCGAGTATTCGTGCGGGGCGTCTTTAGGGTGTCCGTAGAGGAGATGTGCGAAGGTCGGCTCGTCATTGGCGGCGAGTTGGCCGTACTGCGCCTGACGGATGATCGGGCGGCCGTCGCTGAGCCTGGCGATGACCGGCTTATTGCCGCCGGCGGCCTGCAGCACGAAGGTGTAGTCGCCCTCGGTGCGGGTGGTGCGGAAGTCGTCATCCACGGTCGGCCCGCCATCCATCCATTGGCACAGGATGCTGTAGTCGCCGGGCTCGAGGGCCTGTAACTGGTCAAAGACGACCCAGTACTTGCCCTTTATCCAGGCGATATTGCGGGCCCAGTCGAGGCCGTTGTACTCGTGCATGACGCTGCGGACGAAGGCGCTGCGGGGCAAGTCGGTGGCGAGTTGGAGGTCACAGAAGGCGACGCGTTTGTCCCACATCTGCCCGTCCCTGAGGGCCAAACAGGTGGTGTGGTACTTCATCGAGCGCGCGCCGCCCCACTGACCCGCATGAGTCAGCCACTGGCCGCCGTCAGTGAGCCAGACAATCGCGTTACCGTCGCCGCCATTGTCAATGCCGTCATTAATGCCGTCGAGGCGCAGGTACTGATCATCTGCAGCCAAGCCGGTACGCATCGCGAGCTGGTGGAAGGTGTGCTCGCGCGGGACGTTGACGAATTTGCCCTGGCCCTGGATCTGGTTGTAGTTGGTGTCATGCAGCGTCATGTAGTGGACCTGCTTGATGTCGTCGGGGCGCTTGGCCTCGATATTGGGCAGGTAGCTCCAGGCGGGAAGAGAGAAGCCGCTGGAGAGGCACTGCGGGTAGAGCGGTTTAGGCTCGTCAGGCCACCAATAGAGCCAGACGTACTCGGGGTCTTTGTAGTACCAGGCGGCAATCGCCCAGGCTGCGTGGCGACCGAGGAAGGTCTTGCCGTAGGAATCCCTGATGATGGTGCAATACTCCATCCATTTGCGGGCCGCATCGGAGGTGAAAAACTCGTAGTTATCCATGGCCAGTGCCAGCTTCATGGCGGTCATCGGGTAGTAGCGAGTGTAGCCGCCATTGTTGTCAATGAAGCCGTTGGAATTGGCGATGGTCTTCTGCCCGGTCCGCACGTGAGCCATACCCTCGTCAATGCGCTCGAAATCGGCGGCGGGATAGTAGGTGTGGAAGTAGCGCGCACCATAGACGACCGTTTCGGAGACGGCATGGTGACCGATGCCGCTGAGTATGCCGGGTTTGAGGCCGGTGATGCGACCATGGACCGACATGCGGGAGACGTAGTCATAGAGGAGGTTGGTCATTTCGAGTTTCAGGTCAGCGGGGATGAGCGGGCTTTCCTCAATCTGGTCGAAGGAGAGAATGATGCCCGGTATCTTGTACTTGGGTGTGGTTATCTGCCGCTTGAGTGTCCACTTGTAGTACTCGTCAAACCAGCGGCGCAGCATCTTGGCGTAAAGCTCGGCGAACTCATCGCGCCCGGTGAGGAAGTAGTAGTTGGCGCAGTCAATCAGTTGCCATTCCCGCCCGTACGGCAGCGCCTTCAAATCAATAAACTCTCTGGTGAAGCGGCCCACGATTGCCGGTACAACGCGGTCGCCGTAAGTGTCGAAGTCCTTGAAGTGCACTTTGATGGTGCGGGGGATGCTCAGTGTTTGGCCCTGCGTGATGAGGGGCTTGAACTGCTCGACCGAGCGCTTGACGCCGGGCAGGTCTATGCCGCCGACCATGATCACGTTGTTGCCATTGCCCCAGGGGTCACAGCAGGTGCGGACAACGTAGCCTTCGGGCCCGGGCCACCAATCGTCGCAGGTGATGTAATGCCATACGTAGAGCTCGAAGGCCAGCTTATTGTTGTTCATCTGGCCGAGGCAAATGAGGTTAGTCTCGCGGTCGGCCTTGGTGTACTCATCGGCGTTCTTGACCGGCACCTCGGCTCCCGTGGCTTGCTCGATAGCCCTGGCGACATCCGCCGCGACCTCGGCGTATCCGTCCTGAGCCGGGTAGATAATGGCGCAGTTGGGCTTGCCATCTCTGACCAGCGTCGTGTCCGGGTAGAATGTCTTAAGCTCGGTGATGTCCTGTGGCGGAACGAACAGCTCAGCCGACCAGGTTGTCGCCGCGATAAGCAGTAGTGCAACGCTGACTATTCCTGAATGTTGCATCATGAAACCCTCCATTTGGTACCGAGGCAATCGTCCCGGAGCGGCTAAGTGCGGTTTTCGCTCAAACCAGGCGATGGCAACGGCTCGTGAGACTGTTGCCGATCTCGGTATTATGAGTGTGTTCGGCGTGGCAGTCTTGTATCGCTCGTCGCAACCAGCTTGCAGTACCAAGCGCCAAAGGCCGCCTACCGCCTGGTGCGTACAAAACCTACGCCCGGTGTTTCGGCCTCTTCGGTTTTCGCCGGGCCGAACGCCACCAGGTCAATGTAATCCGGCCATGCCACTCGTACGGCGTGGGGGTTGACGCGTGTTACATCTGGGAGCTGAAAGTCGGGCCTGTGCGGGAAGAGGACCGCCAGGAAGTCGGGGGCCTGGTTTGTTGTGAGTTCGGCGCGCAGTCGCGGGTGGGTCTGGACCTTTGCCGTGCGATGCGCCTTCGTCTCGTTGAGGTCCTCGGAGAACTCCGGAGCGCCGGTGGCGTATAACAGAATGTCCATACGCCAGTCGTTGTCCTGATCCACGATCACCGGGTGCTCGCCGGACAGGTCAAACTCCATTCCCTTGACGATCTGGAGCAGCCAGGTGTAGCTGTGGGCGGCACCGTCGGCCTCGACATCGTCATAGACGACGGCGTAAGGGCCGTGCGGACTTCGTACGAAATAGACATGCCGGTCGAACTTCTTCAGGGCCGGGTTGTCGTAGAGGTCGCCGGCACGTCCGCAGGCGTAGGTGGCGAAATCGCCGTGCTCGTAGGCGATGATGCGGCCCTCGTTGCAGCGCACTGTCTGGCCCTTGCCGTCAAAGAGCAGAGAATTATGGTCATCGGTGTCTCGTGCCCCGTAGCCGGAATCATAGGCCAAGATGCTGTCGCCGCAATACAGCGCGAAGTGGTTGGCGTCGAACTGGGCGTGGCCCTGTTCCGGCTGGCCGCCGGAGAGGAACGAAAAGAGGCAGCCCTGCTTGTCCCAGCCCGTGCGCATGCTGACGAGGCCACGGCGGGAGAACTTGCGGCTGAGCGGCTTGCCCAGTTCGTCAGGCGATTTGGCTGCGGGAGCCAGCGCGTGCCACAATATTACGTACGGCAAAACCGGCACCCAGCCTCTGTATGTGTCGCCGAAACAGTCGCCGCCTTCGTCGTGGCGCCAGCCGTCAGTCTGCTCCCATAGCCATGTCAACGCGGGGTCATCATAGAGGTAGGCAAACAGCGGGAAGAAAACGGTGTGCGCGGAGAACGAGGCGTCATTGATGTTGTTGAAGAAGGCGCCGTTGGGGCGGAGTTCATAGAGATAGTAATAAGGGGCCTTCTGCAGCGAAGGTCTGATGAAGAGATTGTCGCCTCCGGCCCGCCGCATTGCGTCTATCAAGGCCGCTCCGTAGTAGATACAGGCGCTGGTGTAACCGGGGCCCTCCAGCGCGCCGCCGTCTTCCCCGATACCGATTTCCAGAAACCCCTCGATGCCCTCGAAGAAGGTGTTGACCCAGGCGTCTTCTTGCTCGGGCGAGTGGCCGCTCTCACCGTGGATGGCCAGGGCCATGAGACCGCCGGCCGCGTTGCCGATGAGATGCATGTTGTGGCCGAGGATCGCTGGGTAGCGTTTCGACTCCTTGAGCGTGGTCATGTAGGGGTACAGGTAGGCGAGGTAGGTGTCTATGATGTATTGGCGCACCTCGGCGCGCTCGGTCTCGGTGAGATGGTGATAGAGCAGATCGTAGAACACGGCGAGGGAGCGGGAGGAGTGGCCGGCATCCAGCGGCTGGGCGAGCCATCCGCTGTATTCGCGGCCGTAGTTGGTGCCGCCGACGCGGTCAATGACGCGCTCGCGGATGATGGTGAAGACGATGTTCTTCGCACCGTCAATGTACTTCTGCTCGCCGGAAAGAATACCGGCCCAGGCAAGCTCCTCATAGCGCTTGGTTAGCATCCAGGCGCCCGCCCGCACCTCCCAGAGGTTGGCCTTGCCCCCGTCCCAACTGATCTCATTCTGCTGCTCCAGCCAGTTGACATAGTGCGGGGACGTCGGATCCAGGTAGGAATCGCATTTCTCCAGCAGACGCTTGTAGGCAACCGCTTCAATGCCCTCATCGAGCCGGCTGCGGACTTCGGCCAGTTCGTCGGCCGTACACAGCAGGCGTGAGTGCCGGGCGTTGTCCGCGTAGAGTCGTTGGGCGGCCGGCGCTACCGTCAGCGTGGAAAAGAATATGGCTAGCAGGAATACGGCGGTACGGTGGTTAGTTGTCAGAGCCATGACGCCAGTTCGCCTCCCTCAGGGAATTGCGGTCATGAGCCTAGCTCGCGGGTGCTCAGCGGAGTTCGTCAACGTTCTCGGCGACCTTCTGGAATGCCTTGACGATGTCGTCCATGTCTGCGCGTGTCGCCAGTAGTATTGTCTGGCTGAGCCAGATGACGATATCGCAGATCTTCTCGCAATTGGGCAGGTACATGTCTGCGTAGTCGGGGTACTCGACCATTTCAGTGATGCGTCCGAAGCGCTTGTCCGTGAAGAGCGGATTCTTGTAGAGCGGGTGCGGATAGCCGCCGCCACAGCCGACACCTTCGGCGGAGACCGCCGCCATGAACTTCTCGCGGGAGACGCCGACCGTGTCTTCGTCGTAGCGGACACAGAAGGCATGTCGAGCGATACGGGTCATATAGGGATCCCGGCGCAACGGTTCGAGACCGTCAATCTCGCCGAGCCTGTCGTCGAGATACAGTCCGTTCTGGTGGCGGGTCTCGGTCTGTTCATCGAGACGCTCAAGCTGGCATAGCAGGATCGCAGCGGTCACTTCATTCATGCGGTAGTTGCTGCCACAGTTGTGGTGCTCGTAGAACGGTCGTCCCGGAATGCGGCCGATGTGGTGGTATGAGAATGCCTTGGCAGCCAGACCTTCATCGTTGGTAAGCACGATTCCGCCTTCGCCGGCGGTGATGTGCTTGCTGGCCTGGAAGCTGACGCCCCCGATGTCGCCAACGGCTCCGAGCTTGCGGTCATTCCACATCGCGCCCCAGCAGTGGGCGGCATCTTCGATGACCATCAGGTCGTGGCGTGCGGCGATGTCATTGATGCGCTGCATGTCGCAAGCGCGGCCGCTGAAATGCACCGGCATTATCGCCTTGGTGCGCGGGGTGATGGCCGGCTCAATCGCATCCGTATCAATGTTGCGGGTCTCCAGGTCGCAGTCAACGAATACGGGCACGGCCTTGCGAGTGAGTATCGAAGTCGCGCTGGCCACGAAAGTGTAGGGGCACAGAATTACCTCATCGCCGACATCAACTCCGGCCGCCTGTAGAGCCACCTCGAGTGCGGCAGTGCCGTTGGTGACTGCCACTCCATAAGCGGCATCCTGGTAGGCGGCGAACTTTTCTTCGAAGTCCTGGCATTTGGAGCACTCGGCGAGTCGGCCCCATTGCCCGCTCTCGATGACTTCGGTCACTGCATCAATCTCGCACTGATCCCAAATCGGCCATGACGGCCAAGCCTCGGTTCGCACCTTGTCTCCACCATTGATAGCCAATGCTGCCATTACCGTCATCTCCTTGGATGGCGTGGTCCAACTCCGCTACGATTGCGGGCGCGCGTACAGACGGCCTTCACTCGCACTTGCCACGGTGACTGGTAGCAGTTCGCCACGGCGTCGCGTTGCCCCTGCTACAACCACCTCTAGGTAATTGTCACTCATTCCCCGGATCGTCCCATCTTCCTGCGTCGTCTGCAGCACGACCTCGAGATTCCTGCCGACCATGGCGGTGGCAAAGGCCTGTCGTTTCTGCTCCGAGATGTCGCGCAGCACGTGGTTGCGAGCCTTGCGCACCTGGTAGTCAACCTGGTCAGGCATCACCGCCGCCGCCGTCCACTGTCTGTCGGAGTAGGTGAAGACATGCAGGTACGAAAGCGGAAGGCTCTCGATGAAGTCGCGAGTGCTTTCGAACTCCTCGTCGGTCTCGCCCGGGAAGCCAACTATGACGTCGGCACCAATACCCGTGTCGGGCTGGAGGTTGTTGACCTCGAGCACCAGCTCGCGATAGAAGGCCGTATCGTAGGGCCTGTTCATGCGACGGAGGACGGTGTCACAGCCGCTCTGGAGGGGAATGTGCAGATGGCGGCAGAGCTTGCCGGCGACAGCCAGGTCCGGGCCGCCGGTCAGAGCGTCGCCACCATCTCGCAGCATCCGGATGATTTCGGGGGTAATCTCACGCGGCTCAATGGAGCTGATGCGGAGGCGCGGCACTGGCAGTTCGCAGACCATCTGGATAAGGCGCGCGAGGTCAATATCTTCAGCCAGGTCGCGACCGTATTGACCGAGGTGGGTGCCGATGAGGATGAGTTCGGGATGGCCGGCCTCGACAAGCGCCCGGCATTGAGCGAGCACCTGCTGCGGCTCAACGCTACGTGAGGGCCCGCGCGCAGCCGGGATGATGCAGTAGGTGCAGGCGGCGTTGCAGCCCTCCTGTATCTTGACGAAGGCACGGGTGTGGCCGGAGAAGCGGGTAACAAGCGGCTCGCCCTCATCAGAGCATGGGTGATATTCAGCCGCATCAGCCGCCGGCAATAGTTCAGCCAGGCGATTCTTGTCACAATTGCGCAGCAGCAGGTCTATCTCGGGGATGCCTGCGAGCGCTTCACGGCCGACCTCGACATAGCAACCGGCTACGACGACATACGCATCGGGGTTGAGGCGTTTTGCGCCTCGTGCCAGGCGACGGGTCTCGCGGTCAGTTCGCGAGGTGACGGTGCAACTGTTGACGATGCAGAGGTCAGCCCCGGCCTCGTAGTCAATAATCGTGTACCCCAGGGCCTGCAACTGTACCCGCATCTGCTCAGACTCGTATTGATTGAGCTTGCAGCCGAGGGTTTTTAGGGCAGCAGTCCGTCCAGGCATGGCTCTCCTCTGGCGGTTCCTGGTGAAGTTGCGGGAAGCCGCCGGGCTGTGGTATAATCCGTTCCGAGAGACCTGTGCTCAGAATCAACAACGACCGGGCATAGCCCGGCCGTTGCAGGTCACTAGCCCATCGCGTGGCTCAAGCCTTCTGCACTTTGTCCGCACGGATGCAGGAGGTACATACCCACGTCCGTTTGACGCCACCACCCGGCTGCCTGATGCGGATGCGCTGAAGGTTCGGCAGCCACTTGCGCTTTGTATGGCGCTGCGAGTTACTCACATTGCAACCAAAACTGGGTTTCTTCCCACATATCCTGCAGACTTTAGCCAACGTATCCCAATCCCTTCCGTAAGGCCAGGCGGTTACCTCGGCCCGTTACAGCCCTGACCAAAATCACACCGGCCATGCTTCCTTGCCTCACACGCCGGGGTGGAAGCATGACCGCCATAGTCGTCTCTTGTGACTGGATAGTGAGTATAGCACAATGATGGAGTACGGTGCAAGCAGTGAAAACGTATATTCCGCGCAGGACGACGAATGGGCGGATTCGGATGCGGAAATGCCGCTGAGCGATTCGGGCCCGATGCCGGCGCGGCCCGGCAGAATATCGGGCACCGCGCTGCCCAACGGCGTCCACCTGTCCAACGGCGTGTACGGGTCTGCCGGCTCCTGGCACCTGGTGCTGGGCGGGGCCTACATCATCACTCTCGGCTCGCTGGCCATGATCCCGACTTACATCGAGGCGTGGGTCATCCAGCGGCTCTTCGATGTCCCGCTGCCTGCTATGCTCCTGGCGGTGACGGGGTCTCTCAGCGGGCAGGGACAGACGTTCTGGGACGCCGCGCTGACTATCCTGCCGTTTATCAACTTCATCCTGATCCTGCGTTTCTCAAGCCTCTCAGGATATCATGCCGCCGAGCACAAGACGGTATCAGCGCTTGAGCGCTTTGGAGTGCTCCGATACGAGGATGTCGTCGAGATGCCACGTGTGCATCCGCGTTGCGGGACGGTCTTGCTCTTCGGGCTGCTACCGGCGATGCTGGTGGCAGCGCCACTGTGGCAGGTGGACTGGATGTACGCGCTGCTGGTGGCGATTCTGGGCTGGCATTTCCGCTACCACACGGGCTTCTTCGTCCAGAATTACTTCACGACAAAGCCGCCGACGCGGGCACAGTTGGAGGCCGGTATCCAGGCGGGAGAGACGCTGCTGAGGCGCTGGCGGAGAGACCCGTACCGCAGAGTCCCATGGCTGAAATCAATCTGGGTGCGCGGTATTCCGCAGATGGTCCTAGGGCTGTACGCCGCCATGCAGGTTATCGGTATCATCTATTCCCATCTGCACATCTGGCTGGATTTCTGACCCTGGTCATTTGCGAAACTCCAAGTCGGGCTGGAGATCCGCTGCCGCTGGAGGGGCCGCGTCGAAGGGCGGTCGTGCCGTTCACGACCGCACTGAGGCCGGCCCACGCAGGAGACGAACCTATCGGGACCTGCATTACTGGGCAAGGCTGTCCCGTCCACTGCTGCTGCAATGCGGAACCTCTGTTCTTATTGCATCACGAACGACTTCGGCAAACAACGACGCTGCAAGCAAAAGGCACTCCTATGAAACCCAGACCTACCTACTACCGACGAGCACACATCATTGCTGCTCTGCTAAACGCACTGCGTCATGTAACGCACCTGACGGATGACCAACTCGTCGGCGTCAAGATTCTCATCAGAGAGCAACTGAGCCACCCACCCGATAGTGCAATGGGCGACTTCTCCACCAATATCGCAATGGCTGCAGCAAAGACAGCGAAAATGGCCCCGCGCGAGCTTGCGGAAGCTATGGCTAACGAATTGCGCCAATCGCAGCTCCCCCTCGAGAAGGTCGAAGTGGCCGGGCCGGGCTTCATCAACATGTTCATGACTCCTGAGTGGTTCACCAAGACAGTGGCCGCGATCCTGGCAGAGGGCGAGCAGTACGGCCGCAGTGAAGAGGGTGCCGGTAGCAAGGTCCAGGTCGAGTTCGTCAGCGCTAATCCGGTCGGGCCGATTCATATCGGTAATGCGCGCGGTGCGCCGTTCGGTGACGCGCTTGCCTCGATGCTTGACGCGGTCGGGTATGAGGTCGAGCGGGAGTATTACGTCAATGACGGGCCCCATAACACGCAGGCGCTGAACTTCGGGCGCTCCTTGCAGGCACGCTACCTGGAAGCGTTGGGGCGCGAGGTGGAGTTCCCCGAAGACGGCTATCAGGGCGAATACGTCATCGAAATGGGCCGGCATCTCGCGCAGAAGCACGGCGAGCAGTATGCCGACATGGCACTGGATGCTGAAGCGGCCTATGTGTTCTTCCGGCTCCTCGAGGAAGAGATCCTGAAAGAGGCCGAAGAGGACCTGCGCGATTTCGGCGTGGAATTCGACTGCTGGTTTACCGAGAAGTCACTATACGACAACGCGGACATCGAGCGGGAGCTGGCCGCCCTGACGGAAAAGGGCATGGCCTATGAGAGTGAGGGGGCGACCTGGTTGCGCACTGCCGAGTTCGGCGACGAGAAGGACCGAGTGCTGGTCCGCAGCGACGGTCGGCCGACCTACATCGCCGCTGATGCCGCCTATGCCGCCAACAAATTCGCACGCGGCTTTGACCGCCTCATCTACGTCCTCGGTCCCGACCATGCCGGCTATGTGCCGCGCCTGCAGGCCGTCCTGGCGGCCTGTGGCTTCGACCTTGACCGGGTTGAAATCATCGTCTATCAGAATGTGCGCATGATCCGAGGCGGCGAGACGGTCAAGCTTGCCAAGCGCAAGGGGCAGATCTACTCCGTCCGCGACCTCATTGACGAGGTAGGTACGGACGCGGCGCGCTTTTTCTTCCTGATGCGCAGCAATGACTCGCACCTGGATTTTGACCTCGACCTGGCTGCCAGCAAGTCCGAGGAGAATCCGGTCTATTACGTCCAGTACGCCCATGCGCGCATCTGCAGCATCGCTAAGATGGCGGAAACGCGGGAGTTCCAGTTCGACGACTCGGCGAACCTGGCGCTGCTGACCGATGCCTCGGAGACGGCACTAATGCGCAAGCTCGCCGACTATCCGCACGAGCTTGAGAGTGCCGCCGAATTGCGCGCTCCACATCGGCTGACGACGTATCTGCGGGAGCTGACCCAGCTTTTCCATCAGTTCTACACCAACTGCCAGGTGCTCAATCCGGAGGATATCGCAACCTCGACGGCGCGCATGGCCCTGACCAATGCCACGCGGCAGGTGCTGGGCAACTGCCTGGGCATTCTGGGGATCACCGCCCCGGAGAGTATGTAGGGCCGGCTGACGTCGGAGCGTCAACATTTGCACAACGATCAGCCCCCGCTGATCTGTAGCAGGTACTTCGCGGGGGCTGCATTATGCCTGTGCTGCTGGCTAGGGCTTCTTCATTCCCTCAAGCTGCGCAATCGTCTGCTCGGCGATCTTGCTCTGGCATGTGAACCAGTTGATCCATCGCTGCACCGACTTCTGCCGGTTCTCCTCGTCGCTGTAGTACGCGATGCCTGCCTTCGCTCTAGCTACGTTCTCCTCAACATCCAGCGGGATACGCTCGCTGTCATGTATTACCGCATCTTGCGGGCATATCGGATGACACTTGCCGCAGCGGATGCAGACAAACTGGTCAATCTCGGCCTTCTCATCAACCATAGCTATCGCGTCCGCCGGGCACTCGTCTATACAGATTCCACAACCCACACATAAGTCCCTGTCAACCCACGGCATTCTAAAACAGCCTCCCTCAAGTTTTGATTCTCAACTGATAACTATACCATTATAGCTGCGTAGCTATCGCTGTTTCAACATTTTGTCATACACATCGTAAAGCTGGGTGAGGACGCGGGAGATGTCGAAGTGGTCCTCGGCACGCTTGCGACCGGCCCGCCCCATTGCCGCCGCGCGTTCGGGGTCGCCGAGCAGTTGCAGTATCGCGTCGGCCAACTGCCCGGCATCGCCCGCCTCGACCAGCAGCCCGGTTACTCCCTCCGTCACGATGTCCAGCGGCCCGCCGGTGCGCGTGGCGATGACCGGCTTGCCTGCCGCCATCGCCTCGACAAGCACAATGCCGAAGGGCTCATCTTTCGAGGGCAATACCATCACGTCGGTCAGGGCGAGGAGTTGGGGGATGTCCTCGCGAAAGCCCAGCCAGTACACCGCCTCGGCACAGCCGAGATCCTCGGCCTGCCGGTGGAGATCCGCAGTGTAGTCATCGGTCCAGAAGCCGGCGTCGCCGATAACAAGCAGACGCGCATCCGGCTCATCATCCAGCACTCGCCTGAAGGCGTCGAGTAGCGTCTGGTGGCCCTTCCAGGGCGTCAGACGGGCGATGACCGCAAGCACTTTGTCGCCGGTTTTGAGGCCGATAGCCTCGCGCAGCTTTTCGTCGGGCGGCAGGGGGACGTACTTGTCCATGGGTCGTGCGCCGAGGACGACGGTGGTATCGCAGCCGGCTTCTGCCAGACTCTCTGCCACGGCGCTCGACATGGCGACGATATGCGGACGGGTGACACGCGCTACCTCGATGAGCAGTGAGCGTGCCGAGCCGGGCTCGAGGATGTCGCGAACGTCCCAGACGAGCGGCTTGCGGAGCCATCGGGCTGCCAGGCCGCCGAGGATATGGCACTTGAGACTGTTAGTGTGGACGATGTCAACATCTTCGGCACTGAGGGCGATGCGAAGCTTGCGTACCGGCCCGATGCTCTGCCAGAGGCCGGCAAGGCGGTCGCCGAGGCTTGAGAGCGCCTCGCGCGAGTGCTCGAAGACCGGGTCAGTCTCCGGGAATACGGCACGGGTGCGGAGTTGGGCCATCTCGACATCCCGAAGCCACTCGGCCCGCTCGGCGTGCAGCAGCACCGGCTCGATGCGGTCGCGATCCAGGTAGCGGAGGATATCCAGCAGGGCCTCTTCCGCGCCACCGCCAATATCTCCGGCCTGGTCAACATAGGCTACTCTCAGTTTCCTCGCCATGCAGCGCTATTATGCCCGATTCCGGGAGCCGATGCAATTGAGCCGTGTACAGGTATGGCCTGCGGGTTTCTCACCCAACCCGCAGGTTGCCTCGGCGTCCACGGGACTGCAATATGATATTTACAGCGGAAACTAAACATCCATCCGCCTGCGCCGATAACAACTACACTGGGTGGGTAGAAGTAAGGGCACAAGCATCGCAGCAATATATTGACCGGCTGTTGGATCGGTTGTCATACAACAGCAACGTTGAATGTCTTCGCTTCTACCCGGTTGTTAGTTTCTAGCAGAATCCGGGAAATTGAGGCGAAGATTTTGCCATATACAGTGCTCGTTGTTGAAACTGATCCGGCATCTCGTAGCTTGCTGGAACGCATTGTCGCTAAATGTAGTTACTCTTGCCAATGTGTGGAGGACGGCGCGGCTGCGCTCAAGGCCGCCGGCGACGCGAACCCCGCACTGATGCTGCTTGCGCTGAAGCTCCCGGACATGGATGGATTCGATGTCTGTAGGCAATTACGTTACCGCAGCAGTATTCCGCTGATCGTCGTCAGCTCGCGCAAGTCGGAAGTGGACCGCATCTGTGCCTTCGAACTGGGGGCCGACGACTACGTGACGAAGCCGTTTCGGCCCGGCGAATTGGTCTGGCGGATCAAGGCTCTGATGCGGACCACCTACCAACAGCACGCGCGCGGCTGCATCGGGCCCTCGCTGCACTTCGAGAGGATAACCATCCAGCCCGCCGGCAGAGAGGTGAGTGTGGACAACTGTCCCATTCACTTAACGCCCAAGGAGTTCGAGCTACTGCTGGCGCTGGCGGAGCATCACGGCAAGGTGGTCTCATCAGAGCGGCTGCTGCTGGACATCTGGGGATACGACAAGAGCATCAGGACCCGCACACTGGATGTTCATATCAACCGGCTGCGGAGTAAGATCGAGGCCGACAGTGCCAATCCCCAATTGATCAGGACTGTCAACGGCGTCGGCTACCGCTTTGACGACACGGCGGCGATACATAGTGCGGCCGCATGAAACGAAATGCTCGGGAGCGAAGAGCATCGTTTATACACTCCGGGGCCTTCCTTGACCCACCGGTCATCTGAGAGTAGAATCCCTCCGTAGCATCATGACATGGAGGGTTACATATGGCCGATAAGAACAAGGCATTGATATTTCTCGGCGACGGTATGGGCGGACGTCCAGTAGCCCAGTTAGACGGTAAGACCACTATAGAGGCTGCGGACACGCCCTGCCTGGATCGCATCGCCTCAGCGAGCGCCTGTGGGATGCTGAATCCGATAAGCCCCGGCGTGGCAGCGGGCAGCGACACCGCGCACATGGCGATACTCGGCTATGACCCGTATAAGCTCTATCGCGGTCGTGGCCCTTTTGAGGCCAAGGGTGTCGGGCTTGATGTCAGAGCCGGAGATGTGGCATTCCGGTGCAATTTCGCCACCGTCGAGGGCAAGATGATTGTGGACAGACGTGCCGGCAGGATCAAGGCCGGCACCGATGAGCTGACCGCTGCCATCAATGAGCAGATACCGGAAATAGACGGCGTGCAGATACTCTTCGCCGATTCCATCGAGCATCGTGCCGCACTCGTGCTCCGTGGCGAGGGGCTCGACGAGCACGTCTCCGAAGTTGATCCCCACCATGAGGGTATTGACTATTGGGAATGTAAGCCGCTGCGGGGTCACGAGGACAATGAGGCTGCGTTGCGTACGGCCGCCATCGTCAACCGCTTCGTGGAACGTTCCTACGAAGTACTGAAGGACCATCCGCTCAACAAGCAGCGCGAGGCTGACGGCCTGTTGCCGGCCAATATCACACTGCCGCGCGGCGTCGGTGCCGCCGTCGAGCTTGAGCCCTTCTCGCAACGCTATGGTCTCAGTGGCGCGATGGTCGTCGAGGTTGACATCGTGCGCGGCCTCGGCATGTATCTGGACATGACCGTCATCGCAGTAGAGGGTGCCACGGGCAGCGCAGATACCGACGAAATCGCCATCGCACGTAGCGTGGTGTCCGCCTTCGAGCAACACGATTTTATCCTCGCCAACATCAAGGCACCCGACCTCGGTGGACACGACGGGGACATCGAGCAGAAAATAGCGGCCATCGAGAAGGTTGACCGCGCCATGGCCTATCTACTCGACAATCTAGACTTCGGCCGGGCGGTGGTCATGGTCGCAGCCGACCACTGTACGCCCGTCAGTGTTGGCGATCATAGCGGCGACCCGATACCCACTATGTTTTACGGCTGCGGTGTAACCCCCGACGAGGTGAGCAGCTATGGGGAACGCAGCTGTGCGCAGGGCTATCTCGGGCATTTCAGAGGCGCGGATGTGATGAATCTGCTGGCCAACTACTCCGGTACGGGGGAGAAATTCGGCGCATGAAGCCCGCCTGGGTTATCGTATTTCTGGCCTTGCTGACGGCTCCCGCATACGCCTCGGACCACAGTCTTATCCGTGGGCCAAGTGAAGAGATCGCATTCGAGTGCTCGCAGCCACGCCGTGAGACGATGAGGCTGCGCATCGTTAACACAGCCGGTGGGACGATAGCCGCCAGCAACGACGCCGGAGCCTCCTGGCGAGCTATCGGGAGCGTGGTCACCCCGGCTCTCAGAATCAATCGCAAGGCTTACACGGCCTCCATGTGGGCCAATGAAAGCGCCGTCGCCGCTACCGCCGTCAACGCCATTCACATCAAGGTTGCCAACAACCCCGACAGTGGACGTGGCATGGTATTCAGCATCGTCCCCGGCGCTAAGACGGTGGGCGCAGCAGTGGCGTCTTCCTCGATCCACACAGACATGGCCGGTGGTACGGGGATCTTCGGAGGCTACGGGCCGCTTGTCAATTCGCCTGTGTATCTCGACACCGATGGCGACTTGACCCCTTTGCAACCCGACTATGTTCCCGCCGACGGCGATGTCATCCAGATTATCCGCCTCGACCCCGAACTCCAGCCACTTTACTGCACTTTTGAGAACAAGTTCGGCGGCAGAATATTCATTGAGTACGCAGATGAGCCGGAACGACTCATCGGTCAGGTGCTGCGCCCGGTTGTCGGCATCGGGCGCTTTGATGGGACGCTTTATGCCGCACCGGGCCGTCTGCGCGCGAACCATTGCGGTGTAATTGATATCTCAACTTCGCCGCTAGGTAAGATAGGCGGGTTTCAGATCGTGCCCCGGGAGCATGCCGGCAGCGCGGAAGTGGGCTACATCCGGGAGCAGACACAATGGATGGTCGTCGGCCCCGCAGATGTGCGCGACCCTTCATGGGAGGGCACTGCGCCGCTGTTCGCAGGCTATCTGTTGCCCAGCTACCGGTCTGACGACATCCACGGCAGTCATGATGACTGGATGTGCCGGGCCCTGTCGCGGCTGATGGTGCAGGTGCGCTACGAGGACGGCGGCTGGGAAAAGATGCCGAGGATCTGTGTTGACCCTCAAGCTGAAACCAATAACGCCGACGATTCGGAACGCGGGCGCAAGCGGCTGTGGCATATCCAGTCAAGTTTGAAACCGTACAGTCCGCTGCCGGGTGATGCATTCATAGCGCTGCGCGGGGTGAGCCATCTGCGCATTGTGTTTCCGCGCGCAGTCTATTGGCCACAGCAAGCCGAGACTTCCGCCACACCTGCCAACTAGCGCCGACTGCAACCTGCGAGGCCAACGATGCGCTATACATCTGCACTGCAGATACTCCGCTACATGCGGGCGCATTTCGGGGAGAAGCCAAACATCAGCGCCGTGTGCCGGGGCGTCACTCTGTCGTACCAACCGACACACTACCACATCCAGCAGCTGGAGGAATTGTCGGTTCTGGGCACACTCAAGTCGGGTCGGGAGGTGCTGTGCCTGCTTGTCAACTCGCCGGCGACTGCGCTGTGGCTCGGGATGCTGTGCCAACGTGAACGGAAACGGGTGGCAGGCCCGACGGGGCAACTCGTCTCCGGGCTGCAGCCCTATCTTGAGCAGCACTGGCACGATTTCAGTTGTATCGCCCTCATGGGCCAAGAAAACCGCCTTATCGCGGTGACGCAAGCAAGTAACCCGGAGCCGGCAGCGCGGCTCAAGGCCAGATGCCAAGCCATAGCCCCTGCTCTGCTTGTCGAAGCGATGACCGCCGAGGGATTCCTGGAGCATCTTGAGACACGCTCCGGGATCAAATGGGCGCGAGAGGCGATTATCCTGTCCGGACATCAGCCTTTCTGGCACTATGCGCTTAGCGCCGGCGAAGGGCTTGGTCTCGTTCTGGGCCTGGAGTCCGACGGGTAGCAGAACTGCTATATTGAGGAGGCACCTGCCATAGCCGACACTAGCATGTCTTACAACATAGCCATTCTGACGAGGCCTGCGCTGCTGGTCAGTCTGCCGCGAAACGATCCCGAACTCGCCAGAGCCGCCATTGACGCGGGTGCGGAAGGTCTCAAGGTCCATATCAACCTGCAACATGCCGCTGCCGACGAGGGCTTCGGCTCCTGGCAGGAGGAAAGCACTGCCATCGAGCAGATTTGTGCTCTCGGCGTACCTGTCGGCATCGTGCCCGGGACCGCGGAGAACATGTGCTCGCCGGCGGACGTGCAGGGGATGGCTGACGCCGGCATTGATTTTGTGGATGCCTACCTTACGGACATGCCGGTATGGATGCTTGACACTGACACCGGCATTGATATCATGGCCGCTGTCGGGTATCAAGACCTTCCACCCCATGGGACGCCGCAAGGACTCACACTCCTGCCACAGATACGAATGATTGAGGCTTCAGTCCTGACTCACGAAGAGTACGGTAAGCCGCTATGTCTCGCTGACCTCAAGACGTATGCGCACCTCGCTGAGATGATGCGTCCCGGCGACGTGCCAGTAGTGGTGCCGAGCCAGCGTGCGATCCTGCCGCAGCAGGTCGCTAGCTTGCATAAAGTTGGCGTTCGTGGCATTCTTATTGGTGCCATTGTAACCGGAAAGCAGCCCGACAGCATCAGACGGGCCACTGAGGAGTTCCGCGCAGCTGTGGATGCCGTGGTCTGAGTTCCGGCAATTACCAACCGGCCCGCCCGGGAGGAGCACCCGTGAGTATCAGACACCGCGTACACCGTGTCATCTACGTACCGCTTGACAGCCGCCCGTGCAACCTGGGGCACGTCCAGATGCTGGCGCGGATGGTGGACTACGAATTCCTCATGCCGCCCACTGAACTGCTCGGCCACTACACCACTGCCGGTCGTGTCGAGGAGATAACCGAGTGGTTGTTTAGAGAGGCCACTGACGGCATTGACTGCGTCATACTGTCCCTCGACATGCTTGCCTATGGTGGTCTGGTTTCATCGCGTTCGCGGGATGTGCGTACGGCCGTGGCTCTCGAACGTCTCGACGCGCTCACTGAACTTCGTCAGATCCTGCCTGAGGCTGCGATCTACGCCCACAACACGATCATGCGTCTGTCCATCACGGCGAGCTCCGACGAGGCGGCGATCAACTGGGAGCTGTTGCGCCAATATTCGGAGCTTAAGGGCCGCCTCGAGGCGCTTGGCGAGGAGCAGGACCGGCGCCAACTTGAGGAACTCGAGAAGCAGATCCCGATCTCCGTTCTGGGTACCTATGAGGCATGTCGGGAGCGCAATCACCAAGTCAACAGACGCGCGGTTGAGGAGACCGCCAATGGCAATATTGACTTCCTGCTGCTGGCGCAGGAGGACGCCGCCAAGTATGGGCCACATGTTGACGAACAGGCCCAGTTGCGCCGGCTTATTCAGCGTCACGGCCTCGGCAAGCGCGTGCAGATTCATCCCGGAGCCGATGAGCTCGGCCAGACGCTTTTCGCCCGCTTCGTCCACACGCACATGGAGAAAGTGCCCACTGCCTACGTGATGTACGCAAACGCCGCCGATGCCGATAATATCGCCACTTTCGAGGACCGGCCCTTCTCCGAGACTCTGGCCGGCCAGATGGAGACCATCGGTGTGGAGGTGTCCGAGGATCCCGCCACTGCGGATTTCGTGTTGGCAATCAATCCGCCGGTGCAGGGGCGACGCGCTGACTACGACCAAGGCGAGGCCCGTAAGGCGCAGGCTGAGGCGTTTTTTGAAACCATCGCCACGCGCATGGGTGATCGCCAGGTCGCTATCTGCGATGTCGCCTTCCCGAATGGCGCTGAGGACTGCTTCGCCAAGGCGATGCTGGCCCGGCAGTTCCCGCCCCGGCAGATGCTGGCATTCGCCGCCTGGAATACGGCCGCAAACTCCGTCGGTTCGGCGCTCGCCCATGCCAGTCTGCGCCTAATCGCGCTCCAGGATAAAGGCGCGTTCGATCTGGCAAATATCCTCATTGATCTCACGCCGATGCGCTACCTGCAGCTTCTCGATACGCTCATTGATTCGGAGAGAGCGCACATCAATCTGCTCTTCTATCATATCGCCGATGATTGGCTGTACCAGACGCGGGTGCGTCCCCAGGTAACTGAGCATGTTGTGAACATGCTGCGGGCCTCGGTCTTCAACCTCGCTGACAGCGAACCCCGCGTGCAGAACATGGTCAGCGATCTGCTCGTGCGCGCTATCGCCGATCTCTGGGCCACCCACTTCCTCGGCAAAGAATCGGTGCGTATCGGCCCGCATGAAGCTACCACCAGTCTCGCGCTGGCGGAACTCGAAGAGACCCGTATCACTCTCCCCTGGGGCCGTCTGTTCGAGGTGGACCTCCAGTTCACATTCGGCATCGAGCTGGTTGCAAACACATGAACTACGGCCACGTCCCAAGCCGACCGTCACTGACCGGCCCCACGAAGCGCCCATGCAACAGCCGGTTGCTTGTCGCGGTGGTCTTGTGCACCCTCGCGGCAGTCGTCTCCATCCACTACACCCGCAACCCCCAGGCGTCCGCGCAGACAGACCTGCAGCGTCCGTTAGTCGCCGTTGTCAACGGAGATCAGCTCGGCCCCGGCGGCGAACAGATGGCCGCGATCGCCGCCAGGCATCTGCGCGGCGTTACCAAAGCCCTCGAAGCCGTCCGCATACCGTATCTGTTGACATGCGACTCCGACATTGAGGCGCACGGCCCGCCTGACGTTGCAGTGCTCATTCTGCCCTACAACCGCGCCGTAGACGAGATTGAGCTGGGGCATCTGCTGGAGTTCATCCGCGAGGGTGGAGCGATTGTAACTTGCCTGCTCGGCCGCAATGACCTGCTCTACGCACTCGGCGTTGAT
>Ga0180431_10003457_pt1 | contig 20333 bp, 21 predicted proteins | sample SS_ome_11_FD_132459 | JGI IMG/M metagenome (GOLD analysis project Ga0180431, IMG submission 132459) | Hypersaline lake sediment archaeal communities from the Salton Sea, California, USA - SS_1_MS_1 metaG | ecosystem: Environmental > Aquatic > Non-marine Saline and Alkaline > Hypersaline >... | reverse complement strand
TTACCTTTTGCTCTGTAGTCGCATTTTGCGACTTCATTGGGGTGTACCTCCTTTCCTGGTTTTGTTTCTTCTCCAGAAAGGGTACATCCCAAATTCATTTTCAGCAATTTATATTACATGACCAACTAATCACAGGACAGGGCGAAGATAATATTAACCGATGCTCAGGCTATTCAGCGGAGTTGAATGTCATATCCAACGTTGCTGAGGGCGCTTTTTTCTTTAGTTGTTTAACTGACTTACCCCACTGAATACCATTTGCCCTAGACTGTCAGTGATCTCAACCGAGTGGCCATTTTGAATCAAACATCTGATTAATATTGAACTCAGATGTTTCTATGAGTCAAACCTCAGGGTTGAACGAGCTATACAATTATAATGATAGCAATAATCAAAGCGATTACTATAATCCAGTACATGAATCTTTCAATCCAAACACTTATGTGTCCTCCCGATCGCTTCTCCAAATCTGCTAAACGATCCTCAATGGACTTAAGTCGTTTTTCGTCAGCACTTACATCCGTAGACACTTTCTTCCACACCCCTTTCTAGTTGTGTCGATCTTACACACAACTATATTTCGAGAAATATGTGATTACATCGTTCATTCTGCTATATTCAAGTGCCAAATAGGATTAATCGACATATTCAAACCCTTAATTGGCAATGGATTAATTCTTTACACTACCCATAATCATCCTCAAGGGTGATGTAAGTGTATATTTTCGTATATATACTTCACGCTTGTAGGAGGAATCATGAAGGCGACCTCACTCGCAAAAGCAGTTATATACGAAGCATTGCGCCAAAGTGGCGTAGAAAATGACGTGGGTTTACGGACAACCCGCGGTAACGGGAAACTCTTGATGAAGCTTGATAAGCCCAATCAGAACGACACAGTAATAAAGCTCAATCAATCATCGATAATTATTATAGGCTCGAATTTAGAGGCCGAAATCGGCGATTTAATTATTGATATCAACCCAGTGGAAGATGAAAATGAACTCGTATTACGACGTTTATGCAAACCTTTACCCTTGTAGGAATTTGCAGTTGCCTTAGAAGTTTATAAATATTGAGTATAAGCGAGGGGGTTGGTTAATATAAATGGGTAATAATATAGAAAAGGAGGTTAAAAAATGACTATGATGCGATGGGAACCTTTTAGGGAGATGATGAGCTTGAGAAACGCCATGGACCGCCTCTTCGACGAGAGCTTCATACACCCAAGCCCCTTCTGGCCAGAGATCGGAGCAGGTAACGTACCACTGGATATATATCAAACTGACAAGAACCTCATAGTTAAAGCGACACTACCTGGCGTAAAACCGGAGGAGGTGGATATTTCGCTCTCAGGAGATTCTGTCACCATCAAGGGGGAACACAAAGAGGAACAGGAGTCAAAAGAAGAGAATTACTTTCGTAGAGAAATCAAGTATGGCAGTTTCAATCGCACAGCGCGTTTACCGGTTCCGATTAAAAGCGATAAGGCGGAAGCGACCTTCGACGATGGCGTCTTGACCTTGACTCTGCCTAAAGCGGAGGAAAGCAGGCCGAAGAAGATCAACATTAAACCTAAAGCTATGATTGAAGGGAAAAAGAAATAGATGAGATCGGGCCTTCACCCTCGCTTATTCATCCTACATTAAGTATTGACAACATTCACTAAACTTGCATATAAAACCTATTTGTATTCCAAGCCCAGTTAAGCAAACTTGTATCGATTTGGAGGCATCTCTACATGAAGGTCCTCGCCATTAACTGTGGCAGCTCTACGTTGAAATTTACGTTTGTGGAGGCAAGAGAGGGAAATAACCCTGCTTCATCCTGGACTCGGATAGCTGAGGGTAAAATCGATAAGATCGGTTTAAAGAGTAATCTCGCGTTCAACTCCGTGAATCAAGTCGGGCTGGAAAAAGAAATAGGAATAAGCGACCATGGGGAAGCTATAAAGACAGTAATTCATTGGTTAAAAAGTGAAGATTTACTTGCAAATAACGAACCGAGCGCTGTAGGTCATCGGGTCGTTCACGGTGGTAACAAATTTCAAAAACCTATTTTGATCAATGAAAAGGTTATCGAGGAGATTGCACAAATAAGCCAGTTAGCCCCTCTTCATAATGAACCTTCGTTAATGGCCATTCGTGTCTCTCGCGAGTTAATCGGCTCGCGCATCCCTATGGTAGCCGTCTTTGATACCGCTTTTCACAGTAATATGCCAATACAGTCTTCGATATATGCAATACCTCATGAATTATCGGAGAGGCACGCTATCCGGCGCTACGGTTTTCACGGACTAGCCCATCAATACATGTGTGAACGCTACGCTGCCATTACCTCTACACCCATTGAACAAGCAAAGTTGATAACCCTTCAACTGGGTAACGGTTGTTCGGCTGCCGCGGTCAAAGATGGGTATTCATTGGATACTTCAATGGGATTCACCCCTTTGGAAGGGCTGATGATGGGAACCCGTTGCGGTGATCTGGACCCATCGTTGCCAGGTTTTATAGCTGCTTCAGAAGGGATTGATATAACTGAGGTCGAGATCATCCTGAATACAAGGTCGGGGCTTCTGGGCGTTTCAGGGTATTCTCAGGATGTGCGAGACTTGGTTACTGAAGTAGAGCAAAAAGACACTCGGGCAATACTATCATTGGACATGTTTTGTTACCGGATAAAGAAATACATCGGAGCATATCTCGCTGTTCTAGGAGGCGCAGACGCGCTCATTTTTGGTGGAGGCATTGGCGAAAATGTGCCCCTGATCAGACAGCGTTCTTGTGAGGGTATGCAATGGTGCGGTTTGAGCATAGATAATAAGCGAAATACGTCTGCTATACAGCACGAAGAGCAGATATCCGCAAATGATTCAAGGGTAGCAATATATGTCATCCCAGTGGATGAATCATCGATTATCGTTCGTGATACCATTAACTGTTTGCGAAGCACATTGCACGCATAACGGGTGATAATTAGGAGTTAGATTATGGCCGTATTTTCTATAGACGACTTAAAAACGCTGATCGAGGTGGACAGAAGCAATTGCGTTTCGATATTCCTGCCTACCCACAGAACCGGTACCGAAACACAGCAGGATCCCATAAGGCTAAGAAACCTTATACGCGGAGCAGAAAAGGTACTTGTAGAGGCTGGTGTGTCGTCTCGTGATAGAAGCGGACTGCTTTCGCCCATTAGTGAATTAATCGATGATGTAATATTCTGGCGCTCTCGAAGTAACGGTTTGGCGATATTTTCCTCCCAAGACTCATTCCGCTCTTACAAATTACCTCTGGAATTTCAAGAGTTGGTCGTGGTTACCGATCGTTTTCACATTAAACCTGTTCTTCCTCTATTAACATATGACGGCCAGTTTTACATACTTGCTTTAAGCCAAAACAAAGTAAGACTGCTACAGGGTACACGCTACTCTGTTAATGAAATGGAAAGTGCCGAATTACCGGAAAGCCTCGCTGAAGCACTTAAATACGATGACTACGAACGGCAAATACAGTATCACACTACCGTGGAATCCAGAGGAGGTAAGGCGGCAGTATTTCACGGCCACGGTGGCGCTGCTGATGTGGCCAAGGAAAACATCCTTCGATACTTTAGGAATATAGACCGCGAATTAAAAAAATTAATCGGAAACAGGCAATTCCCGCTTGTGCTGACCGGTGTTGAATATCTTTTCCCAATCTACAGAGAGGCTAGCACTTATAATTATCTGTTGCCCGAAGGTATGCCAGGCAACCCTGATAAGAGCAGTGCAGTTGAACTGCACTCCCGCGCATTGGAAATTGTAAAGCCTTATTTTCTCGAGTCGCGCAACAAGGCTATTTCACAGTATTTAAGTCTGCTCGGCACAGGCAAGACTATAAATAAACTGAACGATGTCCTACCGGCAGCTTTTCGCGGATTAATAGAGATAATATTCGTACCAGTTGGTATCCAAGTTTGGGGGTTATATGACACAATAAATAATTACATCGAACAACACGATGAACAAACAAGTGGAGATGAGGACTTACTTGATTTTGCTGCTATACACACATTAGTTAATAAAGGGAATGTATATCCTGTGTCCCCACAGGAAATGCCTGACAACTCAATAGTTGCTGCAATATTACGCTACTGACCGGTGATTTCTAATATTTGAATCGAAGCCGACGGCTACTGCTTGAAATGAGAATTGAGGGGGTGTCAAATGCAACTGCGAAGATTGCTCATCGACGTTCTGATCCCCCATGAGCCTGACCTGTTCGTATTCGCAGAAGGACTCTGTAAGCTGGATAAAGTGGATGGCTTAACAATTCATGTCGTGGAAGTAGACGATAAAACGAAAACCGTCGAAATCACGATCGAGGGAGAGGAACTGTCTTTTGATGCGATAAAACAGACCATCGAAGACATAGGCGGTTCGATCCACTCGATTGACGAGATTTCAGCTGGCTCAAAAATCGTTATACGAAAGTAAAAGATGCAATCATGATCAGTAAATTCATGAGAGGTTTCATGGATGGTTCGCTTTCCACTGTTGGCATCATCATCGGTGCTTCGAGTGCGTCCATCCCGATTATAATTGCCGCCGGTGTCGGGGGGACCTTGGCCAATGGAATTTCTAACACACTCAGTGCTTTTTCAGCCGAAAGAACAGATCAATATCAAGAACTTCGCCATGTAGAGGATGCAATGGTAGATAAAGAGCTAAAGGGCTCCATGGTCGAACGGTGGATGCACAAGAGAACTATTATAGCTGGTACAGTCGATGGTCTTGCTACTATTATCGGAGGATTGCTGCCAATAACGCCATATCTCGTTGGAATGAAATCTCATACAATGTTCGTTTCCATTGGGCTTGTCATGGTTTCGGTATCTTTTATCGGAGTATATCTAGGTAAGGTGTCGAGAAGGAATATTCTTGTTTCAGCGGTGAAGATGGCTGTATATGCGGCTATTGTAGCTACAGTGATATATTTCATTCAATCAGCGATCATCAGCTAATGATTTAACAGGAGAAAAACGAAGATCGATGATTCTATCATCACTGGGACGGAGTAATAAATGAGTTACAACAAAGCAGAAGCAACCCCTCAAGACGAATGGGTGCAACTATTTAGAAATAGGGATAGCTCGGCTTGTAGTTGGGCTGCTGGTTATGGCTCTATTGCTCACAGCACAGAGACTCAAGCGAGAATATTCACGATGGCCGAGATGCTTTCGGCAAAAGGAATCACCGGTGAGGGCGTTCCATTGTTCGATACACTTCACGCCGCTGATCGTGTTGCCAGCGCTGCCATGTGGATAGCAGTTCACGAAACATACGCACAAAATGTGTATCTGGACGGCAGGGACCTCACCGCTAATGATTTCAAACCTCATCCCGAAGGTCATACTGGTGGAGTCCTAAATATGGTTCCAGCCTATGTCGGTTATATGGCAGCTAATGTTATAACGGGACAAACCCGATCATGGGTCATGGGACAGGGACATTGTGTCGCAGCAATAGATACAGTCAATCTGCTGCTCGACAACATGATGCCGGCACACGCCGAGAGATACTCAATAACCGATGAAGGACTGACGCGCTACGTACGAGATTTTTACTCTTACCGGTTGAATTCCAGCGGCGAACAGGACTCGCCTCTGGGCAGTCATGTAAACGCTCATACGGCCGGTGGTATGGCAGAGGCTGGTTATTTGGGTTTCATAGAACTCCAATATGTTCATATGCCGCTTCCTGGAGAGCGTCTTGTTGCTTTTTTAAGCGATGGTGCGTTTGAGGAAGAAAGGGGAAGCGACTGGTCACCTCGATGGTGGCGTGAAGATGACTGCGGGCTCGTGGTTCCCATAATGATAAATAACGGACGGCGCATCGACCAGAGAACAACAATGGCGCAACTGGGAGGTGTGGACTGGTTAGTGGCACATTTGAAACTCAATCATTTCGATCCTATGATCTTCGATGGAAGGGATCCGGCGGCCTTCGCCTGGGCCATTATAGAAGCCGAAGAAAGGCTTGAGGCTGCGGCCGAGGCTATACGCGCTGGGGGAAAGAAGTATCCGGTGCATTTACCATATGGCATAGCTGTTGCCCCGAAAGGAGCAGGATTCTATGGAGAGGGCACCAATCTTGCGCATAACCTCCCGCTCATGGCAAATCCAAATACAAATGTTGAAGCCGCGAGGAACTTTAATGAGAGCGCGCGGAGACTCTGGGTCACGCTGACTGATTTGAAAACAGCGATTGGTAAATTTCAGCACCATGCCAAATCTGGGAGACCTAAAGAAAAAGATCACCCCCTGACAAAGCGAAGCGTGAAATTAAATAAAATCCCCTCGATAACATATCGCCCTGTGTCAAAAGACAGGCTAGATATGAGTTCCTGGATGAGATATGCACCCATGTATGCAGTCGATGCCATGTTTCTGGCCGCGGTGCGGGCTAATCCACATTTGAGGCCGCGTGTAGGCAACCCCGATGAAATGCGCTCGAATAGGCTTCAGGCTACCCTCGATGCCCTCAAATTTCGCGTTACCGATCCCGAACCCGGTATACCCGAGGATATTCACGGGGCCGTTATCACGGCGTTGAACGAGTCGGCTGTTGCCTCCGCCGCGCTGGCGAATAAGGGTGGCATCAATCTAATAGCAACTTACGAAGCATTCGGTGCCAAAATGCAGGGAGTGGTTAGACAGGAAATTATATTTGCCAATCATTGCAGCGGGGTCGCAAATCGCAAACCTGGCTGGCTTTCCATACCACTGGTGCTTACATCACACACGTGGGAAAACGCAAAAAATGAGCAGTCACACCAGGACCCATCGATGGCCGAATCCATGCTTGGCGAAGTATCAGATGTTTCAAGGGTTGTCTTTCCGCCCGATTACAATTCGACAGCGGTTGTCATGCAATCTTTGTATCGAACGCAGGGACAGATCTGGTCGTTAGTAGTTCCGAAGTATGAGACAATTCCTGACCTCTTTACTTATAGAGAGGCCAGGTTTCTTATGAAAGAGGGCGCGATGCGACTTGAGTGGGCTGGATACAATTTGGATAAACAACAACTGATTTTAACGGCTATCGGGTCATATCAATTGGAAGAGGTGTTAAAAGCTTCGGCAGAGCTTCGAGGGGCCGAAGTTCCCCATTCGGTCGTTTATATGATTGAACCCGGACGTTTTCGTGCGCCACGCAGTAGAGGGGAGTTGGCTCATTTAGCCTCCCAGAATACGATTAAAAAGTTGTATCCGGAGTCAGTTCGGGCTCGTATATTTGTCACACATATAAGGCCCGAAGTCGCATTAGGGTTATTGAAACCACTCTGCATCGACGGAAAGCGAACTTGTGCCCTAGGTTATATCGGCCAGGGCGGTACACTCACACCTCCGGGGTTGTTATACGTAAATAAATGCACCTGGGCTCATATACTTGATCTATGTTCTGCCATTCTTCCCGTCCGCCGCAGTAGTTTGCTCTCTGCTCAACAGCAGGCTGCGCTGGACGGCATATTATCGCCAGAGGGGCCAATCATAGAGATATAATTCAAAATGTAAATATTGTAACCTGTAGTAATCAATGAATTGATCGTAGGAGACGTCTTGGATATTTCGGTGCCTATACCATTACAGGTTTACCGATGAGGAAATAACGTGAAAGGCACAAAGGTCACTCAAATACGGAAACGAGATGGCTCCATCGTACCGTTCAAGCATAAGAAAATCAAGGATGCCATCTATAAGGCCTTGGTTGCCACTGGCACCGACAGCAAGGAAGCAGCGGCTGAGCTTGGCAGGCGGGTCGTCCAGACAGTAAAGGCAAGATTTACAGGCGAAATACCCGCCGTTGAGGATATACAAGATATTGTAGAAGAAGTCCTGATGTCCCAGGGATACCCCGCTGTGGCAAAAGCATACATACTTTACCGCAAACAGCGAACAGATGCGCGGGAGTTCAAGAAACGCATCGGGGTATCTGATGACCTTAAACTCAGCGTCAATGCTGCAAAAGTCCTTGAGAACAGATACCTGTTAAAGGACGAGTCGGGCCGGATTCTGGAAACACCAAGTCAGCTATTTAGAAGGGTAGCCCGCGCAACAGCCTCTGTTGAAAAAAAGTTTGATAGCGAAACCGATGTGAAGATTCTAGAAGAGGATTTCTATCAGATTATGAGCGATCTTGAGTTCCTGCCTAACTCGCCAACACTTATGAATGCTGGCACACGTTTAGGTCAGTTATCGGCCTGCTTTGTGCTTCCGGTGGAGGATTCAATTATTGACATTTTCGAAGCCCTGAAGGATATGGCATTAATACATCAGTCCGGAGGAGGCACGGGTTTCTCTTTCAGCCACCTCAGGCCGAAGGGGGATGTGGTGCGTTCAACGAAGGGCATTGCCTCAGGGCCTGTATCTTTCATGAGGATCTTTGATACTGCCACAGAGGTCATCAAGCAAGGCGGCAGAAGACGTGGTGCCAATATGGGCATTCTACGATCTCAGCATCCCGATATTATGCAGTTCATCTTTTCCAAGAGCGATGAAATGTCGTTGTCAAATTTCAATATCTCCGTGGCAGTAACTGACCAATTTATGGAAGCTGTCTCCGAAGGGAAAAAACAGCCTCTGATAAATCCACGAACAGGTAAAGAAGCAGGTTCCGTTCGAGGAGATGAACTCTTTGATGCGATAGTTAATCAGGCATGGAGAACCGGCGAACCCGGCATAATCTTTCTCGATCAGATGAATCGCCACAACCCAACCCCACAGCTGGGCGCATTCGAAGCAACCAATCCCTGCGGCGAACTGCCTTTGCTCCCGTGGGAGAGCTGTAACTTAGGGTCAATTAATCTATCACGTATGGTCTCCGACGGGAAAATTGACTGGAAAAAGCTTGCTCGAGTGGTCAAGCTGGCAGTCCGCTTTTTAGATAATATTGTTGAGGCCAACAAGCTACCCATCCCTGCAGTTGAGAAGGCTACCAGGGGGAACCGCAAGATCGGGCTTGGTGTGATGGGATTCGCCGATGCGCTTATCAAACTGGGCATTCCATACGACTCAGAAAAAGCGCTGGAAACCGCCGAGAGCTTTATGGCGTTTATCTACAGCAAGGCACGCCGAGCTTCTAAACAGCTTGCAGCGGAGCGTGGTACATTCCCAAACTTCTCCGGAAGCATTTACGACAAAAGGGGTAAACCCAAACTGAGGAATGCAACTCTTCTTTCCATAGCACCTACCGGTACCATCAGCATTCTGGCCGATTGTTCCAGCGGTATCGAACCAACCTTTGCGCTAACATTTGTGCGCAATGTAATGGAGGGAATGCAACTCCTGGAGATAAACCCTCTATTTGAGCGAGTTGCACATGAACGCGGCTTCTTTTCTAAAGAGCTTATGGAAAAGGTAGCCTCACAGGGAACATTAAAGGGTATTAGCGAAATCCCGGAGGACGTTCGGCGTGTTTTTGTGACCGATTGGGACATAGACCCCCAGTGGCATATCAGGATGCAGGCGTCTTTCCAAAAGTACGTTGACAATTCTGTGTCCAAGACGATAAATCTGCCAGCTAAGGCCACTGTTGAGGATGTCCGCAAGGCTTATTTGCTCGCTCATAAACTCGGTTGCAAAGGGATTACCGTTTACCGCTATGGTAGTAAAAAGCAACAAGTGTTTTATATAGCTGGACGCCCGCCAGATGAAGCGGCGGAACCGTCGCATTATACGACAGTTCACTCAGAGTACGCCGGCGGCTGCTTTCACGGAAGCTGCCCATATTAGATATGTGGATGTAATACCCTTGCCGAGCTTTATTACGCAAAACATTTTGCTGCATCATCATCTTATCTAACGCCTCCGAATATTTGGATTCGAACAGTATCGAAGGCGCCTTACTATATAGATGAAGCAACGCATAATAATTAGCGATAGATTTCTTAGAAACATGATCGTTCCAGTCTTCTACTTATTTCGCACTTTTCCATAAAGATTTTATATTTTATCGGGAATATAAACCTGTTAATTCAGTCATTGCTAAAACATGTCCCGCCATAGCAGCAACGAGCTGTGCTTTGTTTGCCCCCGCGTTCATCTCAAGTATCGTATCAAGGGCATAAAGTTTGAAGACGTACCGATGAACCCCGTCCGACGGGCATGGACCATTGTATCCAGTCCATTCCCAGCTATTTCGCCCGATTTTACTTCCATCTGGAAGTTCGAGAGCGGCGGGGAAAGCCGAGGATAAACAATTGGTTTCTGCAGGTATGTTGTACAACACCCAGTGAGTCCATGTCGCCGGCTGTTCATCAGGGTCTTCGACTATTAGTGCGAAGCTCTTCGTAGCATCAGGTGCGGTGTGCCATTTCAATGGCGGGGAAACATTGCTGCCGTCACAGGTATACTTCCTTGGGATATAGTCATTGTTGGCGAAAGTACTATTTAATACAAACGGCATTACAAACTACCCCAGTTTAAGTCCGCAGTTAAAACTACCTCGACATTTCAAATTTCACGGTAAAATCTCCCTATGACGAAATGATCCGGTGGGCAGGCGCTAACTGACGCCCAATCCCAAAACTGCTACTGGAGACAAGGCCTTACAGACTACTCCCAGAGTTCGTGCAGGTGTTTTGGCATAAGGGCCTTGACATCCTCAATCTCCCCTTCCGATACCCGCTTCGCCATTACCTTAAAAACGCTCCTGGCAATGTGCTCAGAATCCGCGATAGGCTCTTTTTGGAAATAGTCACTAATATGATATAAAAATTCTTCTTTTGTCCGTTCCTTTAGCGGCTTATCGCTGGGCTTCCAGGTTTCATAATATAGCCCCCTTATTAGCATCGGCAGTTGCGCGCCGAGCTGTGCGGCCTCTTCCACAGTCAGCCGATCTCTCAGGGTGTGGAGGACTGCCCGCAGCGCTAGGTACGCTTGATGGCGGTTCTCCGTGCCGATTGCCTCCATAATATCCTTGAGCCACACGTTGGTTTTATGCACCGTCGTGTCGAATACATCCAGTCCTGTCATGCTGCTCATATATCTCTCCACCTCTACCGATCAGTTAAATCCAGTATATGTATAACCTGCAACACCTGCATCACTAGATAGGATATATTTACATTACTCAATGGACTAATCTGCTTATTTTCAAGCTGAATCACTACAACATAACCATAGATGGCACCGTCTCAGCATAATTCAATTCAGAATACCGAGATTAAGCCATTTTGAGGCTCGAACCTATTCGAGCGGTTGATGTATGCTCTACAAGAAAATATCTAAAATATTCATCAGAAGGATGGTTAATGGAGGTAAGGGCAAAAATACAGGAGCATATTAATAAAGATGAGCTTCAACCGGCCGCTTGAGACGCTGAGAATAAAAGGTAAATGCCCGGAATGTAGAAGGTATGTTCGTAGGGGCGGAGTTAAATATCTTGGTAGATTCTGGCATGAAAACTGTCTAAAAAAGTCTAAAAAGCTATATAAACAGGAATCATTGTTTTCAATCCATTAATGAACTGAATTAGACCTGGTATCCCTGTCTAGTCCATGATTTTGAGTAAATTCACTACATTCGTCACACGCGGCGTGCTGGACACCAGTTCTTCAGCTGCGCATTTCATGTAAATGGTAGGCACAAATCCTCGCAAGTAAGCCGTACTATTTTTAAATTCGACTGCTATTTTCGACAGGTCCAACCCTAGATATAGAGATAGGTCGTGCAAAATAGCTCCTACTATTTGGGCATCGTTAATAAATAAAGACGAACGAATACTAATTTCGTTGCACACTTTTTTATAACCGCTCTTCATGTTGACCAAATCGCCGATAATACGCTTCTCCCCAGGTGTATCGACATACCCGTATACTCTGACAACGCCGTCCTCCACCTCAAATCTAATCCTGTGATGGTTAATACCGCTGTTATTCGATAGCGCTCTTGTTAACCGTTTCTTTAATCTAAGGTTGAATAGTTTAGACTTATAAATATGGTTTAATGAAGCAATTGCTCCGCCCGGCTCCAATACCTTTGCGGGCAGCAGGGCTTGATGTGTATCCTGCTCTATCACGAATGGATCGACTCGCACATTCATATTATTAATCTCCTTGCGAAAAAATTCAAAACAGCTTGTTCCGTTCTCCTACCCGCTCAATCCGATCCCGATATTGAAAAGGCGGCTGACCTCTGAACCTTGAAGGCCACTAAGGCAATGCCTCAAACCTCCCCCCTCATCTAAGCCCTCTCGAGAACATGCCCTGAGGCCAGCCTTACCTTTTCAATACTCTCCCCCTCCGGGAGACCCTTATTTAGTTTACCTGGGGCTGGCTTAGTAGTATTGCAGAATTATCCTCAAATACTACCAGAGCCGCCACCTCACCGAATTACTTCGCAGAATGACCCTCTAACCGCCCCCCTCTAACGTCATTCCACATTGAGTAATTCTTAAGAACGGCCTCCTTACCGCTTGGCAGAATGACCCTCTAACCGCCCCCCTCTAACGTCATTCTGCGCTGTATAATAAATAAGTAAGGATGGGCCTTTCTTGCCTGATTTACCTTTCTTTCCAAATTCATCCGTTAAACTACACCGATGCCGATACCGGCTTGAGATCCCGGGCGGTCTCGGAGTAGACGAGTGAAGCCATAGCAATGTTCTCGCGCGCTATATCGTCAGCACTGATTATGCCCAGCAGTTTCCCGCCCTTTACAACAGGCAATAGACGTACCCCGTTATTTGCCATCATCCTCGCGGCACCCAGTACTGTCTCATCCGGTGTAACGAAAATATGCGTTTTGCTGTTTATGAGATTCCGGGCATGCTCTCTTTTAGGATTAAGGGCCCGGGACACGATGGTGTCGACGATGATAAAAGAATCTATCAATCCTAAAAATCTACCGTCGTTACAGACGGCTACGACACCGTCGCGGGTCGCAGCCATTTTCTGCGCGACCTCTATTGCAGGAGCAGAAGGAGCTACTATAACCAGATCAGTGTGCATAACCTCTTTCACATTTTCCATCGTTATTTCCTTCCCTCCCCTTCGTTAACATTGTAATGATCGATGATTTCTATCCCTGCTTCAGATAGATGCCGCAGCTGTTCATATCGATCGATGCGTCGCCGACATCGTTTTCAACATCACTGCTAACAATCAGCACCACCTGGGTGTCACGCCTGATAATCCGGTCACCACCCTTCGGGATATCCAACCTGAGTGAAAACTGCTGTTTATCAGCTTGTTCAAGTCTGAAACCTTCTCCTGGCCCGGCATCAGCTTTCTCCAACCAACTCATCAAGGCTTGGAGCGCACCGGGATTCAATGTAATCATTCTGTCTACCGCTACATACATAAAATATTTCAGTGTTTTCAAAGAAGGGCATCGGAATATTCATTTTCATCGTCTTTCGTGACGATTTCATGGCGCACTGCGTAGGCAGCCATCTGCTGACGATTGCGCAGGTTAAGTTTATTCAATATAGATCGAAGATGCGCCTTAACAGTATGCTCCGAAATAATCAGGGTCTCCGCTATCTCCCGGTTGCTTGCCCCTTCGCCAATGAGCTTAATAACATCCTGCTCTCGATCGCTCAATATTTTGAGTTCGTTACTGTCGTCTTCCTTCCATTTAGCGCGAAAACATCCCGCCGTATCAGGTGAGAACACAATATTCCCTTTGCTCACCAACCTTACCGCCTCGACGAAGTCATCGACAGCAAGGTGAGCACTGAGGCAGCCCCTGGTTGACTCGGAAGCAACCCCGATCACATCTTCATTCGCGGGCATTTTCGCCAGTACCACGACCGCCCCCCCCACCTTTCCGGAAAGCGAGTCTATTGTTTCGCGGCTGAAATCCCAGGTGTCTACGTCCACCAGCACTATGCTGGGGAAACATTCATCAACCGTGCTTATGGCCTCAGAGAGAGAACTCTCCTGGCTTACAACATCGAATCCAGCATCTCTCAGTATGCTGGCCAGTCCCTCCCTTAGAAGAACATATGAGTGGACAAGCATAACCCGGCTATTGCCATTTTTGTGGTTATTATTCTGATAGGCGCTGCTCATACTTAATATCTCGCTTGGGGACACGGTTGAAATAACTTGCTTTGGGACATTATGCAGGTAGTATGCGATGAATAGTATCCGTTAAATAACGTAAATGGGGTACGTGAAGTTACGTAATTTAAAGTTGTGTAGTTACGTAGATAAAAGGTAGGTAAAGTGAAATTTTAGTACGTAGTTTTCGGTTCTATCATTATCAGGAGTTTAATCTACACACTAAAGGAACACAGGTACCTGGGTCTCACCAAGATTACTGCAAAACAGCACTGCCTTAATATACTTACCCGGTCTGGCGTGAACAGGCAGGTGAAGCTATATATGGGTGCTGCTATTCCATCCTGATCACGATACCATGTTCGAGAGCGTAACGGACCAGTTCAGCTTTACTTTTGACCCCTGTCTTTTTCATGATATTCGTTCTATGGGTATCTACGGTGCGGGGGCTTATATGAATCCTGGCTGCTATCTCACTGCTTGTTTCGCCCTGCGCTATGTACTGAAGTATTTCTCGCTCTCTGAAAGTCAGACCCGATGAATCGGAAAGTTCATCCCGTATCCTCTCAGTATAGAATTCTATAGCTTTCTCCGAAAGCGGCGGGCTTAGATATTTTTTACCTTCGGCTGCCCCACGCACCGCAGCCAGAAACTCTTCGGAGGTCGAACCTTTCAGTACATATGCGTTTGCTCCGGAGCGCAGCGCTTCTACTACGTACTCCTCATTATCGTACATGGAAAGCATTACTATCGCAGTGTCATAGCATCTTCGTTTGATCTGTTTTGCCGCTTCCAGTCCGTTTAAACCCTCGATCATCACGTCGAGAACAAATACATCGGGATTGAGGCGCTCGGCGAGCTCTATCGCATCTGTGCCGTTACTCGCCTCGCCTATAACTTCAATATCCGCCTCCGCGTCCAGCAGTGCCTTGAAACCCTTCCTTACAACGGGGTGGTCATCAACAAGTACAACGGATATCATCGGCTTGATCCTCGCTCGCTCCTCGGTAGTTTACCTGAAACTGGTATCTCCATGTGCACGCGTGTTCTCTCCCCCGGCGCGCTCTTTATAATTATACTGCCGTCCGCTAGACTAACCCGCTATTTTCATTCCTTTCAAGCCGGTGGACTCTCCCAACAATATGCTTTCTGGTTGGAAACCTCGGCCTTCATCTGATATATCTACCAACAGTAGGTTGCGTTTCATATTAATTAGCACGAATGCCCGGGATACCACCGCATGTTTGGCGACGTTATTCAATGCTTACTGTATTATACGATAAATTGTAAGAACTGTATCCGGCGGGGTTTTGCGTTTTATCACGGGATGGCTGAAATCCACACCAATACCTCCCATCATTCAATCCCCACTATTCATACATATGTCCCAATGCCGGCCCTCAGCCAACCGCACGCTGCATCACCCTGCCACAGAAAAAACAACATTATCTACAGCAGGCCGATAATACGGAGGTAACTGATTTTTGTCAACCTGTACCTGTAAATAACCATAAGGATTAATTGGGATTAGCACGTATAAAAATCCCTTTCGATTTTCCCCCTATGTGTTCTAAATTGACACCCAACGCAGATTAAACCATCAGTAGACCAGAATTAAACCACTGGAGCGATGTTTTTAATTTCTCTTGCATGTATAGATATTTACAGGGCTTTTTTTACAAGGATTAGTTGACATGCTCAGAATCAGTGTTTTGGCGGCAATTCTATTGAAAGAGGCTTTGAGTAATAGCAATATACAGCCCGAGAAAGGACTGCGTTTACATCGTCACGATGGACTGCTTGTGCTTAAGTCAGATAGTTTGCATCCGGATGACCGGATATTGTGGCATTCGGGCAAACCTTTGATTATCGTAAGTCCGGATTTAGCGGATGAACTCGGCGATGCCTTAATCGACATCGACGAGTCTAATGGGGAGAATACCTTGGTATTACGAAGAAAGACCCGGGGATGATTAGGCCCTTGAGGCAGCACAAAAATCGAGACTGAAAAACTGTAGGTAAACATGGCAACGTTTGTCCTTATGTCGGTCAGGTCATTTATGACAGCTACCGATAGTTGACCTTCGTGGAGTTCGTTGATTACCCGGGAGGTTAATTTTCCAATTCTGCCAAATATGTTGATTCCGATTATGGTTCCAATACGCAAGAAAGATATCAAAGATTGCGAATGGATTGCAGATTTGCTCCGGTTTAGCCTCTCTAAAGCAATAAATGTCTATTGTAATACTCTACGGCGATGTTTATACTACGAAAGAGCTTCGATAGGTGCGTCTGAGGGGAGCTGCCTCACATAGACTTCATCAAAAAACAGGGGGTGCATTATGACAATGATGCGTTGGGATCCATTCAGGGAAATGATGAGTCTGCGACAAGCTATGGACAGGCTGTTCGAAGATAGCTTCGTACGTCCATCACAAACATGGCCTGAGTTGAGTGTCGGGGATGTTCCAGTAGATATTTATCAAACAGCCAACGATGTGGTTATAAAAGCCTCGCTGCCCGGCATCGAGCCTGATGAGATTGACATATCTATAACTGGTGACACTGTCACTATCAAGGGTGAGCATAAGGAAGAAACGGAGGTCAATGAGGATAACTACTTTCGCAAGGAACATAGGTACGGGTCTTTCAGCCGGACCGTGGCCATCCCGGTAGCGGTTAAGACCGATAAAGCTGAGGCGGTTTTCGACAAGGGTATGTTAACCCTGACTTTACCCAAATCGGAAAAGGAAAAACCGAAACAGATCAAGGTAAAGCCTAAAGCCATGATTGAAGGTAGAAAGGCCAAAGATGTCAAACCCAAAGCTAAAAGAGCCCCGGCAAAGAAAGGGGCAGCGGAGAAGTAATCAAAAGAGGCGCTTCCCTCAGCGCTGTAATAGCAATAGCTCAATCAAAGTGGCATATTAAAATCCTGATTTAAGCTCCTATCGGTCGGGACGTAGCTAAAGAAATACGATCAGATAATGTCAGCCAGAGGAATTGGTGAGTTAGGGCAGGATAGGCTAACGTCGTAAATGCGATCGGAAATGCAGTAATTATAATTCCGCCCGCAAGCAGAATAAAGGGGAAATTTGTCATAATTTTGCTGTAATAGCATCTTTTTTTAGCGGTCTCTAATAAAAACTATTAAGTGGATAAAGGGGGTATGTTATGGTGATTGAACTGATAAAAGGTGTCTACTGGGTCGGCGTTGTGGACTGGGCAATAAGGAAATTTCACGGTCAGGAGTTATCGACACATAGAGGTTCTTCATATAATTCGTACCTTATCACGGACGAAAAAACAGTACTGGTGGATACGGTGTGGGATCCCTTCCAGGATCAGCTTATAGAGAACATTCGTGAGGTTGTGGATCCTGCCAAGATAGATATAGTCGTGGCCAATCATGCAGAAGTAGACCATTCGGGTAGCTTACCAGCTGTAATGAGGCATGCACCAAACGCTACGGTTGTCGTATCTCCACGTGGCAGAGAAAGCGTTGAAGGACATTTTCACCAGCCTTGGAACTACATAGAAGTGAAAACTGGGGATAACATTAACATTGGCAAGAGTGATATGATCTTTGTTGAAGCTCCAATGCTTCACTGGCCAGACAGTATGTTTACTTACCTAGCAGGCAAAAATATACTTATGCCAAATGACGCCTTTGGCCAACACTATGCTACAGCGTTTCGTTTCAACGACGAGGTAAATGAAGAAGAGTTATACGAGGAAGCAATCAAATATTACGCCAACATACTCACACCGTTCAGCAGTAAGGTGTTGAAAAAGATTGATGAGGTGCTATCGCTTAACCTAGCGGTGGATATGATAGCACCGAGTCACGGCGTTATCTGGAGAAAAGATCCTCTACAGATTGTGAGGAAATATCAGGAATGGGCGGCGCAGCAGCCCGAAAAAAGTGCTGTAATCCTTTACGACACAATGTGGGAAGGGACCCGAAAGATGGCGGAGGCAATTGGTCAAGGGTTGGCAGCCAGTAATGTCCCGTACAAGATGTTTCATGTTGCCGTCTCGGATAGGAATGACGTAACTACCGAGGTATTCAAGGCAAAAGCAATTATCGTTGGTTCGCCCACATTCAATCAGGGTTTACTGCCGACCATCATGCCTATTTTGGAGGACATCAAGGGTCTCAGGTTCCAGAACAAAATAGGAGCTGCATTTGGCTCCTATGGATGGAGCGGAGAATCGGTTAAAATTATCGAGGAACACTTGAGCAATTGCAAGATTCAACTTGTTGCTGAAGGCGTCCGTTCTAAGTGGCAGCCAAAACTAGATGAGCTTGAGAGGTGCAGGGAACTAGGGAAGCAAGTGGCACAGGCTGTAAATGCTTGAATATCTGAAAAGGGGATTGAATTGACAGACAAGCCCAAGCGAGAACGCTTATATCGCATCGATGATATAATGCGCGAGTACAACTTGACCAGGCGACAGGTAGTGCGTAGATGTGAAGCTCGAGGCGTCAAGCTTCGTCAGGACCCCGAAGTTGAACGTCGCTGTCTAACGATGATTGCGGAGAGCGACTTGCCCGAGATTGTCAGGAAACCCCGATAAAAATTCACATAAGCTACGATGCACAACCATGCGGCTGACACTTCTCAGAGCTGAGCTAAACAGGAAGCTGCGCCGGTTCTTACACCTCGATTTTTCTGAACTGCTCGATCAAGCACGCGTGACTTTATTATCATATACGGCCAAGTCCGGCGTTTAACTATGAGAAACCTACTTAGCTTGGTCGTTGGTCCGAGCTCGCATTGTTTCCACCATCGTCTGAGGAGGCTCGGGTTGAGTGTCACGAACCATCAGACTTCGTTAATGGCCACTGATAGAGAACCCGTGCAATGTGAAGTATTTGCGAGAATTGGTGAGCCATTGCAGTTCTTCTTCCAACAGCGCTAGATGCCCCTCCTCCTCTTTGGCCAGAGAGTTGAACATCGCCTTTCCACGAAGGTCGGGCGTGCTGTTTTCTTCCTTGGCAATATCCAGAGCCTTAGGGAATGAACTGGAAATGCCACGATACATTTTTTGGGCCTCTCCCTCTCCACGTTCCATCAGCTTTATCCCGAACGTTAAATCTAATACCCTGGAGATGAGGTAATACGCCCATACTCGTATCCAGTTCGGCCTCTCGGCTTGCTTGGTATAGCCTTTCTACAAGTTATAACGTCTCATTTCATCACTTGAGATTTTCAACAAGATAGCTTTATTCTGGGCGCTCTTGGTAGATTCAGCGAGTTTCTGATAAATGAAGTGCTCCTTTATTTCGCCTCTTTGGGCTGCTCTCACTTTCTTGTCTGTTTTTGTGATATTCATTGTCCCATCCCATGTGAATCTAGTGAATACTTGCCGACCCACAAGGAAGTTATCTCAACTCCTTTTCCTCCAGCTATGCTCTTGACCTTATGCTCTAGTAAATTCATTTTCTTTTCCACATTGTATTACACAGCACAAGATTCAAACCTCAGTTTTTCATCAAGAATAACAAAGCCCTCTGGCTATTAGGCCAAAGGGCTCCTTTTTATCTAAAAACGAAATTATTGCCGGCCCCAAGCCAAGCTAAACTTGCCTTCCGTATTCACTGAACGCGTCGCCCAGCCTCGGACTGGAATTACACGTTGAAGTGCTATCAAGTTTCTCTAGGGTTTCCAGACCTCCCACACCTTGCCCACTAGATCAGGACTAGGTTTAAGAGTGGTCTGGCCGGGCTGCCAACCCGATGGCGTCACCTCGCCGGTTTTAGCTACATGCTGAAAGGCCTTGACCTGTCGGATCAGTTCATCCGGATTACGACCGACTTCCGGCGTGAGCACTTCCATCGCGCGGATTACGAAATCAGGATCGATGATGAAGCGGCCCCTTATGTCCACGCCAGCAGATTCGTCGTAAACTCCATAGATTGTGCCGATCTGCCCTCCGGCATCGGAAAGCATGGGGAAAGGCACCCCACCCTCCACCATTTTGGAGAGCTCCTCTTCCTGCCATATCTTGTGCACGAAGCGGCTATCAGTGCTCATAGCCAGCACTTCAACTCCCAATGCCTGAAACTGATCGTACATGGCGGCGACCGCCGCAAGTTCCGTCGGTCAAACAAAAGTAAAATCTCCAGGATAGAAACACAGCACAATCCACTTGCCTTTGAAATCGGAGAGCTTAATGGGCATAAACCCCTTCTCTGCGACAAAGGCATTGGCCTCAAAATCGATAGCTTCCTTTCCAACACGTGCGATCACTTTTGCAACCTCCTTTACGGGTGCGGTCCCTT
>Ga0180431_10003455_pt1 | contig 20349 bp, 14 predicted proteins | sample SS_ome_11_FD_132459 | JGI IMG/M metagenome (GOLD analysis project Ga0180431, IMG submission 132459) | Hypersaline lake sediment archaeal communities from the Salton Sea, California, USA - SS_1_MS_1 metaG | ecosystem: Environmental > Aquatic > Non-marine Saline and Alkaline > Hypersaline >... | reverse complement strand
GTGCCAGTGCGCCGCACGTCGCCCACCCTGATTTCCTCGCCCGTCAGGCGCGCCAGCAGCGAGCTTTTGCCCGTGCCGCTCAGCCCGCAGAGCACCGTGCTGCGGCCTCTGAGCGCCTCGCCCAGCTCGTCGAGCCCGGTGCCCTCCAGCGCCGAGGTAATATGCACCGGAAGGCCCAAGTCGCGGTAGACCCGCACCTCCGGGCGCTCACCGACCTCCGGGTCGATGTCCACCTTGTTGGCCACCAGCAGGGGCTGAAGCCCGCCCAGCCGCGCCGCCAACAAGCAGCGGTCGATGAAGCCGACGGCGATCCGCGGCCGCGACACCACGACCGCCAGCTGATCGGCGTTGGCCGCCAGCACCTGGTAGCGATACTGAAAGCGCTTGCCCGACTTGCGCCCCAGCACCGTCCGGCGCTCCTCGATCTGCTCGATGATGCCCTGGCCCGCCCCGTCCTCGCTGACCTGCACCCGGTCGCCGACCGCGACCTGCTGGGCGGCGATATTCTCGCCGTCCCGCGACAGCTCCTCGCGCCGCCGGCTGTCCTGAGCCGCCTCCCAGTAGCGCAGCTGGGCCGCCACCTCGCGGCCGCTCTCATCCAGCCGCACCGCATAGGTCTCGCGGTGCTGGCCGATGACCGTTCCTGTCTCCATTGCTTCTTCTCCGATAGTCCGTCTGCCGCCGCCGGTTTGGCGACGATCGCCTGCCGCGCGCAGACGCGCAGCGTGTCAGTGGGGGTTAAGCTGAAGCGGGAGACTGACCGGTGGGCCTGTTAGGTGCGGCGGGCGGCCAGCCGCTTCAGCGCGCAAACGCTTTTGTGCTCTGTTGTCCTGTACATGCGACCGGCCTCCTTGTGTGCGTTGTTATCGCCATTATACCCCCGGCCGGTGGGGCAGGCGTCCCGGCAGCGGGTACTGCAGCCGGTCCCGCCCAGGCGGGACTGCAGTCCTTTTCGAATGTTCACGGCCACGGCGGGCCGTAGTACCCAGGCCATAGGTAGCCGCGAATCCTATTCGCGGCATTCGAGCAGGCGCGAAGAGGCTTCGCGCCTACCGAGAACTGCCGGCATGATGCCGGCGCTCCCAGCGCTGCTCCTATAATGCTCGGCAACGGGAGGACACCTATGCCGCCGAAAGTGACGCGTCCGACGCCGCCGAACTACCAGATCGCCGCCGACGGCCTGCTCAGCGCCCGGCCGATCGGCGAGGTCGCCCAGAACATGGACCTGCCGGTCGATCCCGCCGAGTTCTTCCCCTACGGCAGCATCATCGCCAAGGTCGACGCCACCCAGGCGCTGCGCACGGACCGGCTGAAGAGCCGCGAGGACGGCAAGCTGATCCTGGTCACCGCGATGACGCCGACCCCCAAGGGCAGCGGCAAGACGCTGACCACGGTGGCGCTGACCGACGGCCTGAACCGCCTGCTGGGCGGCGAAGGCCAGCCCCGCCAGCGCGCCACCGCCGTGCTGCGCGAGCCGAGCATGGGGCCGGTCTTCGGCATGAAGGGCGGCGCGGCGGGCGGCGGCTACAGCCAGGTGATCCCGATGGAGGACATCAACCTGCACTTCACCGGCGACATCCACGCCGTCGGCGCGGCCCATAACCTGCTGTTCGCGATGGCGATGGCCTACGCCTACTACCGCAAGAACAAGCACGGCGTGGACCTGAGGCGCTTCCTGTGGCCGCGCACGGTGGACATGGTCGACCGCTCCATGCGCGAGGTGCGGATCGCAGCCAGCGGCAAGCTGAAGGACGAGGACATGGCGGTGAAGACCCGCTACGTGATCACCGCCGCCAGCGAGATCATGGCCACGCTCGGCATCGCCCGCGACATGGACGACCTGCGGCGCCGGCTGGCGCGCATCCTGGTGGGCTACTATAAGGACGGCCGGCCGCTGACAGCGCGCGACCTCGACGCGGTCAGCCCGATGCTGGCGATCCTGATGCACGCCGTCAACCCTAACCTGGTGCAGACGCTCTACGGCAACGGCGTCTTCATCCACACCGGCCCGTTCGCCAACATCGCCCACGGCAACGCCAGCGTGCTGGCGCTGCGCCTGGCGGTCAAGGCCTGCGACTACGTGCTGACGGAGGGCGGCTTCGGCGCGGACCTGGGCGCTCAGAAGTTTATGGACCTCGTCTGCCGCGCGGGCGGCCTCAGCCCCAGCGCCGTCGTGATCGTGTGCTCCACGCGCGACCTGAAGAACCAGGGCGGAGCAGAGCCGCTGGGCGCGAGCAAGGCCGAACAGCGCAAGATGCGTTTCGCCGAGAGCATCGATGACTGCCTTTCCGGCATGTGGAACCTGAGGATTCACATCGAGAACCTGCGCAAATACGGCGTGCCCGTGGTGGTGGCGATCAACCGCTTCGACAGCGACACCGACGCCGAGATCGAGGCGATCCGGAGCCATGTGGAAGACAGGCTGGGCGCGCCCTGCGCGGCGCACACCGGCTACCGCGACGGCGCGGACGGCGCCACCGAGCTGGCGGGCAAGCTGGTGGAGGCCATCGAGCGCGATGTGGCCGAGAACCCGGCCGACTGCAACCTGCTCTACAGCGTCTCGATGCACGCCACCGAAATCATCGAGACCATCGCGCAGCAAATCTACCGCGCGGGCGAGGTGCGCTTCAGCCGTGGGGTGCTAGCCCGCCTGGCGCGGATGGAGGAGCTGGGCGGGGTGGACCTCAACGTCTGCATGAGCAAGACCCAGTTCAGCCTGACCGATGACTCCGGCTACACCGGCGACCCGACCGGCCGGCCGCTGACGGTCACCGACGTGCGCTACGCGGGCGGTCCGGGCTGGATCGTGGCGCTGTGCGGCAGCGTGTATGAAATGCCCGGCATGAGCTGGAACACCGCCGGCGCCCGCGAGCTGGCGCTGGGCCGCGACGACGACGCCTTCGGCGGCTTCGTGGTGAAGAACCTGGACTAGGATCGGTGGTCAGTGGTCAGTGGTCAGTGGCCGGTGGTGCGGGCATCCCGCATACCACCCAAGATACAAGGGGCGACGCATGCGTCGCCCACATCCAGGGTGGGAGCCCCGCCTGGGCGGGGCTCCCCTACCCCATCCCAGCTTCGTGGCCTCTGTGATCTCTGTGGTGAATTCCGGCGCAGCGGGCGCCATGAATGGCGCCCCTACGTGTTGAGACCTAACACCTACGAATGGTAGCCGCGCATCTTATGCGCAGCGCACCGAATGCGCGGATAAGATCCGCGCCTACCGGATTGCTGGCAGGATGCCGGCGCTCCCAGCGGGAGCATTTCCTCGCGCCCGGGGCGGGGCTTCGCCCCTACTCCGGCTCCTGGCCCAGGCTGAACAGCGCGGACACAAACGCGTCGGCGAAGCCGGCGCCGACGTCCTCGCCGCCCTCGAAATCGCTGGTGATGTCGGTGACCGTCGGCGCGGTGTCGAAGTAGCTGTAGCTGCCCAGCACGCGATCGGTCGGCGCGGCCACGTTGTTCTCCGCGATGCGCAGCCCGATCAGGCCGGCGCGATACCAGTTCCAGTCTCCGCTGAGGGCCTCCACATCGCCGCCAACCGCCAGGCGGCTTCCCTGCATGCAGCGCAGCGAGTGGACCGTCCAGCCGCTTATGCCATCACCCCAGCGACCGGCCCAGCGATCGAAGCCGCCGTCAGAGGCGGTGAACACCGTCGGATACATGCTGCCGCCGGGCCAGTCGTCGAGCCCGCTCGAGCCGCCGACGAACAGCCGGCCGTCGCAGTAGTCCACGCACCAGCCCTCGGCGTAGTCGGCGCCCGGCGCCGTCCAGGTCCAGGCCGGACCGGCCATCTCGCCCGGTGTCGCGGCACCCCAGTTGTATCTCAGCAGCCAGACCGCCGGCTCGGCGTCCGGCTCCGGCGGGACAAACCAGCCGGTCAGGTAGTGGTCCCAGCCCGCGCCGGCCACGCTGCCCCGCGCCCCGACCGTCGGGCAGCCGGGCAGACTGAGCGCGTAGTGGTCCGCGCCGCCGACGTCGTAGACCATCGACAGCCGCGGGGCGAGGTTCTCCCACATCCACTGGTCGGGCCCAACGTTCTGCACGCAGGCCACCGCGTCGGACGCGGCAGGCGGGATCGCCAGCGAGACAATCTGGTCGTACTGCTCCGTGCCCCAGGCCCGGTAGTACTCCAGCGCGGACAGGTCGGGCTCGAGCCTGGCCACCAGTGCGTCGCAGTCCGTGCGCTCCGGCGCCTCCTGGTTGTAGGTGTAGCCGCCGAAGTAGATGCCGGACACCGTGAGCGCCAGGGCGGCGGCCAGCTCGTCGTCCGCGGTGCCGAAGGCCTTCGAGTCGAGCAGGTTGCCGCTGAGATCCCAGCGCTGGATCAGCGCGTCGTCCCCGCCGCTGGCCGAGTAGTACACGCCCCCCACGTAGAGCACCCCGTCGCCCAGGCAGATGGCATTGGCCTCCTCACGCCCGAAACCGCCGCAGACCCGCGCCCACTCAAGTGCGCCGGCCGCGCTGACCTTGCCGACCAGCACGTCGCCCTGGCCGACGTCGAATGAATCGGTCCGGCCCGCGAAGTAGATGCTGCCTTCCGCGTCCACCGCGATGTCTCTGATGAACTCGACATCGCCGCCGCCCCAGGTGTGGGTCCAGCCGCCCCAGCCGGTGTAGCCGATGCGGATCTGCTCCAGAGTGACGGGGTCCGCCCCGCCGTAGAGCACCAGCGCGTAGAGCGAGCTGTCGTCAGGACTGATCAGCTCGTGGCCCGACTCCGTGTAGTCACCGAATTGCGCGGTACCGCCCGGCGCCTCGACGAAGTACCAGGAATCGAGGGTCCAGTCCGAGACTCCCAGCCACAGGTCGGCCGGCGGCTCGCCGCCGGTCCAGTCCATGGTGACGGAGACCATCCCGTCGTAGTCCGTGATGGTGAAGGCGTACAGCCCCCAGGACCAGCGCTCCAGCCCGACGCCGGCGGGATTCGGCGCGAAATCAGCGAAGTCGCCGCTGACGGTGATGTTGTACTCCAGCACACCGAAGGCGCTGCCGCTCAGCACCAGGTCGCCCGGCTCGTAGCTGGCCCGCCGGAGCCCGGACGGCGGCGGCAGCTGCGCGGTGACCGCCGGGAGGTCAATCGCGGACGGGCCCGTCTCCTGGGGCCCCAGCCCGGACGTGCAGCCCGCGATACAGGCGGTGATCAGCACCGCGACGAGGTACAAGCGAACAAGCAATATCAGCTGACGCATCCAATCCTCCCACAGCAAAGGGCGCCGCTTCTGTCGGCGCCCGCATTGCGCTTACGGCAGTTTAGCACAGCGGCCGCGCTGCGGATGGCGGCAATCTCGGCTACAATCATGCTGTGACGTCGGTCGGTTTCTTCGGGCTGCCGGGCTCGGGCAAGAGCACCATCTTCACCGCTCTGACGCGCCAGGCGGTGGAGCCCCAGTTCCTGGGCTACGACTTAAAGCCGCACCAGGCGGTGGTCAGAATCCCCGACCCACGCCTCGACGCGCTGAGCGCGCTGCTCAAGGCTCGTAAGACGGTGCACAACACCGTCGAATTCGTCGACATCCCCGGCTTCGATCCGGCCGGCACGGAGAGCAAGCTGAAGCGCGCCGTGCTGGAGCACTACCGCCGCTGCGACGCGCTGGCGCTGACGGTCAACCTGTTCGATCCCGCGGCCGCCGGTGACGCCGGCAGTGGGATGCGCGCCCTGCTGGACGAGCTGACCCTGCTGGATCTGGTCACCGTCGAGGGCGCGGCCCAGCGCCTGGAAAAGGCCGCGCGCCTGAAGGCCGACGAGGACAGCGCCAAGCGCCTCAAGCTGCTCGGCCGGCTGCACGCGCAGCTGGAAGACGGCCAGCCGATCAGGCGCGCGCCGCCGAGTGACGATGAGCAGCGGCTACTGCGCGAGTACGGCCTGCTGAGCGCCAAGCCGGTGATCGCCATCTTCAACGTCGCCGAGGACGACGTCGCGCGCAGTGACAGCGGGATCGCCGGGATGGCCGGCGCCTGGCAGGCCGCGGAAGACGAGGGGCTGGAAATCGTCAGGCTGAGCGCCACCATGCAGGCCGGACTGGCGGAGCTGAGCGACGAGGAGATCGCGGAGTACATGGCGGAATTCGGCGTCGAGGAGCTGGCGCTGCCCAAGCTGATCCGCGCCGCCTTCGACTGCCTGGGGCTGCTCACCTTCTTCACCGGCACGGAGAAGGAGTGCCGCGCCTGGAGCCTGAGGCGCGGAGCGAACGCGCAGCAGGCCGCGGGAGTCATTCATAGCGATATGGCACGCGGGTTCATTCGGGCCGAAACGATCGCCGGCGAGACTCTTGTACAATATGGCGGCTTGGCTGCCGCCCGGGCGGACGGCAAAGTCCGGCTGGAGGGCAAGGAATACATCGTCGCGGATGGCGACTTTCTGACGATCCGCTTCAATGTCTAGCGGCGACTGAAAACACAATCGTCCGCCGCGGCGGACACCGGGATTCATGATGAACAACCTGAGAATACTACTGACGCTCGTGGCCGGCCTGAGCCTGGCGGCGCCGCCGCTGATCGCCCAGGCGACGGACGGCGAGCAGATCAAGGCGCAGCATCGCGAGGCGGCGCAACGTTACCTGTCGTCGCTGGAGCCGGGCGTCACGCTCAAGGGAACTGTGCTGCGAAACGACTCGCCCGGGCAGTTCACCGCCTACCATTACGATGGCGCCTGGCTGGTGAAGCAGAGCTTCGGCGCGATCGAGTGGCTCGGCTACACCGGCGCGGAAGGCAGCTGGTCGGGCAGCAACTACGGCCTGCCCTACGAGGTGGAACCCGACGACAGCCCGGCCAACAGCGTGCTGGAACTGCTGACCGACGGCCGCTACCTGGAGGAGCCCTGGTGGGAGTGCTTCAGCTACGTGGAGGAAACCGCCGGCGCCTACGTGTTCAGCTTCACCCCGCCGGACCTGCCGCCGGTCAGCGTGGAGCTCTACAGCGACCCGGACGAGCCGCAGTACCTGCAGGTGATGAGCGTGGAGCTGCCGATGGCCCAGCACGACGATACCTGCGTGACCTACCGCGCCTACTACTACTACACCGTGGACGAGGCCGGCCGAATCCTGACCGAACGTGAGACCGGCCGCGAGGTCGACGACAACGGCGAAACGATCAACTACGTGGAGTACAGCGTCGAGGAAACCGGCCGGCCCGAGCAGCGCCCGGCCGAGATGGACTTCAACTTCGAGCGCCAGCCCTTCAGCCGGAGCGCGGCGGCGCTGGAGGCACCGGTCACCGTTCCGGCCCGCACCGGCGGCGGCTACTTCATCGTGCCGCTGACCTTCGCGGGCAGCGACGAGACCTTCTGGTTCCTGCTCGATACCGGCGCGTCCAGCTCGCTGCTCGATCCCGCGGCCGCCGAGGCCGCCGGGCTGGAGCCGGTGCTGAGCCTGCCGACCCATGGCCACGGCAGCCGCGCCGAGTTCGCGCTGGGGCTGTGCACCACGGCGTCGCTGGGCGAAGCCGGCAGCGACAGCCAGGCGCCGCTGGACGGCTTCACCGCCACGGCGATCCCCGAGGGCAACGACGTGCTGGGCGCCTTCAGGTTCTACGGCGTATCCGGGCTGCTGGGCATCGCCCCGCTGCATCAGTACGTGACCACCTTCGACCATCCGGGCGGCGCCCTGACCCTGACGCCGCCACAGCTGTTCGATCCCGCCCAGATCCCCACCGAGCATCTCTACGTCCTGGACCTCGACGTCGAGGACCTGATCTACTGCCCGGCGCGGCTCAACGACGAGCTGGAGGGCGAGGTGATGATCGACAGCGGCCTGCAGCAGGACCTGGCGCTGCTGCGCGAAACCGTCGAGCTTCACGAAGTGGAGATGACCACCATTGACGAGCGCGCCAACACGGTGGTGGGCGGCGTCCGCAACTTCGAGTACGTCCAGCTGCCCAGCTTCGAACTGCTGAGCGAGGGCATTCCGGAGGGGCACCGCGCGCTGCGGATGGACCAGGCGCTGGCCTCGCTGACCGAGGACAACCACGGCACGCTGTCGGGACGCGGGCTGCTGGGCTTCGTCGGCATGACGATGTTCCTGGACGTCAAGGTCACGCTGGACCTCTTCGGCCAGCGGATGTACTACGAGGTGCCGCCCGACATGGTGCGCGCCGACGAGGAAGCCGAGGACGGCGCCGGGGACGGCGAGGAATCCTGGCCGGCGGAAGCCGGGGAAGAAGCCGCGGACGAGGACGACGGGGGGACCAAGCTGCCCGTGAACATCAACTAGGAAGACCTGCCGGCGATGAAGCGAGCGAGCCTGATTCTGATTCTGACCGCGCTGGCCTGGTGGCTGGGAGCCGCCGCGCCGCCGCACGCCGCCGAGGTGACCGCCCTTCAGTCCGGCGACCTGGCCGGCGAGCACCAGCGCCGGATGCAGCCGATCGTCGACACCTTCGCCCAGAGCACCGTCAGGATCGACTACCTGGAAGGCGATCAGGACACCGGCGAGCACATCACCTTCTACTGGCAGGATGGCCATTACCGCAAGGAGTTCTACTGGGTCGGCTTCACCGAGGTCTTCGGCTACGACGGCCGCGAGCACTGGCACGGCAGCGACTACAGCCTGCCGCGGTTGCTGGACCAGGGCCAGAGCCCGGACCTGACCGCCCAGCTGATCGGCTATTTCGCCTACCTGACCAGCGGCTACGCCCAGTATCTGACGCCCTTTCAGGGCCAGGTGCCGCTGGGCCTTAGCGAGCGCTACGCCGTGCTGCGCTTCGCCCCGCCGCAGATGAGCGAGGCGCTGGTGCTGATCGACCCCCGGGACCTGCGGCTGAGCGGGATGCTGCTGGGCAACAACCACCAGCTGGCCACTTCGATCATCTACACCGTCACGCTGTACGAGGACTGGGCCGACTTCGGGCCGGTCTGGTATCCGACGGTGATCCGCATCGAGCGCTTTTCGCCGGGCGGCGAGCTTTTGCGCGAGCGGCGGATTACCACCCAAGGCGTGCAGACCATGGGCGCGCTGCTGCCCGGCCAGTTCAGCCCCCAGAGCTCGCCGCCGCTGATGAGCCCGCAGCTGCCCAGCGTGCCCTACGAGGTGCCGATCACCTTCCTGGACGACACTGTGGTGGTGCGCTGCCAAGGGCCCGACGGCACCCGGCGGCGCCTGGAGCTGGACACCGGCGCCAACGTCGGCCTGATCCGCGGCGACGTGGCGCGCGGCATGGGCCTCGAGCTGAAGAACCACGGCCAGATTACCGGGCACGGCGGCTCGGCGCGCGTGCAGTACGTGCGGATGGAGGGCTTCGTGCTGGAGGGCAAGGGCCGCGACTACAGCGTCGAGCTGCCCCCCTGGCCCGCGGCGGTGCTTTTGGAGGACGACAGCCTGGACCAGGCGCTGGCCGACAAGGGCGTCGACGGGCTGCTCGGCAACTTCCTTCTGCACGACTTCGTGGTGCGCATCGGCTTCCGGCGCTCCAAGATGTGGCTCTATCCGCCGGACCAGTTCGACCCGGATGTGCACCTGGAGCCCGGCTACCACGCCGTGCCGGTGGTGCGCGACACCATGCCCTGGGTCGAGGTGGAGGTGGACGGCGCCATCCGCGGCGGGGCCTACTTCAACACGGGCGCCCAGCACTTCTTCACGCTGGCGGAGTGGGCGATCGTCGACGCCGGGCTGGAATACACGCCGCTGTCGATCGGCACCGGGATAACCGTCCACGGGCCGACGGCGTTCGCGATCATCGAGCCGGAGGAAGTGCGGCTGGGCGACATCGTGATCCAAAGCCCGCGCACCCACCTGGAGATGCTGGCCCCCGCCGAGGCCCCCAACCGCAACCAGATCGCCAGCTTCGGCAACGGCTTCTTCGACGAGTACACCGTCACCTTCGACCTCTTCCACGAGATGTACTACATTGAAGGGGTGTAGGGCATCAGGGCTAGATTGGCAGCAGCGGCTTCACCCGGCTATTCCGGGGGTTTGGCGGAGATAGGCTCCATTCCGGTATCCCAGCTATACCCCTTAACGGGTGTTCTGTTCTGATACCGCATGTATTGCTCGCTGCATGGATCGAGTTCCTTTCCCCAAGAGTCCCAACCTGTCCGTTGCCCCCGAGCGAACATCTCCAGATATGGACCGGGACTGCATGCCTCGACAATGTCGTACAGCTCATCGGGCTTGCGGCTGTGTTCACGCTTGCGAGCACGGATGATGTTAGTCTGTCGCCGCCCCGATTCGCGCGTCCGCAGCTTACCGCGTACCCCGAACAGAACCAACTCCGTCACGTTCCGGAAGTAGAAGCCAACGCCGCGTCCGTCAGGCCCACCATCCTTTCTGACCTTGAACCACACGATATTGGTCTTGTAGGTGAAACCCCATGCCTCGACCACATCGATGCCCCACCGAATCAGAGCATTCGGCACCCAAAGATACAGATGGCTCTGAGCTGCGCTGATCTCCTTGACGGGTAGCGACTTGATCTCATCAATATCCATCGTGGGATAGCGTTCTAAGCGCTTGTGCTCAGGGGCTACCTTCCCGGTCCGATTTGCGAACCGCCAAGGTGGGTCCGCCAGCACGGTACCGTACTTGCCAGCGCCGAGGCTCAAGATTGACCGATGGTGCGATACCTGCTCTCTCATCGCTTGCCCCTTGCGCGCGCAACACCGGCCGTTTCATCGACATACAGACTACGTGATATTCCAAACGCAAGCACCGGACATCCTCCGCTGCCACCTCCCTCGATGCGGGGGGCAAGGCGGCTCCAGTGCGTTGTGGAGCTCCCATAGGACGAGCCCCTTCCCAGGTCGTCAAAGATCGCTTGCAGCTCATCGCTCCGAGTGACAATCACACCAACGGCTACGGCATCCAACTCGAACAGAATCCGGAAGTTGTTGAGGTCACGATCGAAGAAGGGATCCTTGTTGTTCCACTCCACTTCGACAGCGACACGGTTTCTGTAGCAGTCGATCTCATGCGTGGGATTGTCCCGTGAAGATCCGTCCACGACAACTTGGGTTTCAAACCGTTTCTTCGCCCAACCTCTGTCAAGCAGAAATCCGTCAAGCCGCTTGGCTATGGCAGTCTTGGCGCCGCCGGGAGTCTCAACTTCGCTGCGCAGCAGCCTGAACTCCGCCAGCGCAGCCATGATGTCCGCCCACTCAGGGCGGTACTCGGTCCTCAAGATCGCCTTGGCGTGGCGCCAGTCAAGCGTCAAGTAGTGCCGTTCAACGAACTTCACGTCATCGCGCAGCGTGATCGCAACCAGTATAGCCTGCGCTTCGCAGTGACCAATGCGTATTGCCCGCCTGGTTCCGTGCTGCACTGCCCGGGCATGCGCGCGCCAGCTGCGGCCGCGAGGATGCACCAACCGATGCCGCCTCAAGCGCCCAAACCGGCATGCCGCCGAGTGCCTCAGGCTGGCCTTCGAATGATTACGCTGCACAGCCCCCACTAATGCCCTCCCTTGGGCTTGCTTGGGTCGTAGATCGGCCGGCCCATCGGCCGCAGTCTGAGCGTACCGGCACACAGCTTACGCAGCCGCTCCTTCGCGATGTTGATGTACTTCTGCGAAATGTCACACCCATAACCCAGCCGTCCATGCTTGACTGCTGCGATGACGGTTGAGCCCACGCCAACATACGGATCGAGCACCGCGTCCCCCGCGTCGGTTAGGGCCAGAACCAAGCGTTCCACGAGCTCGACCGGGAACTGGCAGGGGTGAATCGTCTTCTCCACGTGGTTGCTCTTGACGTTCGGAATCTCCCAGAAGTCAGTCGGATTGGCAGCTTGGGCGCTGTCCGACGACCCACCCCGCCCGCGCCCCCTTCTGTGCTTCTTCTGCGGGTACTTGGCTGGAACGCGGATCGCATCGAGATTGAACGTGTAGTCATCGCCCTTCGTGAACCACAGAATCGTCTCGTGGCGACCGGACAGGCGTTTGCTGCAGTGCAAGCCATGCCCGAAGTGCCAGATGATGCGGTTGCGCAGCTTGAGGCCGTACTTGCGGAACAGCGGATACAGGATGACGTCCAGGGGCACGACTTCGCCGTTGTCGACGTGGTTGCCGACCTGCCAGCAGATCGACCCGGTGGGCCGCAGCAGCCTGACGCACTCCTCGATCACCGCCTGTTGCTGCCGCACGTACTCGACGAGCGGGCCCCGCCGCTCATACTCCTTTCCGATGTTATACGGCGGGGAGGTCACCACAAGTTGGATGCTCTCGGACTCCAGCTCTGACAGGAACCGCAGGTTGTCCGAACATACCAGCCTTGATGCAGCCGCCGCGCGCGCCATATCGCTGTCGGCGGCGGTGAACAGGGCATCCTGCGACATTCGTGGCATCCAAGGATATGCTAACATTAGATAAGCTATCTGTCCAGCTACAGGAGTTGAGGGATGAGAAGCAAGCTGACGGCAGAGCTGATGAATCCGGGAAGGGTGAAGTAGGCAAGCGGAGCGGCTACTCCCGCTCTTTCTCCACCATTTCGTAGAGCTCCAGGATGTCGCCTTCGGCAACGTCCGAGTGCTCGACCAGCAGGCCGCATTCATAGCCGCTGGCCACCTCGCGGACGTCATCCTTGAAGCGCTTCAGGCTGTGCAGCGTCCGCTCCTCGCTGATGGTCTCCTTGCCGCGCAGCAGGTTGTAGCGCGCGCCGCGCTTGGCGATGCCGTCCAGCACGTAGCAGCCGCAGACGCTGCCGTCCTTGCCGGTCTTGAAGATCGCCCGCACCTCGACCCGGCCCAGATCGCGCCGCTCGAACTGCGGGTCCAGCAGGCCCTTCATCGCCTTCTCGATGTGCTCGGTAATCTCGTAGATGATGTCGTAGAGCCGCACGTCGACGTGCTCGCGCTCGGCGAGGCGCTTGGCCGTCGGCGAGACACCGACCCCGAAGCCGATAATCACCGCGTTGCTGGCCGCCGCCAGGTTGATGTCCGTCTCGTTGATCTGCCCCACGCCGCTGGCGACCACGCTGCACTCGGCGCCCTCGACCTCGATCTTCTTCAGCGAGTCTACCAGCGCCTCGGCGCTGCCGCCCACGTCGGCCTTGACCACCAGCGCCAGGTCCTTGACCTCGCCCTCCTCGGCGCGCTTGAAGAACGCCTCGAGGCTCATCCGCCCGCCGACGTCCGCCGTCGCCGTGACCCGCGCCTTGGCCACCCGTTGGTCGGCGATCGCCTGGGCCTGCTTCTTGTTCTTGAAGGCGTAGACCTTGTCGCCGTTCTCCGGCGGCTCGTTGAAGCCGATGATCCTGACCGGCATCGCCGGCCCGGCCAGCGGCACCTCCTCTCCGCGGTGGTCCTCCATCCGCTTGATGCGCCCGATCGCGGTGCCCGACAGGATGAACTGGCCCTTGCCCATCTGCCCCTGCTGCACCAGCACCGTCGCCACCACGCCGATGCCGGTGTCGACCTGGCTCTCGATCACCACCCCGCAGGGCGGCGCCTTGGGATCGGCCTTGGGATCCGCCAGCTCGGCGGTCAGCAGAATCATCTCCAGCAGCTCGTCGATGCCGTCGCCCTTCAGCGCGCTGATGTTGACGAACACGGTGTCGCCGCCCCACTCCTCGGGCACCAGGTTGCGCTCCGACAGCTGGTTTCTGACGATCTCGGGGTTGGCGTCCGGCTTGTCGCACTTGTTGACCGCCACGATGATCGGCACCTCGGCGGCCTTGGAATGATCGATCGCCTCGATCGTCTGCGGCATCACCCCGTCGTCGGCGGCCACCACCAGAATCACGATGTCCGTCACCTGGCTGCCGCGGGCGCGCATCGCCGTGAAGGCCTCGTGGCCCGGGGTGTCGATGAAGGTGACGTGCTTGCCCTTGCGCTCGACCTGGTAGGCGCCGATGTGCTGGGTGATGCCGCCGGCCTCGTCATCGACGACGTTGGTGCGGCGGATCGCGTCCAGCAGCTTGGTCTTGCCGTGATCGACGTGGCCCATCACCGTCACCACCGGGGGACGGGCCTCCTGCTTGGACTCGTCAACCGCCTCGAACTGCTCCAGCTCGCTCTCGGGCTGCTGTTCCAGCGCCACCGTGTACTTGATGTCGAAGTTCTCGGCGATCAGCTGGATCTCCTCGACGTTGGCAGTGTAGATAATGCCCGCCATGATGCCGAGGTCGTTCATCAGGAAGCGCACGATCTCCGGCACGCGCACGCCGGTGGCCCTGGCCACCTCGCGCATCGTCATCGGCCCGCTGATCTTGATGTGCGGCACCACCGCCGGTGCCTCGCTGGTGCTGTGACCAGCGACCTTGAACACGCGCTTGCGGGAGCGGACCCGCTGCTCATCGTCGGTGCGCCCGCCGATCTCCTTGATCCGCCGCCGACCAGCACCGCCCTCGCGGCTGAACTCGCCCTCGGTGCGCGCCCCGGCCTTCTTGCGCTTCTTCTTGGTGGTCGCCGCGGCGGTCGCGGCCGCCGCCGGCGCGCCCGCCGTGCGCTGCTCCTGCAGGCGGCGCGTCTCCTCGGGATCGGGCATCGAGATGATCCGCGGTCCGTCCGAGAGGTCCAGTTTGCCGTCGCGCTTGGGCTTGGCTACGCGCGGCGGCGGCGCTCCGGTCTTGGTCGCGGGCGCCTGCTTGGCCGCCGCGGCCGCCGGCTGCGGCGCGGCCTTGACCGGCGCCGGCGCCTCCTCCGGCTCGACCTCCACAGCGGCCTCGGCGGGCTTGGCCCCGAAGAAGTCCTTGGTCACGCGGCGCCGTACCCGCGGCTTCTTCAGATCGACCTTGGCGGCGGGTTTGGCGCTGCGTCGGCGCGGGGCCGCCGCCTCCTCCGCCTCGGCTCCGTCTTCATCGCGCAGGGCATGCAGCTTGGCGATCGTCTCGTCGTCGACCTTGCTCATCACCCCGAAGCCCTCGGCCTCGGTGTCGACGCCGACCTGGCGCAGTAGTTCCAGCACCTCGCCGGTGCTCTTGACACCCAGATCCCGAACCAGGTTGATGACGGTCTTGGCCATAGCTGTCAGTACTCAGTCCCGCGGCCCCACGCCCAGGCGGCTGCGCAGCCGCCGGGCCGTGTGCGCGAACGCGAAACGCAGGCGCTCCGCCTGCCGCGGCTCCAGACAAACGATAATCTTATCATACTTGGAGCGCTTAAAGACGATCTCGCCGCGGCGCAGCACCTTGTCGAAGCACCCCAGCTTGGGGCAGACGTAGACGCTGCGGCCGCTCTGGCGCTGGTCGCGATGCTCGACCACCACCGGCTTGCCGCCCTTGAGCTGGAGCCGCACCAGTTCCGCCTGCGGCAGCCGCTCGCGGCACCCCAGGCAGCGGCGCATGGGCTGATGGCGCTCCGGACGTCCCTTCTGGCCCGCGACCGTCAGGCCTCCTCCGGCGCCGGCTCGGCGGTGTCCTCGTCAACCGGTTCCGGCTCTTCCTCGTCCGGCTCTGCGGCAGTGTCCTCGCCAGCGGGCTCCGGTTCTTCTTCGTCCTCGGTCTCCGGGGCACTCTCGTCGGCCGGCTCCGGGGCGTCGTCGCCCGGGGCCTCCTCGGCATCCGCGGCCTCCGCGTCCGGCTCCGCGGGTTCCGCGACATCGGCTCCCGCTTCGCCCGCCACGGCGGCGGCCGGCACCTCGCCCTGCTCCGCCGCCACCTCGGAGACGCTCTTGACGTCGAGGTAGTAGCGGGTCAGCTTGCTGGCCAGCTTGACGTTGCGCCAGCCCTTGCCGATCGCCAGGCTGATCTGGTCGTCGGGAACCACGACCACCCCGCGCCGCTCGTCCTCGAAGATCTCGACGCTGAGCACCTTGGCCGGGCTGAGCGCCTCGGCGATGAACTCGAAGGGATCCTCGCGGTAGAGCACCAGGTCGATCTTCTCGTCGTTGAGGTCGTGGCTGATCGCGGTGATCCGGATGCCGCGGCTGCCGATGCAGCTGCCGACCGGATCGAGCTCCGGCAGCTTGGACCGCACCGCCACCTTGGCCCGAAAGCCCGGATCGCGGGCGATCGCCACGATCTCGATGTTGCCTTCGCGCACCTCGGGGATCTCGTTGGCCATCAGCTCGCGCATCAGGTCGTTGTGCACGCGGCTGAAGACCAGCATCGGCGCCTTGCGCACGTTGCGGACCTCGGTCAGCAGGCACTTGATGCGCTGGTACGGCTGCGGCCGCTCGCGGGGGATCTGTTCTTTGTAGGGAATGATGCCCTCGATCTTGTCCGGCGTCTCGACGTAGACGTCGCCGCGCTCGGTGTAGAGCACGTTGCAGTTGATCATCTCGTAGAGCCGGTTGCCGTACAGCTCCAGCACCTTCTCGCGCTCGGCCTCGCGGATCAGCGCCTTGACGCGCTGCTTGAAGGTGTGCACGGCCAGGTTGCCCAGCCGCGAGATGTCGGCCTGCAGCAGGATGCTGTCGCCGATCTCCGCGCCCTCGTCGATCTCGCGGGCCTCGCTGAGCGCGATCTCGGTGGCGGGCTCGCCGACCTGCTCCACGACCTGCTTGCTGAGGTAGGCTTCGATCACGCTCGACTGCAGGTTGATCTCCACTTCCAGGTTGGTGGTGATCCCGTGGCTCTTCTCGTAGGCCGCCCGCAGGCCCTCCACCAGCGCCTCGATGATGCGGGCGCGCGGAACCCCCCGCGTCGTTTCGATTTCCTGGATGTAGGCCGAGAAGTTCGCATGCAGTTTCATCTAAAGCTCCACCTGGGGTACCAGGTTGGCGCGAGCCAGCGCGCTGCGCTCGATGCGATGGCTGACCGGCTCTCCATCCCCCGCCGTGGTGACCACCAGCCAGTCGTCGGTGAAGCTGGCCAGCCGGCCCGTCATGGTCTGCCTGGCCGCCCCCTCGAACCAGGCAATCTTGACCTCGCTGCCCAGAAAGCGCTCGAAGTCCCGGTCCCGCTTGAGGATCCGGTCCAGCCCGCCGCTGCTGACCTCCAGCCTGGTGTTGTCGTCGAACAGCCCCCGCGCCTCGAGGAACAGCCGGATCTGGGGCGTGGCGGCACTGCAGTCGTCGATCGTCAGCGGCTCGCCGTCGACGCGTTCGAGGAACAGGCGCACCAGCCGGCCGGAGCCGCGACCCGCGGTCTGCAGATCGACCACCTGATAGCCGAAATCGTGCAGGAACTCGTCCAGCTCGTCCTCCAGCTGCAATACATCCGTATACATCGCACAAAAAAGGCCACCTTCCGGCCGGCGTTAAGCGGCACTGTCCCCGCTGGCCGACCCGTGGCCCGTTCCCAGGTCACTGTTGTCGCGATTATAATAACATATAGGGTCTGCCTTTTCAGCGGCCGCGAGGCTGGTGCCGCGCGACTGCGACCGGCCGGCCGGAGACGGGCGCCGGCTGGTCGGAATCGGCGGACCGGGCGTCCAAGATAGAATAGAGCGGGCGGTTTTCTCGTCAGGGGCATATGTGCGGCTGATTCGAATCGTCGACCGGTACATCTTCAGCGAGGCCTTCGGCCTGTTTGTGCTCGGCTTCAGCGGCTTTCTGGGCTTCCTGGTGGTCAACATGCTGTTTCTGGAAGCCGAGAACATCCTCGATCCCACCAAGCCCGGCCTGGCGATCGTGCTGCGCGTGCTGCTCGACACCCCCTATTTCGCCACGCTGGCGCTGCCGATCTCGGTGATGTTCGCGACCCTGATGAGCATGGGCCGGCTGGCCAAGGACCTGGAGCTGACCGCGATGTTCACCAACGGGGTCAGCCTCTACCGCCTGCTGCTGCCCTTCCTGCTGCTGTCCGGCATCGCCGTCGGGCTCTCCTACTACACCAACGAGTATCTGGCCACCGCCGCGGCGGGCAAGAAGGAAGAGATCCTGCTCAAGTACCCCGGCGCCCGCCCGGAGCCGGTCCAGGGCGAGCCCGACCCCTTCATCGCCAAGCTCGACCAGGGGCAGTTCGTCACCGCCACCATGTTCGACAAGGAGCAGGGGCGGCTGACCAACGTGATCTACGACGACTGGGCGATCGAGGGCGGCCGGGCCTTCGTCGTCGCCGACTACGGCCAGACGGACGGACGCGACCTGATCATGGGGCAGAGCGCGGGCAGCCCGGCGATCGTCTACGAACTGGATCCCACCGACCGGCTGTGCGAGAAGTACATCCGCGAGCCGACCGAACGGCTGTCGCTGGGCGTCGATCTCAAGACGCAGATCACGCAGATGCGCACGCCCCAGGAGCTGACCCAGACTGAGCTGGCCCAGCAGAGCAGGCAGAAGAAGGCGCTGGGTGAAAACCCGGCCGAGGACCTGACCGACTTCCATCTGCGGTTCTCCGGGCCTTTCGCCTCGCTGGCCTTCGCGCTGGTGGCGATGCCGCTCAGCCTGCGGGCCCCGCGCGACGAGCGGCTGCTGGGACTGATCCTCTGCTTCGTGCTGGGGATGATCTATTACACCATCTTCTTTGTGTCCAAGCTGATGGGCTACAACGAAGTGCTGCCCCCGTGGCTGGCCGCCTGGATGAAGGACATCGTCTTCGGCCTGATCGCCGCGGTCATCTTCCTCTTCAGCCGGAAGTAACCGATGCGCTGGCCCTGGCAGAAACGGAAGCAGAGGCCGCCCGGCGGCGACGCCGGCGCGCCGCTCAAGACCGCCGGCATCGCCGCGCCCCGGGAGGAGGCGCCGGCCACGGCCACGGCCGAGGAGCTGGAGCAGTTCAGCGGCACCAACCTGACGGTCTACGTGCGGCGCTACGGCCGCGCCGTCGGCCTGGGCGGGCGCCCGCGGCCCAAGGCCAAGGCGGAGCAGGCCACGGAGTACTTCGGCTTCGAACTGACCGTCCACGTCGACCGCCAGCGCCAGCGCCAGCCGCTGAGCATCAGCCGCGGCCGGCGGCTGAATCCGCTGCAGCGCGCCGTGCGCGCGGTGGTGAACACCGTCGCCTGGGCCTTCGGGCTGAAGCCCAAGCTGCTGATCATCGAGCGCTACCTGTGGACGGAGTGCTTCGGCCACTTCCTGCTGGGCTCGCTGGGCTTCACGATCTTCATGCTGATCACCTCGATCTTCAGCCTCGGCGAGAAGATCTTCTCCAAGAACATCCCGCCGTTCACCATCGCCCGCGTGCTGATGCTCTCGGCGCCGGCGTTCCTGGTGCTGGCGATTCCGGTCGCCGTGGTCTTCGCGACTCTAATGGGGATGAGCCGCCTCAACCGCGACAACGAACTGGTGGCCTTCTCGACCAACGGGATCAGCCTCTATCGCGTGTTCATTCCGTTCATCTCGCTGGGGATCTTCGCCGGCATCATGACCTGGCTGATCTACGAGCACGTCGTCCCGCCCAACAACCAGCAGTACAAGGAGGTGCTGAAGGTCTTCTGGGAAGCCCAGGTGGTCGACTTCATCAAACCGGGGATCGTGATCAAGGCGCCGCAGAAGAAGTACTTCTACGTCGACAACATCAACCGCACCGAAGACATCATGTACGACCTCAGGCTCTACGACTACTTCGCGGGCGAGGGCCAGCAGCGGCGCGAGTTCCCGCGGATCTTCACCGCCGAACGCGCCTGGGTCAAGGACCAGTTCCTGGTGCTGGCCGACGTGACGCTCTACAACCTGGACGAAAGAAGCGGCGACACCCTGGTGGCCGCCCACATGCCCGAGATCAAGATCGACATCGGCACGCGCACCAAGGAGTACTTCCTGGCGCCGCATCCCACGGAGCTGACCGCCGAGGAGCTGAGAAACCGCATCTCGCGCACCCGCGACACCCTCAACGCCGCGCGCTTCCCCAGCCCCACGATGCGCACGCGGCTGCTCCGCGACTGGACGGAGTACTACTTCAAGTACTCGATCCCCTTCGCCTGCCTGGCCTTCATCCTGGTCGCCGTGCCCGTCAGCCTGCGCGGCCCGCGCGACGAGCGCAACCTGGGCATCATCATGACCTTCATCCTGGTGATGGCCTACTACATCGTGTTCTTCATCGCCCGCACCTTCGGCAGCCGCGGGATCATCGTCCCCCAGGACGTGATGATCGCCGGCCACAAGCTGATCGAGGGCGGCACCAACTTCTTCCCGCCCCACCTGGCGGGCTGGCTGGCGCCGGGCGTCTTCCTGGTGGCCTCCACGTTCCTGATCTGGCGCGCGCGGAAGTAGGGACGCACAGTCCCGCCATGGTGGGACGCCCCGCCCGGCAGGCGGGGTTTCAACCCCGCGATTCGCAGGGACGGCGGCACCCACATCAGGGGGCTGAAGCCCCCTGCTACCGGAACTTGATGGCAGGCTGGAAGCCTGCCCTACCGGGGACCGTCGCGCCAGGCCTCGATCACCGCCACCGGGTTGTTCTCGATGAAGAACTTGAAGATCCGGGCGCGCACCTCGGCCTCGTTGACCTGCCTGCCCGCCGGCACCGCGACGGGCGGGTGGGCGTCGTAGGGCAGCACCAGCTTTGTCAGCTCACGCTGGCGCAGCGCGAACTGGTCATCATCCAGTGCGCGAATCTCGTCGAGGGCGGCGGCGATGCGCTCCGTCTCGGCGGCCTTGCCC
>Ga0180431_10003454_pt1 | contig 20350 bp, 11 predicted proteins | sample SS_ome_11_FD_132459 | JGI IMG/M metagenome (GOLD analysis project Ga0180431, IMG submission 132459) | Hypersaline lake sediment archaeal communities from the Salton Sea, California, USA - SS_1_MS_1 metaG | ecosystem: Environmental > Aquatic > Non-marine Saline and Alkaline > Hypersaline >... | reverse complement strand
GGCACCAGGGCGTACCGGGGGCCGAGAATGCTGCGCAGCGTCGGCTCGACGGACTGCCCATCCACGGTTGCAGCGGTGGGTATCCGGCCCTCCGGAACCGGCACGGCCACAGTCAACGGGCCGGAGAGAGAGCCGGCAGTGAGGTCACATTCGATGCTACTGCCATCGGCGCTACTCAATGTCAGGTCGGCCTCATAGCGGCGCTGGGTGAACTCAAGCCACTCGTCCATGCTCAGCACCGGGACGCCGCGTTCCTGGGCGAGGTCCATGCAGCCGCCGATGTAGGGCGCGCTGTAGGTGAAATAGCTGACCGGGTGCGACTGGAAACCGATCGGCGAGTAGGTGAGATTGACGGCGTTGTCGAGTGTCCTGGCGACCTTCTCGAGTTCCGTGTCCACTTCCTCGGTCAGCATCTTCTGCACCGAGGCGTCGTCGTAGATCACCGTAGTCTGCTGGAAGATGTCCATGATGCGGCCGAACTCGTTGATGAACTTGAGCGGGCGGGATGAACCGCACATGTACGTGCCGTATGTCTTGAGGTGTGACCCATACGTCACGGCCATGCGCAAGCCGATGTCATGGAAGACTGGGACCAGGTCCATGTAACCGCGCCAGGTGGCGCAGTGAATCTGGGTGGTGCGCGCGGTGTAGCCATATCGCTGCTCGAAGTTGGCCGCATCATCGCGCAGGATGCCCTCGATTGCCAGGTAGGGGTCCTCCGGAGTGCTGTTGGGGTTGGAGTGATAGCCGAAATTGTGGCCTGCCGCGAGCCACTCCTTGACCGTGGCGTCAGGGAGGTTGGTGTCGCGGACGAGGTAGAAGGTGCAGTGACCGCCGCGCTGTTCGACCCCCGAATGCAGTGCCTCGAACATCTCCACGGTGGACCAGTCATCATCGGAGCGCATGGGGAGTGCGGAGCGCTCCTCGGGAACGCGGTAGTACCAGAGCCGAGGAACCGGCTGTGGGGAGAGATGCGCGATGAGATTGGACAGCAGGTTGCAGTGGAGGTCGGCCTGGGGAAGATGACCCCGGGAGATATCGAAATGGTCTGTGAAGAGATCGCCGGAGCGGGTGTAGAAGCGGAAGCCCATGGTGTTGATGGAGGCCTGGTCGGGATTGCCGAAGCGCAGCCGCGCAACCGTTGCGGGCGGATCGTAGAAGCACAGCCCGATGCGGCCGTTGCCGAACAGGAAGCTGACGACGGCAGGATAGCCAGTCGGTGAGTTGAGGTCGGCATAGTCATGGGCGATGATCTCGGCGCCACCGGGAAGACTGCCGAGGCCGTAGCGTTCCATAGGCCAGTGGCACTGGAGCGGCTCGTGCGGCAGGCCGCGAGACACCGGATGGTCAGCGTCCGGCAACAGGTAGGCCGCAGGGGTGACCGTGAAGGTGGCGGTCAGCCCAAGCGCTTCACAGAGCCGGTATGAAGGCCGGAAGACGATGAGGCTGCCACCATTGCGGACATAGCTGAGTAGCTGTTCCTGCTCGCGATTGTAGAGACGAGCGCGTGTCAGGATGACTACCTGGGGATCACCGCCCGGCAAGTCTTCACCTGCACCCATATCCGCGATGTCGAAATCGCTGATACCCTCGAGCTTGAGCAGTTCTCCGGTGTAAGGACCGAACATGTTTTCCGGCTGGTCCGACCGTACCAGAATGCGCAGCGAAGGGGTCATTGTCCGCCATTCCTTTCGGGCGAGGCTCGAAGCGGGCGCGTCACTCTATTGTCAGCTTGTACCAACGTATATTGGAAACGCAGTCTTCGTAGCACCAGAAGGCGACGAAGATGGTGCCGTCGGCGAGAGAGGTGATACAGGGCGCGCCGAAACGCAATACATTGAAGTTATGCGCCATGTTCTCGGATGTTGTGGTGAGGCCCGCCGCGCCGACACCCCACAGCGGCAGACATTCGTCATTGACCCATGTGTCACCATCGAGATGGGAGATGTTGGCCCAGAGCCCGGTCTCATCCATGCGCCGATAGACGAGGAGAATTCTCCCATCCGGGAGTGCAAACGGCGTAGGTGTCTGGCCGAGGAGGCCGGTGGACATCGGCGCGGCCCACGTCTCCCCGCCGTCATTACTGACAGAATACTGATTGGGCAGGTCGGCACCGGCAGCTTCATCGTAGGCCCATGCCGGGCACAGCAAACGGCCGTCCGGCATCTCGACGATCTTCGTCTCCCAGTAGATGATCGTACCCTCGGGGTCCACCATCACATCCCAGTATTCAGGCCAGCTTGCGCCCTGGTCGGATGATACGAGGGCGATCATCTTCATGCCGTTGGGGCACTCGCCATCCCAGCCGCGCCATGTCGAAGTGGGTATCACCCAGCGGCCATCTGACAGAGGCGTGATAGGGGAGCAGAACTCGAAGGCGGGCCCGACCAGCGGCGGCTCAATCGGCTCCGGACCTGACCAGTTGTGGCCGTAGTCATGCGACCGCCACAGCACCATTTCCATCGGCACGAAACCCATGTTCGCATGGTTGGTGAAGCCGTCGTCGGGAGCAACACTGCGATCGGCGCGGTACATCAGAACGATTAGTTCGCCATCTGGTAGGGCCGTCACGCGGCCCGAATCGCTGGTAAGCCTGTCCGTGCGCCCTTCATAGACGGAACCTTCCATCTGCCATGTCGCGCCGTTATCGCTGGAGCGGGCGACATGCGTCCGCAGGTTCAGCGCTTCGAAGGCCTCCCCGAGCACCAGTGTCGCCAGCATCTCCCCGTTGTCCATACACACTACCGAGGGGAAATACGCGTGGATGCTATGCACATGGGGCTTGGGATTGCGGTAGATGAGCCCGGTTTCGAGTATCTTCATATTCGTCGTGATGCACCTGTCTTCCGTAATCTTGGCAGTATCCTATGATCCGGCGGGGGGAGATCCCAGTAAGCCCTGCGCCAATTCGACCATGCCCGCGACAAGCTCGTCCTCGATGACGGGAGCGAGGGGCGGATAGCCGCACAAATGCGGTACTGTCCGCGCGGCGTAGTTGTCCTCCATATCGAAGGACTCCTTCTCCGGTGCATAGCCGCGTGCGTCATTGCATAGGCTCAGCACGAGAACGGGCGTGTCGAACTCGGCCTGGACGCGTCGCTTGTATCGCAGCATGATTTCGTATGGCGCGCCGACCATGACGAGACTGCCGATGCGCAGTGCCTGGATTTCCACGAGCCCCTCATACTCCCGGCCAAACTCAGCCTGGCGCCGCAACTCCTTGCGGAGGGCAATCGCATGGACGGTGGCGCGGCGGACCTCGGGAGCGTCATCAGTAGCGCCTGGCGCCTTGATGACGGCCTCCGCCTCGGCGAGCCTTGTCTCCAATTGCGAGGCTGACAGAGGGATGTGAGTAAGAGAATACTGGCGCGAGAGACCGGCTACCTTGCTGCCACCAAGCGGCTGTGCAGAACTGATACCCGGACGGATTTGGCGTGCATACCGGGAGGCGATGACGTCGAGGGCCTGTAGTGATTCCTGTTCACCATGATGGACGACGCAGGAGTTGATATTCCCCTCGCAGCCCTGGAGGAAGATGCCGTGGACGCCGGGGGTCTCACGTTCCAGCAGGTTAGTTGCTACACCGCAGAAATCGCTATGGATGTAGGTGTTGGGAGCCGAGCCGACCACCGGATGGCATGAGAAATACGAGATGAATCCGATCATGCTGTCCTCGTCGTCCACGCGCAGGACGTGGGCCTCAGTGTCGGTTATCTCAGGCATCGCCGGACGCCAGTTCTCATTGAGCGCCTCCTCAAGCGACGGGCGGACATCATGCTCGCGGTTGTAGCCGATGCCCTCGCAGGGGACAACAGTGTGGCACAAGCTGCCAGGAGCCAGTGCCGCGACAGCCTCTGTGCAGGCCTGAGCAATGCGCACCGGCAGTATCTCGAGGTAGGGCATGTCTGCCTCGCCCTGGCCGATGCCGAACTTAGCCCGTGGCGCCGAATGAGTGTGGGTGCAGTGCACGCAGATATGCTCGCGCGGTATGCCGGTAGCGCTCGAGGTGCGCTCGCGGGCCTCGTCGGCGATACATGCCGATACGCCCACCAGGTCGCATACGACAATGACGACAGTGTTCTCACCGTCGGCTGCAGCCATCGCCCGGGCATACAGCGGCTCGCGCACGGCAGTGGCGTAGCGGTGGAGGAACGGGCCGAAGCCATAAAGCTCCACACCCGGACGCGGCGTGATGTCAACCTTGCTGAAACCGAACTGCATTTTTTCCATTGCTTGTCAGTTGCTCCTTACTGAGTTGCTACTCCGCTAGGCCCCGGAGCGCGTTGATTGAGTAGATTAGAGCGCGCGGCAGGTGGAAGGGGTCCTTCACAGGCAGGCCCTGGAACGGTACCGCGATGATGTTGCCCTCACGGTCAAGGTTCTGATTCCAGTCGCCGTGCTGTCGGTTGGCGAACTTGCTGAAGGCGTAATCATGCACGCGCCAGTACCAGTCCATGCACCACGGCTCCTGACTAATCTCATAGGCGCGCAGGAGGGCATAGAGCGCCTCGGTATGCGGCCACCAGGTCTTGGCATCGGGCTGGTGCCAGACCGGCTTGCCACCCTCTGCATTGCAGGCCAGGTAGATACCTCCATACTCGGAGTCCCAGCCCTTCTCCAGGTGCCAGCGGATCGCCTCAAGAGCCAACCTGACGCGCTCGGTATTGCCGTGGTGAGTGTAGATCCGCTCCATGAACCACATGCTCTCGATGACATGACCAGGGATGAAGGTATTGCCGGCATCAGTCCCCGTCAGTTCCCCGCCGGCTCGCACGAGTTCATACAGTAACTCGCGCTCGGGTTTCATATGCTGCGTCATGATACGCTCGGCCAGCTCGAGGGAGCGGGCGGTCAGTTCACCGTCGTCAGTCAGCACGCCCAAGTCATGGTAGACCAGCGCAAAGATCATCAGAGGCCCATGTGATTGCAAGCCCTCGGGGATCGGGTGAGGCATGGTCTGGAAGCTCGTATGATCCTCCAAGAGCGGCGAGGTCTTAGCGCATATCTGACGGGCGACCTCGACAGCTTCCTGATTCTCAGTAGCCTTGGCATACTGCGTCAGCCCGTAGGCGATGAAGGCCTCGACATAGATGCTCTTCGGCGGCTCGGCAATAGTCCCATCCTGATGCAGCGCAAAGGGCCACATGTCGGCGGCATCGGGCACGTTACCGAGGATAAATCGGGAGATATTCTCGGCCGGCTTGAGCCAGTCTGCATCACCGTCAAAATCATTGTATAGCGCGGAGAACGTCCACAGTGCCCGGCCTTGCGACCACAGGTACTTGTCGGTCGAGACGATTTCACCCTCGTTGGTCACGCAGTTATTGAGCCCGCCGTGCTCCCAGTCAACCAGCGGCACCCAAAACGGCATGACCTGCTCGGTGAGATGTACAGTGTAGAAATCAAGCAATTCGCGGAATGTCATGTGCCCACTCATGCAGCCACCCTCTCGGCTCATCCGCCGCATCACGTGTCTATTGAGTAGATGGTACCGTCCTCGATCTCGATGCGCAGGGCGACGACGTCATACTGATACGCTTCAGTCGTCCGCCCACCTTCCCAGGTCAGGATATGCTTGGCATCATCGCCGGTGATCGGAATGCAGTTATTGAGCTCATATCCGGGCAGCGGCTGGCCGTAAGGATCGCGCAGTTCGGCCTGGAGGCGACCCGTGATGTCTGCATCAACGCAAATCTGGGCAACGCTGAGGTTGAAAGGCCGCAGCGTCATGGCACCAACCATGCGCTCGGTTGCCTGCAGCCCGGCGAAACGCCCCTTGGGCACCTCGGCGGCCATTATCTTGTCCTTGTACTCCGTGACTCCTTCTGGTAACTGGTGGTTGTGCTTGCTGTTGTGCCCATCGTACAGAACCAGCCACGAGTCGCCCCGGTCCAGCAAGCGGTTCGTAGGATAGACGGCCATGTAGTCCTGCTCATCCACACCGCCGCGAGGAATCCAGCCGCCGCGCAGAGGCCGGATCCAGCGACGAGTGTCGCGCGAGAAGCACAGCTCCAGGTCCATCGTCTGCTCCCAGCAGCGGTAGTTGCCAAGCAGGCCGATATTCCATTCCCCGTCAGGCTGAACCGCGAGGTGATAGAACTGCTGCTGGAGAGGGTCATGCTCGTCGGGAAACATAATCATCTCCGGATCTGACCACTCGATACCGTCGGGGCTTTCGCGTCGCGCCATTACCCGGATCACGCCGGGAGCATTGTCGTGAGGAGTAACGCGGCAAGTCCCCTCATCCACGGGCAGCAACCAGACATGGTACATCTCGAATCGGCCGGCGCGTTCGTTGTAGTAGGTGAAGATGGCATCATTGCTGCGCAGGCGCTTAGCCGCCACGTAATCCATCGTGCGTTCGAAGTCGAAAGTGTCATCGGGATCAGCGTTCACCAATCCGGCCACCCAGCGCTGGTTACCCAGTTCCCGATCGAAGGGATGACGAATCAGCGGCATGTCCAGATCAATCACCCGCCAGGTGATGCCATCCTCACTTTCTGCGGCCACGTATGGACAGCGCCGAATTTCGTGCCCGTGCCACCAGTACCACATCCGCCAACTGCCGTCAGGCAGCAACATTACCTGTGGCTGGATGATATTCCCGACCTCCGGCTGACCCTCGGGCCATATCCAGTTGGTGTCTTCTCCTTCCCACTGCATCTGGCCGAGGTCCGGCTTCGTCCAAGTCATGCCATCGGCAGATTCGGCATAGGCAAGCCGATACATTCGGCCCTCCCCGCGCCCGACCGCAGAGTAATACAGACGGTATCCTCCATCGGGCATCGGGACGACGCTGCCGAGAAAACACGCCGAATATGTTATGTCGCATGAACGATGCTCCATTGCCACCGGACCGAGCTTGGTGACAGGCCCCGGCGTCAGGTGCAAGTTATGGCGTGCGGTCAGATCCCCATCATCATAGAAAAACACATGCCGTGACATATCAAGTCGTCTCCTCTATCTTAGTTCGGACAACTCCTGCTGCGACCCTATTTCAGTGACCCATTTTCCCTGCTAGTCCCGCCTGCACCTGCGCCACTGATTGCCCTTCCATCTCTCGTCACTCTGCAAGCAACGCCAAAACACGCTGGGCTTGCTCGTAGTCGCGGCTGTCGTCGGTAGTTGCCTCGGCCCACTCGGTGAGCGCGGCAAGCAGGTCCTCAGCTTCGTTCTCTTTGCCGAGGGCTGCGAGTGCCCGCGCCTTGAAGATGTCGGCCTCGCACATGCGCGAATGTTGTTCCGTGGCGGCTGCTTGCAGGTGGTTGTCGCGCATCCCTTCATCACCAAGTTCCTCGCCGAGTTCAGCGATGAGCCAGTGCACCATCGCCTCCTGAGGATAGGCAGCCCGACCGACGCCGAGATTGCGTGGGTAAGTCAGCGCCAACTGGTAGTCAGCCAGAGCAGCGGATGGGTTCCCCTGTTTACGAGCAACTGCCGCTCGCCCCACCAGCGCGCGTGTCCAGTAGGCGTGCATCATGCGGGCACCTTCCCAGGGGAGAAAGTCGTGGGCCCCCAGGTGCTCCAAAGCCTGATTCCACTGCTCCAGGTCCAGCAGATGGCCGATCCGTAGCGCAGCGATTTGCCAGCGGTCTGTGACCTCATCAGGTCCTGCCGTGAGCGCCTCCAGACGTGTCTCTGCATCAGCCCCGGCACGCCCCAGCGCGGCGTCACGCTCGATGTAGAGGTGGTAATCCTCCGGTCGCTGCACAATTGCCTTGTCATACCAGCGAATGGCCTCATCGTGTTCCTCGCGCCACAGGCTGCAGACCAGGCCCAGATTCCGCGACAGGACGGAGCAGTTATCATAAAGCTCGGCCGCGGCCTTCCAGAACCGCAATGCCTCGTCATGCCTACCCAGCGAGGCAAGCAGGTTCCCCAGATACATCCGCGCCTTCCAGTCGGTCGCACTATGCTCGGCGGCCCGCTCGAGTACCTCCAACTCCTCAACGCGCGAGGGAAAGCAATACTCCGGATCCGCCACTGCGCCTAACTTGTACTCACGGTCTCGTTCCTCGCCGTCGAGCAAGTAGGCTAACTGGTAGTGGATCATGGGGTACTCGGCAACGGCAGCGGAGCTTTCGCACCCGCCGCGCAGCAGAAATACCGCATCATCTATGCGCTCACATTCGAGATACTTGTGAGCAAGCTCGAGCCACTCCTCAGGCTCATCGCCGAGCACGCTGAGGAGAGCCTCCAGGGCCTCGGCGGCGTTGTCTGGATTCTCGCTCGAGGCCTCCAGAAGCACGTTTTCGGCAATGAACTCCGCGGCAAGTGGATAACGGCGTCGCTGTTCAGCGAGAAGCTCCTCGGTGTCTATACCCAGTCTCCGGTGGTCAATGGCAACGATGAATGCGGCGTCGAGGCTGCGCTCAACGTCGGGGACGGCGGCGTGGAGAGCATCAGTGCTCCTCCCCTGCCGGACGGCCAATCTGGCGAGGGCGATCCGCGCTTCTGCTCGACACTTGCTGCGGCCGGCCAGCCACCAGAAGATATCGTCGGCCTCGTCATACTCAGCCCTCATCACCTGTGCCAGCGCCAGATAGTACCACGCCTCGTCATTCTGCCGGTCGCGCGAAACGGCCTGTCGCAGATGCTTCACGGCGTCGGATGCTAGCCCCTTTGCCAGAGCCACCATCGCAAGCCCCAGATGGGCGGAGCTCAGACCGGGGTCAATCTCCAGAGCGCGACGGTACAGCCGCTCGGCCTCGCCAGGGTCAGCCGCGAGTTCAGACTTCACCGCGCGTGTACAAAGTTGTTCGGCGCTCTCTTCTTCATACTCCGGCGGCGCTTGCAGGGTCGCCTCGATAGGCCGGGAGTGCGTCTCGATCGAACCAGGCGTATATCGCAGCAGTTCCCTGCCGTTGCAGACAAGTGCCACGCTGAGTTCATTCTCGGGGATGGGTTTGGGTAGTGCCACCCTAGCATTAAGCGGCTGACCGGGCACCAAGGCCACCTCCTCGTTGAAAACCTCGTGACCGTCGTGGTCAACGACTAACCGCCCCGGCGGCATCGCCATATTCACCATCGCCGCGATTTCGGCGCCCGCACCGCTAACCTCAACATTGATGGCAGCCGAGTAGTTGGCGAACTGAAACCCGCCGATGCCATGGACCGGGTACCAGATTTCGCGCCAGCCAACGGCTTGATGGGGTCCCAGGAATTCCTGTACAGACTGATCCACGAAGCGCCCTGCCTGTAGCTCTACATACTGCCCGTCGTCATCTGTCAGCAAGTCCACCCAGATCATGCCCTCATCGGCCGTCCCCCATGTGAAAAATTTCTTGCCAAAGTTGAGCCTGTTGTCGGCACAATGTACCATCCCGAAATCGGTGTCCTCGTAGTAGCAGCCGAAGAAATCCTCCGCCGAGTTCATGCAGAAGATGTCATTCGGCACGCGGTGATTTCGGTACAGGCTCAGGTCGGTGTCGTAGAAGTGGGGGTAAACGTGTTGACCGTGGCTTGTCTTCACCTCGGTCGCTGGAAAGACCAGCCGGAGATCATTCGTCGCCGGCATCGCAGAGTTCGACCAAAAATAGTGACTGTGGCGCACCGGCGTAGGGTTGTGGAGGACGACGCGCTGAATGAGTCTGGCCCCGTCGGCCGGCAGCCGCAGCTCCACACTCCAGCGCATGCGACTGGTGCGATCAGTTGCGCCTATGACGATGCCGGTGTCCCACCCCTCCGGATCCTCGATGATGCGAGCGCTGACCGGCGAGACGGTGACATGAGAGTGCCCTCTCTGGGGGAAGTTGAACTCGATGCCTCCGGAAATCCAGGCCGCCCGCCGGGCGACAAGTCCGTACTTGACCACATTATTCCGGTAGAAGACCTCGCGCCGGACAACCTTGTCGAATAGGGAGTACACGTGCCCGCCCAGCTCCGGCAATACGATCAGATGCAGGTAGTCGTTCTCCAGATGCAGGGCGCGATAGGCGACCATCTCCGGCCGGGATGTCAGATCGTCCAGCATCGGGTACGGATAGACGCCTCGCGCGCCGGGCCGCTGAAACGGTGGGTTCGGGTCAGCCGGCCCCAGCAGATACGTCTTCAGCTTGAGTACATCCTCCCAGGCATTCACGCTCATGACACGATTCCCCTTGGTGCGTAGTCGGGAACTCCTGACTGCTGACAGATTTGCGCCACCGAGCGGTGCGAATCCTGCCTGGAGATTAAAATCGCCGGCGTAACGTATCGCTTTGCGCGACATAATCAGGGGACTGGAACCTGAGCAGGAGTGGTGGCCGGCCATAATTCCTCAGGCCAACCTGCCTTGGGGATCACCCGTTCACCCATGTGTCAACTTCGCGAGCTCAGACTCGACGAAGTCACACAGCGCCTCGATGCCCTCACCCGTGGTGCAGGAGATGTTGAACTGCGGCGCGGATGAGTTGAGTTGCTCTGCGAGGTCCCAGAAATGGTCTGCGTCGAAGGCTAAGTGGGGCAACAGGTCGGTCTTATTGAGGATAATCACATCGGCGTCGCGGAATGCCACCGGGTATTTTTCCGGCTTGTCATCGCCCTCCGGGACGCTGGCAACAACAATACGGAAATGCGCACCCAGCTTGTAGGCCGTCGGACAGACAAGATTGCCTACATTCTCGATGAGAATCACCTCGACACCTTCGAGGTCCAACTGCTGCAGGGCACGCGCGACCATCGCCGCATGAAGATGGCAAGCGCCGCCGGTATTGATCTGGAAAGCCTCGGCACCGGCGGCCTCGATGCGGCGCGCGTCATTATCAGAGGCGACATCGCCCTCGATGACGCGCATGGATCTGCCACGACCGGTAAGTTCTCTGACCAGTTGCTCGAGTATGCTGGTCTTCCCGCTGCCGGGACTACCCATTAAGTCGAGCGCAAGCATCCCGTGCTGATTCCAGAAACTGCGATTGCTCTCAGCGGCGGTGGCGTTGCTGCCGAGAACATTTTTCATCACCTCAACTCGCATCAAGTTCCTCCTCGGGATCGGCCAACTCAGCGCTGAGAACCGCCAGCTCGTGGCCGGAGGCCAGCTTCAGACGCAGACTGCCGCACTGCTCGCATTTGATAAAGGGAGTGAATGACTCGGTCTCGTGGCCGCAGTCTGTGCAGCGCGCGCGGATCGGGACTTGCTCGATGGTCAAGGCCGAACCCTCCAGCGGTGTCTGCAGAGTCACTGCCGCCCAGGCCTCATGCAGCAACTCAGCCACGATCATACTCAGCGGCCCGACAGCGACGGTTCCGCCAAGCACCCGGCGGCCATGCTCCTTGCCGACACTGGAGAGTATTGTGGCGATGTCCTGGGCAATCGAGTATTCGTGCATGGTGAAATCCCGCCATAGCGAACTGCTGCACCGCAATCGGCAGTAAACCTTAGCACCGGCTGCGCTTGCGGTCAAGGAATCAGCGGGCGCGTGGCGAACTATGTGGTATAACCTCGGATATAGCGTCGCAATGAAGTAGTATGAGTGGCGCATGCGCATCCAGGACATTGTGTGGCACGGAGGTGCTCGTATGGGAAGAGTATGGTTGTGGGCGGTCATCATCGTGCTGATGGCAGTGGCGCAAGGTTGCGTATTCGCGCTGCAGGTAGGAGTCTATACTCCCTCGATTGGGGCAGGTGGTGTGCTGGAAGCGCTTGCGGGCCGGCAGGGCATCAGCGTTGTGAAGCTGGAGAGCCTCGATCTGCCGAAGCTGGTGGGGTGCGATGTGCTCGTGCTGGAGAGCATGAAGGGGCTCGGCGGCGGAAATGAGAAATGGCGCGACTCGATACGCACCTTCGCGGCGGCAGGCGGCGGCGTAGTACTGGAACACGACGCGGTCGGCTTCCGGGGATGGGATGATCAGACGCGGCTCTTCCCCGAGATCGTTGCGCTGGGCATTGACCGCTCGACGACAAGGCAAATGCAGGTAGTCGCCGACCATCCGGTGACGGCCGATTTGCCGGCGGAGTTCGAGCATGCCTACAACGACCACATCATGATGCAGGTGGGGCCCGAGGGTGCAACCATTATTAATGATGCCGACGGAGTAGCGGCGACGATTGTGGGCGAGTACGGCGAGGGGCGAGTGGTGGGCAATGGCATGATCAGCGGCTATGGGATTGATGAGAGCGGCGCGGCGAAACAGATGGCGGCAACCGGGGCACAGTTGCAATTACTGCTCAACGCGATTCAGTGGGCCGGCGGGAATGAGCTGTCGGCGTTGCCTGCCGGAGAGGTCCTCGCGCGGATGGCAGCGGCTATCGAGAGGGAGCTGGCTGCAAAGGCTCCGGAACCGCCACCGTACACCGACTGGTATCCGCAGACGGCAATGCAGGAAGCAGGCTATCAGAAGCAGCCGCTGGCGGAATTGGATGGTCGTGCGTGGCAGTGGTGGACACTCAAGCCCGGCTACACAAATGAGATGATTCACCGGCATGTGCGGCAGATGCGGCGCAACGGTGTGACGGACATCATCTACCTGGGCCAGTCCGGCCTGCAACTAGGCTACCACAGCGAAATACCGGAGGCGAAGCGGAAGTCATGGGTGGGCCGGTACAAGGAGCGCGACCCACTCAAGCTGGTGTGCGAGGCGGCCAAGGCGGAAGGACTGCGTGTCTGGCTGGGCATGCATTCGGGTGACTACGGCGAGGGCATGGTGTGTGTTGACCATAAAGGCAAGCCCTACATGTACGGCAGCCACCCGATAGATGATGTGCGCAGCCCGCAGCTGTATGCCTTCCTCACAAAAGTGCTGACCGAGGTGAAGCAGAAATACGACCTGGCCGGCTTTTACTATGACGAACTGTTTTTCAACTATCCGGACAAGTGCGGGAGTCACTTTGAGGACTTCTCCCGGTGGTGTGAGCAGCAGTTCGGTGCCAAGCCGGACCAGTCGCTGTTGGGGAAGATGGAGGCAGGTGTGCCCTGGCATGACCCGGCGGATGTCTGGTGGCGGCGGCTGATGCTGTACAAGGCGAAGAACAATGCTGAGTTCATGAAGTTCCTCGCCGACACGGCCCACAGTCTCGGCATGGAAGCCATTGGCGAACTGCGACCATGTGCCCAGTATGCCAATGGCGCGACCTACGCGATGGACAATCCGGCGCTGGTGCGGGCAGGCTGTGACTGGTACTATACCTCATCACACAATGCGGCTGAGGCCACCGTGGTATACCCGAATGCCGCCGGCGGCCAGCACCACGGCGGCCCGTTCGGGTATTACAACACCTACAATCTGCGCGGCAAGCCGACTTTCAACTTCGTCTTCTACCACATCGAGCATCCGATCGCCTGGGGCAGCCCGGAGCACCCGGAACGCCTCCGCGCAATGCTGCGGGATACACGCGAATGGCATGGCGCCGACTCGCTGGCGAGAGCGGCGCTGCTGACATACCAGTACGGCATCATGCTGCAACTCATTGACCCGCGACCGGTCGAGAAGATGGAGCAGAATCTACTGCTGCGTCTCGGGCGATACCAGGACGTGGACCGACTGGAGGCGGAAGATACGCGGTACTATGAGAATTACCGGGTGCTGCTGGCACCGCCGTACAGTTTGCAGGGGCAGAGCGCGGAGACATTCGCGGCGTTGGAGAAGTTCGTCTCAGACGGCGGGACGGTTCTCTCGCTGGGCGGGCCCTGGATGCAGTCGCTACGCGACCTCAGCAAGCCGCTTGAGTTGACCGCCAAATTCGTCGGAGGCAACTGTGAAGGCGAGCCACGTGCGGTGGACAGCATCAAGATGGACGCTGACACGGAAATCAAGATAGCCCCACAGGACCTTAAACCCTTCATAGCGACTGCTGAAATCGAGGTGCTGGCGAGCTTCGGGGACGGGAAGCCGGCAGTCACATCACACAGCATCGGCAAGGGCAAGGTCATCGGATTCCACTGTGATGTGTTGGGAGAGATCGCCGCCGGCGGCAGGGAACTGGAGGCGTATCTGGCGCGTCTCATGTCCGAGGCGAGCGTACCGGAGATCAAGATACTGGCGGGCGAGGCGGAGATCAAGACCAGCCTGCAGAAAAACAACTGGGTGGCCGTGTCGCTGTACGACCCAGAAATGCCGGCAAAGGTGAAAGTCAGCCTCGACATCGAGAGGCTCGGCGTGAAAGCCAATGGCTACCGGGTGCTGCTCTACGGGCGCAGCCGGGAACTCCTCAAGCCGACGGGCGTCTATCATCCGGAGCCATGGACGGCGGATGACCTCAAAGAAGGCCTGGAACTGGAGATACCGCCCGCCGGGACGAGCCATTGGGACCTGCCGGAGGACCTGGGCCTGTCTGTCTGGCCGGAATGGGACCAGAACTGGCTGGGAACCCAGGTGCCCAAGATGTGGGCCGGTCATCGCGGCCTGCGGGAGTGCGGCTTTGAGCTTCTCGTTGTCTGTCCCGATGATGAGTTGACAATCAGCGGGGAGAAGACGGTGGTGGGGAGATGAATAGGCTGACGATATGGCGCTCATCGCTCGCGGGCGCGACTATTGCACTGAGTCTGTTGCCTGTGCAAGGCTGGGGCTTGACTATCTTCCAGGCACACTTCAACGGGGCGCTGGTGACTAATGAGGGACAGGAACCGCTCGTCGCTGAGAATGTGGCCTTTGCGCCCGGGCGATGCGGTACTCAGGGCATCTTCGTCACCGATGAGACGAAACTTCTTTATCCGGCCAAAGGCAATATCAGTCTCTACCAGGGCACAATCGGCATGTGGGTAAGGCCGGTGGGCTGGCGCGGAGGTGTGCCCGCGAAAACTCGCTACCTCTTTGACTGGCGGCAGGAGAAGACCAACAAGGTCAACTACCTGGCGCTGGTGCAGAACGGCAGCTCCACGGTGAATGTGCATCTGCGGGACCACAGCGGCAATACCATGATAGCCATGACAAGACCATCCAATGTCTTCCAGGATCAGACCTGGGTGCATCTGGCGTCGGCGTGGTCGGCGTTCACTGGCACCATCCGCCTCTATGTCAACGGGCAACTGCTCGATGAACGCGGCAGTAGTGAGCCGCTGGTTATCGGGCCGGCCGACGAGGCGATAAGTATTGGTAGCATCGGCGCGTATTCCGTGGATGGCATCATTGACGAGGTCGTTATCAGCGACCGCTGCCTCGATGAAAACGAGGTCATGACGGAGGTGCGCAAGCCAATTGCGGCGTATTCGGAGTGAGGTTATGATAGGGGACGTCGAGAAGCGGCAACAGCGTGCACGTACAACCAGCAACATCAGGAGGATGATGGAGATGAGAACTGCAAAATGCTTGATGGCAGTCGTGGTACTGATTTCGTTGGTCGCAATCTGCAGTGCGGCAGACCTTCCGGTTAGCCGAGTAGTGCTGTTTTCCAGCGGTGTCGGGTACTTCGAGCGCGCCGGAACAGTCGAAGGGAATACGAAAGTCGAGTTGTCCTTCCGGGTTGACCAGATCAATGACATTCTCAAATCCATGACGCTGCAGGACCTCGGCGGCGGCACCATCGGAGCCATCACCTATGCCCCCCAGGACCCGCTCAGCCATACGCTGAAATCATTCGCGGTGGACGTGGTAGGCAATGAGACGCTGGGTGAGCTCCTCTATAGCCTGATGGGGGCGAAAGTGAAGATAGTCACCGCTGACAGCACCGTGACCGGGGCCATCGTCAGCGTCGAGGAGCAAGAGAAGAGCGTTGGCGACAATGTGGTGACTTTCGAAGTCCTCAATGTGCTGACCGATAAGGGGCTCGTGCAAGTGCCGCTGTGGCACATGAAGAGCATCGCGCTGAGTGAGCAGAAGCTGAGCGCGGACCTGAGCAAGGCGCTGGCAGCAGTGGCGGCCGCGCGCGACCTCGACAAGCGCACTGTAACAATCGCCCTCAACGGTACGGGTGCTCGCCGGGTGCATGTCGGCTACCTCCTCGAGACCCCCGTCTGGAAGACTAGCTACCGGCTGCTGGCCGATGCGGGAAAGATGTTCGTCCAAGGCTGGGCGATCGTCGAAAACACCACCGATGCGGACTGGGAGAACGTGGGCTTGAGTCTGGTTTCGGGCCAGCCGGTCAGCTTCATCCAGAACCTCTATGAGCCTCTGTATGTGGTCCGTCCCGTCATTCAGCCGCAGATCGCGGCCGTCGCCAGGCCGCACATGTATGATGGAGCAATAGAGGAGATGGACAAGGCCGACCGCCCGATGGCAATGAAGGAAGCCACTGCCGGGGCCCCGCCTGCGCCGGGAGTGCCGCCGATGGCAGCGCGAGCAGAAGTCCTGCGCCGTGGGTCGGGCAGTGCCGGGGCATATGCCGCTGATGAAGTGAAGCTGGCAGAGGCAGGCATCAGCGCCGCCGCCGCAGGTGGCAAAGTCGGCGAGCTGTTCGAATACGCCATAGCGCAGCCGGTCAGCGTCGCCAGACAACAGTCGGCGTTGATACCCATCATCAACCAGAATATCGCCGGGAAGAAGGTCTCCATCTACAACGCCTCAGTGAATGCTAAGCATCCGCTGAACGGGATCAAGCTCAAAAACGATACTAAGCTCCATCTCATGGGCGGGCCGATAACCGTCTTTGATGGCGGAGTCTATGGCGGCGACGCGCTGATTGGCGACCTGCCCCCCGGCGACGAGCGCCTCATTTCCTACGCAGTTGACCTCGCAGTGAGGGTGGATGCGAAGAGCGAAACGAGCAGCGACGAAAGCGCCATCGCGCTCCAGATTGTGCGCGGCGTGCTGACCGTTACCAGCAAGCAGGTCTCCAGCCAGACCTACACGATTAAGAACACCAGTGCTGAGAAACGCACACTGCTCGTCGAGCACCCCCTCCGCAGCGGCTGGAAGCTCGTCGCCCCGAAGGAACCCGCCGAGCGCACTGAGGACCTCTACCGCTTTGAAGTCCCGGTGGAGGCCGCCAAAACGGCCAAGCTCACCGTGGACGAAGAGCACCCGTTGCGGCAGACGATTGCACTGACAAGCGCCGAGGCGGATCATGTGGCGATGCTTGTGAGCGCACCGAAGATAAGCGCGGAACTCAAGGCGGCGCTGCAGAAAATCGTGGCGATGAAGAAGGCTATCGCTGATATTGACCGGCAGATAGACGAGAAAGACGATCGCCTCGACGAGATCGGCGAAGAGCAGGACCGCATCCGCAAAAACATGGAGCAACTCGACCATAAGTCGGAGCTCTACATCAGCTATGTGAGCAAGTTCGCCGCGCAGGAAAAAGAGTTCGAGGGTTTGCAGGCGGATCTCAAGAAGCTCCGCGCCGATAAGGCAAATAAGCAGAAGGAACTCGAGGACTACATCTCAGGCCTCGACGTGAAGTGAGGTGAGAGTGGAGGCCGGTAACGGTTCCAGTTGGGACGCTCGTGCTACGCGGGATGAGCCCCGGGAAGGTGCCGACGTTCCGTTGGTCGAAATCAAAAGCGATATGAAGATGAGAAACACATCTAGCTGGGAGCGATTGCGACACCTCGACGCAGTTGCTCTGTTGTGTGCTGTGGCCCTGACAATGGCAAGTCTCGTATGTTTCGCCGGGCCCGCCATCGCAGAGCAAGTTAGTCTCCTGAATGGGCGCTGTACAGTCGCGGTCCCCGCAGGCTGGCGCGTGGATGACACCTTCGGCGACGACGGGCTGCTGCTGCACCCACCGGACCCCCGAGTGTGGCCCGTCGAGTTGGTCGTGTGGGCGATCCCTGACGGGGGAGCCGAGACCGCGAAGGCAGCCGCACTGGCGCATGAAGCCGTGATCCGCCAGAGCTATCCCTACACCAGGAAAGAGCAGTCCGAATTCGCCACTGCAACCACAAAGGGCCTCCAGATCATCGGCCAGGTGAAGACGCCCGATGGGGTGATAATCTCCTGCCTCTTTGTAGCGCTTGCTTCGGCGGGCCGTTACTATACGGTAGGGACATTTTGCCTCCCGGACCAGGTGGAAGCAGTCAATGCACAGTACCTGCAACCGGTCGCTCAGAATCTGTCCATCGGCCCCCCGAGAACTGGAGAAAGCTCAACCCGTGAGCATCGCCCGAGCGTGAAACCGAAGCCGGTCTCTCCGAAGCCTACGCCGGCGTCGGAAACTAAACCCGATAGCGCCACGACAGGTACCGTAAGTGGACCACATGTGCCACGACCCGGCGAGACCGAAATCCGTGACCAGGAGCCACTGACCGAGACCGCCGCTCCGCCACTCGTGGCCGAGACGATACAGCCCGTCGTCAGGACCAGTCACGATGATACATCCAGCGAGCCGCCAGCAACGCCGGGCACCGGCTCGGACGGGCTTGAAGTCCGCGTCGGTAGGATCACGATGCCCGCAGGCACATTAATAGATGACAGTCACATCGCGCCCCCCAAGGAAACCGTGACGATAGCTGATGACGCGGCCGTAGTCGCCCCGGCAACCAAGTCCCCGGTCCAGCCCGAGTACGATCATGGTGCCGTCGCGCACTCGGCGACACCTGCACTAAGGACTGCTGATACGGGCCTCCGCGAGGCGCGGACCACACGGCCGGTGCCCGCAATTCCCGAGGGATCGGTTGATGCCCGCGCGACGACGCTGCTGCCGGCAAAACCGCGCACAGAGCGGGATGATGGCCGCACTCTCGCGCCGACGAGCAAGCCTGTGGTCGGGCCGGAGGAGCGCAGATTGCAGCACTTGTCCTCGGCGTACCTCGAACTGGAGGCGCCGCCGGAGTTCCAGATTGACGCGATTGATGGCAAGTGGCTGGTGCATCCGGGCGGGAGCGAAGGCGAGAAGACGGGTCTGCTAATCTGGCCGCTGATCCGGTATGACTCGAGTAGCAGTGCACCACAGATAGCTCGTGCGGCCTTACAGCACTGGTCGGTCTCGGCAAATCAGTACTTCGAGTTCCGGACCCAGACGGATGGCGAGAGCGCGATTTTCTTCGGCAACGGTACGACGGCTGCCGGAGCGGTTCGCCTGCTGGGCAGTATCACGATGCAGGGTAATGTGGCCATGCTCACCGCGCTGTATGTGGCACCCGAGAATGCAGCCGCCGAATGGCCGCTACTGGTCCAAATGCTGGCTTCGGTGAAGGTGTCGGCGCTTCCCATCAGGACGCCGCTACAGGCGCCGCCATCGTATCAGTGGGAAATGCCGGGCTATCCCGGTTTGACCGTACCGATACCGGAGGGCTGGCTGGTCCGCGGACGCCTGACCAATGAGCCTGACGGCTGGGCGCTGTGTATTGAGGCGGCCACCCGGGGCTCGCAGAGGTACTACATGTCATGGCAACAGCCGGTCAAGCCGCTCTTCCACGAGCTGACGCCCGTCCTCGAGGACATGGGTTGGAAGAGACTGGACCGGTACGGCAATCAACCCAATGGCCAGACGCATGTACTCCTCTCGAAGACGGGGCCGGCGGAGTTTGTCGGCCAGTACTGGAATGCCAAGACGCGCGTGCCAGTTGATGGTGTTGAAATAGTCCGGCAGCAAGAGAGCCGGATGGTGAAAGGTCTTCTGAATACACAATATGCCGATGGGCTGCAAATGGTGGTCGAAGGCGATTCGCTGGTCGGGGCGAGACACAACCATTATCTCGTCGCTGTCGGTGACGCCGAGCAAGATGGGCAGCAGACTTGGCAGGCGGCGATACTTGAGGCGAGCGGCCCGGCGGAGTACCCCGATCATGCAGTGGCTGCACTGCGCAACATGATTCAGGGTGCAAGCGCCCCGGCGGGCCAGGAAGCCGGCGAGGCGGACCTGCGCGCGATGATCCAGCGGGCGAAGGAGGCAGTGACACTGCTGCCGCCCGTGCTAAGCGACAGGATGCAGGGCATTGAGTCGGCCCTCAACCTGCTGAGTGACGATGAGGGGGAGACATGGCGGCCGCCAACAGCCAGCGGGAGGACTTGGAAACAACTGATAGCTCCCGACATCATGCTGACAGATGCAGAGAATATCGTCCCGGAGATCGGCAAGCTGCGACAGTGAGTCTCGCATCAGTCACTGACGAAGCTGCAGCCGCCGGCGGGAGTTCCGGAAGCGAAGGGAAGTGGTAGCTTTGGCGAAGAAGCTTGTAACATGTGAACACTGCGGTGGTAGCAAGACCTGTACGAAGAGCGGGGGGCGAAGCTGTAAGGTCTGCCTGCGGGCGGCGGGTAAAAGCAGCCGCCAGTGGGCCACCGTCCGCTGCTCGTACTGTGGCGGGATCGGCAGTGTGTGGGTTGATGTGGACGAAGAAACCGACACGGAGAAGCAGGAAGGGCCCACGCAGGCACATGAGGTGCCCGACGAGGATGAAGCGGATACATGAGGCGGAGGAAACATCAACGCAGCAAATCTGTCATAAGGTCTTGACTACCCGCACGTAAAGTGCTACACTTGGTAGTAGCGGTGCAACCATTTGCAACAAGCACCGTGCATATTCGGTAGTCCCATGTGTCAATTCCGGCCACGAAG
>Ga0180431_10003453_pt1 | contig 20350 bp, 19 predicted proteins | sample SS_ome_11_FD_132459 | JGI IMG/M metagenome (GOLD analysis project Ga0180431, IMG submission 132459) | Hypersaline lake sediment archaeal communities from the Salton Sea, California, USA - SS_1_MS_1 metaG | ecosystem: Environmental > Aquatic > Non-marine Saline and Alkaline > Hypersaline >... | reverse complement strand
TAAAAATATTATATGTTATATATTTTGTATATAACTTTTGTCTTTTACACCGTTTATCTTGTTTACACACCGCGCATACTGCTAAGGCTACTGGTACTGGCACGCGATAGAGGAGCCTGCCGTTGCTGCCACGCTCCGTTGTTGATCTTACGCATCCAGCGCTCCTGTAGCTCAGTACGTCGTGCGATGGTAGAATCGGTGAACTGTTGCTCTGCGTACTCACGCGTTCGGAGATTCAGGCGCTCTTGTAGCTCACTGTTCCGCATAGGGCCTGTGGTTTGTCCCCAGCTAAAACTGTCAAGTTCGTTCCGTGTAATATAATTAGGCCGTTTATGGGCGTCAATGTCATCATAGTAATACCTTACCCTCCCTGTCATTTTGTCGACGTACGCACGGTAGCTTGTACCGGCACCCGTAAATCGTGGATCCGTAATATCTGCCAGGTCTACAATGCTGTTGTCCATGCAGGGATTTTCGGTAGGTTGCACAGGGAAAGGAAGCCGCGGATCTAGCGTCGTAAAAGTGGTGCCGTCAGCGTCGCCGGTACAAACAACGGGGTTAAACTGCTGCGTGTAACTGATACCCATATTCCCATTGATGGCATCAAGGGTTTCGGTCTGGTAGTAAACTCCGCCACCCTTGCTGGTTCCAGGAGAGATGGTTTGTGTGTGCAGGTTTTCGTTGTACTCACTAAATACCGGATTCCTGGCACAAGCACCTACCGCTTGGTTCACAGGAAGCCCAACCTCTAGAAGATCAGGGTCGTACCCCATAGAATCGTTTACGTCTCCCGGGTAAGTTCTCGCCGGAAGGTAAACGTTACTGTTTTGCGGTGCATTTTGTAAAGGGATTTGCGGCTGGTTATCGCTAGGGCGCTGATCAGGGAACGGAACCGTCGTGTTTACCGGTACAAAGTTCTCTTGAAGCGGCGTAACACCACCGCCAGGAACCGAAGGCTGACCAACTACTTCAGAGTAAACAGGATTCTTTACGACGGATTCTCCCTGTCCGCCAAAAACCATACGCACACCATCACTGGTACAGGCCGTGGTATCGCAGTCAGCTCTGCCACAGCTACCGCAGCCACTCGTGACGTAGCCAGAGTTATAAAAGTCTACCGAAGTAGTGGCGTTAATCTGACTGGGCCTTCCGGCAGTGTCTTTCATCCAGTAATCCCACGCCGCAGACGGCGCAACAATCACAGGCTGCTTCAAAGTCTTAGGATTAACGGCGGGAACAAGAGTCTCTGTCTTGGGGTCCAGAACACTGTTGGCAAGCGGCTGGTTGCTGCTGTTGAAGTTCTGGTCGTAGCTAAGCTGTAGCCCATCGTCACACCACCTAAGAGACTCCGGCGTGGCCATCATCGGTACACCGCTAGCGCCGAGAGTGCCGGTATTCCTGACGGATTCGGGAACAGCTGTGTCATGATACGGCGGGAAAGCACCGTGTGCTTTAGTAATAGTCATAACATTGTAGTTTTCGTTAGACGGTGCCACCACACGCTCTGAGGGAGCCATAGGCGGAAAACGGTTTAAACCTTGAGATGTATTAGCATTCATTTTTGTGGTGGAAGATACTTGTTTAGTTTGCGAATTTGCGCCTTTTCCCCGCCCAGGTACAAAGCCTTCCTTGTTTCTAGTAGCAAAATAGTGTATGTAATATACCACAATAATCACCACGATACCTCCTACCAGGAAAATAAGGTTCCACTTAACCCTAAAAATCAGCAAAATGATCCACACCAGAAAAATGAAGCGGGTCATGGCGTTTAGCTGGCTTGATAGAGTCATACCTTCCATCGGGAGTATACTAGCGGTGCACAGTAGATCGGTAGGAGATTCTACCCAAAATTTACGATTACACCCTACCATTTTATTGGCTGAGAGTTTCCTAAAGTATAACAGCTAATAATAATTGAAAAAAATCAGCAGGGATAATGGCTAAAAACTATGGGAGTTATTACTGACAAAGATATTAGTATTTACGATCTACCGCCACATTTGCGGCCAGCTTTGGGATACAAGAACGACGTTACACTACCAGTCCGGCGGACAGGAGTTCTGCCATTTTTACGACAGGGTAATGATATTTATGTTTTGTTGCAATGTAAAACTTGCAACGGGCTTTTCGAGGATTTTGGCGGTGGAATTGATTTTTCAGACACTGATCTGGTACAGGCGGCTGCGCGGGAAGCCCACGAAGAATCTAACGGAATCTTGAACGAAAAGGAAGTCGCTGCAGAAATAAACGAGGATTTCTGTGAGTTTTACGTTCGCGGAAAGTTTTGCCTATTTTTCCTAGAAATTACCGCCATTCATCCTAGCGTATTCGGAAACATCGAGACTCATGACAAGATTCCCCGTACCTGCCATTGGGTACGGCTTGATACAGTCCGAAAGTACAACCTAAACCCGCGACTAAGGTACTCTAATTTTGACCAAACGCTTTCAGAACTGATTTAACCATACCTATGGTGGAAAACTCTATAAAACGTAAATATATTTACGTTTGTTTATCTTCCAGATTAGTACCGCATAGCGATCTGGTGACGACTCGGACCGCGATTATTGATCTGAGTGATCTGTGAGTGACGGCGAAGACCGTGTTCGTTAAAGTCTCCGTACACGGTTGTCCATACAGAGAGCTTGCTGTTTTGCTCAGCGATTTCGTACTCGTTGCGGACCTGACTGGTAATAATCTTAATAGCACGGTTAATCATTTCGGCAACATCATTCCGAGGGGTTATATTAGCCTGAAAATACCGCGAATAAATATCGCCTACTTGTGGTGTGTGAGATTGGTAGACGCTATCAAGCACGTTTGCAATAGACTTGGGAGGGAAAACAATAGGACGGCCTTCAGGGTGGACACCCGCCAGTAGTTCGGTGCATTTCTGCGACACCAAACTTACTGTGATATCGCTCATTAGAATACCGTACCCAAGACTGTTAGGATCCCAACCAGCATACCGCATAGAATTAACATCAACACCTGGATCGGGAGAGTAGTATCCAGTGCTGGTAGGCATCTGGTTCTCTGTTGTATACTGAGAAGGATTAACAGCGCGCGACACGTCACTGCCAGAAATAGAGAAGTTTTCTCTCAAAGGCTTTGTGCCATACTGCTCCATAGACGAGTACCCTGTGCTTTCTGTTGAAAACTGGGTAACTTCTCCGAGAGAGGCTTGGTCGCTATTACGCGCGGCTACCATATCAGAGTTTCTGTAATACGCCATTTTATCCCGCCAGAAAATCATTAAATCCGAGATAGAATTATTTAAGTGGGTTTAAACAACAGAAAATGTCTCAGGTAATCTGTTTATATTCTGAACAGTCTCCCAAGTCCCGGGAAATTCTTGAAACGGCACAAGGTCTGTCGTTTATGCAGTTTGTTTGTATTGATAACCCAAAGCTTCGGAAACGTGTGATGTCTTCAAAAGCGCTTTCCGTCACTAAAGTGCCTACTATTATCGTAATTCGCGAGGATGGCATTGTAGAGAAATACGACGACACTGCTGGAGAATGGTTACAGGATGTCCTGAAAAATATGTCGGAACCTCAACAGGCAGGTCCTCCGGAAACTACACCGTTAGATATTCCACCGGGACCTCCCGCAGCCGTAGAGCCTCCTATGCAGCCGCAACAGTCGCAACAGGTTCCTATACAGCAACAGCATCAACAGTCGCAACAGGTTCCTCAACAGGTTCCTCAACAGGTTCCTCAACAGGTTCCTCAACAGGTTCCTCAACAGGTTCCTATGCAGCCTCAACAGCCACAAAACGTGACGGCTCTCGATCTCGGTGGTACCCAGATTGAAGATCTGGGCATGGATTACCCGCCGCCACAGATGCAGGAGCAAAACCAGTTTCCCCCACCGGTAGAACATCAAGCCCTTCCGCCGCAGTCTTCTAGCCAAAACCATGGCACAGGGATTCTTGCAGCTGCTGAAGCTATGCAGCGGGAAAGGAAGCAAACCTCACAGCCGCGGCAGTAAGTCAGGTTTAAGAGGACAATCTTACAAAGAAAATGGCATCCGAAACTCCGCAACGCCAGCAATCTACTGATATTTTTACTCCTGCTCCGAGACCGCACGACACCACGCTTACTGCCCCTGGTGATCGCGTAGGTGTTCTGCCACCTAACGCCCGCGGTGTTCCGAGTCTTACTCATGAGCAGACTCAGGCTGTTATGGCTGAAAACCTTGACACGGTTGATCTTACTATTCCACGGCTAGAGCGCCGCCTGTGTTATTCTGCGCCGCAAAACCGCGGGGGTACTCACCAGAACTATGGCGTGTTTGTTTTTGTTCCGTCTCAAAACGCGCAGCCGGATGATGAGGGAATTTACGGCATGATTAAGCTTGCAGGGAATTATGAGCAGCTTAACGATGCAGAGGCCCGTACAGAGCAGCTAATTCGCGAGGAGGATTCGTACAACCGTATGCGCATCGTCCGTGTAGGCCAGCCCTCTCTTCTTACCGTGGATTCTCGCTGGAATCTTACGGATGAAGAGAACTGCAACGAAGTAGATACTCGCCGCCCTTCTACCGTTCCCCGCAGTGATGGTGCGGCTGTGGAAGCGGCGGCGGATCGTCTAACTCGTGAGCAGCTTCGCGAGGCTCGGAAGGCGGATAAGAAGGAGATGCAAGAGATTCGGGAGCGCGCCGAAAACCTTCAGAAGAATGTAGATGAGCTAGCGGATGATCCGCTTGAGCAGTACACGACTCTCCGTGGTAAGTTGGCACAGCTTACATGGACTTACCTTCGCACTCGCGAGCAGCAAGAAAAGGCGAAGCTTGCTATTATTGCCACTCGTGAGCAAATCTCAGAGCGCGAATCTTCTGATCCGTCTCTTATTGAGCAGATGCATGCCAGGTTTACGGCAGCTCGCGAGTCTGCTGGTATTCCTGAGAACGATGACTCTTTCGTCAAGTATATCAACCAGGACGGCGCTGAGGAGCTGGGATTCTAAGATATTTATTCAAAGATACTTACAGGAGCCTATAAGTATTATCATAATTTAGTATTCAAATGCTGATAACTTGTGTTACATAAAATAATAAACCCCTATTCCTGTCAGAATTCCTAAAAGAATCGCCAGAAAAAGTATCAGAATAAAATTTTTCCCGCCAGACTTTTTCTTTAACCACCCAGGGGTAGCTGTGGTAAAGATTATAGCTGTTATTCCAGCTACGACACCTGCAGAAATCAGGACTGTTTTATTAACTGTTTTTCCTGTTGTGTTTCCTATAGAAAAACTGGCCCGCGGTTCAATCTTCTTAAGTTCTTTCGATAGTTCTGCGTATTCAGTTCCCATTTTGAAATACTAGCTTTAAATATGCCTCGAGATACTATAAATGGCATTTCGTAATCGTCGCGTAATCCTTGCAGAACTTGAAGATCAACGACTAGAAGCTCGCCGCAAGAAGCGTGCTGCAGATATAGCAGTACAACAGTCTCGACGTGGTAACAGCAGTTTAGGGGCCAGGGAGGCGCGTCTAGCACAGATTTTAGAAACCCTTCAGCCTACCAGATCTCGTCGCCCACAGCTTGTTCTTCAGGAGCTTACTTATATTACACAGATTCTGGGTCAGGTTCTTCTTGAGGAAAACCCGGTAGAAACTGAACAGGCCAAGCGCAAGGTAGCTGGTATGTATGTAAAGATGCTTGATCTTATCAATAACCTTGTGACTTCCCGCGCAAAACCTCCGGATGCTACAATGGGGCCTACCGACGGAGAGGAGCGTGTGATGCCTCCGGCACAGCCCTCTGCACGGGAGGTTAGTAGAATGACACCGGAGGATCTACGTCTGTGGCATATGCACCGTCGCGACGCGATGCGTCGCGATGCTACAAAGTTTCCTACCGGATACCCTCGGGGAATGAACAAGTAATTACATCAGCATTTTTAGAAGAAAATGCTAACAAAATGGATAGACTAAATCATTACATGGTTAGCGGCTGGTTTTCTGCCGGAAAAATATTATATGACTGTGCAAAATATATCGCCACAAAAGCTGGTTGTTTACCGTGTTTACCTCAAAAACTTTTATGTTGTTTACCATGTACACCGAAAGAAGTTACAAGATGGTGGAGTTCTGGTGCAGAGTACCGTTTTCGTTGTGTTAGATGGTATCTAACATTTATCGCAGGAGGTTTTGGTATGTACGAAGCTTACAAGCTGTATTGGGACCTTCCTAAAAGTTTAGGTTTTTTCGTATTTGTGTTGTCAGTTTATACCATAATCACAGTAGGGAGTGGGTTAATTCTCAAGTTTCCAAAAGAAGATTATCCCACCGTAATTGTCAACAAAGAAACAGCGATTATCATCCCTACTCATATGTCTTCAGACATATCGTTAGTTCTCGACAGGATTCTGCTACATTTTCCGGCAGAAAATGTGTTTATAGCCGATAATGCAGATTCCTGCTTTCCGCCCTATGATTCTACCAGAATCATCGCGGAAGAGTACGGCGTCAATTACAGCTATTACCCGATTCCCTGCAAAACCAATGCTATGGTGCGAACGGCAGAAAAGATACCAGAAAAATTTCGTTTTATTATGTGCCTTGATGACGACACGTTATTACCAGAAACTCCCTTTGCGATTAATGCACAGCTTTTTACTGAAGATACGGCAGGAATTACATATTTACTACGAGTATACGAACCAGAGAACCTTCTTCAGCGTGTGATACAGTACGAATTTCTACTGTTGAGCTGGCGAAGTTATTTCAAGAGTAGGTGGTCTACAATGAAATTCCTGCCGGGAATTATAGCGGTTTGGCGCCGTAATTTGTTTCATGAAATTTACAACCAAAATCCTTGCCGCTACACGCCTACTGGGAAGTACTTACCATTTGGTGAAGACGGGTGGTCTGGGTATATAGCAAGAAAGATGGGGTATACGCTAAAGATAGACCTCACACAAATGGTTTACACGCGAGCACCTCCAAAGCTTTGCTGTGGGGGGTTGTGGGGTCAGGGGTACGGTAGTAGTACCGTTTGGAAGCAACGTGCTATGCGCTGGTACCGTAATTATTTACGGAGGCTTCCAATGGAGTTGTGGCTATTAATTACTTACCTTCCCAATGGTAGAAGAAGGTGGGAGAAAAAGGCAGTATTTACATTAGACTGGTTTTATGGTTTATTTTTGATACTAGGCAGTCTCAGCATTCCAGTAGTTTTTGCACAGGTTTTGATAGGGAAACTAGAATTCTGGATTTATGCTGTACTTCATGCCGCAATGTATGGCTCTGGAGTAATAAACGGATTGTGGATGAGATGGTACACTCTTCGCGGTCGTGAAGAGTTAGCACCGGATTACCGAGTTATTTTTACCTTTCCGTTCTTTACTACGTGGATCGGATTTGCGAGGCTCTGGGGTAGTCTTGGTAGCCTTTTATACTACACTCCGTGTGTGATAGGAAACTTTAAGAAACCCGACAGTTCGGTGTCGGTTCTACCTGAAGAATATCTTTGATACACTTACGAGAGACTGGCGGATTCTGGTAGTATTCGTAACTCATTCTTTCTGGTGTTTCCGAGAGAATTTCGTCACGTTTTTCGCGTAAAACTGCTTTAAGAATTTCTAGGTGCTGATTTCGCCCCGCGTAGCTAAGAATAGCTAGCGGTATAGACAACTTCGCCAGAATGCGGTAGAAACTGTCAGGGTGGGGTTCTAGTAGAATATCTAGCGGTAATCTTCTGAGTTTTCTACGCGAAAATCGGTAACATTTAACCGGGTCCATTTATTAGCATAAACATGTGTTTATGCTAGTTTTAGCATCATAAATTAAGATTACTGCATCCCGCTGCTTCCAAAACCAGCGTCACCGCGATCAGCCTCAGGAAGTTCAGTGGTTTCCACCGCTTCACCGGTAGAGATCCTAGTAATTACCAACTGTGCGATACGATCGCCGGGAGTCACCGTGAGATCCTCTGTTCCATGGTTCTGTAGCCCTACAAGAATCTCTCCACGGTACCCGCTGTCAATAACCCCTGCAAGTACGTCGATGGAATTACGAAAGGCCAGTCCAGACCTGGGAGCGGCGCGAGCGTACCAACCTACAGGAATAGCTACTGAGATCCCCGTACTAAGCCATTCCGAACAACCGGCAGAGATAGTCACAGGTTGTTCGCCGCCAAAACTGATATCCCAACCAGCATCTGTTAGGTTGTTCCGCGTAAGGGGACGAGCCTCAGGAGACAGGCGCTTGAAGAAAAAAGCAGGAGAGTCAGTCATTTTCTGGTCTAACATCGCCAGAATGTCTACACAATTTTGGAAATAAAAAATTGTCTATTTACCATACTTACGGTTATTTGTAAACCATAAATGGCACAACCTTTGATTGATACTCTTATTCGCGAAGTAGACGACTCAAAAAGACTTACCATTCGGCAGCGTAACGCCTTTCGATCAGGAGTTAAGAAATTCTCCCAGGACACTTCAGATACTGGAAAACAGGGCCTTGAGAAGATCTATGTGATAATCCGTGGATGGTGGGAATTCTACGATAGTTCTCGACCTGAAAACAGCGAACCTGAAACTCTTCCGTACGGCGGAATTATGACAGAAAACGGCCCCGAATTTGACTATGAACAGTTTCCCGAGACTCTTAAGCGTATTCTCTGTATCTTTGCCACAAAGCACCTAAAGCATATGGAAACCGCTATTTCTCGGCCTTAATTCACTTTGGTGGCTACCACCTCTCAAAACGGATACGGATCGTACCGTGACTTATTGCCGCGGACAGGTACTGCTGAATTCTATCACGATCACGGCGAGTATCTTGGTCGAAAATCTGACAAAATTCCGCTGTGTTATCAGCTTGTTTACCACCATTTTTGCAACAAGGAAACTCTTTGCATCTTGATAACCTCTTATGAATTTGTATAGCCTTTTCACGATTTTGCGGTGGAAAATCAAGGTAATATATCCCTTCTACCGTAAAAAGTACGTGTAGAATTTGGGAGGGATCACGGCGAGAAATCATGTGAAAAACCATCTCTACGTCCTGAACGCTAGGCCATGCCACGGTAAAGTTTTTAGGGGAATAAATGGCGCGAGGGTGCGTATGGTATGTGTAATAAGTGTCGCTAGAAATTGGCAGAATATCCCCTGTAGTCTCGTGATCTCCACGGTACCAAGTGCTAGCTACTAAACCCTCGCGGGAATTTGCCAGATTCCCGTAGACTTCTACTGGGATTTTGCTCACTATTCTTCTAAGCTTCCGTCGCGTGCTTGGTGCGATTGTCGGTAACATTCTTTTACTCCCCGGTGTGTAAAATGAGCGCGCTGCTTATAAACTGGTCTATCGTCTTTCTGACAGTTTTCGTGCTGCTAGTCGGCGTACTGTTCGCCGCGGCCCCAGGGTTTGTGCGGATTAACAAGGGAGAATCTAACGAATCTGTCTCTGTATCTCGTGTAGTGCTGTGGAGCCTACTATTTACTGTGGTAATTACTGGCGGGGCTATTTTGACGCTATATCTAACCGGTAAGGGTGGTAAGACCCTTGGCTTTGGCTGCGGTTGCGGGGGTGGTAAGAAATGGGGTCTAGCTCGCGGGAGTAGCCGCGTACAGCTTCCCGAACTAGATATGTGGTCGCAATCCGGTTAAACATAAAACAAGATTACGTTTAATTATAAACGTAAATTACGCCAGGAGTCTACCGGCGATTATTCCAACGACAAAGAGTTTCCAGATTCTGGTGCTACCAACCCCATACCAAGTCCTACTGCAAAACCAAAGTAGTTTTCCATATCCATTTTTATGGGAGTATTCCAGCCAAAAACAGACAATTATTCAGGTAGATTATTTTCTGCCGCAGATTCTAGCATACTGTAGTACTGTTTTACGGTTGGGTGTACACGGAAACTTCCTGCAGAAAACTGTGTGACAGTTACGCCTTCAAGGGTCTTAGCACGGGACAAAGCTACATATGCCTGGCCGTCGGTAAAGATCGTAGTGCCAAGGTCGATTTGTATGTAATCCAGCGTCATTCCCTGCGACTTGTGAATGGTTACTGCCCACCCCAACCTGAGAGGGATCTGCGTATATACCACAAACCCGTCACGTCCTACGCGGGTAGGCCAACTGTACGGCCCTATTACTCCCTTTGCACCGTTGGCGAACTTTACCACTGGTAGCCCATCAGGTGTGATTTTCTTGACAATACCTCGGCTGCCGTTAACCAATCCGGATTCACGAGAGATATTCGCACACAACAAAACCTGAGCGCCCGGCTTTAGTTCTACCACAGTTTCCACAGGAGCATTCTTACGAATGTTGGTTTCGACCTTCTGAAACTTCTTTCTCAACGCTGCCGGAATACGGCGGGATTCATCTACCCGTTCTTTCACAGCTTCCTCTGTGAGACAGTAACAAAACTCTGCCGTGTATTCGGTAGGATCCGCGGAAAGATCGTCAAGTTTTTCTGCATTGTACCCGTCCACGTCTGTACGGTGACTGTACATCACGGTGGGAAGGATTCCGTGGGGAGGAGTTATATCCGCATTAACACGGGAATTTACAGCGAGCACGTCATCTTCCGTGTACTCTCCCACCCGAATCCTCGACAACATTCCAGCAAATTCTGGAGAATCCTGCCGAAAAATCTCGTTCAGAATAATCGTCTTTTGTGGTGGAAATGCTCGCTGGAATTCAGAACTTTGAAAGCAAAACTCCATAGGGATTTCATCGGTTTCCGGCTGAGGGCTGTCAGGATCCAGCTTGACCACAGGGGGGAGCTGGAAAAAGTCACCGCAGACCATTACCTGCAACCCACCAAAAGAGGGCGGAAGACATAGCCTCCGGCGTCGACGGTCTATGCGAATTTCTGTAAGGATTCGCTCTACTTTCTCAAAGAATTCTGGCGACACCATAGAGATCTCGTCGATAATTAGTAAATCCACATCTTTCCACTTCTTACCAAGATTCCAGCGGCGAGCCTTGGCGATTAGATCTTCAATCGGTTCGTCGGCCAGTCCTAAACCTAGTGCGGAATGCAGCGTGATTCCGCCGATATTTACGGCAGCGATCCCGGTACTAGCTGACAGAATAACGTTTTTCCCAATGTTGTTCATAGCTTGAACAACGGCGTGAATAACGTGGGATTTACCGGTACCAGCTCCTCCTGTTAGAAATACATTTTCTCCGCCAAGAACACGGTTAATTACTGACGCTTGTTGCGGCGACAGGGTATCTAGAATTTCGGAGGCTTGTGGAGGGTTTTCAGAGGACATCCTTATACTTTTTGTGTAAGGAAACAGTCACAGAAATAAACAATTTTATTAGAAAACTCCTGCGGGATTCCAGCGTGTAACCGGCAACAGCCCGTAATTTCCGGACAAAGAAGAACTACCAGCGCAACTGCTACTGGCATCGGTTCCTGAAGGGACGATGATAAGTATGGCAGGGAAACTGTTATTGGCCCCGTCTTGCTTAGGAACAGGTTTTACGCCATAGTAATCAAAATTAGACGTTACTTTTGTACCGCTTGGGGCAGTATCAGTACATGTGCTACACTCACTGCTTATCTCTATAGCGGAATATAATTCTGGTGCATTTGCCATTTTACTGTCAGTTCTTCCTCTGAAATAGTAGTATTTTTTAGAGTCATAACCGTCCTGTGCACAGAAATAATAGTCAAGACTGACATCTGTTCTAGTCGCTTTATAAATGCCGATCCATGGGTTACTGTCGTTCATTCCGGTATCTTTAGTGTTTACGTATTGGCTATGATTTAGACAATTCGCCTTTTCTACACCGTAAACCGCGATAGCTATATAATTACCATAATCAGTAGTTCCTTTGGTGTTTATCCACTTACTGTTAAGAATTCCCTTTACCTCGTCAAGATAACATGAAGCTGGCTGAAACATACAACCAGCCGCGCGGCATTTGCTGAGGCTATTGTACTGCACCTTTGAGCTGTCAGTCGTAGATTGACACTGAGGGAACCCGCCGTCGTTGGTCCCACAGTAATACCCAAGAATACACTCACCACTGTGGCAGATTGTGTTTTGTGGGCAGATTTGCCCAGTATATTTCCCATTCGAAGTACAGCACCTATCAGTGTCATCACCGGTTAGGGGGCAGTCTCCACATGCTGTTAACTTTTTAGAGCAATCAAAGCTTCCAGTGCACTCACGAGTGGCAGAGTTAAAGTTTACGTCGATTAACCCATTCTCCGAAAAGCGGTTGTCGCAATCCCCTACCGTACACTGAGCCGTAGAACTGGCGTCTTGTTGGTCGGTTACCGAACGAGTCAGTTTATCAGTAGAAACTCCGCTGGGATTATTACAGGTGTAGTACTTTCCGTCGTAACTACAAACTGCGATATTTTCTTCCCCAGACGAGTTATGTAAGTCACCGGGATCATAGACCAACCCCTGCCATACACAACCCTGCGTCGCACAGTATTGCCCACCAGTGGCAGATACAGTGTTACAAACTTGTGTAGTAGGATCGCAGAAATCATCCCCGCAAGCTGTCATACATACGTCGTTGTGGCATACGGTACCATTCCCACAGCATACGTCACCGCAGCACTCGGTACCGCAACATTCTCCGCCGCAGGTATTGGCGGAAGGACAGCATATGCCGTTTACGCAGCTTTCGCCCGATTTACAGCAAACTCCATTGCAACATGCGCCATCACAACAAACATCACCACAGATCTTACCAGTGTCGCAGCAAACGGTAGATTTATCGGCGAGAGTCAAGCAACTCTGACCATCCGCACAGCATGCCTTAGGATCCCCACAACCTTCGCAACACACACTATTTATGCAATCCTGCCCGGAAGCACAGCACGTGCTTCCGCCACAGAGATCGGTGGCACACGTGACGCATTTCCCATCAGAGGAGCACTGTTGGTCGTTGTCGCAGCAGACCTGGTTCGGTGAATCACCGCACAAGTAGTCATTTAGGCACGGCTGGCCGCTGATACAGGTGTATTTACTGGTGTCGATACAAACAGCAGAATCACCAGTTCCGCACACAGAATTATTGTTACAAACTATGCCATTACTTAAACATGTTTGCGATGAAGGGTCATAACAGACCTTATTCCCGCTGGAGCCTACGCACACGGCAGAAATATCACAGGTTTTGTTGTTAATACAGTCGTACTTGGTAGTATCGTAGCAGAACCGGTTGTTACCAGTTCCACATACTGCGGAAATATCACAGACCGTACCATCGTTTATGCAGGTTTGTGTAGATGGATCCATGCATACCGGATTTCCCTTTGAATCGAGGCAGTAATTCAGTAGAGAACATTCTTGGTCGTCGTAGCAGAAATATTTGGAGACATCCATACAAACCGCGTCGTCACCTGTGCCACAAACCGCGTTGGTCTCGCAAACCGTACCGTCTGGCATACAAGTCTGGGTTTTCGGGTTTATACAAACTGGGTTTCCGGAAGAATCTTTACAGACGTTTGCGTTGAGGCATGTTCCGCCGTTTATGCAGGTATATTTACTGGTGTCTATACAGAACTGGGAATCACCGGTTCCACAGACTGCGTTGTTGTCGCAAACGGTGCCGTCCGGCATACAAGTCTGTGTGGTAGGATCAATACAAACCGGGTTTCCGGCAGAGTCTTTGCACGAACTATTGATGGTACAGGCTTTACCGTTGACACAAACGTATTTTGTCAGATCTATACACTCACTGCCACATACGGCGTTGTTGTCGCAAAGTGTACCATCACTCATGCATGTTTGCGAGGTAGAGTCGTAGCACAAACCACTAGTTCCATCACCGCAAATAGCGGTGTTATCACAAACCGTACCGTCGCTCATGCACGTCTGCGAGGTAGGGTCAATACAAATCGTATTTCCTACAGAATTCTTGCAGACATTTTCGTTGGCGCAGCTCTTGTTTTGTACGCACGTATACTGCGTAAGATCTATACAGTTATCTCCGCAAGCCGCTGTATTATTACAAACAGTACCGTCGCTCATACAGACCTGGCTATCAGGATCGATACATAAAGGATTTCCGGTAGAGTCTTCACAGTAATTCGCGATCTCGCACGGCTGGTCGGAAACACAGTCGTACTTTGTAAGGTCGATACATGTAGCAGAATCCCCAGTTCCGCACACAGAATTATTGTTACAAACTGTGCCGTCACTTAGACATGTTTGCGACGTGTGATCGTAACAAGTCGCTTTCGAGCCAGTTCCGCATACATTTGCCGTGTTACAGATTTCCCCCGAAATGCACTGCTGAGTGTTAGGGTCGTACTTTACCCCGTCACATTCATTTGTGTCGTCGGTTGTGTGGCTCCCTGTAAGAAAAACTACCGCTAAACTGGCAGTAATTAATACAACGATCCCGATTATAGTCCAGAGCAGCCATCTTTCCATTTATATTCTATGGGAAAACTACACAGTTTCTTACATATATGTAAGAAACTTAAAAAACTCCGGCGGGATTCCAGCGTGTAACCGGCAACAGCCCGTAATTCCCAGACAAAGAAGAACTACCGGCGCAACTGCTACTGGCATCCGTGGTGGGAACAAGAATCATAATACCGGGGTAATAATAATAATCATTACCCACCCTTTCACCTGTTCCGTTAGGCTTATTTGCTAACATATCAAAATTATCAACCACATTTGTACCACTTGGTGCTGTGCTTCCACAAGAGCAAGAGCTATCTGTTTCTATTATGGTTTTAAGCGAGGGGGTACCGGCGGTAGAATAGCCATCTCCAGATTTTCCATTTGACCTTACATGAATATAGTAATATTTACTAGAATCATAGCCATCTTTGGCGCACAAAAAGTAGTTAGTAGAAACTCCTTCTTTTGTTACCTCAAAAGCGGCAATCCATGGTCTTGTGGTATTTACGGCGTCATTTGTAGTATTAACATGGTCAGTATGACCCGTACAACTTTTATTTACGCCATATATAGCGACTATTATGTATTCCTCTTGATAGTTCGTAGTACTTGCAATCTTTTTGTTTCTTAAAATTTCCTTTACCTCGTCAAGATAACATGAAGCTGGCTGAAACATGCATCCTGCATCACGACACTTACTGAGGCTGTTGTACTGCACCTTTGAGCTGTCAGTCGTAGAACGACACTGAGGGAACCCTCCATCATTGGTCCCACAGTAATACCCGAGGATACACTCACCACTGTGGCAGATCGTGTTTACAGGGCATAACTGTCCTGTGTAAGTCCCGTCAGAATTCATGCAGCACCTTGGAGCATCGTCACCACTTACCGGGCAATCTCCACACGTAGGAAGCTCGTTGTCGCAGTCAAACTCACCGGTACACGACTTGCTGTCGCTGTTCCACTTAACGTCTATCAGACCCTTTTCCGAGAAGCGGTAATCGCAGTCGTTTATGGTGCAATCTGTGGTACTTGTAGAGTCCTGAAGGTCCGAGACAGTTCTGGTGAGTTTATCCGCCGAAACGCCGGTAGGATTATTGCAGGTATAGTACTTCCCATCGTAACCACAAACCGGTATGTCTCCCTGCCCGGTATTGTCGCGCATGTCGCTAGGATCGTACACAATTCCCTGCCATACACACCCCTTGTTTACGCAGTACTTGTCCTTTGTATCCGTAACTTCGTCGCAGATCTGACTCACGGGATCGCAGAATGCATCGCCGCAAACCGTCATACACTGCCCATTTTGACAAGCCTCACCGTCGCTACAACACTGCCCACCACAGCAAGCGCTATCGCAGCAGGTACCATCATCGCAAGCGTTATTAGCGGGACAACAGCTGTCGTTTACACATGTATTACCATCTGCACAGCAGACCCCACCACAACAAACCCCAGTGCAGCAAATCTGATTACCCTCAGAATCAAGGCACACTTGCGCTGGATCACAGCAGATACTTGTACCGTCCTCTAAACCGACACAAGATTGGTCATCAGGGCAGCAAGTTTGGTCGTCTCCACACGGAACGCAGCACTTGTCGTTTATACACTTCTCGCCTGACGAAGAGTCGCAGCAGGTTCTACCGCCTTCACACAAATCTGTGGTGCAGTCTACACATGTAGTACCATTACCGCACTGTTGGTACTGACCACAGCAATTATCACCACAGGCCTTGTCTGTCGCGCACGATTTATCGTCGATGCACGTGTATTGGGTGGTGTCGATACAGTCGTCACCGCACACGGCGTTTTTGTTGCAAACTGTGCCGTCGTCCATACATACTTGCGAGTTAGGATCAATGCAGACGTCGCCGCAAACATTCCCAAGTTCGCATGCTTTATCGTCCACACACTTCTGAGAGCTAGGGTCGATACAAACCGCTAACCCACCAGACCCGCATACGTTTTCTTTAGCACAAACCTTATCGTGAATACAGACTTCCGTGTCTGGGTTGTAAGTTCCGTCGCCGCAGAGGTAGCTAGGTGCGGACTTGTTGTCTAAAACAAGCCACACTACCACAGCTACTACTGATAAAATACCTGTAGAGATAAGCGTCCATAATAACCACTTTTCCATTTATTCTACTAAAGAAAAGTAGTTAGTAATCTCTGTTATCCTAGTATTGAAATTAATTTCCCCAAAATTGGTAGGGGGTTTGTTGCCGTCTCGGCAACAAACCCCCTACCAATTGGTACCACGTTGCAGACCCATCAACCCAAATAGAAGCGGGTAAGTCGTCTTCGCGATGAAGTTTCCCGTTTCGGTACCAGTTTTGAAACCTAATAGGCCAATTAATAGCAGGTTTGTTACCGTAACGATGAAGTTTTCCGTGTTGATACCACCCTTGTCCAATGATGCTTTCTACTACTTTCTGTCGAAGTTTCCTTCGAAATCGTCCCAGTTTCTTGGCGTCCATTTTGTAATTTTTTAGTTACAAAACACAGCAGAAAACACTCAATTATTTCCGCGTGGTTTTCCTCTGTACCTTTAGCCTCTGCACTTCTACCGCTTCACCTCTCCGTGCCTCTTCTAAGGCGTTCAGGAGAGTGTCGTCTACATTAATGCCGCGAGACCTCAGTACCTCTGCCTGCGATTCGCGTTGCTCAGCCTTCTTCTTCCTTGTCCGACTGGGGCGGGTTTCCAGCATAACAACGGTATTGTTGTACCGTACACCGGGTTTATTAGTTTCCCGGCAGTAAGTCTGCAGATTTTCTTTAAGTACTGTCTCACGTTGGGTGAGAGATTTAAGCTCTTTTTTCAGACGCTCAGTCTCTACCTGAATCGCCTCAAGTTCCCTTAGATATGCACGAGCTTCTTCCATTTTATGTGATCTTACGACGGTTTAAATCCGTACTATTTCTGCAAGCTATAAAATGCCGACGGTAAACATCCATGATTATCACCAGAAACTCGCTAGCTCTACTCCTAAGCGAGTAACTAATGTTGTCCCTGGGCGCCTTGGTGCAGCCCCGAGGAAAGAAACTGTTGTGATTCCGCCGCTAAACACGCAGATTAATTTCGGTGCGTTGCCAAAGTACAAAACCCGTGGTAAGGGCCTAATGGCTTCTAGCGATCTTCCCACAGAATTTACGTGGCGTCCTACCGGGAATGGGTACACTAATCCTGACGACTCAGAGAACTACCACAATATGCTACTAAGCCGTCACCCTACGAATTTAATGGCGAGCCAAAATGATGGCCAGTATTATGGAAACAGTGCTCAGCGTAGCCGGTTACATGGCAGTGCAGACCACGGTGTACGACACCGCCGCCGTGGGTATCTCGGGGTTCAGCGCCGTAAGCGTGTTGAAGGATATGACGCTGATCGGACTGAAATCAGGAAGTACATTAGCCCCGTACTTAATCAAGCCATGTGCGGTAGTTGCTGGGCAGTTAGTTCAGCATCCGCAGTTGGCGATGTATTTGCTGTTGCTAAACAGTTACCCACGGACAGTTCAGGCAGCCCTGTGGCTCCCCAGCCAAGTGCTACGTATGTTTTGGGGTGCTATCCGCAATCCCAGTGCGGAGGTGGAAATCCCTCTACACTCCTGCAGAAAATCGCCACTGACGGCGTAGCCAGCAAACACTGCAGCGATTACAGCTGGTGTATGGCGGATCAGGACTGCAGTGGTGCTGCTACGGGACATTTCAAGTCGGAAGCGGAAATGACGCAGGCATTTAACGCTCTGATTCCTAGCTGTGGATGCTTCGACGATTCGGTAGATCACGTCAAGTACTACATTGACAACGTCAGCACCCTTAGTATGGATGCCACAAAGGACTTTACGAACACGCTAAAGTCCCACATCATGACGCACGGTACGGTTATTGGCGGTTTCCTGGTGTACGATAACTTTATGGGCGGGAAATTTACAAGTGACGACAACCCGGAAGGCGTCTACTTTGAGAACGTCAATTACACTGGATCGGGCGATTATTTTTTGAATTCCGACCCTAACTTTGATGGCGCACACGCGGTATCAATTGTAGGGTGGGGTGTGGCGAAAAATACGAAATACAAGTACACCGATCCCGACACGAATAAGACTAAATCTGGCGTCGGTGACGTACCGTATTGGTACGTTCGGAATAGCTGGACCGATACGTGGGGTGATGGCGGCTACTTTAAGATCGCAATGTGGCCTTACAATCAGAAGTCACAGTTCGACAAGGTAGTTACCGTAAAGACCAGCAGTGGTGACGTGCAGACTGGTGGTGTGGTAGCTTTCACCGCTAAAACCTTTGTTGCCAACCAAAAACTTGGTGCTGCTAACAACGTACCGAAAAAGCTACTGGAATCCGGTAAGTTTTATTCTACAGAACTTGCTGATGGAGATGACCCGGCCCCTTCAGGTGGAGGTAGCGGTGGGGATGATAGTGGAAGTAGCTCAACAAAGAACCTTTCATGGTTGTGGTGGGTACTCGGTGCCGTTGCATCGGTTGGTTTGATGCTTCTGGTGTGGTTTCTTGTTAAGCGGAGCCGATACACTGGAGTAATCGACGGGATTTAACCTTAAATCCCGGCAAAAGCGTAAAACTTTTTTATGCTTTAATAATGATATAGCTGACAGGTTTCTGTTATCTTTTCATAAGAAACATGTGTTAGTCCAGAACAGGCAGTCACACAGATATACCTTATCTTATTTCCGCGGCGATTTAGCAGCGTAACCACGCCGTAATCTGTAATGTTTAAACTCCCTGGAATTGTAAGAGATTCTATAGCTTCCATACTTACAAGTACGCTATCGGGGAGGTTGCTGTTTGCGAGATTCAGAATCCTAATATGTTTAAGTGTGTTTGGTCGCCAGAATTCTAGGGAAAACAGGTGAAGAGTAGATGTAGGGAATATCTCCAGCTCTGTTAGCGTTGGTATGGTAATTATTCGTCGCATACTCACTTCTGTTGGTGGTCCTTCTCGGGGGAGGGTTAAACTTAACCTTTTCAAAGGAAGTCTTGGTAGGTCTGCAGCCAAAATGTCGGTAGAAACTGTCGTGTTATTTATCCACAGACTTTCCAGTTCCGGGAAACGTGAAAAATGGCTGGTTTCTCCTGGTAAAATATTTACAAAAATCTTGTTTAATTTATTCGCTGTTAATGACCTTAGTTCATCCGCGAAAATTACAGACAAAACACGAAGATTTGGAAGGACTAACCCAGCACAAAAGCTGAGGCAGTTAAGCCGTTCAAGGTGCGGAAATTCTATAACACGGTTGATAATATTGCTTCCTACATCCAGACTTATAAGATTTTCTACACGTGACCACAAACCAAACGGTACCTGGCCTGTAAGAGTTAGCTCCCGTAAGTTTGGCAGGGTTTCTAGGGAAAATGCAGGACTTCTAGTTAGTAACACAGCTCGCAGAGTTACGAGGCTTGATAAACCAAGTAATGGGGTAATATCATTAGTACTTCCTATATATAAGTATGTGAGATTCGGGTACTTTTCTGCTATTCTTTCGGTAGAGATTGGATTAAGATTTAAGAAAGATAGTTTCTGTAGATTCCACGGCGGAAGTCTTGGAAAGCGGGTAACAGAAGTTAATTTAGCGCTTGTGATGTAAGGGTATCCTATCGCGATACGGCCCAAGATTTCAAATGGAATACCGTCCAGGTCTACCCCCGGGATTTCTGTGGTGTATTTGCGGTGGACTTCACAAATATATTTACACACAGTACCTAATATTCCACAGTCATTCCATTCCAAAAACTGCAGGATTTCTCTAAATACGTCGTCGGGTAACATTTTATCTGTTGTAGTTATGCTTGATATATAAGAAGTATTTCAAACAATTTATGGTAGATACGCGATTTAAGCACAATATTTTTCGTAGCAGCTGCTACGAAAATCCGACAGTAAAAGTGGTGCTTCATTTTTCTGATACACGAGACGTTAACTTTTTTCCAGAAAACTTCCTATTTTTTTCCGCCATGAAAAC
>Ga0180431_10003450_pt1 | contig 20361 bp, 14 predicted proteins | sample SS_ome_11_FD_132459 | JGI IMG/M metagenome (GOLD analysis project Ga0180431, IMG submission 132459) | Hypersaline lake sediment archaeal communities from the Salton Sea, California, USA - SS_1_MS_1 metaG | ecosystem: Environmental > Aquatic > Non-marine Saline and Alkaline > Hypersaline >... | reverse complement strand
GGTTTCTTCTTCTTGCCGAAGAGATCCTTGAGGAGTTCCTCGCCTTCTTTCTTCAGCTCTTTGAGTTTCTGATCCTGGCTCGTGCTGTCCGTACTGTCGGGTTTGACGATTCCCTCGAGGAGATCCCGGACTTTGTCTTTCGCGTCTCCATCGAGGTGCTTGTCGACTTCCTTCAATAGCGCGTCCGCCGCTTCACCTTTCTTCCCTTCGAGGAAGTCACGAACTTCCTCCTTGACCTGCTCTTCCACCCGGTCCGTAACACTTGCCGCGTCCCAGCGAAACTCCGGGGATTTCGCCGATCCTGTCACGAAGAACACGAGCTCGGCCTGTTTCACGTTCGCCGTGAGCCGAGGGGGAAGCGGAAGCCGGTCCCTCAGGGACCGGGTGGCGGTCGGGGAGAGGGTGGCCGTGACCCGGTAGTCCAGCGACTCGTCGAATCCTACTGAACCGTCGGCTTCCCATGACGTGTCGAGCGCCTTCATTCGCAGGGGATGCATGGTAACGCGCTCGTCGGCCACTGCGTATTCCAGGTTCATGTCCTTGAAATGGACGTCCTCGAATTCGAGAAACTTGATCCACTGCGAAAGGTCCCGGGCAAGATCCCAGTTCACGATCCGGCCCTCGGAGACATGTGCGCCTCCTCGCCCCGACAGCGTTTGTCGAATCTCCTCGGGGGTGATTCCCCGCCACTCGAGTTCACCGTTCAGGTTCAGCTTCCCGAAAAGGTGATCATCGAAAGACGTGAGCGCCGAGATGAAATCATTGGCTGCGACGGATTCGGCCACCACGGAGACGGCTACGGGGACGTCCGGCAACGTACCGAAGTCTGCATCCGCCGAACCTCGAATGCGGCCGGCATAGAGACCGGCGACGAACTCGGAAATCGCCAGTCGGCGTTCCGCCAGCTCGATGACCGCGGAGACACCGGAGGCCTCGAGGCGCTTCGCCGAGATTCTCTCAATGGACACGGTGCCGCGTGCATTCATCTCGGGAACGGGAGGGACCGGCCTTGCCGCGGGCTCCGCTCCGGCCGTGGGCCCGGCCGCTGCCGACACGCTTCGCCCGGCCGCCTCCCGAGACGATTCAGGATCCGGAAGAAACCCGTCCGCGGCGAGATGGGGACAGGCGAGCTCGAACCGGATTGTCGGGACCCCCTTGCCGCCGGTGGCGGCGAACGGGATCGCCCCGGCGACGTCGGCGGCGAATCTGAAGGAAGACGTCCCCAGGGAACCGGACAGGTTCGGGATCTCAACATCCTGTCCCTTGAAAAGGATCTTGACCGCCAGGTTCTTCAGCGGAACCGGCATCTGCGGGTTCTCGAGAGTGCCGCCGTCGAGCGTGAGGGTTCCCATCAGGTTGAGGTTGTCCGGTTTCAGGACCGGACCTTCCGCTCGGAGATTTGAGTTCAGTTTCCCTGAGGCGCGAACCGCCTCGCCCAGCGGCAGGGTTGAGAGATCCGTAGATAGCTCCGTCTTCAGGTGAAGAACGGGATCGATGAAATCCACCACGGTTCCCGTCACCGTGGCGACCGCTCCCAGGATCGAGACTTTCACTTCATCGAGACTCAGCACGGAGGTGGTGAAATCCACACGGGCGCGATAGGCAACGTCCGCCGTGAATTCGGGAATGGACCTCTCCATTCCCGCAACCCCCACAGACACCACTGCCGTCGAGAGAATTCCCTCGGCACGGATGTCTTGGAGATCGGTGTCTACCGAGAGCGAGGCGCCGTATTGGAGTCCCCGCAGGTGGGCCGTGAAACCGGCGGCCGAGTCCCGGAAGCGCACGCTTCCATCCTCGATGGTCAACGACTCGAGGTGAATGCGAGCGGGAAGAGTCGCCGCCCGCACGGGCGGAGAGGGCGGTCCTTGTTCAGATACCGCCGTCTCCGGCGGCTGTTCGGGCGCTGCCGGCGTAGTTCTCTCGGGCGGCCCGGGCGCGGACGGTTTGTCGGGTGTCGTTCTAGTCCCGGGTGTCAACCGTTGCCCCAGGCCGGCGACGTTGATGCCGCCCTCGGGGGATTTCTCGATGAATACCTCCGGGCGTACAATCTCAATCTTCGTGATCTCGAGCTCCCGGCGAAGGAGGGGCCGGAGGGGAATGCGAAGCACGATCTTCTCGAGTTCGAGCATCTGATCGTCTGCGTAACCGGGGCGGTTCCCGATCCGCAGGTCCTCGACGGCGACGCCGAACCCTCCCCAGACGGCCAGATGAAAGGATCCGACCTCGACCCGCTGGCCGAGGGCCTGTTCGATACGGGGCAGGGCCATGGCCCGTAGTTTCTCGGGGGGGAGCATGACGCGAAGCGTCACGTAGCCCGCAGTGGCGAGAACGGCACCGATCCCGACGAGCCACCCGACCACCTTGAGAACCTTTCGACCCCGCATGACCATCCTCCTAGGATGGGACAGAAGAAGAGCCTTCCGCAGATTCCGCAGATTACGCAGATTGGCACTGTGTTGAGGCAAATCCTTGCCTCAACGGGGAGATTATTAACATTCGGGCTCCTCATTAAGAATGCTACGGGTCCGTGTCCGGAGCTGACACTCCCAGGCGCATTCGGTTGTGTGGCAAACCGGGTCGCCTGGTCTGGTGGGCCGGATCAGGGATCCGGCCCACCAGGTTTACCCGCCTTTATCTGCGTAATCTGCGGAAAGCGGTTTCTCTATTTCGGAAACGCTTCCTTCAAGAACCGGTACAGATCGCTGTCGGTGGACAGGATCAACTTGGAATTGGAGCCGACGGCCGCCGGGTACGTTTCCAGCGATTTCACGAACGCGTAGAACTTCGGGTCGAGCTCATACGCGTCTCCGTAGATGCGGGTCGCCTCACCGTCGGCCTCGCCCATGATCTCCTGGGCCCGGCGATACGCCTCCGACTCGATCTGCTTCAGCTCCCGTTCCTTGGTCCCTCGAATGCGAGCCCGGGATCCTTCTCCCTCGGACCGATATCGTGACGCAATCTGCTTCCGCTCGGAGATCATCCGGTCGTACACCTTCTGCTGGACTTCCTCGACGTAGTTCAGTCTCTTGATCTGAACGTCCAGAAGCTCGATGCCGTACTGGGGCATGAGCGCGGATGCGGACAGGAGGATCTCACGCGTGATCTCATCCCGCCCGACGCTGATGTCGTGTTTCCTGAGGATTTCTTCGTCGGACTCCGGGCCCTTGTCGATATCTTCGGGAAGCTCGCGGTCCGTGTTTCGAACCGCTTCGATCAAGAGGTTCTTGGAAACCAGGTCCCGGGCCGCCGAGTCGATGATGTCGTCCAGGCGGGTCTGGGCGCCGCGCGTGTTTCGAACCGACTGGTAGAACTTGAGCGGATCGGTGATCTTCCACCGCGCCGTGACGTCCAGCCAGATGTACTTCTTGTCGGCCGTCGGGACTTGATCGGGGGAACCGTCCCAGACGAGAATACGTTTCTCGAACCGGTGAAGCGTTTGGATGAAGGGAATCTTGCCGTGAAGTCCGGCCTTGAGGACGGCGCCCCCGACCGGTCGTCCGAACTGAGTGATGATGGCCTGTTCGCCTTCGTTGAGAACGTACAACGACTGCGAGAGGACGATCAGAACGATGACGACGAGAACGATTACGGCTATGGTTCCGGCTCTCATTTGCCGCCACCTCCCTTCCGGGTCACATCGAGGAGAGGGAGAATCGTCTTCTGACTCTCGTCCACAATGTAGATCTCTTCCAGCTTCGGGAAAACCTGCTGAATGGTCTCCAGGTAGAGGCGCTGGCGCGTGACTTCCTTGGCCCCGCGGTATTCACTGTAGAGCGACCGGAACCGGGCGGCATCGCCCCTGGCCCGGTTCACCCGGTCCAAAGCATATCCTTCGGCCTTGGCGATGGTCCGCTCCGCCTCTCCCCGGGCTTGCGGGATGGCCTTGTTGTATTCCTCCCAGGCCTCGTTGAGCATGCGCTCCTGGTCCTGCTTGGCCTGGTTCACCTCGTTGAAGGCGGGTTTCACGGGGTCCGGCGGGTTCACGTCCTGCAGCTTGACGGTGACGATCTGCATGCCGGACTCGAACCCATCCATCAGCTCCTGGAGTTCGATCTCCACCTGTTTTCCGATTTCCACACGCCCGACCGTGAGAACCTCGGTCACGGAACGATCCCCGACCACGCGGCGCATGATGGCTTCCGACATCGCCCGAAGGCTCTCCTCGGGGTCGCGCATCTTGAAAAGGTAGTTGACGGGGTCCGCGACCCGGTACTGCACGATCCACTCCACGTCTCCGACGTTGAGATCACCGGTGAGCATCAGAGACTCGACGTACAATCCTTCGCTCTGGTAACTGGTCCGCGTCGTCCCGGATGCCACGCTGGAACGGAATCCGAACTCCTGCTTGAAGACCCGTTTGACGCTCACCTTCCTCACGGTCTCAATCCCCAGGGGGATGCGGGCGTGAAGGCCGGATTCGGCCTGACGCACGTATTGACCGAAACGGAGAACGATCCCCACTTCGTCGGCGTCCACCGTGTAGAGGGAAGAGAGGACGATGATCAGAATAACGATCCCAGCCACCAGGCGGCTGATCATCTTCTCCCGTACACGGTAGACCTTCTCACCCAGAATAATGTCCATCGTCGCCTCCTTTGGCTGGCCCGACCTTATCAGGGTCGGTACAACCCGTCAATGAAAGACCCGGTCTCTGCCTACTACCCGACTTCCCATTTCCTATGCACGATTTCCTATTTCTCTGATCCCAGAGTCCGGAGTTGACCCCAAGAGTGTGAGGGTGTTAGAGTTTCCAGGTTCGGTATTCCATGACATGAAAGGAGACAGGGATGGACCTGGCCAGGATTCAAGCAGCGCTCAAAGACCACAATCTCGACGGATGGCTCTTCTATGATTTTCACAACCGCGATCCCATTGCCTCGCGAGTCCTGGGACTCGACTTCGGCAAGTTCACGTCCCGCCGTTGGTTCTACTACATCCCGTCTTCGGGTGAGCCTCGCCGGCTGGTCCACAGCGTCGAGAAAACGAAGCTCGACAGTCTTTCGGGCCAGAAGGACGTGTATCTCCCGTGGGAGCAGCTCCACGGTCTCCTCCGTGATATCCTGGGGGAGCCCGGCAAGCGGATTGCGATGCAGTATTCGCCGCTCAACAACATTCCCTACGTGGCCATGGTGGACGCCGGGACGGTCGAGCTGGTTCGCAGCTTCGGGCACGACGTGGTGTCCTCGGCCGATCTGGTTCAGATGTTCGAGGCCGTGATCGACGAGGAGGGCTACGGGCTCCATCTGGAGGCGTGCGAACGGGTGCAGGGGATCAAGGATGAGGCCTTCGCGAAAATCGGCGAAGCGATTCGTTCGGGCGAAAAGGTTACCGAGTATGATATCCAGCGGTTCATCATCCGGCGGTTCGACGAAGAGGGCCTGACCTGCGAGGAGGAATGGCCCATCGTGGGAGTGAACGAACACCCGGCGGATCCTCATTTCGAACCCACGCCAGAGAATACCCATACCATCAAGAAGGGAGACACCGTCCTCATCGATCTGTGGGCCAAGCGAAACGTTCCGGGCGGCATCTTCTACGACATCACGTGGTGCGGCTACGTGGGCGATGACCCTCCCGCCAAGTATGTGGAGATCTTCGGTGTGGTTCGTGACGCTCGAATCGCAGCCTGCGATTTCATTCGGGACAAGTTCAAGAAGGCGGAGGCCTGCTACGGTTGGGAGGTGGACAACGTTTGCCGGAAGGTGGTCGCCGACGCGGGATACGGAGAGTACTTCGTTCACCGGACCGGCCACTCCATCGGGCAGGAGGTTCACGGAAACGGCGTCCATATCGACAATCTGGAGACCAAAGACGAGCGGCAGCTGGTGCCGGGGATCTGCTTCTCCATCGAGCCGGGCATCTATCTGGAAGGTGAGATGGCGGTCCGCTCCGAGATCAACGTCTTCATCACGCTCAAGGGCGAAGTCGTCGTCGCGGGGGACGAGCAGCAGGATCTGATTCTGATTGTGTAGAGATCGTCGGGCTCGGGCCTTGCACTGCGGCCTTTGATCCGGCGGACCTTCACCGCGGCCGGCCGGGGGCAGTGCCGACAGTCGAAAGTCGAGAGTCGTGAGTCGAAGTGCCGGAAGGGTAGGTAACGAGGGCGAGGAACAAGAGCCGGGGTGCATGCGTGTTGCGCCCTCTCTGTGAGGAGGCACTATGAGCATCTACCTGTACATCATCCTGGCCTACATCCTGGTCCTGCTGGGATTCAACTTCTACCGGGCGTTCAAGGTCCGAAGCCAGGACGATTTCATGGTGGCCGGGCGTTCTCTCGGCATTCGAACGATGGTGTTTACCCTCATCTGCACGTGGATCGGATCGGGGACGTTCATTGCAGGGGCCGAGTACGCGGCCAAGGCGGGCTGGAGCGCGCTGTGGCTTCCGGCCGGGGCCTGGTTCGGAATCGTCGTGATCTACTTCCTCGCGGCCAAGATTCGGAGCTTCGGCCAGTATACGATCGGTGACATTCTGGAGGCTCGGTACGGTCCCGTGGCCCGAGTGTTCGGGGCCATCGCCCTCATCATCAGCTTCGTCGCCATCGTGAGCTATCAGTTCCGGGCCGGAGGATACATCCTGAACGTGGTGAGCGACGGGGCCATCTCGGTCGCCACGGGCCAGCTCATCGCCGCGTTCTTCGTCGTGTTCTTCACCGCACTGGCCGGAATGATGGCGGTTGCCTATACGGACCTTCCCAACGGCATCGTGATTCTGCTCGCCTGTCTCATCGCAACACCGTTTGTGATCATCACCGCCGCCCAGAACGCCGGTGGTGTGAGTGAGGCCATGCAGCTTCTTCCGTCCGGGCACATGCAGGTGTTCAACGAGGATTTCGGCGCTCATCCGCTTCTGAAGGCGGGCGGGTACTTCCTGGCCACGTTTCTTCTCTTGATGGGTGTCCAGTCCATGTACCAGAAGTTCTACAGTGCGAAGACGCCGAGCGATGCGAAGCAGGCGGTGGCCCTGTGGGTGGTGGGAACCATCGTGGTGGAGACCGTGGTCGTGGTGATCGCCGTCTTCGCGGCTTCCTATTACTGGCCCCGGATTTCGGCCTGGCTGGCAAGCGGCGGCGAGACCGGAGGCATGGATCCCGCATCCATCGTTCTTCAGGCCGCGAGGGGGATGGTCCCGGCCGCGGTGGGAATGCTGCTTCTGGCGGCTGCCTGCGCCGTCGTGATCTCTACGGGGATGAACTACCTTCTTTCTCCATCGACGAACGTCATGCGGGACGTCTACCAGCGTTTCATCAAGCCGGATGCCACCGAGCGTAGTATGGTAACGCTCCAGAAGATCACGGTCGTGGTTCTCGGCGTCGCCGCATTCCTCCTGGCCACGCAGCTCAAGTCGGTCCTGGAAATGAGCTACTTCGCCTACACGGTGTACGGTGTAGGGATCACGCCCGCTCTTCTTGCGGCTCTGGCCTGGAAGCGGGCGACCAAAGCCGGGGGATTGGCGTCCATCATTCTCGGGTCGGCCTCGTGCATTGTTCTCGGAATCATCGTCCCGAGGGTCTGGCCGCACGTGATGGTCCCGCGGGCGATCCCAACGGCGATCCCTGGGGCATTCCGCTTATCTACCCGGCCCTGCTGATTTCTTTGGGCTGCCTGGTGATCGTAAGCCTCCTCACGAAACCTCCTTCCGAAGAGACGCTGGCGAAGATGTTCCCCGGAGGGGAAGGGGGGTAGGGAATGGTGCTTCTCACAGCGGTTCTCGCCTACCTGGGCATTCTTTTCCTGGTCGGGGTATATCTGTCCCGCCGGGCCCGGAGCAAGGATGATTTCCTGGTGGCCGGGCGAAAACTCACGGCCCCGGTGTTGGTCGGAACGCTGCTCGCAACATGGATCGGGTCCGGCGACATCTTCAGCGTCGCGGACCTCAGTTACCACCACGGCTTCTCATCACTCATCGGGAGCGCCGGGGGATGGGTGGGGATCGCCGTTGTCTTCTTCATCGCCGGGCGAGCGCGGCGGTTCGGCCAGTACACCGTACCGGATATCCTCGAAGCCCGGTACAACTCATGGGCGCGCGTTCTGGCTACGGTCACCACGATCATCGCGTCGGTGACCATTGTGAGCTACCAGTTTCGGGGCGGCGGCTGGGTACTCAACATCCTCTCCAATGGGGCGATTCCCGTCGAGAGCGCGATGCTGATTGTGGCCACCTTCGTCATCTTCTACACGTTGCTGGCGGGGATGATCTCGGTCGCCTACCTGGACATGATCAACGGCGTGATCATTCTGGGCGGAGTACTCCTGGCGATCCCCTTTGCGATTCACTGGGGCGGTGGGATCGAAACCATCCAGGCCAACGTCACTCCCCGGGCGCATCCGTTCCTCGGAAATCTGACCTGGGTGCGCGCGCTGGGCTATTTCGTGCCCACGATGCTTCTGGCGCTTGGAAACGGGAATATGTACCAACGGTTCTTCTCTGCGAGAGACCCGCGCGAGGCAAAGCGGGCCGTGGTCGGCTGGATCGTGGGCGTGATCCTGATCGGCGTGGCCATCCAGTCGTTGGCCGTCATCGGAAGCAGCGGATTCAAGGGACTCCCGAAAACCGAGTCGGGCAAGATCCTGCTGCTGGTGGCGCACGACGCCCTGCCGGTTGCGGTCGGGTGTCTGCTGTTGGCGGCCATCACGGCCATCATCATCTCGACGGCCGACAGCTTCCTGCTGGTCCCGGCCAGCAACGTGGTACGCGATGTCTACCAGCGCTTCATCCATCCGGGGGTTTCCGATTCCCGAATGCTCCTCTATTCGAGAGTGGCCGTGGTCGGTCTGGGCGTCTGCGCCTACGCCCTGATTTCCTTCTTTCCGAGAATCCTGGACGCCGCCTATGCCGCTTACACCGTCTACGGAGCCGGAATTACGCCCGCGCTGATGGCCGTGTTCTTCTGGAAACGGGCCACGGCGTCGGCCGGGGTGATCTCGATACTGGCGGGGATGTCGGTGACCGTGGGTTGGGAGATTGCCAACAAAGTGCTGGGCTCTTCGCCGCTCGGCCTGCCGGCGATCTATCCGGCGTTGGTGAGTTCCATCGTTCTGTTGGTCGTGGTGAGCCTTCTGTCAAAGCCGCCCGACGAAGAGAAGTGGCGCCCCTTCTTCACACAGTGACCCCTTTCCCGCGGAGGAGGTTCGAGCGATGAGTTCCCGATCCGTCGCGCAGATCCTGTGGGTGGTTTTCCTTGCTGCCGTGTTCGTCTATGTCGCCGTGGCGTACGGAGTGTCGGTCGAGCCATCCGCCCTGCCGGTGGACGCCCTGATGATGGCCCTGTGGGTGGTCTGCGCCGTCCTTCTGGTCAGCGCCGTGTTGATCCACCGGCGCCTTCTCAGCCCGGATCTTGCGAGGAAGTACTCCAGCGAGCCTCTGATGAAACGGGGCATCTCGCTCGAGACTCTGGAGGGCAGACGGTTCTTCCGGCAGTCGTTGGAGCAGTGGGTGTTGAAGGTGAATGTGATCTCGTGGGCGATCGCCGAGGCCGTGGCGCTTCTCGGGCTTACGGCCGCGCTGATCTCCGCCAGGCCGAGAGCCATTCTGCCTTTCGCCGTTGCGGCTGCACTTCTTCTGCTGAGACTCCGCCCGAACTTCACGATCGTGGATACGCTCGCGCCGCCTAGCGATCCGCACTCGTAAGACGCATATCCACTCACCTGCGAACCCTCCCCGCGGCCGGCCCGAGGTTGAGTGTGTTCCGGCTTTCGGCTCTCGGCTTTCGGTTCTCCGCCGTATGGGCCTTTTGCCGCGGGAAATCTCCGGCGTCACTCCTCCAGGGCGAGAATGGGGGATTCGGATTGGCGGAGAGGGTGGCAACTCGCGGCGTCGAAAGATCCCTCGCCCTGTCGTCGTTCCGGCGGATCTTCCCCGCTCTCGCTATCCAGGGGGTCCTTCCTCGTTCGAGCGCAGTCTCTCAAGATTTTCGGCGGCGCCTTCGTGCGCCGGATCGAGGCGAAGCGTCTCCTCGAACATCTCCCGGGCAGCCTCGAGGTTGCCCTTCCTGGCAAGCACGATCCCGAGATTGTTATACGCGGCGGCGAAGCGAGGATGGATCTCAAGCGCCCTTCGGAAGCTCGCCTCCGCCTCGCCGAGCCGGTCCTGACGGTAGAGAGCGACTCCCAGGCGCTGGTGGGCCTCGAAGTAATTGGGGCGGAGAGATACGGCGTGGGTGAGCTCCTGAACGGCTTCTTCGAGGTTGCCCATCGAGACCAGTGCGCTGCCCATGGCGTAATGGGCCTCCGCGTCATCGGGATAGCGATTCAGGGCATCCCGCAGGACCCGCTCGGCTTCGCTCTGCCGCCCCGTTTGAATCAGCGTGGTGGCCAGATTGTAGGACGCGTCCCGCCTGCCGGGATCGTGGTGAAGCGCCTCGCGAAACTCCTCAATCGCCTGCTCGAATCGGCCGGCGTGGACGTACGTCAACCCGAGGTTGTAATGGCCGAAGGCGAAATGGATCTTCTCAAGTTTGTGGAAGTTCGAATTGACGACGAGTGCGAAGAGAACGGCGGGAACCACCATGGCGGTTGCCTGACGGATGCGGCGGGATCGGAGGACATCGATCCACGTGCCCGCTGCGGACGCGCCGAAGAGCAGGAGAATCGGAACCACCGGCATCCGGTAGCGGGCGCTCATAAAGAAAAGGATGACGGACAGGGCGTAGACGAGAACGAAGAGGGAAAGGGGGCGGCTCTTGCGCGCCCGTCGCCAGCCTATCGCCATCCCCAGGAGACCCAGGGGAGCCACCAAGCCGAAGCCCACGGGGGAGAGCCAGCGCAGGACCGGGGCGCGAGACTGTTGGAAATAGATGTCCTGGTTGTTTCCGAACTCGTGATGGTTCCAGAAGAGATACAATTTGCGGAGAAAGAGGCGCGCCGCCGCCTGCGGCTCCGTGCGGATGAAATCCACGCCACGGCCGTACCAATATCGAGACACTTCGGATGGCTTGAGCTGCCGGCCGAGGTCCTTCTCTGCAATGAGGATCGTGTCATAGTATCCGCCCCACCAGTCGGTGCGCGTTCCCGGAACCACGGCTTGCAGGGCGTCGGACTGCGGGTTGTTGCCGATGTAGAAATTGACCCCGCCCTGTGAGGCAATCAGGATGAAGTCTCCGGAGAGCACGTTGGCGGCCGTGACGGGCAAGATGGGCAGAATCACGCCGACCGTGAACGCCACCGTTCTCAAGAGCGGGGCCCGCATCGATTCCTTGCGATAGACAATCACGAGCCAGACCGCGCCGGCGATTGCGAACAGAAGAATGTTGGGCCGCGCAACGGCGGACATCCCGAAGAGTAGGCCGGCGAGCAGGAACGAGCGGGCGCGCGGGCGATCGAGTGCGCGGAGAAACACAAACAGACCGGCCAGGTCGAGAAAGACGATCAGCGGAACGATCAACAACTCGCCCTCGAAGTAGAGGAACATCCAGTAAAAGACGGCCGAGAGGCTCCCGATCCACGCCGTCCGAGAGCCGAAGACTCTCCGCCCGATGAGGAAGATGAGAACCACCGACATGCTACCGAGTATCGTTTGGGCGACTCGCGCAAGGGTCAGGCTGTGCCCGAAGATCCAGTAGATGCCTGCAAGGAAATAGGGATAGAGGGGGGCCCGGAAGAAAGGGGCCGTCCAGACCGCATTCTGCCCCGACACGATCGACCACGCCCACTCGTCGTGAATCCGGCTGTCCATGATGGGGTACAGAAAATAGGGGCTCTGGCGCATCAAGTAGAGGTGGGCGAGCCGCACGGCAAGAGCCAGGATGAAGAGCAGAACGGGGGGAAGCCAGGCCTTGCGGCTGGACCCTTTCGGCCGTGGTGCGCGCTCGACGGTGAGGTACGTATCCGACATGTCCGGCAATCAGTCCTCTCGATGAGTTCTGGTGGATGGCGATCGACCCATCCGGAAGATCGGTGACCCTGTATCGTGCCAAGAGATTGCACGGAAGGCAATCGGATTGTGAGGCTCCCGGAAGGGGGCCGGAATCCGTGGGAGGTGCCCGGATCTTGACACGAGACCCGGCTCGTGTCCTACTCCCTCCCCCGGCCGCAGCCCGCCCGGGAAACTCCGCGCGTCTTTTGCGCATGTTGGCGCATCTTGCAATTTCCCGCCCCCCCCGCCTGGGCGGGGGGGGGGCGATGAGGGGCCGCCACGGATCTCGCCCCCCGGAGAGGTTGGCCGATGTGAGTTTCGCCGCCGTGTCACCATTTCTGGACTTAACATGGGCGTTTGGTCTGCCGATGTTTTCTGATAGAGGGCGGGAAAACGTGCCCGCGCTCCGGCAGAGTGGTGCTCCCCCGGAGGTTGGGAATGCGCGACGAAAGGCGGACGAACGCACGATCGTCCAGAAGGCGGCAGGAGGCGAATCGGGCCGTGGCGGGGCGGAAGGCCGCTCTCCCAGAGCCCGAGTCTGCCGAGGATGACCTTCGGGAGGCCGTAGCGTTTCTGCAGAACATCCTGGACAGCTCCTCGTCCATATCCATCGTCTCCACCGACCTCGACGGCAACATCCTCTACTGGAACATCGGAGCCGAGAATCTCTTCGGGTACACGGCAGAGGAAATGGTGGGGCGACAGAAGATCAACGTCCTGTACCTGGAGGGCGAGGAGGACACGGAGGATCTGGTCAGGTCGGCCGGGGCGATTCTCTCCGGGAAGAAGAAGAGCGCTCGATGCGAAGTCCGCGAAGTCACCAAGGACGGTCGCAGACTGTGGATCAACATGACGTTGACCCCGCGGCTCAATGAACGCGGCCGGGTGATCGGGATCCTTGGGATCGGCGAAGACGTCACCGACCGAAGACAGGCCGAGGAGGACCTCCACCGGAGCCTTCGCCAAGTGCGGCAGTCCCTCGACGGCGTGATTCAGGCCATGGTTCTGGCCGTCGAAATTCGGGACCCGTACACGGCCGGTCATCAGCGTGTCGTGGCGGACCTGGCCTGCGCCATCGCCCGGGAAATGGGTCTCTCGGAAGACCGGGTAGAGGGCCTTCTGATGGCGGGCGTGGTTCACGATCTCGGTAAGATCTCGGTACCCTCCGAAATCCTCAGCAAGCCGGGACGGTTGACGGAAATCCAGTTCGACATGATCAAGACCCATCCCGAGGTGGGATACGAAATCATGAGGAACATCGATTTCCCGTGGCCGGTCGCCAGAATTATGCTCCAGCACCACGAGAGAATGGACGGTTCGGGTTACCCGGCGGGATTGATGGGTGAGGAAATCCTGCTGGAGGCGAGGATCCTTGCCGTGGCCGATGTCGTTGAAGCCATGGCGTCGCACCGTCCGTATCGGCCGAGTCTCGGGATCGATCAGGCCCTGGCGGAGATTTTGAAGAACCGGGGGCGACTGTATGACCCGGACGTCGTGGATACCTGCCTGGCGCTGTTCAACGACAAGGCCTATACCCTGGGCACGCCGCACCCGGAAGTCGAAGAAGCTCCGGTTCGATGAACTCCGCCCGGAGCCCGGACTATCCTACCGCCTGCGACTCGGATCGCGCCGAACCGGGACGACTCGATCAGAACAAAATGTGAAACCCAGAGGATGAGGCATCGGGTTATCGCCACGATGAACCGCTTGACGGACGCCATTCCGTGAGGTATGATTAAATGTTTAGCGGGGATGCGGTCATGCTTCACAGGCGCCGCTTCTGAGCCATTTTTCCCCCAGGAGGCAGGAATGGGTTGCAAGGCTGCGGGTTTCGATATGCGGATGATCTCGGTAGCGGTCCTGGGGCTCCTTGTCGGGATGTCGGCGGGCGCCGGGTGTGGGGGAAGCGGGGATCAGAGTTCAGCCGGAAGATCGGCGGCCGGCTCCGAGAAGAGCGTTGTGGAAAGCGGCGATCGAGTGCAGGTGCACTACACGGGAACGATGGACGGCGGCACCGTGTTCGACCAATCCAATCCGGAGACGCCGCTGGAGTTCGTGGTTGGTAGTGGGCAGATCATTCAGGGTTTTGACCGCGCCGTCATCGGGATGAGGGCGGGCGACGAGAAGACCGTGGTGATCGAGCCGAAGGACGCGTACGGTGAGCGGGACGAGGAAATGGTGACCTGCCTGGCTTGGAGCGATCTACCTGCGGAATACAAGCCCGAAGAGGGAATGGGAATCCGGTTGGCGGACAATATGGGAAGACCCGTCCCGGGCACCATTGTCGCCGTGGGAGCGGATTCCATCCAGGTGGATCTTAACCATCCCCTGGCGGGCAAGGAACTGACTTTCGACATCAAGGTCATCGGCATCTGGGAGGCGGCGGAGTAGGTGAAGGGGGCGGACCCGCTCCCCGTTGATTTTCCACACACCGGTGAAGTCCATGCGCCGTAATGCTCGGCGCGCAACCACGGATTCCATAGACGGGCAGTCTCGGGCGACCGTCCCGAACCCGCACGATGTGAACGGGCCGTCTCGGGCGGGTCTGGGAAACGGCAGTCCTTTGGCAGACGGGGAGGGAAAGGAATGGGTTATCGGTACGCAGTTGTGGGGTCCGGGCGCCAGGGCGTGGCCGCGGCGTATGACATGGCGCGGTTCGGCGACGCGGAGGACATTCTTCTGCTCGACATCGATCCTGCCGCCGCCGCATCGGGCGCCGACCGGATCAACACGCTGGCCGGACGGAAGGTAGCGCGATCAGCCCAGGCGGATGCGGGAAACACGGACGCGTTGGCCGGAAGGCTCGAGGGAACCACGTCCGTTCTCAGCGCCGTGCACTATCCGTTCAACGTCGGGATTTCCGAGGCCGCGATTCGAGTCGGCGCCAACATGTGCGACCTGGGGGGAAACACCTCCGTCGTTCGAAAGCAGCTGGAACTGGATAGGGAGGCCCGGGCTGCGGGGGTTTCGGTGGTTCCCGATTGCGGAATGGGCCCCGGGATGAACGTCTCTCTCGGTACGTACGCGATGTCCCTTGTGGACAACCCGAGCGATCTTCTCATCTGGGACGGCGGATTGCCGCAGGAGCCCACCTCGCCCTGGCACTACGTCTCGACCTTCCACATCGAGGGTCTCACCAACGAGTATTCCGGCGACGCCTTTTTTCTGCGCGACGGGAAGATCACCAAGGTGCCGTGCTTCGAGGGATTGGAAGAGCTGAGCTTCCCGCCGCCGATAGGCCGCCTGGAGGCGTTTGTCACATCCGGCGGCCTTTCGACCGCCCCCTGGACCTTTGAGGGAAAGCTGGAGCGCCTGGAGAATAAAACCCTGCGCTACCCCGGGCACTGGGCGCAGTTCCGATCGTTCGCCCAACTGGGTCTGATGGGGACGAAGCCCGTCAAGGTCGGTGACGTAGAGGTGATCCCCCGGGATTTTCTGCACACCCTTCTGGAACCCCAGATTCGGCAGCCGGACGTGCGGGATGTCTGTGTGATGAGGGTGAAATGTCGGGGGAAGCGGGATGGGCGACCCGCCACCGCGACGCTCGAACTCATCGACCGCTACGATGAGGAAACGGGCTTTGCGGCCATGGAGCGGATCACCGGCTGGCACGCCTCGATCATCGCCATTCTGGCGGCCCAGGGGAAGATTCGCGAGGGAGCCGTTCCCGTCGAACTCGCCGTGGCCGGAAAGATCGTCTACGAAGAGGCCCTTCGCCGCGGGTTCAATATTCGGAAACGAGTGACCGTCACTCGGCGAACCAAGGCCACGTGGTAGATGCCCGTAGAGTAGACAACGCAAAGGGGCGGCCCGTCGGCCGCCCCTTTCGTCTGTGATGTGGCGGATTCTTCTTCGGGTCCCTCGCGAAGGGTCCGAGGATTAGCGTCTCCAACCGCTGGGCCGGCTTAGGCATAATCCCGAATGCCAGTCAACCACCGCTGTATCTTTCAGGCCGAAGAGCATCGAATGGAGAAGCGGAGAAGTCGACCGAAACAGAGTCCTCGGTGGTTCCTCTTATGATGGCGTTTTCCGCCATCTGCCTCTCTGTTTCTCCGATTCTCTGTTTCTCTGCCTGGAGGATGCACGCAGTCTGTTTCGGCCTTCCTGCATCATCCAGGCTAGGCATCGAACTCCTTGATTTTCAGCTTGTCCAGATCCATCTCTCCGACGCCCAGCTCGTGGGCGATCCGGATATGGCCGATGTCTTCAGACTTCTGCCGGAAAAACTGCATGCTCGCCGCGTCCACGGCGACGGGGTTCACACCGGCGATCACGCGCTGGGGATCCGTCACTCGTCCCGGTCCCGAGGGCCCGTTCGTCAGAAGCACGTGGTTGGCGTCCATGATGATGAGCGAGTGCCTGATGGCCGAGGCGGCCTCGGCGATGCATCTCTGGAGGTCCGTCCGGTGGTAGAAGATCCGGTCGTAGTTGATCCCCATGAGGTTCTTCATGGAGAAGGTCACCCGGGCGCCGGCGTGATGCTTGGCGATCGGCATGTTGATGAACACGTCGGCGTCGAGGACGTCGGTTGCGAACATGTCTCTTCGAAGAATCTGAGCGCGGGGAATAATGACCTCGCGGAACATCGAGCGGTCGTTCAGCGTCTTGTACACGCCGCCGCCCCTCTCGACGGCCGCCACGGTCCCGTTCGTTTGAGCACTCTGCAAGTCGTCGTTGCTGAGGACGAGGACCTCCGCCGCGCCCGCGCGAACGCATTCCCGCACGACGGCCTCGATCATGTCGGGGTGCGTGTTGATGGCCATTTCCGGGGGGCTTGTCCCGATTGGGTTGGGTTTGATGGCGACCTTGTCGCCCTTCTTTACGAATTTCTTGAAACCTCCGAGGGCTTCCACGGCCGCCAGGCAATTGTCCACGGGGGACGGCCCCCGGGCAATCGCCAGATCGAGAGATGGATTGTACGAATCGAGTCTGGGGAGCCCCAGAGCGCTTGTCGCCAGGCCGGTGGAGGCCAGCGCCGTGCCGGCGCCCAGGACCGCCGAATGTCTGAGAAACTCTCTTCGGGTCAGTCTCTTGTCCATGGGTCACGTCCTCCAATTCTGCCCGGGGCCGGAGAGGCCAGCCCACCGTCCCGGGGACCTACTTTCGCAATTCCTCCAGGGCCGATCGCGCCTCCTGCGCCTGAGTTCCGTTGGGATTGAGCTCGATCAGCCGTTCATAGGCCTCGACGGCCTTGTCCCGATTTCCCATCTGTTGGTGGATCTGCCCGAGGAAGAAGTAGGCGTTGAAGAAACTCGGATCGATCTCGACGGCTTTCGAATACTCGACGAGAGCTTCCTCGAGCCGCCCGGCGCGAAAGTAGCCCTCGCCGAGACTGTCATGAGGGTTGGCCTGATCCGGCGACAGCTCCACGTATCGCTTGAAGTACTCGATCGCTTTATCGTACTGCTGCTGTCCCAAGAATGAGTATCCGACGATATTCAGAGCATTCACGTCGTTTGGATTGGACTCCAGATATTTCTCGAAGGCCGCCGCCGAGTCCTCGGCCCGACCGGCCGCGTTGTAGGCGTATCCGAGAAGCTGATACGTGGCCGCCCGATTCGGGTCCAGGTCCCGCGCATGCTCCAGCGTGGTGATGGACTTGGGAAACGAACCGGCCCGGAGGTACTGGGTTCCTAGGGCCGCGGCGAGATCCGCGTCACCGGGATTCCGGTCGGCCTCGGATTCCATTTCGAGGATCTGGCCCCACTGATCAAGATTCTGCTCGATCTGGGGCCCGAGCTGCGGTTTGGGATAAGCCTCCAGATAGCGCTCCATTTGGCGGTAGGCGGTTCCGTAATCGCCGGACACGGCCGCCTCGAGGGTGATTTTCTGGTATTCGACGCACTCGAGCAGGCGTGGATTCTTGCAGCAGGCCTCGGCCTCCTCACACTTCTCGAGGGCCCCGGCGTAATTTCGCTGCTGAATGAGGCCGTTGGTTTCCACGCCGATTTCATAGGGTTTCCAGTCGATCGTCGTGTGGCGGTCGATGAGATCGCGCTTTCCCAATCCCCGGCGGACGGACTCGATTCCCGCACCGGGAAATTCCTCCAGCATTCGAGCGTAGCTTCGCGCCGCTTCCTCCGGCCGCTCCATGGCCTCATACGTCTCACCCATCCGGTAGAGGGCGGTGGCTGCAACCTGCGTGGGGGGATCGCCGTCGAGGGTTTTGCCGTAGATCCGCAGAACCCGCTCGTGGTCCCCCGCGCGATAGAAGCAATCTCCCGCGCCCGCGGCGACCTCGGTGATCCACTCCGCCTGCTGAGGCTCGTCGGCCTCGGCAGCCAGGTCCAGGGCCTGTTCGTAGGCTTCCCCGGCGGTCGTCCACTCTTCAAGCGCCTGGGCGGCTTCCCCCTTGCGGCGCGCCGCCTCGGGCGCCCAGGAACTCGACGTGTAGTCGGTAATCACCAGGTCGTACTTGCGGACGGCCGCATCGTAGTTCTCATGAACCTCGAGATGGATGTTCCCTGCCGCGAGAACGGCCAGAGGGGCCAATTCGTGGCCGGGATGATTGTAGACGAAGCTCTCGTACTCCCTCAGCGCACCCTCATAGTCGCCCAACATGCCCAGCCGCGTCGCCCGGTCGAACTCCCCGAAAGCAAGAGCGCTCGCGGCCGGCAGCGCGAGGCAAAGGAAGAAACCGACACCCAGGGTTGCACGTTTCAGGTGACGTGTCATCGGGCTCCTCTCCTGATAGGGGTTACCAAACGCAAAAAATCCCGGCTTGGATAGGCCGTTGAACCCCGACCATACCAAGGGCCCGGGGGGGTGTCAAGCCGACCCGATCCCCGAGACCCGCACGCACCGATTCCGGACTCAACCTCGTATTGGAGATTCGCATCATCCTCCTCTCAACTCCGCCACGCCGGCCCGCACCTGCTCGGCCAGCTCGTTTCCGGGCGCCAGCTCGAGAAAGCGTTCATAGGCTTCCAGGGCGGCCCGGCGCTCGTTCTGGTCCTGGCGGATGCGGCCAACGAAATAGTGCGCGCTGGAGTTGTCCGGGTCCAATTCGATGGCTCTGTTGCAAGCTTCCAGCGCGTCCGCCGGCCGCTCCGCCCGATACAGTGCGTCGGCCAGGTTACTGTGCGCGGACGGATCGTCCTCGGAGACCTCCGCCTGGCGCTCGAAGTAGAGAACGGCTTTGTCGAAGCGCTCCAGGCGCATGCACGCCGTCCCGGCCGTGGCGAAAACACTGGGATCATCCGGATGATCCTTCTCGAGCAGCAGGTCGAACTGTTGCACGGCGTCCTCCAGACGGTTTCTGTTGTAGTACGAGAGACCGAGGATCTGGTACGTCGCGGTCAGTTCGGGGTCAAGCTTTTGGGCGCGCGCCAGGGTCTCGATGGCGGAGTCATATGCCCCGGTGTAGTAATACAGGACTCCGAGCCCGGAGAGGGCCTGCGGGTTATCGGGATCTCTGGCCACCTCCGTTTCGGCGTCCACGACGCTCGTCCAGAAGGCAATCAGATTCGCCGTCCGCTCATCCTGCTGTCCTCCGGGATACCGCTCGCGGAGGGCCTCCATCTTTTGACAGGCTTCGGCGAAGTCGGCGGTGACGATGGATTCCAGCGATATGGCGCGAGCTTCAAGGCATTCGCGGAGGGCCGGGTTCGGATTCATCGCTTCGGCTCTCCGGCACTCGTCCAATGCACCGGCGAAGTCCCTCTGCTCGATGAACCCGATGGTTCCTAGGTAGACCTCGTACGGTTCCCATTCGAAGTCCACGTGCGCCTCGATCATCTCCCGTTTTCCCATGGCCTGGGCGAAGATCTGGCGCGATGCGCAGGGAGCGCGCTCCAGGACACCGGCATAGCTCGTCGCCGCGTTCGGGGCGTCACCCATCGCCTCGTACGCTTCCCCCATCCGCCAGAGGGCGGTGGCGGTGACCGCCGCCGGCGGCGATCCCTCCAGGGCTCTGCGGTACGTGTTCAAGACGCCCTCACGATCGTCCAGGCGGTGGTAGCAGTCGGCGGCGGTCGAGGTGACCGTGTTGAGCCAGGAGGCCGACCGGGTATTCCCGGGCCGACCGGCCAGCTCCAGGGCCGTTTCGAACGCGTCCGCCGCCGCCCTCCAGTTCTCGAGCGCGTGAAAGGCGGTTCCCTTCCGCGAGGCGGCTTCGGGTACCAGAGGGCTGCTCGGGTAATCGGTGATGATCAGGTTGAACTTCCGCACGGCCGCTTCCGGATTCTCGAACGCCTCCATCTGCAGATTACCGGCCGCCAACGCGGCCAGCGGGGCGAGGTCGTGATCCGGGTGGTCGTACAGGAACTGCTCGTACTCGCCGAGTGCCCCCTGGTAGTCGCCTACCATGGCCAGCCGCGCGGCTCTGTCGAACTCGCCCAAGGCAGCGGCCGGCCCGGCGCCGAAGGTCACCAGCAGGAGAGCCGGGAGCGCAAGACGCAGGATGTAACGATTCGGCGCGAACATCATGGGGTATCTCCTTCCACAGGTAAAGGCTTTGCCCGGCGCTCGATACGTCGAGTACGCAACCCCGCACGATACCAAGGG
>Ga0180431_10003448_pt1 | contig 20364 bp, 18 predicted proteins | sample SS_ome_11_FD_132459 | JGI IMG/M metagenome (GOLD analysis project Ga0180431, IMG submission 132459) | Hypersaline lake sediment archaeal communities from the Salton Sea, California, USA - SS_1_MS_1 metaG | ecosystem: Environmental > Aquatic > Non-marine Saline and Alkaline > Hypersaline >... | reverse complement strand
GCCAAGGAGACGCTCATCCGGGCGTTGGCGTTTTCCTACCGCGACCGCCGGGTCCGCCGGCGCGATTTCCGGCGGCTGTGGATCACGCGCATCGGGGCGGCGGCCAAGCTCAACGGGCTTTCTTACAGCCGATTTATGGACGGGCTGAAGAAGGCCGGGGTGAGGCTGGATCGCAAGGTGCTCGCCGAGATCGCCGTGCGCGATGAGGCGGGGTTTGCGGCCCTGGTCGAGCAGGCCCGGGGCGCGCTGGGCACCGCGTAGCGGCTTCCGTTTTCTCACTCGTTGATCCTTCTTCTTGCAGGAAGGCCGCTCCCTGCCGAGATGCTGGGACGGGCCTCGGCGATTCGGAGGTGGGGCGTCCTCGGCGCGAGGAGAGGGTTAGACGGGCAAGGGGGCAGACGAGCAAGAGGCCAGAGGAGCAAGAGGCGAGACAAAGAGGACGGGTCGTGGTAAGGTGCGGCCTTGCGCGGCGGGGGCGGCCGGGCAGCCGGGCAGCCGGGCAGCCGGGCAGCCGGGCAGCAGGGCAGCCGGGCAGCAGGGCAGCCTTAGGAGTGAGCGGATGGCGGACAGGGTCACGCAGATAGAAGGCGAGCTGCAGGAGGCGATTGCGGCGTGCGCCGATCTGCGCGCGCTGGAGGCCGCCCGTGTCAAGTACCTGGGCCGCAAGGGGGTGATCACCGAGCTGCTGAAGCAGATCGGTACGATCGCGCCCGAGGAGCGCCGCGATTTCGGCCGGCGGGTGAACGAGCTTAAGCAGACGGCCACGGAGGCGATCGGGTCGCGCAGGGCCGAGCTCGAGGCCGCCGAATCGGCGGCCCGCGCGGTGAGCGAGGAGGTGGACGTCACGCTTCCCGGCCGGCGTCCGACGATCGGCCGCAAGCACATCATCACGCAGACGCTCGACGAGATCATCGGGATCCTCAAAGGGATGGGGTTCGCGGTCGCCTACGGCCCGGAGCTCGAGACCGAGTACTACAACTACGACGCGCTCAACTTTCCGCCGAACCATCCCGCGCGCGACATGCAGGACACGTTCTGGATTGACGAGGGCCGCCCTGAGGGCGGCACGCATCTGCTGCGGACGCATACCTCGCCGGTGCAGATCCGGGTGATGGAGCGGCAGCGGCCGCCCGTGCGCGTGGTGATGCCGGGCAAGTGCTTCCGGAACGAGTCGGTCAACGTCCGGAGCCACGTGATGCACCACCAGATCGAGGGGCTCTACGTGGACGAGGGGGTCACCTTCGGCGACCTGAAGGGGACGCTTGACACCTTCCTGCGCACGTGGCTGGGGGCGGAGGTCGAGCTCCGGTTCCGGCCGAGCTACTTTCCGTTCACGGAGCCGAGCGCGGAGGTGGATGTGACCTGCATCCTGTGCAAGGGGAGCGGGTGCCGCGTGTGTAAGCATTCCGGGTGGCTCGAGCTTCTGGGTGCGGGGATGGTGGACCCGGCGCTGTATTCATACGTCGGGTATGACCCGGAGCGCTACACGGGCTACGCGTGGGGCCTCGGGATCGAGCGGCTGGCAATGATGAAGTACGGCATCGAGGACATCCGGCTGTTTTTCCAGAACGACATGCGGTTTTTGGAGCAGTTTTAGCGACGCAGGTGACCCATGGTCGAAGCGGCGATTGAACAAGGCATTGCCGAGATGGTCGAGACGGCCCGACGGGCGTTCGGCGAGCGTCTGCGCCGGATCGTGCTGTACGGCTCGTACGCGCGCGGCGACTACGATGCCGAGTCGGACGTGGACCTGCTCGTTCTGGCCGACGGCGTTCCTGCCGAGGCGTGCGATCAGCTCGTCGGCACTATGGTTGATCTCAGTATTCGCACGGGCCGGCTCATCGTTCCTTCCACGTTGGACACGACGCGCTGGCGGTGGCTCGTCGAGCAGGAAGCGCCAATCGCGCTCAATATCATGAAACAAGGGCGGGTGATATGGCCGGCCAGGAATACGTAGACGCCGAGATGTCGCGGGCTCGCGAGTGTCTGGATGTGATTCCGCAGCTCATCAAGGATAGGCACTACGCCTTCGCGATCGAGCGGGCGTACTATGCGTGTTTCTACGCGGCGAGCGCGCTGCTCTCGACGCGCGGACTTGGCTTCTCCAAACACGCTGCGCTCATCGGTGCATTCGGCACGGAGTTCGCCAAGCCCAAGCTGATCGATCCGGCGCATCACAAGACGTTGGGCGAGCTCTTTAAGGTGCGTCAGGACGTGACGTACGCCTTCGACGCAGTACCGAGTGGCGAGCTGGCGCAGCAGAGCGCGAGTCGCGCGGCGCAGTTCGTCGAAGCGGCCGAAGCCTTTCTCAAGAGCAGACTTTGACAGCGGCACGGATAGCATGAAGGTTCCATACAGCTGGCTCAGGGAGTTTGTGGAGGTGGGTCTGCCGGCGGAGGTGCTGGCGGACCGGCTCACGATGGCGGGGCTCGAGGTCGAGGAGCTCGTGCGCGTCGGCGAGGACCTGGGCGCGATGCGGGTCGGGCAGATCAAGACCTGCGGGAAGCACCCGAACGCGGACAAGCTGACGCTGTGCGAGGTGTTCGACGGGCAGCGGACGCTGCAGGTGGTGTGCGGGGCGACGAACCAGAAGGCGGGCGACAAGGTGGCGGTCGCGTACCCGGGGCAGCGGTTCGTCTCGCTCAAGACGGGCGAGGAGACGGTGCTCAAGACGGCGAAGATCCGGGGCTTCGAGTCGCAGGCGATGATGTGCTCGGAAGTCGAGGTCGGGCTGGGCGAGGACGCGGCCGACAGGGTCGGTGAGGCCGGAATCATGATCCTGCCGGAGGAGACGGAGGTCGGGGCGAGCTTCGTCGAGGCGATGGGGATCGCCGACGCGGTCTTCGACATTGCCGTGATGCCCAATCGGCCGGACGTGGCGAGCGTGCTCGGCGTGGCGCGCGAGGTGGCGGCATTGTTCGACCTGCCGCTGCGCGAGCCGGACTGCTCGGTGACGGAGGCGGGCACGAAGCCCGTCGAGAAGTGGGCCGAGGTTGAAATCCTCGCGCCGGAGCTGTGCTCGCGGTACGTGGCGCGGATCATAGACGGGGTGACGGTCGGCCCGTCGCCGCTGTGGGTGCGCCAGCGGCTGATGAAGGTGGGTGTGCGCGCGATCAGCAACATCGTGGACGTGACAAACCTCATCATGATGGAGCTGGGCCAGCCGCTGCACGCGTTCGACTACGCCACGATCAAGGACGGCCATATCATCGTGCGGCGTGCGCGCGCGGGCGAGACGATGATGACGCTCGACGGCCAGGAGCGGGCGCTTGACGAGGAGATGCTCGTGATCGCCGACGCCTCGAGGGCGATCGCGCTCGCGGGCGTCATGGGCGGCGAGAACACGGAGGTGGAGGCGCACACGACGACCGTGCTGCTGGAGAGCGCGTGTTTCGAGCCCGGCTGTATCCGGCGCACCTCGCGGCGGCTGGGGCTGCCGAGCGAGTCGTCGTACCGCTTCGAGCGGGGCGTGGATCCCGGGCTCCAGGCGCGTGCGGCGGCGCGTGCGGCGCGGCTCATGGCGGAGCTCGGGGGCGGGGCCGTGATGCCGGGCGCGGTTGACGTGGTCGCCAGGCCGGTTGAGTCCCAGCGGGTTACGGTGCGCACCGAGCGTGTGAACCGGGTGCTTGGCACGGAGCTGAGCCATGGTGAGATCGAGACGATGTTGCGCCGGATGCGGTTCCATGTTGTGGGCAGCGGTGACGGCGAGACGGTGGTGGAGAACCCCTCGTACCGAGTGGACCTCGAGCGGGAGATAGACTATGTCGAGGAGCTGGCGCGGCTCTACGGCTACGAGCACATTCCGACGCCGGTTTCGAGCACGAAGATCGTGCCGCACGAGGAGAGTGCGGGCGAGCGGCTTGAGACGTTCTCCAAAAATGTGTTGACCGGATTCGGTTTTTTCGAGATAATAAACTGCAACTTGATAAGCGACAAGGCGGCCGGAGCCGTCGGTGAATTGTTCTTTGATTCGCCGGTTGAGCCGGTCCGGGTCCTGCAGGCGAAGAGCGCGGACTTGGTCAACCTGCGGCCGACGCTGCTCGCGGGGATGCTCGAGACGATCGCGCGCAACCACCGGCAGCGGCGGCTCGATGTGAAGCTGTTCGAGATCGGGCGCGTGCACCTGGCGGGCCGGGACGGCACGCCGGTCGAGCGTGTGGCGGTCTCGCTCGGCCTGTCGGGCAAGCGCGACGAGGAGTCGTGGGCCCGGCGTTCGGGCGACGCTGATTTCTTTGACCTCAAGGGCGCGATCGAGGGGTACCTCGACGCGGCGGGGGTCGGGGCGGTTTCGTTCGTTCCCGAGCGCAACGGGCTGTTCATGCCGGGCCAGTGCGCGAGCGTCAGGGCGGGGGACGCGGTCCTTGGCCTGTGCGGCCGGGCGAGCACGGCGGCGGCCGCGGCGTTTGATGTTGGGGCGCCGGCGTACGTGGCAGAGCTCGACCTGGAGGCGCTTGCCAGGCTGGCGCGGTTCGTGAGCGAATATGAACCGCTGCCGGTGTATCCGGGCACGCGGCGCGACATCGCGCTGGTCGTGAGCGAGGCGACGCCGTTCGAGGCGGTGCTTGAGGCGCTCGAATCGGTCAAGGTGCCCATCCTGCGCGGGGTGAAGCTCTTCGACTGCTACCGTGGGGAGCAGGTCGGCGCCGGGCGCAAGAGCCTGGCGTTCTCGCTCGAGTACTCCTCGGCGGCCGGGACGCTCACCGACAAGCAGGTTGAGAAAGCGCACGCCCGGATCAGGAAGGCGCTGCTGGAAAAGCTTGAGTGTGAGGTGCGCGAGGGGTAACCTGAGCGCCGTTGACAGGACATCGTGAAAGTGTGTGGCAAAGGTTTGTTCAGTGTACGATAGAGGCATAACGACCGTTCAGATCTTCGGCAAGGAGTATCCGGTCGTGAGCGACCAGAACCCGGAGTACGTCCGGACGCTTGCCGCCTACGTCGATGAGAAGATGACGGAGGTGGCCGGCGGCTCGGAGACGGCGACGGCGAGCCGAGTGGCGGTGCTGGCAGCGCTCAACATTGCCGACGAGTACATGCGGCTCAAGAACGAGAAGGAGAAGTTCATCGGTCTCGTCGAGGGTCGCGTGTCGAAGGTCGTGAAGATGGTCGAGGAGAAGCTCGCGCAATAGCCGGGGAGGCGGTTGCGGCACGGGCTTGGGTAGAGATCAGAATACCCTGCGATGTTCGTGGCGGAACGACAATTTCTTTGAGCCAACACTTTCACTGAGGGAGCCTCGATAAGGCTGACGGTGCCGGCGCGGGGATCGGGCGCCAGAGGTCTTGAGGGCACCCACCTGCACAAGCAGGCGTTCAAGGAAGTCGTTCGTACGGCATCTTGCAGGGTATTTTTTTGGCGCGCGCGTGTGCGTACGCGCACTGCGCGGGCCGTTTGAGAGGGCCGCCGGCACCCGAGGGCCGCCGGCGGTCGAGAGGAGACGCAATGGACCTGTTCGGCGACGAACGGGATGAAGACCAGGCCCCGGCCTTTGCGCCGCTGGCGATCCGGATGCGGCCCCGGACGCTCGACGAGTACGTGGGCCAGGCGCACCTGGTCGGCCCGGGGCGGCTGCTGCGCCGGGCGATCGAGGCGGACCGGGTCGGGTCGGTGATCCTGTACGGCCCGCCGGGCTCGGGCAAGACGGCGCTCGCGCACGTGATCGCGGCGATGACGGAGAGCCGGTTCGTGGCGATGAGCGCGGTCACTACGAACGTGGCGGAGCTCAAGCAGCTCGCCGCCGACGCGGCGAACCGGCAGCGGCAGTCGGGGCGCCGCACCACGCTTTTCCTCGACGAGATCCACCGGTTCAACAAGGCGCAGCAGGACGTGTTGCTGCCGTTCATCGAGCGCGGGACGCTGACGCTGATCGGCGCGACGACCTACAATCCGTTTTTCTACATCAACGCGGCGCTGGTGTCGCGGTCGAAGATCCTGCCCTTGCGCCCGCTCGACGACGAGGCGATCCGTGCGATCGTGCGTCGGGCGCTGGCGGACGCCGAGCGCGGCCTCGGCGCGCACCGGATCGAGCTCGGCGACGAGGCGCTTGCGCATATCGTCACCGTGAGCGACGGGGACGCGCGCAAGGCGCTCAACGCGCTCGAGGTGGCGGCGCTCTCGACGCCGCCCGGCGAGGACGGGGTGGTGATCGTGGACCGGCAGGCGATCGAGGAGTCCATCCAGCGCAAGGCGGTGGTGTACGACCGCGACGGCGACCAGCACTACGACACGGCGAGCGCGTTCATCAAGAGCATGCGGGGCTCGGACCCGGACGCGGCGCTCTACTGGCTCGCGAAGATGCTCGAGGCGGGCGAGGACCCGCGGTTCGTCGCGCGGCGGGTGGTGATTGCGGCGGCCGAGGACGTGGGCAATGCCGACCCGCGGGCGCTGGGCGTGGCGACGGCGGCGTTCCAGGCGGTGGAGTTCGTCGGGATGCCGGAGGCGCAGATCCCGCTGGCGCAGGCGGTGATCTACGTGGCGACGGCGCCCAAGAGCAACTCGGCGGTGGCGGGCATCAACGCGGCGGTCGAGGCGGTGCGCGAGGAGAAGACGCGCGAGGTGCCCATGCACCTGAGGGACGCGAGCTACGCGGGCGCCAAGCGGCTGGGCCACGGCGAGGGGTACAAGTACCCGCACAGCTTCGACGGGCACATCGTCGAGCAAGAATACATTCCCCAGGGAAAGCGGTTCTACGTGCCGAGCGACCAGGGCTACGAGCGCCGGATCGCCGAGCGGCTCGAGCTGTGGCGGGCGGCGCTCGAGGAGCAGGGCGGCCGGGAGGCCGAGCGTTAGGCGATGAAGGCGACGCTTCGCGCGCAGATGAAAGAGGCCCGGCTCGCGTTGAGCGAGGCGGAGATCAGGCGGCGCAGTGGGCTGATCGCGGACCGGCTGAGCGAGCTGGCCGCGTTTCGCGCGGCGTCGGTTGTGATGCTTTACCTGCCGGTGCGGAACGAGGTGGACACGACGCCGGTGGTGGCGCGCTGCTTCAACGAGGGCAAGACGCTGGTGCTGCCGCGCATGGACTACGAGCGCGGCCGGATCGTCGCGCACCGGGTGGAGGACCTGCCCGGGCAACTCGTGCTGGGGCGCATGGGCCTGTTGGAGCCCGACCCGGCGGCGACGGCGGTGGTGCCGCCCGAGGCGCTGGAGCTGGTCGGGGTGCCGGGGCTGGCGTTCGACCGGCAGGGCAACCGGGTCGGCTGGGGCCGCGGCTACTATGACGCGTTCCTCGCGTTGCTCGGCGCGCGCACGTGCCGGGTGGGGCTGGCGTACGGGTTTCAGCTCGTCGAGGCGATGGAGCACGACGGGCATGACGTGCCGATGGACTACGTGTTGACCGAGGAGATGACGCTGGACCTGACCAGCGAAGAACATATGTCGAGATAGATTGGGTAAAGGAGTTGGCCATGGTGGTCTTTGCAGCCGCAGGGATAGTTGCACAGGGGAACGGCGCCGGGACGGACCCGGCCCTGTTGGTCCTGGTCGGCGCGGTCGCGGTGGTGCTGGGCGTGTTCATCGGCCTGGCGATCCAGCGGCGGTTGACGAGGCAGCGCATCGGCTCGGCCAAGGTGCAGGCGGACGAGCTGGTGCAGCGAGCGATCAAGGAGGCTGAAGAGGAGCGCAAGCGCCGTTCGCTCGAGCTCAAGGACGAGGAGCTCAGGGTGCGTGCGGAGTTCGAGCAGGAGACGCGCGACACGCGCAAGGAGCTGCGTCGGCTCGAGCAGCGCATCCAGCAGCGGGACGAGAACCTGGATCGCAAGGTGGCGCTGATCGACAAGAAGGAAGAGGAGCTGATCGGGCGTGAGAAGAGCGTGGACAAGAAGGCAAAGGAACTGGACCGGAAGGACCGGAAGCTCTCGCAGCTTATTGAGGATGAGAACCGCCAGTTGCAGCGCATCTCGGGGATGAACCGGCACGAGGCGCGCGAGCAACTGCTCAACCGGATGGAGGATGAGGTGACGAAGGAGGCGGCCGGGCTGATCCGCCGCATCGAGGGCGAGGCCCGCGAGACCGCCGACAAAAGTGCCAAGAAGATTATCGGCGATGCGCTGCAGCGCATCGCGAGCGACTACGTGGCGGAGGTGACGGTCTCGTCGGTGTCGCTGCCGAACGACGAGATGAAGGGGCGCATCATCGGGCGCGAGGGGCGGAATATCCGCGCGCTGGAGGCCGCCACGGGGATTGACATCATTATTGACGACACGCCCGAGGCCGTGATCCTGAGCGGCTTCGACCCGGTTCGCAAGGAGATCGCGCGGCTCGCGCTCGAGCGACTGATGCTCGACGGGCGGATCCATCCCGCGCGGATCGAGGAAGTGGTGGCGAAGGTGCGCAAGGAGATGGAGCAGACGATCAAGGAGGCGGGCGAGGAGGCGGCGTTCGAGGTGGGCGTTCACGGGTTGCACCCGGAGCTCATCAAGGCGCTTGGGCGGCTCCGGTTCCGCTACAGTTATGGGCAGAACGTGCTGCGCCATTCCATCGAGGTGGCGCACGTCATGGGGATGATGGCCGCTGAGCTTGACGTGGACGTGCCGCTGGCCAAGCGCATCGGGGTGTTGCACGACGTGGGCAAGGCGCTCAGCCACGAGGTCGAGGGTCCGCACGCGCTGATCGGGGCGGAGTTCGCCAAGCGCTACCGGGAGTCGGCGACGGTGGTCAACGGCATCGCCGCCCACCACCTGGACGAGGAGCCGAAGAGCATTCTCGCGGTGCTGTCGCAGGCGGCGGACTCGCTCTCGGCGGCGCGGCCGGGCGCGCGTTCCGAGACGCTGTCGATTTACATCAAGCGGCTCGAGAAGCTCGAGGAGGTGGCGAAGTCGTTTCGTGGGATCGAGAAGGCGTACGCGATGCAGGCGGGCCGGGAGATCCGCGTGCTCGTCGAGCCCGACCGGGTCAACGACGACGAAGCGCTGGTGCTGGCGCGCAAGCTGTCGAAGAAGATCGAGGGCGAGCTGGAGTATCCGGGCCAGATCAAGGTCACGGTGATCCGTGAGACCCGCGCGATCGAGTTCGCGCGCTAGGGGCGCCGGCGCCTGGAGGCTGGTTGGAGGCTGGTAGGAATGCGCGGATGAGAATCCTCTGTATAGGCGACGTGGTCGGCCGGCCGGGCCGCGAAGCGGTGGAGCGGTGCACCGGGATGCTGCGCCAGGAGCACGGGGTGGAGTGCGTCGTGGTCAACGCGGAGAATGCCGCCGGGGGCTCGGGCATCACGGGGCGGATCGCACGGGACCTGTTGGCCGCGGGCGTTGATGTGATCACGCTCGGCGACCATGCCTGGAAGCAGCGCGACGTGTTCGAGGCGTTCACGGAGTTTTCGACGCTGCTGCGGCCGGCCAACTACCCGTCGGAGGCGCCGGGCCGGGGCGCGTGCGTGGTGGAGCTCGAGGGGGGGCTGCAGGTCGGGGTGATCAATCTGGTGGGCCGCATCTTCATGGCGCCCTCGGAGTGCCCGTTTCGCGCCGCGGATGCGGCGATCGCCGAGCTCGAGCGCAGAACGCGGGTCATCGTCGTGGACATGCACGCCGAGGCCACGAGCGAGAAGGTGGCCATGGGGCGCTATCTCGACGGGCGCGTGAGCGTGGTGATGGGCACGCACACGCACGTTCCTACGGCCGACGAGACGGTGCTGCCCGGCGGGACGGCGTACATCACGGACGTGGGGATGACGGGCCCGCACGATTCCGTTCTCGGCCGGCAGGTCAAGCCGGTGCTCAAGAAGCTCGTGACGGGGGTGCCGGCGCGTTTCGAGGTGGCGACGGGCGACGTGCGGCTGTCGGGCATCGTTGTCACCGTGGACGAGCGGACGGGCCGGGCCTCGGCCATTCAGCGCATCCAGGTCGGGCTCGAGCGGGAGGCGCGGCCGTGACGGACGCCGAGCACGTCTTCAAGGTCTCGGAGCTGACGCGCGAGGTCAAGACGCTGCTCGAGGCGAAGTATCCGGGGATCTGGCTCGAGGGGGAAGTCTCGAATTACCGGGCGGCGGCGTCGGGGCACCGGTACTTCACGCTCAAGGACGAGTTCGCGCAGATCAGCGCGGTGATGTTCAAGTCGGCCCGCCCGCCGAGCGGCTTCCGGTTCACCGACGGGATGAAGGTGGTGGTGCAGGGCAACATCTCGGTGTACGAGCCGCGGGGCGCGTACCAGATCATCGTCAAGCGGATCGAGGAGCGGGGCGTCGGCGCGCTGCAGCTCGCTTTCGAGCGGCTCAAGAAGAAGCTGTATGACGAGGGGCTGTTCGACGAGGCGCACAAGGTGCCGGTGCCGATGCTGCCGGACCGGATCGGGGTGGTGACGTCGCCGACGGGCGCGGCGATCCGCGACGTGCTCAACGTGCTGGAGCGGCGGTTCGCCGAGGTGCACGTGATCGTGTCGCCGGTGCCGGTGCAGGGCGAGTCGGCCGCGCCGGAGATCGTCTCGGCGATTGACGAGCTCAACGCGCTCCGGCTGGTGGACGTGATCATCGTGACGCGCGGCGGGGGAAGTCTCGAGGACTTGTGGCCGTTTAACGACGAGCGGGTGGCGCGGGCCATTTACCGCTCGGAGATCCCGGTGATTTCGGCGGTGGGCCACGAGATTGACTGGACGATCGCGGACTACGTTGCCGATCTGCGGGTGCCGACGCCGTCGGCGGCGGCGGAGCTGGTGGTGGGGCGCAAGGCGGAGCTGCTCGAAAGGGTTGGCAAGAACAGGGAGAAGCTCTACACTTGGGCCACGGCGCTCGTTGGCGAACTGGGTCGCCGCCTCGAGGTGGCGCGGAAGAGCTACGTTTTCAGGGAACCGGCGGGTGTGGTGCGGCAGTATCAACAGCGGGTGGATGATGCGGCGGGGCGCATGGCGCTGCACGCCGGTCACTGCATGCAGCGGCTGGGCGATCGCATCCGGGAGTTCGCGGCCCGGCTCCGCGCGTTGGATCCGCTGGGGGTGCTGGCGAGAGGCTACAGCCTGACCGCGGACGCGGCGACCGGACGGCTGGTGACGGACGTGGGCTCGCTCGAACGGGGCGGGCAGGTACGGACGCGTGTCCGCCGGGGCGCGTTCGTGGCAAGGGTCGACCGAATCGAGGATGTCGATCGGATCGAGGATGAGGAGGCGTTTGGCTCGGCGCATGGCGAAGATTGACTTCGAGAAGTCGCTGGCGAAGCTCGAGCAGATCGTCGCGCAGATGGAGGCGGGCGAGCTGAGCCTCGACGAGATGCTGGCGAAGTTCAAGGAGGGCATGGCGCTCGCGCAGGCGTGCTCGAAGCGTCTCAACGAGGCGGAGCGCACGATCGAGGTGCTTGCGAAGGGCGAGGACGGCCGCGTCGAGACGAAGCCGTTCCCCGCCGAGCCGGCGGCGGGCGAGGACAGCGCCGAGGAGGCGCCGGACGGCGACCTGCCGTTCTAGGGGCTGCGAAAGGCGGAGGACGATACGCCGATGTCGCGTTATCTCGACATGATTGACTCGCCCCGGGACCTCAAGAAGCTGCACAACGGGCAGCTCGAGGTGCTGGCGCAGGAGATCCGCGAGGAGATCGTGCGCACGGTGTCGCGCACGGGCGGGCACCTGGCGTCGAACCTGGGGGTGGTGGAGCTGACGATTGCGCTGCATCGGACCTTCGACGCGCCGAACGATAAGATTGTCTGGGACGTGAGCCACCAGGCGTACGCGCATAAGCTCATCACGGGGCGGCGCGAGCGGTTCCGGACGCTGCGGCAGCACGGCGGGCTGAGCGGGTTCGCCAATCCGAAGGAGAGCGAGTACGACGCGTTCGCTGCGGGCCACGCGAGCACGGCGGTCTCGGCGGCGCTCGGCATGGCGGCGGCGCGTGACCGGCGCGGGGGCGGCGAGAAGGTGATCGCCGTGATCGGCGACGGGGCGCTCACGGGCGGGACGGCGCTCGAGGCGCTCTACCAGGGGCATACGGGGACGAGGGACTTCCTGGTGGTGCTCAACGACAACGAGATGTCCATCTCGCCGAACGTGGGTGCGATCGCGCGGTACCTCAACCGGCTGATCACGAACCCGCTTTACAACCGGTTCAACCGGGCGCTCGACAGGCTGCTGGTGAAGATCCCGAGGGTGGGTGCGCGGCTTGTGCGCTGGCGCGGGCGGTTGCTCGAGAGCATCAAGAGCCTGCTGGTGCCGGGCTTCTTTTTCGAGGAGATGGGGTTCCGTTACTTCGGGCCGATCGCGGGGCACAATCTGCGTTTCTTGCTCGACGTGCTCAAGGGCGTCAAGGCCGAGCGGCGGCCGGTGCTCTTGCACGTGGTGACGCGCAAGGGGAAGGGCTACGCGCCGGCCGAGGCGGCGCCGGAGGCGTTCCACAGCGCGCCGAAGTTCGAGCCGCTGACCGGGCGGCCGAAGGGCCGGCCGGGGCCCGTGACCTATACCGAGGTGTTCGCCCGGACGCTGTGCGAGCTGGCCGGGCGCGACGAGCGGGTCGTGGCGATCACGGCGGCGATGGCGAAGGGCACCGGACTGGACGCGTTCAAGGAGTCGTTCCCGAAGCGGTTTCACGACGTGGGCATCGCCGAGGAGCACGCGGTGGTGTTCGCGGCGGGTCTGGCGATGGCGGGGATGCGGCCGGTCGTGGCGGTGTATTCGACGTTCTTGCAGCGGGCCTACGACCAGATCCTGCACGACGTATGCCTGCAGAAGCTGCCCGTGGTGTTTGCGGTCGACCGGGCCGGGCTCGTGGGCGAGGACGGGCCGACGCACCACGGGGTGTTCGATGTTTCGTTCCTCGGGATGATGCCGAACATGACGGTGCTTGCGCCGAAGGACGAGCGCGAGCTGCGCGACATGCTGCACTTCGCCCTGGGCCACGAGGGGCCGGTGGCGGTGCGTTACCCCAAGGGGGAAGGTACGGGCGTGGACCTCGCGGCGCCGGTCGAGACGCTGGTGTACGGTCGCGGCGTCCTGGAGAGGCCCGTCGACAGGCTCAGGGCGGGCGCGGGCGACGACGCGGCGATCCTTGCCGTGGGCCCGATGGTAGGCGTGGCGCTCGAGGCGGCCGCGCGGCTCGAGCGGGAGGGGTGGTCGGTGATGGTGGGCAACCCCCGGTTTCTCAAGCCGCTCGACGAGGCGTTGCTGGGGCTCGCGGCCTCGACGGGCCGGGTCTTCACGCTCGAGGAGCACGTGTTGCGCGGCGGTTTCGGCAGCGCGGTGGCCGACTGGCTGGCCGACCGGGCGCGGGAGCGGGTCGCCTGCCGGCGGATCGGGATACCGGACGCGTTTGTCGAGCATGGATCGCGCGAGGTGCTGCGCGAGCAGCTTGGGTTGACGCCCGAGGGTGTGGCGCGGCGCGTGCGGGCGGCGCTTTCAGCGGCAAGGATTCCGAACGAGGCAGGCGGGTGAGGCGGGTGAAGCTCGTTTCGATTGTTCCCAACACGACCAAGACCGGGTGGCTCGAGTTGACCGAGCGCTTGCTCGAGGCGCTGAAGAAGCGCGGCGTCCGGGTGGCGATGCCGCCGGAGGTGGTGGCCAAGCACGGGCTCGGTGGCGCGCCGCTCGATGCGGACGCGGCGCTCGCCGACGGGGAGATGGTCTTCTCGCTCGGCGGCGACGGGACGATGCTCAGCACGATCCGGCGCGTGGGCAACTACGGGGTGCCGGTGCTGGGGACCAACCTGGGTGGTTTCGGGTTTCTGGCCGAGTTCACGGCGGCGTCGCTGTTGGAGTCGCTCGACCGGGTGCTCGAGGGCGACTACGCGGTGTCTGAGCGGATGATGCTGGAGGTGTCGGTCGAGCGCGGGGGCCGGACGGTGGCGACGCACGCGGCGCTCAACGACGTGGTGATTGACGCCGGCACGCTGGCGCGGATGTTGAGGCTCAAGACGTCGGTGGGCCGGCAGTCCCTGACTCGGTACGAGGCGGACGGTTTGATCATCGCCACGCCGACGGGCTCGACGGCGTACTCGCTGTCGGCGGGCGGCCCGATCGTGCATCCGGACTTGCGGGCGATCCTGCTGACACCGATCTGTCCGCACACGCTGACGAACAGGCCGATTCTTCTGCCCGCCGAGGAGACGGTCCGGGTGGAACTGTCCGAGGACCGGGGCGGGGCGGGGCTGACCATCGACGGGCAAGTCGGGATCGAGCTCGGCGCCAGGGACGTGATCACGATTTGCAGGTCGCCGCACGTGGTGCGGCTGGTGACGAGCCACAAGCGTTCGTATCTTGATATTCTCAAGGATAAGCTTCGCTGGGGCGGCGCCCGGGACGGATAGTGCGGCGCGTCCGGCTGGTATGGTGATATGATTAGGCCATGGACGGTGCAGGTGTGGAGACGAAGTTCGAGCTGAGAATCCGCAGCGAGTGGTGTAAGAGCTGCGGCTACTGCATCGCTTCGTGCCCCAAGGGGGTGCTCGAGTTTTCCGACGAGCTCAATGCGCGGGGGGTGCATCCCGCGGTGGCGGCGCGTCCCGAGGACTGCACGGGCTGCCGGACGTGCGTGGTGGTGTGTCCGGACGTGGCGTTCGAGGTGTTCAAGAATGGCTCAGAATGACGGCGACCGCACGCTGATGTGCGGCAACGATGCGATGGCCGAGGCGGCGATCCGCGCGGGGTGCCGCTGCTACTTCGGCTACCCGATCACGCCGCAGAACGAGGTCACGGCCTACATGTCGAAGCGGATGCCGGAGGCCGGGGGGACGTTTCTGCAGTCGGAGAGCGAGCTCGCGGCGGTGAACATGGTGTTCGGGGCGGCGGCGGTGGGGGCGCGGGCGATGACGAGCTCGTCGAGCCCGGGCATCAGCCTCAAGCAGGAGGGGATCTCGTATCTCGCCGGGTGCGAGTTGCCGGCGGTGATCGCGAACGTGATGCGCGGCGGGCCGGGGCTTGGAAGCATCGGGCCGTCGCAGTCGGACTACTTCCAGGCGACGCGCGGCGGGGGCCACGGCGATTACAGGCACCTCGTGCTGGCGCCCTCGACGGTGCAGGAGCTTGTGGACCATACCATTCTCGCCTTCGATCTGGCCGATAGGTACCGGAACCCTGTCATGGTTCTGAGCGATGGGATCCTGGGCCAGATGATGGAGCCGGTGGTGATCCCGGACGAGCCGGAGACGCATGAACCGGCCAAGCCGTGGGCGCTGACGGGCGCTGCGGGGCGCGCGCCGAACGTGGTGAAGTCGCTTTACCTCGACGTGCTCGAGCTCGAGGCGCACAACCGGGACCTGCAGGCGAAGTATGACCGGATGGAGCGGGACGAGGTGCGCTACGAGACGCTCGAGGCCGAGGACGCGGAGGTGATGCTCGTGGCGTTCGGCACGGTGGCGCGCATCTGCCGTTCGGCGCTCGGGGCGCTGCGGGATCGGGGCCACAGGGTGGGCCTGTTCCGGCCGATCACGCTCTGGCCGTTCCCGGTCGAGGCGCTGCGGGCGACGCGGGAGCGGGTCCGTGCGTATCTCGTGGTGGAGATGAACATGGGCCAGATGGTGGAGGACGTGCGGTTGGCGGTCGAAGGGCGGCGGCCCGTCGAGTTCTACGGCCGGAGCGGGGGCGCGGTGATGACGGTGGAGCAAGTGGTCGAGCGGGTCGAGGCGCTGGCGGCCCGCGAGGCGGCCTCGGGCGAGGGGGCCTCATGAGAGAAGTCGTCAGAGAGGTCGTCTACCAGATGCCCGAGAGCCTCAAGCCGGTGGTGACGCATTACTGCTCGGGGTGCGGCCACGGGATCGTGCAGCGTTTGATCGCCGAGATCGTGGACGAGCTCGGTATCCGCGAGCGGACGGTGGGGATCTCGCCGGTGGGCTGCGCGGTGCTGGGGTACGATTATTTCAACTTCGACGTGAGCGAGGCGGCGCACGGGCGGACGCCGGCGGTGGCCACGGGCATGAAGCGGGCGCGGCCCGATCTCGTTGTGTTCAGCTACCAGGGCGACGGGGACCTGGCGGCGATCGGTACGGCCGAGATCGTGCATGCGGCCAACCGCGGGGAGAACATCACGGTGATCTTCGTCAACAACGGCGTGTACGGCATGACGGGTGGCCAGATGGCGCCCACGACGCTTGCGGGCCAGGTGACGAAAACGACGCCCCGGGGCCGGATGCCCGAGGACGTGGGGGCGCCGCTGCGGGTGCCCGAGATGCTGGCGCTGTGTGACGAGACGACGTTCCTGGCCCGCTGCGCGCTCAACAGCCCCAGGAACATCCGCGCCGCCAAGCGGGCGCTCAAGAAAGCGTTTCAGTACCAGGTGGATGGGGCGGGCTTCTCCTTAGTCGAGATCGTCTCGCCGTGCCCGACCTACTGGGGCGTCGAGCCGCTCGAGGCGCTCAAGTGGATCGAGGAGAAGGTGATCCCGCGTTACCCCCTCGGCGTCTTCAAGGACGCCGCCGCCGCCGCCGCCGCCGCCGAGGGCGCCGGGGCCGAAGCGCCCGCAGGCTGAGAGCCGCGTCCGGGCCAGCGCGTTCGCGCAAGCACCGCCGTTTCGGGTCCTGGGAGGCAAGGGGCAAAGGTCCGGGCTGGCGCGGGCGGCGTGCTTCAGGTGCATCTCTGGTTTCCTGGTTTTCCCTGAACGATTCCCTGACAGAAGCGGTCGGTCGAGTTTTTTCGATTTTTCTTCTTGACAGGGGGGACAGTGTGTGGTAGGGTACTGCCATCAAAGGGGGGTTTGTAGCCCGGTCAATGTCTGAAGGAAGCGGCGGTTTTGTTTCGTCGCGGGCTTTTTCCTGCCAACCGGACTGTCTAACCCAGGACCACGAGGACTGTTACATCCAAAGGAGGTAAGGGGACAATGAAGAAACTACTCACAACGATGGCCGCGCTGGCCATCCTGGGTCTGGTGGCACCGGCCATGGCGCAGTGGGTGCCGCTGCCGGAGAACCCGGCGTGGTGGCCGTACGGCGACTATCCTCTCAACGTGGGCGGGCAGCCGTCGCCCTCGCTGTCGAGCCTGGGGTTGACCCAGTACGCGGCCGAGGCGCTCTACAACACGGCGGGCTACTGGCCGCGCAGTAATGCGGGCGGGGTCTACGCCAATGAGCTGTACTACACTATCGGTGGGTTCGGGCCGGCTACTATTGCCATTGACCCGAACGACCCGACCAGTGCGAAGTACCACGACAACCGCCAGTCGGGCAACGACCAGTACGATCCGAACACGAACACGTGGGCCTCGTCCAAGTACGACGGCACGGGACCGGCCGGCTACAACAACCCGGGACCCCTCGGGCCGCCGAGCGCGGCGATGCCGACGGTGGGCAATGGCGCGTACATTGGCACGAGCCAGACGGTGGCGGTCGACACGGACGGGGATCCCACGCTGGAGATCCTGGTGAAAGGCGGGTATCCGATCTGGGGCGGCGAGTTCGGCATCTACGACCCCGATACGGATACCTGGTCCGGCAGTTCTGCGCCGGTAGCCTGGACCAGCGGCGGGGGCGTTGCCCAGTACCTGGGCGCTGCCCGCGAGGCCGGTGGCAAGGTGTACTGCATCGGCGGGTACCAGTGGGGCGCGGTCGGCATCAACGTCCAGGAATATGACCCTGTCGCCGATACCTGGACCGAGATGGGCGAGGACATGCTCCCGGGCGCGGCGTCCGGTCAGTTCAGCGCCGTGACGATCGGCACTGACATCTACCTGCTGGGTGGTGTCGGGGCTTCGACGCAGATCCTGAAGTACGATACCGTTGCGAACACGCTGACGGACACGACCCACACCCTGCTGAAGGGCGTTCTCCGTTCAGCGGCCGTGGTGTGGGGCGGCAAGATCCTCGTGCTTGGCGGTGAAGGCGCTGGCGGCGGCCAGACCGAGGCGGTTCAGGTCTACGACCCGGCCACGGGCACGGTGACGTACGGCAGGAACCTGCCGATCGGGATGAGCCGGTTGGCTGCGGACATTGATCCTCTCACCGGCACGATCTATCTTGGCGGCACGTATCAGGCCAAGCTGGCTGACGGGACTGGTTACAACGGCAACGACCTGTGGTCCGCTAATGCCGGCTGGGTTGTTCCCGAGCCAGGGACGATGGCCCTGTTCGGCTTCGGGCTGCTGGCGTTGCTCGGCCTGCGTCGCAGGAAGTAAGAGCGTAGCCATTGACAGACAGCCGGGCGAAAGCTCGGCATGAGAAACGGGGCGGACTCCACCCGGAGAGGTGGGGTCCGCCTTTTCTTTCCGCGTCGGAAGGCCGGCGAGGTGGCGCGGGAAAGACGCCCTGATCTTGGGGGACGGCCCGTGCATCAGCCTCCTGCCGATGTCGATCCGGCCGTGGTTGGCGTGGCGGCGTGTCGTGCAGGTCTGCGCGCGGGTTTTTCCGGTCGCTTTCTTTGTTGAAGAAAATGCTTGACACGCGGCGGTGGCTGTGCTATTGTGTTGAGGTAGAGTGAGAATAGGGGGATTTGTATCCGGAATCCGCATCCTGGGTGTGGGCTTTGTTTTGGCTCTTTCCGGGGCTGAAGAAGGCACCCGCGGACCCTGCTACTGCCTCCTGATTCTCTCTCGGAGCCACATGAGGGCACTGAAATAAGAAGGAGGTAAGGGGGCATGAAGAAACTACTCACAACGGTGGCTGTGCTGGCTATCGTGGGTCTGGCGGTTCCGGCCGTGGCGGCGCAGTATTGGACGGCCGAGGGCCAGGACCCGCAGCTGTGGCCGTACAGCGACACGGACACACCGCCTGCAGACGACAATGCGACGCTGGCCGGCTCGCAGTGGAACGTCAGCGGCTCCTATATTGTAGCCGCAGACGGCAAGGTCTGGTCCTGGGGCGGCTGGGGAAAGAACTATACTCAGCCGGAGGGCGGCGGCACGTACAACGACAACCGCCAGAGCAAGGTGTCGTACTTCACACCCGGCACTGGGTGGACCGGTTCGTACGGCGGCACGCTCACCGGTGGCGGTGCGACGGGCCCCGTCGGCTTCAACAACGGCAACGGCGCGGCTCGCCCGATCATCGGCCAGGGGACCTCGGCGAGCTACTCGCCCACGAGCGTGGCGAGCTGGGTGGTGACTGACCCCGCCGCCACGGAGGACGAGCTCGACCAGGTGGGCGACGTGAAGATCGCCTCGAACGGTGGTTATCCGCGTTGGGGCGCCCCGATGGACATCTACAACGTGACGCAGGACTACTGGTACACAGGCGTCACCAACCCGAACAACGATGTCTATGCGAAGGGCGTGCAGATCGGCGACAAGTACTACCACCTGAACGGCGATGGCGTAGCCTATGACTACACGGTGTTCGACCTGGTGACCGAGACGTGGAGCCAGGGGAATCTGAACGCGGGTCTTGTCAAGAGCCACAGTTGGGGATATGGCACCAGCATCGCCATCACCAACTCCGGCGGCAGCTACTACTGGCAGGACTTCAGCCTGGATACGACCACGGCGTTCACGAACAACCCGACGACGTCCGACGCTGGCGCTGAGGGCGCGGTCTGGGGCAAGTGGTTCATCCAGATCACCGACGAGGGCAACGTGGAGGTGTACGACCTGACGCAGGGCCCCACGGGTACGTGGAATATGACCGGCATTGTGGCGCCTGGTCCCCACCAGAACGGCAACGGCGCGTGCATGATCGGTGACACCCTGTACTGGTCGCTCCACGGCACTCTCGGCGACGACAGCGAGAAGGGGATGCTTTACAGCCTGGATCTTTCCAGCGTCAGCATTCCGGAACCTGGCGTGATGGCGTTGTTCGGCTTCGGGCTGCTGGCGTTGCTCGGCCTGCGTCGCAGGAAGTAATAGCGTAGCCATTGACAGACAGCCGGGTGAAAGCTCGGCGTGAGAAACGGGGGCGGACTTCACCCGAACAGGTGGGGTTTGCCCTTTTTTTCTCCCTGATACGGCCGCGAGGCGGGCCGGGATCGCTGCCCTGGGCTTGGGAAGCGGCCTGTGCATCAGGTTCGTCTCGATGTCGATGCGGCCGTGGTTGGTTTGGCGGCGCCTCCTACCGAAATTTGCGGGCCGGTGTTTCCGCTGTCCGCTGCATGTTGGGGGTTTTCTCGGAGAAAACGCTTGACACGGCGCGTGCGCTGTGTTAGCCTGTTAGCGAGAACCATACAAGGGGGGTTCTGTCTTTCGCCCTGGTGTTCAGGTCTGGAGTGCGCGTCTGGAGAGGGGGCTGTCGTCCTCCGGCCGAGGACGTTGGGCCATGAACTCCGACAGTTCGGTTGGGTTGGCAACCACGTCAACTACAGGAGGTAAGGGGCAATGAAGAAACTCACTATCGGGCTGTGCCTGGCGGCCATGGTGCTTACGTGCGCGCCGGTGCTGGCCCAGGACAACCCGCTGCCGATGGGTGCGCCGATGGGCGGCAACAACCGCCCGCACACCTATAGCGTGCCGTATATCTTCGGGGACGGGTCGCTGGTTGGCGTCAAGTGGAAGGTGCAGTTGGATGTCGCCCCGTACTCGACTCGGCGGAACGCTTGGCACAACATCACGTTCGACGAG
>Ga0180431_10003447_pt1 | contig 20375 bp, 15 predicted proteins | sample SS_ome_11_FD_132459 | JGI IMG/M metagenome (GOLD analysis project Ga0180431, IMG submission 132459) | Hypersaline lake sediment archaeal communities from the Salton Sea, California, USA - SS_1_MS_1 metaG | ecosystem: Environmental > Aquatic > Non-marine Saline and Alkaline > Hypersaline >... | reverse complement strand
TACGATAGATCTGCTCCGGGTCAAGGTCGCTGTCGGTGTGCAGGGCGTAGAGGAGAAGGCGCGCGAGGAGGCTGTCGGAGACTTGCTCCACAAGGGTCTCCGCCAGCCAGCGGAAAAACTCGAGGAGACGTTGCTCCCGCGCCAGCTTCATCAGTTGCAGGATCACCCGAAGCTGGAGATCGTCCTCCTCAGTCGCCGGATCGAACTGCGTGAGGTCAAGCAAAGCGTGGCTGAATTTGGGCAGCATTGGCAGCAGCTCCGCACTGAGATCCCCGGGAAGTTCGAAAAGGTCTTCGAACCTGCAGGACAGGTTCCAGGTGTCCGGGCCCTGGTGGAACACGATCGGCAGCACCGGCGGCAACGGCAGGCCGTGCGCCTCTTGGTGCCGGGACAGCACCTCGAAGAGGTAACCCAGCAGACGCAGCGGCATTGCCCGGTCCACCGTGCTCTGATGCTCGAACAGAAGGTAAAGGAGGGTCTTCCTGCCCCGCATTTTCACCGAAAACTGGAGGTCGGAGTGGACCTGTTGCAGACTCGCCTCTTGGGATCTGCATCACCCAAGAGGTCAAACGTGATTGTAACCGCGACACCGTTCTCTAGCTTGCCTTCAGGGATAGCGGCTAATCGACTATAGTAAAGCTTCATTTCGGAGTGCCGAATAATGTTCGTTTGATATGACCCCTATTCTTCGCGGACAGGAAGCGGGAAGCGTTGACTGATCCCTGCTCTCTCTGCGAAGTTGACAGAGCGCGAGGAGGGCCGCATGAGGATGGCCATGACGGACCGGATTCGGAACATCGCGATCATTGCGCACGTCGATCACGGAAAGACGACGCTGGTGGACCAGCTTCTGAAGGCTGGCGGGGCGGTCGAGGCGCATCAGCAATTGACGGAGCGCGCCATGGACTCGATGGATCTGGAGCGCGAGAAGGGGATCACGATCAAGTCGAAGAACACCGCCGTGCATTGGGGCGGCCACACGATCAACATCGTTGACACGCCGGGCCATGCTGATTTCGGGGGCGAGGTGGAGCGGGTGATGCGGATGGTGGACGGGGTGTTGCTGGTGGTGGACGCGTTTGAGGGTCCGCAGGCGCAGACCCGCTTCGTGTTGCGCAAGGCGCTTGAAGAGGGACTCCTTCCGATCGTGGTGATCAACAAGATCGACCGCGAGGCGGCCGACCCGGAGGGGGTGCGGGAGGAGGTTCTCGAACTGCTGCTGGAACTGGGGGCGAGCGACGAGCAGTTCGAGTCGCCGGTTCTCTATGGGAGCGCCAAGGAGGGATACTTCGTGAATGATCCCGGGGAGGCGAGGCGCGCCGGCGTGGATTCCCTGATCGAGGCGATCCTCGAGCGCGTGCCGCCGCCGGCGGCGAATCCGGGGGCGCCGTTCCGGATGCTGGTGAGCAACATCGACTGGAACGACTACGTCGGCCGTATCGCGTTGGGGAAGGTCGAGTCGGGAGAAGTCCGGAAGGGGGATCCGCTCTGGCTGCTGCGCAAGGACGGGACGAGGGTGCGCAGCATGATCACGAAGGTCTTCGAATACTCGAAGCTCGGGACGAACGACGCGCCGGCCGGTGAAGCGGGAAACATCGTGGGCCTTGCGGGATTCGAGGAGGTCGACATCGGCGAGACCCTTGCGGCGGAGGAAGACGCCGAGCCCCTTCCGTTCGTTTCGATCGACCCCCCGACGGTGCAGATGCAATTTGCGGTGAACGACGGACCGTTTGCGGGCCGGGACGGCAGAAAGGTCACGTCCCGCGCGATCTGGGACCGGCTTCGGCGGGAGAGCAGGACAAACATCTCGATCGAGGTGAGCGAGACCGGGGAGGCGGGCGTCTTCAACGTGGCGGCGCGGGGGGCGATGCAGATCGCGGTGCTGGTGGAGACGATGCGGCGCGAGGGATACGAGGTGCTGGTGTCGCGGCCGGCGGTCATCACCCGCAAGGACGAGGGAGTCGAGGTGGAGCCGTTCGAGACGCTCTACCTTGAAGTGCCGGAGGAGCAGGCGGGGGGCGTGGTGCGGGCTCTGACGAATCGCAGGGGGGTGGTCGAGGTGATGGAGGCGCGGGGTGGCATGCACTATTTCGAGGCGGCCATCCCGACCCGGGGATTGATCGGATTCGAGTTCGAGTTGATGAACCTGACCAGCGGGCACGGAGTGATGTCGCATCTTTTCCGGGAGTATCGGCCGGCGGCGGGCCGGATTCGGACCCGCGAGGCCGGGACGATGGTGTCAATGTCGACGGGGACCGCCATGGCCTACGCGTTGGAGAGTCTCGAGGAACGGGGGCGTCTCTTCGTTGAGCCGGGGGAGGAGGTCTACGAGGGGCAGATTGTCGGGGAAGCGTCACGCAGCGGCGATCTGGCGGTCAATCCGACCAGGAGCAAGAACCTCACCAATTTCCGGTCCGCCACGAAGAGCATCGACGAAGGGCTCAAACCAGCTGTGAAGATGAGTCTCGAGCGCGCCATCGAATACATCGAGCCGGATGAGTTCGTCGAGGCCACGCCGAGGCTCATTCGGCTCCGCAAGCGGATCCTGTGCCCGCATGATCGGAAGCGGCGGGAGAAGGCCGCGGGAGCGTGAGATGCAGGATGCAGGGTGCAAGATGCAGGATGCGGGGTGCAGTCGGGAAAAGTTGGCGGAAACGCCTGCAGCGCAGGGCGGGAGGGAGGGGGCGATGGAAGGTGGCGAGGGTGGAAGGGCTGACGGCGCCGCGGGTGGGGATGGAGTCCGCGCGTTCGGCGGGGGCTGCCTCGTTCGGGTGTTCAACGTTGAACAGACCTGCGTGCGGCGCGGGGGCGTGGGAGGGAGCTGCTGGTCCACCTGAGCAAGCGTGTCACTATCGAATAATTTGGCCTGACCCCTAATCCACTGACCCCTAATCCCTCAGTCCACAGCTTGTCGGGAGGAGGCGCAGACGGGGCAGGCGGGGTCGCGGGCGAGGTTGAGGGATCTGGTGGTCATGTGGCGGAGGTCGATGGCGAGCATGCGGCCGAGGAGGGGCTGGCCGAGGGCGGTGATGAGCTTGATGGTCTCGACTGCCGCCATGCAGGCGACGGTGCCGGAGACCGCACCGATGACGGGGAAGCGGCGTTTCCACCAAGCGGGTTCCTCTGGGGAAAGGCAGGCGAGGCAGGGGGTTTGACCGGGGACGAAGGTGGTGAGGTAGGCCTCCATCTCGTACATGGCGCACTCGACCATTGGCTTGCGTTGGAGGACGGATTGGCGGTTCATCGCGAAGCGCTCCGGGAAGAGGGGAGCGCAGTCGACGATGATGTCGACCTGCTCGACGAGCCCGGCGGCGTTGTCTTCATTGATGTTCTGCGGCACGGCGACCACTTCGAGCCTCGGGTTGAGCCGCTTGAGGCTGGCCTCGATGCACGGGGTGCGTTCCTTGCCGAGGTTGTCGTGGGTCATGAGGAGCTGGCGGTTGAGGTCGGCGGGGCGCGTGCGCCCGGCGTGGGCGACGACGAGCCTGCCGATGCCGGCCGCGGCCAATTCGAGGGCCACCAGGCCGCCGACGCCTCCCACCCGGGAGACGAGGACCGAGGCGCCCTTGAGCCGTTGTTGACCGGTCTCCCCGAAGTCCCCGACCCACATCTGCCACTCGTAGGTGGCGCGCTCCTCGTCGCTGAGTTCGCGCGGCGCCACGTCGATACCATGGGGCTCGTTCATACGAGGTTGGGGCGGGAATCAACCGGTGGGGAGTTCGGGCGGCCTGGTGGGCGCCGGGCGGTTTTCGGGAGGGTGTTCATCCCGGCCGGGAGGGTCCTGCTCGACGATGCGGCCCTCGTCGAGGAGGAACTGGTGCTCGGCGAGGGCGGCGGCGTCTTCGCGGTTGTGGGTGACGTGGAGGACGGTGACGCCGGTGCCCTGGCGCATGTCGCGCAACACCTGGTACATCTGCCGCCGGGTATCTTCGTCGAGTGCGCTGAGCGGTTCGTCGAGCAGCAGCATCTTCGGTTCGAAGGCGAGGGCTCGTCCCAGCGCGACGCGCTGTTTTTCGCCGCCGCTGAGCTTTGCGGGGTATCGGTCCAGCAGGCGGGAGATGTCGAGCAGTGCGGCCACCTCGCCGATGCGCTCGCGGATCCGCGAGGGAGGGGCCTTGCGGACGGTGAGCGCGAAAGCGAGGTTGTCGCGCACGCGCATGGTCGGGAAGAGGGCGCCGTCCTGGGGGACATACCCGATGCCGCGCTCCGCCGGGCGGAGGTGAGTCACGTCGCGTCCATCGAGTTCGATCGATCCGGCGGCGGGGGCGCGCAGGCCGACGATGGTCTCGAGGAGGGACGTCTTGCCGCTGCCGGTGCGGCCGGTCAGCACGCCGTAGGCGCCGCCGGGCACCGCGAGATTCACCTGTTTCAGCGTGAACCCGCCAAGGTGGATGGTGAGGTCGATGAGGCGGATCATGCGCGGCGTGTCAGATCGAGAATTGTTTCGAGCCCCAGAGGCGGGTGATGATGAGGACCACCACGGCGGAGGCGATCATGATGAGGGAGACCGCGACGGCGGCTTCGAGGTCGCCGATGCTGAGTTCCAGGAAGACGGTTGTTGAGAGCACCTCGGTCTTGTGGCGGGTGGCGCCCGCGAAGATGAGGAGCGGACCGAACTCGCCCAAGGCCCGGGCCCAGGCGAGGGTGGCGGCGGTGATGATGCCGCGATGTGCCTCCGGGAGCGTGATGCGCGAGAAGGCCTGGGCACGGGTGCATCCGAGGGACAGGGCGACCTGCTCGCGGCGGGGGTCGATCTGGTCGAAGGTGGCGCGCATCGTTCCCACCGCGAAGGCGCAGGCCACCATGAACTGCGCGAGGATCACAGCCGGCACCTGATAGACCACCAAGTCGGCCACCCCGGAAAAGGGCGGGAATTGAAAGAGGATCAGCAGCGACAATCCCACCACCAGCGGCGGGAGCACGATCGGAATGTCGAGGATGGCGTCGATCGCGTTGCGCACCAGCTTCGACACCGCGCGCCACTGGTTCACGGAGAGGACCCGGCCGCGCAGGGCTTCGGCGAACGCGGTGTCATTCCAACGGCTGAGGATGTACCCGATTGGTATCGCCACCCAAAGTGAGAAGAGCGCCGTCAAGGTGCATGAGATCAGGCTGAGCCGGATGGAGGCGCGGATGGCCGGTTTGCGCAGGGCGTCGACGAGGTCGCTGCCGGTGACGTATCGCATGTCGGCCACCAGCATCGCCAGCAGGAGCACGACGTAGGCGCCACCGAGGATGCCGAGGCCGAGGTAGAACGGCCAGTCGCGTCCGACGCGATGGGGCCGGGCGGCGGGAGTGGTCGGCCTGTCCGCGGGGGCGTCGGTCATGGGGTGTCGGCGGCCTCGGCGGTTGCGTCCAGCCGCCAGTGGAAGCCGGCATCTTCGAATGACCCGCGGGCGCTGGTGATGCTGTCCTTCAGGCGGCGGCCGAGTTGCTTGTAGGGACTGGTGCGGGCGATGGCGAACGGCTGCACGGCCTCGGCGCGGGACGAATCGATCGCGATCGTCTCGACCATGCCGGCGGCGGCGAGGGTGTCGGTGGCGTATGCGAGGGCGGCGTCGGCGCCGCCGTCGGTCACGGCCGGCACCAGGAGCGCCGAGGAGGTGGTCTGCATGACGACGTTCTTCATGACGGCTTCGGCCACGCCTTCGCCATCGAGCAGTTGGCGGGTGAGGACGCCGATCGTGCACTGCTTGGGCTGGCCGACCGCGACGCGCAGCCCCGGTTCGGCGAGGTCGTCGAGGGACTGGATGTTCCTCGGGTTGCCGGGGGGGACCGCGATGACGATGCGGGTGTCGGACACTTCGACGGACTCCTGGAACCAGTCGCGCACGGTATCGAGGTAGTAGACGTCGCAAGCCATGTAGGCGTCGGGGAAGCCGGCGGTGGTGGACTGGTCGCGGATGGTTTTCATCTGGCCGGTCAGGATGCCGCAGCCGTTGTAGACGACGTTGACGTCGACGCCCTCGCGTTTCGCGAACTTGCGCACGACGCGGTCGACGGCGCGGCGGTTGACCGCGCCACAGAAGAACGTCAGTTGCGGCCGGGCGGCCCACGGGTCGCCGTCGATGGTATCGAAGTTGTAGCTGCCGAACGTTTCGAGTCCGCGATCGCGGGCGGTGAGGTATCGCGCGAAGCGCAGGGCGGCGGTGGGCGCCTCGGAGCTGCGGAGGACGGCCACTTCGATGGCCACTTCGCCCGCGGCCAGTTCCGGCGCTGCGATGGCGTTGAGGGACGGGTACATGGCGGCGGTGGTGTTCCAGACGATACCGGCGTGGACGCTGCCGAGTTTGACGTCGTTGGCGACATCGGTCACGGTCGGTTTGAAGACGCCGTTTGTGCGGGCGTGCTCCTGCAGGGCGGTCCATTTGCCGGTTTGATCGAGGACTTCGCGGACGGATCTTCCGATGGCGGCGGCGTCGGGATTGCCGAGCGCCACTTTCACGTCCCGGTCGAGGAGGTCGTCGAGGGCCTTGATGTTCTTTGGATTGCCTGCCGGGGTGATGATGACGGGCCGCATGGTGGCGACGGTCAGGCGTTCATCCGCGAGCCCCTTGTCGGCTGCGAGCTGCGTGTAGGTGGCGTCGCCCGCAAGATAAAGATCGCCGACCCGGCTGACCTGCAACTGGCTCAGCAGCGTGTTCGATCCGCCGAATTGCAGTTCGATCGACACGCCATGCTCGTGTTCATAACGTTCCGCGATCTGTTCGACCGGGACCCGCATGCCGGCCGCACAATACACGAAAAGGGTCCGGGTGCCGCCGTCACCGCGTTCGGGCCGGTAAAGAAGCGCGACGATCAGCAATCCTGCGATCACGATGGTAATCAGTGCCAGCAGCCCGATGCTCGGAGCGGCGCCGGGGCAGTGGCGCGGCCGGTTTCGTTTCATCGCAATGACCATTTGGCGCTATGCTCCGGCGGCGGTTGGTTCGGCCGGCACGAGGCGGCCGGTGTCAAGATGGACGAATTGGTGGGCGCGTCGGGCGGCGGTGGGATCGTGCGTGACCAGCAGCACGGCCCCGCCGGCGGCGGCGAAAGCGGCGAGGTGATCGAGGACGATGGCGGCGTTGTCCCGGTCAAGGTTGCCGGTGGGCTCGTCGGCGAGGAGGAGCTTGGGGCGGTTGAGCAGGGCGCGGGCCATGGCGGTGCGCTGGCGCTGGCCGGTGCTCAGTTCACCGGGCCGGTGGGCGGCCCGGTCGGTCAGGCCAAGCTCCTCGATCAAGGCGTCGGCGCGTTGACCGGCCTCGGGGTCGTCGGTGGCGAGGGCGGCGGCCATGATGTTGTCGCGAACCGAAAGGTAGCTGATGAGGTGGAACTGCTGGAAGACGAAACCGATGTGGGAGGCCCGGAACGCGGCGCGTTGTTCGGGGGAAAGGGCGTAGACGTCCCGGCCGTCGATGACGACCTCTCCGGCGGTCGGGGCGAGCAGGGCGCCGGCGGTCAGCAGGAGGGTCGTCTTGCCGCAGCCGCTGGGGCCGCACACCGCGGTAAAGGAGCCGGGCTCGACGTGGATCGAGACGTTGTCGAGGGCGTGCACCGGCCCGTCGGCGGCCGGGTAGGTCTTGGTGATGTTACGGAGGTCCAGCATGACCGGGGGGGGTGCTCTCACTCGGAGGCGAGGATGTCGGCGGGGTTCTGGCGGGCGGCGAGCAGGGAGGGCGCCCAACTGGCCGCCGCCGACAGCAACGGGGCCGCGGCGATGGTGCCCGCGAGGAGCGTCCATGGCAACACCACCAGCGTCCCGGCCGGATCGAGCACCGGCTCGAGGCGAGCCGCCAGCCACCCGCCCGTTCCGGCCCCCGCAACACAACCGGCCCCCGCGCCGATCAGCCCGATCAACACCGCCCGCGAGAGGAACAACTTGAAGACGCGGGCACTGCGGACGCCGAGGGCGCGCAGGATGGCGATCTCGCCGGCGCGCTGGCGGACGTTGCCGTAGGCCAGCAGTCCGATCCAGACCGTTGCACCCACGATGACGGACGGCGAGAGCACGGCGGCGAACATTTCGCGGGACTGTCGCAGTTCTTTCCTGTTGGCACGTTCCGCGGCGAGGGCCTCCTCGTGTTCGGCCTTGGCGCGGGCGCGGGCCTTGGCGCGGACGGTGACCTCGTTCTGGCGGACGATGACGGTGGCGTCGGGCAGGACGGACGCCACTTCCTTGCGAAGCTTTTCGACGCCCGCGCCGGCGCAGAAGCATTTGAGGGCCTCGATGGCGTTGATGCGGCCGGGCATGTCGAGCAGTTGCTGGGCGGCGGCGAGGTCGATCCAGATGGTCGAGTCGTCGCGCGATCCGCGTTCGGGGACGATTTTTGCCACCGTGAAGGTGCGGCCGAGGAGGTTGATGGTGCCGCCGGGGTTGAGTTTCAGGTCGCGGGCGAGCTGGTATCCGACGACGGCCTCTCCTTCGGGCACGGCGAGCAGCATGGGCTCCTTGGGTTTGCGATGGGCGAGGGGCACTTCCCCGCGGGTGCCGATCAGGGTGATGGTGCGTTTCTGCTGCGGCCAGTAGACCTGCTGCTGAACGAGCGGCAAGAGGTGGCGCATCGTGTAGGTGTTGGAGTTGGCCAACTTGGCGACGTGGTCCTGCGGCATGGTGTGTTCGGCGTATCCGCGCGTCCAGAACTCGGTGAGGTCCTGCGCAGCGGGCAGGATGAGGAGGTTGTATCCGAGTTCCTTCATGTATTTGCGGTAGTCGTCCTCCATGGCGGCGAGGCGTTGGTCGGCCTCGTCGCGCATCCGGTTGAGGCGCTGTTCGGTGGCGAGGCCATGGGCCTGCAAGGCCATCACGGCCGTGACCACCACGCCCGCCGCCACGGTCACCGCGACCACCGCCAGCAGGAAATTGCCCGGCCGGTGCGCGATCTCCTTTCGCATCAGGCGCCAGATGGTCATGATCGATTCCCCCGGTTGCGCAGGGTCACCCATGAGACGACGCCTGCCAGACCCAGCCCGACAACCCCGATTCCGGTGGCGATTCCCCACCACAGGCGGGTGCCGGGGGCGTTTTGCGAGACATCGGCCCGGGACGTGGTGCTGGTGGCGGACCGGACCGGGGCGGCCGCATCGGGGGGACCGTTCCCGGGTGCGGCGGCCACGGCGCCGATGGTGCTGGGCAGGTGTCCGGCGACGGTGGGTTCGCTTTCGGCGTCCGACGCGGGCTCCTCCCACAACTGCTGCCAGTTGGTGGCCATCAGCAAGTCGAAGCCGGGGTTCTGCATCTTGACCTGGCATGAGCACATCCCGGTCAGGTAGTAGCAGTATTCCTCGATGAGTCTGGAACTGATGCCCTCCCCGACCAGCGCCCACAGCGCCCGCCCCTGTCCGAACACCGGGAAGATGATCGGCTCGCCGGCGTATTCGGTGGTCAGGTCCGTCTCGCTGTGCCGGAGCATGTCGCGCAGCACCCCCTCGCCGGCCTCGTCGCGCGGAATGCTGATCACGCTGAAATCGATCTTCAACGGGGGCAGGCCGTCATCCACGGCGGCTTGTTCGAGGGCGCGGTCCTCGGGAGTGTCGAGCGGGTCGTCGGCCTCGGTGGGGAGGCGCAGTTGGGGCTGCAATGCTTCGAGCGTTTCGTTCAAGCGTTTCAGGGCGGCGGCATCCTTGCCGGCGTTGCCGCTTTCGAGGAACACCCACACCGCGGTGGCGCCGTTCAGCAATCGCGTGCCGATGGTCTGGCGCACGGGCGAATCGAGCAGCAGATCGACGGACCCGGACGAAAGCGGGCCGGCCCATGCTTCCTGTTCCATCTGGAGGACGGGCGGGTAACGCAGCATCAGCCACGGCGCTGTGGCGTCTTCCTGCTCGTTCCAGACGCGCTGAGCCTCCTCGGGCACCTCTCCGGCCAGATCGACTGTGAGGAAGACGTAGTTCGCGCCCCCCTCCTGCGACCATGCGCCCGCTTCAAGCCGGTCTGCAAGGGCCTGTTGCGCGTCGTCCAGGTCGCCGCGGTGGAACAACACCACCTGGTAACACTCCGAGGCGTGGCGCGCTCCCCACCACAGCAGCGCGTAGCGGAAAACCGGCACGCTGCAGGCAAGGACCGGCGCCGACACGAGCGCCAGCAGAAGAAAGACGATCGGCAACCCACGGCGGACCCCGTGGACACGTCCATCACGGGAAGTCGCGGAGAGATTCCGGCCGGTGGACGCCGCCGTTCCCGCGGCGTGGCCCGGATTCCGAGACTGACGATTGGCTCTGGTGTTCACGATCAGGATGAGAAGGCTTCAGGTCCGCGACGGAAGCCGGCGTTGGCTTCGGCGAGGGAGATGAACCCGTCGCGGTTGGTGTCGTAGAATGCGAAGGCGCGATCCAGTTCCCTGGCGCTGACCTCGTGCATTTCGGCCTCCCGGGCGCCGTTGCGGATTTCGTCGCGCGTCAGGCGCCCGTCCCCGTTGTAGTCGTAGCGGTCGAACTTCTCGAGGAGGGCGATCATTTTGCGTTCAACGGCGTCAACGGAGGAAGGCTGGCCCGCCGACGAGGCGGCGTCGCCTCCGGGGGAAGGCGCGGAGCAGGAGACGACGAACGGAGCGATGAAGAGCCAAACCGGTTTCATGCAGGGCAACAAGGACGCTGTGGCGCGGGTTGGCAAGGGGAAACAACCGTTTCTCAGTCGCGATAGATGCGCGTGACGCGCGGAGTGATCAGGGTGAAGATTTCCCATGGGATGGTGCCGGCCTTTTCGGCGATTTCACGAACCGGGAGGCGCGGACCGAAGAGTTCCACCTCGTCGCCGGCCCGGCAGTCGGGAAGATCAGTGACGTCGGCCATGACCTGGTCCATCGTGACCCGTCCGATGATCGGGACCCGCCGGTCGCGGATCACCACCTCGGGGCGGTTGTTGGAAAGGTGGCGCGGGTATCCGTCGCCGTATCCGATGCCGATCGTGGCGACCCGGGTGGGCCTCGTCGTGATGAAGGTGCGGCCGTAGGAGACGCCGTGACCGGCGGGCAGTTCGCGGATGACCGACACGCGGGACTTGAGCGTCATGACGGCGCGCAACCTGCCTTGGTGCTCGGGGAGGGGGGAGGCCCCGTAGAGCATGAGCCCCGGGCGAACGAGGTTGGCGGTGCGTGACACGTACCCCAGCATCCCGGCGGAGTTCGCAAGGTGAATGTGAAAGGCATGCGGCGAGCGACGGGATTCGTTGCCCCCCGAGGCCGGCGCAGCCTCCGGGCAAAGGCCGGGGAAAAGAGCGGACACCAAACCGTCGAAGGTCTCGAATTGATGCTGGGTAAACTCCGGATCCTCGTCGGCGGAAGGCAGATGGGAGCCGATGCCGCCAAGCCGGATCGCGGGGAGGGTGCGGATCTCGTCGAGCGCTGCCGCCGCCTTTTCCGGCAGGAACCCCCCGCGTCCCATGCCGGTGTCGATCGTGAGGTGCCCCGTGACCCGCACGTCGCGGCGCTGCGCAAGGCGGTCGAAATGGGAGGCTTCCTCGATGGTCGAGAGGCAGGGCGTCCAGCCGCGGGCCACTGCTTCGTCGCGCTCCTCCGCGAGGGTGGGGCCGAGAAGGTAGACCGGCGTTCGGATGCCCGCATCGGACAGGCGGCGGGCTTCCCCGACGTTGGCCACTCCGAAGAAAGCGAGGCCTTCCCCGTCGAGCGCCCTTGCGAGCGGTTCCAGCCCGTGGCCGTAGGCGCCCGCCTTGAGCACCGCCATGATGCCCGGGCCGCCGAATTGGCGCGCTACTCCGAGGTTGTGACGGAGGGCGGAGAGATCGATCTCGGCCCAGGCGCGGGGGGGGCTCGGGGGAGGCGGGGTGGTCACTGGGACGAAGGCCGATGATAGAGCGTCTTCGGAGTCCGGCAAGATCGGGAAACCGGTCTCCGATTCGAAGGCGCCAGGCGCGGGCTGGGTTGACGATGGCTTGCTCCTTTTCATTTCGGGAGGTGCGGTTGCAGGCAGGGCATGAACACCGTGGGAGATGACTACGGGAAACTTGCGGGGTTCTATCCCGGCCGGCGTGGCGCGGCAGAAAAGTGGCGCCGGTTTCCAACCTGCGAGTTGGCCCGGAATCCTTCCCGGCCGTGTCTGTAACGCCAATGCAACGAGGAATCGGCCGTCAGGTTGGAAACCTGCACTACTCTCGGACTGCAAGAGGTTTCCGGAGGGGTTCGTAGTTGTGGGGGCATGGGTACGGACGACAAGGGGGCGGTCGAGAGACTCCATCGCGTCTACGAGGAGATGAAGCGGGAGCTGGGGCGGGTGATTGTGGGCCAGGGGCAGGTGGTGGAGGAGGTGCTGATGGCCATTTTCTGCCGGGGGCACGCCTTGCTGGTCGGGGTGCCGGGGCTTGCGAAGACGCTGCTGGTGTCGACCGTCTCGCAGGCGCTGGACTTGAGCTTCAAACGCATCCAGTTCACGCCGGACCTGATGCCGGCCGACATCACGGGTTCGGACGTTCTCGAAGTGGACCCGGAGACTGGTCACCGCGGCTTCCGGTTCATCGAAGGGCCGGTCTTCGCGAACATGATTCTGGCGGACGAGATCAACCGGACTCCTCCGAAGACGCAGGCGGCGTTGCTGGAGGCGATGCAGGAGCGGCACGTCACGGTGGGCGACAAGACCCTGCCGCTTCCGGAACCGTTCTTCGTGCTGGCGACCCAGAACCCGATCGAGCAGGAGGGGACCTACCCGCTTCCCGAGGCGCAGCTCGACCGGTTCCTGTTCAACATCGTTGTCGATTACCCCGACGAGGACGAGGAGCGCCAGATCATCCGGCGTGTCACCAGTCCCGGCGGGGCGGAGATCAAGCCGCTGATGAACGCTTCCGAGATTGTGCGTTTGCAGGAGATCGTGAAGCGGGTTCCGGTGGGCGACCACGTGATCGATTTTGCGGCTGACCTTGCGCGGGCTTCGCGGCCGGGATCGGGCGGGGCGCCGGAATTCGTGAAGGATCTGGTCGGCTGGGGCGCCGGGCCGCGGGCCGGGATCGCGCTGATTTGGGCGGCCAAGGCGCACGCCGTGCTGCGGGGGCGCTTTCACGCCACCACGGGCGATGTTGCGGCGGTGGCCTACCCGGTCATGCGGCATCGCATCCTCACCACCTTCAACGCCGAGGCCTCCGGCGTGAAAAGCGACGACATCGTGCGGATGCTGCTGGAAAACCTCGCGCCGAAGGAGGAGATCAAGATCTGAGGGGGAGTGATTCGTGATTCCTGATTGCTGATCCTTGAAGTCAGGTGAATCAAAGCTCGACAATCGGCAGCCAACAATCAGCCCCCGGGCCGGCTGACGAACGGCTGAGGGAAGGCACTCGTCATCACTGAGAACACGCGATGCCTGCCACTCTCGACCTTCCCGAATCGATGCGTCTTCTGCCGGAGGAGACGATGGGGGTGATGCGGCGTCTCGAGTGGCTGGCGCGGCGGCGGATGCAGGGGACCCTGACGGGCAGGCACAGCAGCCCTGACAAGGGGATCTCGGTCGAGTTTGCCGAGCACCGCCAATACACGCCGGGCGACGAGCCGCGGAACCTCGACTGGCGGGTGATGGCCCGCAGCGACCGGAATGTCGTCAAGCAGTTCATCGAGGAGACCAACCTGCGGGTCACCATGGCGGTCGATGTGTCGGGGTCGATGGCATATTGCGGCGAGTCGGCGGCCCGGGTTGACGGCGAGGAGATGTCGAAGTTCTCCTGCGCCCGTTACCTTGCGGCCGCCATGGCATATCTGTTCATCAAGCAGGGGGACGCGGCGGGGTTGGTGACGTTCGATTCCGCGGTGCGCAGTTACTACCGGGCCGAGAGCCGCCCGAGCCATGTGCGGCGGATCATCGACGCCTTGTACGACGCGAACACCGGCGCTGAAACAAACGTGGGCGGCGTCCTGCACGAGGTGGCGGAGCGGGTGCCGAAACGGGGGCTGGTGATGTTGATCAGCGACCTCCTCGACGAACCGCGCGAGATTGTCGAGGCCATGCACCACTTCGATTTCCGCCAGCACGAGCTGGTGGTATTTCACGTGCTGGCGGACGAGGAACTCACGTTTCCGTTCAAGTCGTTCCAGCGGTTCCGCGATCTCGAGGGAGTCGAGCCGGTGCTGCGCATCGATCCGCGGGCGGTGCGGGCCGCCTATATCGAACGCATCCGGGACTTCATCCGGACGATGGAAGCCGCCTGCGGCAACCTCCGGGCCGATTACGTCCCGGTGAATACCAAGACCCCCCTGCGGGATACGCTGTTGCGGTATTTGGGAAGGAGAATGCACGCCAAAAGGTGAAGGGGGAGCGGAACATCGCGGACCGCAAGGAACTCGTCTCGATCCTTGTGAGCAGCATAAGAACCGCCGCAGGAGGAGCGCGACAGTCCTTCGCAGGTCAAGAATCATCAATCACGACGCCGGGAGGCGTCTTCTGAGAGCCGGTGTTATTTCTGAATCCATGGTTGCTGCTCGGGCTGGCGGGGGTGCTGGTGCCGGTGGTGCTGCACATGATGCGGCGGCGATCGGCGAAGCCGCTCGACTGGGGAGCGATGCGGTTCTTGTTCGACACGGTGGCGTTGCGGAGGCGGCGGATGGAGTGGGAGGACATGCTGCTGATGGCGGCGCGTTGTCTGCTGGTGGCGCTGTTGGCGCTGGCGGTGGCGCGTCCTTTCGTGCCGCCCGACTCGGCGATTCCGTGGCTGTTCGTGTTGCCGCTGGCGCTTCTGGGGCTGGCGGTGTTCGGGGCGTCGTTTGTGGTGAGCGGGACGAAGTGGAGGTGGTTGACGCGGGGGGCGGCGGTGTTCCTGTTGTTGATGGCGGGGTGTCTGATCCTGATCGAGCACCGGTTGAACCTGCGCCGGTTTCAGACGTCCGGGGGCCGGGACATGGCGTTGGTGATCGATGCATCGAGTTCGATGACGATACGGCGGGCGGGGGGTCGGACGGCCTTTGAGGAGGCGGTCGAGGAGGCGGTCGAGCTGGTGAAGGAGGCCCCGCGCGGGACGGCCTTCACCGTGATTCTCGGCGGACCGGCCCCGGAGCAGATGACGGGGACCCCCCTGACCCACCGCGCCGACGTGATCGAGGTTTTGGAATCATTGCGTCCGGTGGGCGGACTGTTCCGGGCTCATGACGCGCTGGGGGTGAGTCTCCTGAACTTGAGCAGGGGATCGCACGCCGGGAAGGAGATCCTTGTTTTCACCGATGGTCAGAGGCTCGGGTGGCGCCTTGAGAGCCCCTCGGCGTGGACGTCCTTCGGCAAGGCACTCGAGGGCATGCCGCGGCCGCCCAAGCTCGTGATGCGCACCCTTCCGCCCCCGGCATCCCTGCGCAACCTCGCGGTGAGTTCTCTGACCCTTTCGCGGGAGTTGGTGGGAACCGACCGGGAGGTGGCGATCCGGGTGACGGTCGAAAACACCGGCACGGAAGCCGTGACGCCGGAGCCGCTCGAAGTGACGGCGGGCGGCAGGGCGCTCGAACCCGTCGGCCTCGGGCAGCTCGCGCCGGGGCAGCGGGAAACGGTCGAGTTTCGCCACCGGTTCGAAGAACCGGGGCCGGCGGTGGTCGAGGCGCGCCTCGAGGCCGCCGACGATCTGGCTGCGGACGACCGGCGCCAGCTGGTGGTTTCGGTCCGGGAGCGTCTTCCGGTTCTGCTGGTGGACGGCAACGCGGCGGGGGGATTCTTCGAGCGGGCGGCGGGATTCACGGCCCTTGCGCTGGCGCCCTCGGCGGCGTTGTTGCGCGGCGAGGACGCGGGGGATTCCCACCTGATGGCGCCGCGGGTGGTGGCCGGGCCGGACGTTGCATCGGTGGGCGATTTCGACGCCTTCGGGGTGGTGGTGCTGGCGGACGTGGCGCGGCTCCCGGAGGGCACGGCGAGACGGCTGGCATCGTTCGCGGCGGGCGGCGGCGGCCTGCTCATCCTTGCGGGACTCCGGGCCGAGGCGGATTTCTACAATCTGTGGAGCGGCCCCGACGGGGAGGTGGCGCCCCTTTGGGTCGGGGGCTTCGAAGTCGACGACGAAGGGCTCTTCCCGGCGCCGCAGACCTTCGCCCACGAATCACTGGCGCTCTTCAAGGACGAGCGGGAATCCGACCTCGGAGAGGCGACGCTGACGGGCTGCCGCCGGACGGAGCGGGTGAAGCGGGGGGGCTCGGTGGCGGCCCGCCTGTCAAACGGAGAGCCGCTTCTCGCCGCCCGCAACTACGGGAGAGGGCGTATCATGATGGCGACGGCCGGCTTCGACGCGCGGTCCGGCAACCTCCCGACGCGGCGCTCCTTCGTCCCCATGGTGCACGAGCTTGTGAGCTGGCTGGCCGGGGCGGGGGAGGTGAGCCTGAACGTCGAGGCCGGTTGGCGGCCGGCGGTGGCCCTGCCGGGCGGCGGGGGACTGCGGGGTCGCTACTACAGAAACCGTGGAAAAAGCGCGCGGCGCGGGATCGCCATGGAACGGATCGACCCGATGCCGCACTTCGACTGGGGCGAGGAAGCCCCGGCCGGGGGGATGAACCGGGAGAACTTCCGCGTCGAGTGGCAGGGGCAGCTCGTCCCGCCCGCCGAAGGCCGGTACACCTTCGAGGCGGAGGTCGACGGCGGCCTCGAGATGAAGGTGGCCGGACGGACCGTCCTTGTCGACCGCCGCGACTCGTTGGTCAGGAAGCCGGTCACGCTCGAGGCGGGCGTTCCCGTGCCGGTGTCGGTCGATTACCAACACCGCGGCGGCCGGGCCTACCTGCGCTTGTTCTGGAACCCTCCCGGGGGGCGCCGCGAGCCCGTGCCGGCGAAGGTCCTCATCCCGGTTCTGCGGGATGGGGAGGCCGAAGTGGCGGCGGAGGGCAAGGCAACCGATCCGCGGGGGGCGCCGCGCCGCACGCGGCTGACGGTCGGCCGCCGCGGACGGCTCCTCGAAGTGGACGGGGCCGCCGTCCCGGGCCTCTATGAACTCGAAGTCCCCGGCCGGCTGCGCGGCGAGGTCGAGGAGTTCGCGCGTTCGAAGGTCCCGTTGGTGGTCAGGCGGGACCCCGAGGAAAGCCGTTTGACGAGCCTCGGCGAGGAGGACCGCGAGTTGATCCGCAACGAGATCGACCTTGTGCAGGCGAGTTCACTGGATGACGTGGTGGCGATCCTGACCGGGAGAGGATTCGGCCATGAGCTGTGGAAGTTCCTTGCGGTGACGGCCTTTCTTCTCCTCCTGGTGGAGGCGGCCCTGGCGCGCTGGATCTCGAAATCGCGCCGCGCCGCGGAAGACGTGAAGGTCGAGTTCGAAGACCGTGGCGGGCCCGGCCTCGAAACGATCGAACGAATGCGACGGCTTCGAAGAGCAGGATGAGGGACGAGCGGCGTTTTGCGCTATGCGTTATGCGTTATGGGTAGGAGGATTGATGCATGGTGTCCGGCCATGCCGGCGTTGAAGGGGAGGAACCCACGATGAAGGATTTGTCGTTGTCTGTGGTCCGCCTCACGGGGGTGTTCCTCGTCGGGTGGGGGATCGTGGCGGTTCTGGGATTGGTCCTGCATCTCGGGACGGCGTGGCCGGGGTGGGTGGTGGCATTGCCGGCGGCGGTGGCGGCCGAGGCGATCATTCTCCTGTATCGTTACGAGCAGCGCGCGGTGGGCGTGCAAAAGGGACGCTGGTTGACGGGACTGCGGCTGGCGGCCCTCGGGGTCATGGTCTGGATGCTGCTCGAACCGGTATTCAGCCGCCGCGTGGAGCGGGAGCTGGAGCGCGAAGTGGTCATCGTGATGGATGACTCGGCTTCGATGCACCTTGTCGACGAAGGGTCGGACCGCTCCCGGTTCGCACAGGCGGAGGCCGCGGTGAAGGAGAGCGGACTGGCGAAGAAACTCGAAGGGGCGGTGCGGGTGCGCACTCTTCGGGCGGCGCGGCGGGCATTGGCCGAGGGAGACGAGGAAGCGGAAGGCTGGGATCAGGCCACCGATCTTGCCAACGCCCTCGAGACGGTTCTCGAACAGACGCCTCCCGACAACCTCGGAGGGGTCGTGATGCTGACCGACGGGCGCCACAACCGCCCCGCCCGGGTCGAGGACGTGGCGCGGAGGTTCGGGATCATGGACGCGCCGGTGGGGCTGGTGGCGGTGGGCAGCGGGAAGCCGCCCCGCGATGCCGCCATCCTCGAAGTGCGTTCGCCGGACTCCATCTATCTGGGGGATCGTATTCGCGTGGCGGCCCGCATCAAGGTGGACGGGTATCGCGGCCAGGAGGTCACCCTGCGGCTCCGCCGCGGCGAGGAAGTGCTCGAAGCGAAGAAGGTCCGCATCACCGGGGAGCGCCACCGTGAGGAGGTGCGCTTCCAGCATGTTCCGGAGGCGGGCGGTGTCGGCCAATACACCCTCGAGCTGGTTCCGAAGCGCGGAGAGACCTTCGAAAACAACAACACCTGGGGGTTTGAAACCGCCGTCACCGACGCCCGCACCAACGTCCTGGTGGTCGATTCGTTCCCGCGCTGGGAGTTTCGTTACCTGCGCAACCTCTTTTACGGCCGCGACAAGTCGATCCACCTCCAATACGTGCTGCTCAATCCGGACACCGTTCGCGGGCAGCGGGACGAAGCGCTTCCGGCTTCGGCGGCGCGCCGGTTCGGTGAGGCGCGCGCCACCCGCCTGCCGGAGAACGAGGACGAATGGCGGAAATTCGACGTGATCATCGTGGGCGACGTGCCGGAGGAGGCCCTCGGGAACACGACGTGGGAAATCCTCGAGCGCTGCGTGAGCGAGCGGGCCGCCCTGCTCGTGGCCGTGGCCGGTCCGCGCTCCATGCCGCACGCATATCGCTCGGAGGTGGCGCGGTCGTTGTTCCCGGTCGAGTGTTCCCCGCGCGCCGGGACGCATTTCGAAGAGGAGACCCCGCCGTTTCGATTGACGCTGACCGCGGCGGGGCGGAATCACCCGGTGACGGCGCAGTCGGACAGCCGGCTCGAGAATGACCGGATCTGGGCGGGGTTCCCCAAGATACGATGGAGGCATCCGGTGGACGGCGTCAAGGAGGGGGCGGAAATCCTGGTGGTGGCCGGAAGCCCGGAGGAGGAGCGGCGGGTGACGAGCGCCGCGGAACTGGGCGACGCCCTGGTCCGGCTGGCGCGCCGACGGGAGCGGCAGGAAAAGCAGGCCGTGCTCGTGACACAGCAGGTTGGTCACGGGAAGGTGGCGATGCTCCTGACGGACCGTACGTGGCGGCTCCGGGAGGGCGTGGGCGATGTTTTCCATCACCGCTTCTGGGGGCAGCTCGTGCGTTGGGGGGCGGGGCCGAACCTCCGCTCGGGCACGGCACTGGTGCGGCTCGGCTCCGACGCGCTGAGCTACACGGGCGACGACCGGTTGCAGATCACGGCCCGCTTGTGGGACCCGGACAAGACTCCCGTGGAGGATTCCTCGCTGCGGGCGGAAGTCTGGCGGGACGGCGGGAAACTTGTCACCGTCCCGCTGGCGTACCGCGACGGATCGAACGGCCTGCACGAGGCGGCGGCGGGACCGTTCCGCGCACCGGGACGCTACGAGATTTCGCTCGTGGGAGACGAGGCGCGCCGGCTCATGAAGGAATCGGGGGTGGAGAAGGTGGCGACCGGTTTCCGAGTGGTCGGAGCACGCAATCCGGTCGAGCTGTCGGAGACCACGCTGAACCGTCCCCTGCTCGCGACCATCGCGGAACTCTCCGGCGGGCGGGTGGTGGACCCTCCGGAAACGGGCGCCCTCGCGGGGCTGTTTTTCTCGGGCGAGGAGACCCGCGAAGAATTGCTGGAAACCCGGTTGTGGGACAACTGGGCCCTGCTGCTGCTCTTCTGTGGCCTGCTCGCTTCGGAATGGGTGATTAGAAGGGGCAGCGGTCTCCCGTAAGTGATATACTCGCTTCCGGTTGCCATGGCCTCGCAAGTCCCACGAGAACTCATCGAGCCGCTGCGGGCCGTTTTGCGGCGGGTGCGCCGGATGCAGCTGCTGCACGGACTGCTGGGAGTGGTGACGGTCCTGCTGGGCGGGCTGCTGGTCCTGATGGCGCTCGATTACCTGTTCCCGTCGTTGCCGCAAGCCCTCCGCTGGGGGCTGCTTGCGGCCGTTCTCGGGGCGGCGCTCGCGGCGGGTTGGGCGTGGTTGGCGAGACCGTTTCTTCGCCGGATCAGCCTTGTGCGGATCGCGCGGTGGATCGAGACGCGGCACCCCGAGATCCAGGAGAGGTTCAGCACGATCCTTGAGCTGTCGGATCATCGCGAGGGCGTCTCGGAGTCCTTGTTGCGGGAGTTGATCGAGGAGGCGGAGGCCGACGCCGGACGGGTGGACCCGCGGATCGAGGTGCGCTCCGAGGTGGTGCGACGCTGGTCGTGGGCGGCGGGTTGTCTGACGCTGCTGATGCTGGTTCTCTTTGCGGTGTTCCCGGGCGAGACTCGCCGCTTGTTCGTGCGGGCGGTGGCGCCGTTCAGCGATCTCGGGAATGCCGGGGC
>Ga0180431_10003445_pt1 | contig 20381 bp, 12 predicted proteins | sample SS_ome_11_FD_132459 | JGI IMG/M metagenome (GOLD analysis project Ga0180431, IMG submission 132459) | Hypersaline lake sediment archaeal communities from the Salton Sea, California, USA - SS_1_MS_1 metaG | ecosystem: Environmental > Aquatic > Non-marine Saline and Alkaline > Hypersaline >... | reverse complement strand
TTGCTTGCCGTTGGATCGCATTCAAAGAGAATGGCGCCACGGGTGCCGTACTGCGGGCCTCCGCCGGCGCATCCGTAGATGCACCCGTCGCGCCACACCAGGGCCGGCAGGCGCGGGCCGTCCACGGGACGGCACAGCTCTCGGAGCTTCAGCGTGCGCGGTTCGAGCGAGAACACGATGCCGTTCTCCCAAACGCCGCCGTAGACCATCCCATTCTCGCCCAGCATCAGGGCGTCGATCCTGCGCGCGCCCTCGCCGGGAAGCCGAACGTCGGTCTCGGTGAGCTCGCGCTTGTTGCTGTCATACGTGAAGATGCAGCCTTCGCTGCACGATCCGTACACGATGCCCTCCCGGTCGCACACGATCGTGTGGCTGCATGCGCTGTCGCCCCAGCAGGCGCCGTGCACCTGGTCGGCGAAGAGAACGTCTCCTGTCCTGAGGTCGACGGCAAAGAAGTCGTTGTGGAAATACGTCATGCCGAAGAGCTGGCTGCCGTCAGGGCTCGTGCAGGTGGCGATAATCCACATGTGGGGCACGGGCACGCCCAGGTCGCGGCCCTGTTCGGTCTTCGGGTCGTACACGAACACGTGCCCGCCTTCGTCCTCACTGATCTTCTTGTGGACCGCGCCGTAGCCGTAGTTCTGTCCGGTCCCGCCCGCCAGGCGGCCATCCGGCAACGTGTCGAGCGCATGGTGGATCTTCTGCGTGTAGGGCGTGCCGTCCCGTTTGTACACCTCGTTGGCGGACACGACCTTGTCGCCCAGGTCGCGCACTGCGCCGGTCCCCGGGTCGTATTCGCACAGCAAGTGGCCCTTAAGGCCCGTCAAGCCGCCGTAGATTCGGCCGTCCGATCCGGTCGCCAGACTGACGACCTCCAACCCGCCTTCGAGCCCGGTGTCCAGTGCCTTGACCTTCATGTGCCTCCTCCTTTGGGATCCCTGTGGCGCGGGGGCGCCGATCAGCCTCCTGTCCGCGCCGGGCACGTTTGATACGCGTAGCGCCGCACGCAAGCCGCTGCAGTCGAATCGTTTGCTACCATGGCCTGCGCTCCTGTCAAGCCCGAGCCTCGGCCAAAAGCACGAAGCACGTCTGCGCGTCCGTCAAAACGCCGTGGGTTGACTTGCCTCGACGTGCGGCCAAAATGGGGCGCGGACGCGGCAGGCGCGTGTCGCGCCGTTTGGCTCACGCGTGGAAGGAGAGTGGCATGTTTGTGGCCTGCGTGCACGTGCGGGTGAAGCTCGAGCATCGCGAGGCGTTCCTACAGGCGAGCCTGGAGAACGGGCGCAACACCATCCAGGAGCCGGGGGCCCTTCGATTCGACGTCTTGCAGCAGCAGGACGACGCGGACCGATTCCTGCTCTACGAGGTCTATCGCGACGCGGCGGGCGCGGCCGCGCACAAGGAGACCGCGCATTACCGGGCCTGGCGCGAGGCGGTAGCGCCGTGGATGGCCGAGGACCGCGCGACCGTGAAGTACACCTCCCACTTCCCTACGGACGCGGCGGCCTGGTCTGCGACTCGCTGAGACGAGGGGGCGTGCATGCAGTACCTGGGAATTGCGCTGGCCGCATACCTCGTGGGTGCGGTGCCGTTCGGGTATCTGCTCGGACGGCTCGCGGGCAAGGACGTGCGCGCCGAAGGCAGCCGCAACATCGGCGCGACCAACGTGGTGCGGGTATGCGGATGGCGATGGGGCGCGCTCGCGCTGGCGCTCGACGCATGCAAGGGGTTTGCGCCCGTCTGGGGGGTCGGCTTGGGCGTGATGGGGGGCGTGCCCCAGGCCGGCCCAGCCCGGGCCCAGGCGCTGGCCGCCGTGGCCGCAGTCCTGGGCCATACGTTCCCCGTATACCTGAAGTTCCGAGGCGGCAAGGGCGTGGCCACGAGCGCGGGGGCCCTGGCCGCGCTCATGCCCGGGGCCCTGGCCATGGGCCTGGGGGCCTTTGTCCTGGCCGTGGCCGCCACGCGATACGTGAGCGTGGGCAGCACGGCCGCGGTGCTCGGGGTGCTCGTGGGCGCGCACCTTCTCTCGCCCGCGCCCTATGGCGAGGACCTGCCGCGCACCATGCTCGCGTGGCTCTTGGCCGTGCTGGTGGTGGTGCGCCACCGAGCGAACTACGCGCGGCTGTGGCACGGCACGGAGAACCGGCTGGGCGCCCGGCCCCAGAGCACCGGTCGGTCGCCATCGGATCAGACGGACTGAGGGGAGGGCATGGCCCGGTTCGCCGTGGAATCCGGACGATTCGGCCCGCACGAGACCGTGGCGCTGTGCGACGAGCACTTGGGGCGCGAGGCCGTGTTCGCGCGTCTGGGCGCGACGCTCCTGTCCTTGCGCGTGGTCCATCGCGAACGCGAGGTAGACGTGACCGACGGGTTCCGCAGCCCGCAAGAGCTTTCCGCAGGGCAGGGCGGGCGAGGGTGGATCCTGGCGCCCTTCTCCAATCGCGTGGACGCGGGCCGGTACTCATGGGGTGGGCATACGCGTGCGCTGCCGGTGAACCGGCCCAAGGAGAACACGGCCCTCCACGGGTTCGTGCACCGGGCCGCCTTCTGCGTGTGCGAGGCGCAGACCAAGGACGCGGAAGCGCGCGTCCGGCTGCGCACGAGCGCCTTGCGGCCGGACGCGTTCGCCGGGTATCCGTTCGCCGTGGACGTGGACGTGATTTGCGCTTTACGGCCCACGGGCCTGTTTCTGGAGATTCGCGGCACGAATCTGGACGACGAGAGCGCGCCGTTCGGCGCGGGATGGCACCCGTATTTCCGCCCGGGCCGATGCTGCGTCGACGGGCTTCGTCTCGCTCTTCCGGCCCGAGCTCGGGTGGAGACGGATGCGCGGGGGATCCCGCGCGCAGGAGCACAAGCCTACATGCCGATCGAACACACGCCCGAGCGAGACTTGTGCTCGCCCCAGGGCGCATGCATCGGGGACGGAGTACTCGACACCGCGTTTGGTGATCTGGAGATGGACGCAGACGGCTGGGCGCGGACTGTACTGACCAATGCGGAAGACGGCCTGGCGCTGCGCGTGGTGCAGCGCACGGGCCTTGTGCATGTGTTCACAGGCGACCCCTTGCCCGAGCGGCCGCGCCGCAGCGTGGCCCTGGAGCCTGTGGAGTTCCCCACCAACGCCTACAATCGGCCCGAGTGCCGTGAGGCCCTGGCGCTGAAGCCCGGACAGACGCGGTCCTTCCCCTGCGGCATCGAGTTGTGCACGGACTGAGGCGTCGGTCTATGGGTCGGTTCGGTCCGCATGCGGTCTGCGCACGTCGTGGATGAAGTAGAGGAGCAGCGTCCCTCCGAGCAGCCCCAGGCCTGCGAGCGCGAACACGACCTCGTACACATTGTACAGGGACCCGCCAATCGGCATCGACCAGCCGCGCGGCACGAGCGCAAGCACTCCGCCCGCGGTCAGGTAGGCGAGCGACCGCCCGGTGACAGCCACCATGGTGGTCACGCCGAAAAAGAAGGCCCGACCCCGCAGGGGCGCGAGGTGAAAGAGCTGGGTGGTCGCGGCTACGCTCGTGAGCGCCACGGCCCCGCCCGTGATGACGAACACCGCCATGAGCAGGGGCTTGCGCGCGGCCGGCGCCAGGCCGTGGCTCGTGACCACGATGAGCGCGAGCGCGCACAGGCTGAGGTGCGCGAGCAGGAAGGTGCGCTTGGTGCCGAGGTGGTCCACGAGAAACCCCGCGCCCAGGAATGCCAGCGCCGAACCGAGCGTCGTGAACCCGTAGATGACCACGTTCTCGGAGGTGTCGAAGCCCAGGTGCTCGAGATACAGCACCATGGGCTGCTGCAGGAAGCCCGCGCAGAACACGAGCGTGGACAGATACAGGCAGAACACCAGGACCTCTCGGCGGCGCACCAGGGTGCGCAAATGTCCCTGCCAGTCGGAGAACCCGTCGCTGCGCTCGGCGTGCTGGGAGGGCTGGGGGATCCGTGCGATGATCACATTGCGCAGGAAATGGCCCGCGAGCGCCACGCCGAGGACCACCTGGTATTTCCAGAGCGGTGGATCTGCGCCGAGAAACACGCCCGCGGCGACCACGCACCCGTACACGGACATGTTCCACACGAAACGCAGGTTCCCGAAAAAGCGGCCCCGGGCGTTCGAGGGCACGACGTCATGGAGAAGCGGGAACCAGAAGGTGCTCCCCACGGCGCGAGATGCCGTAAATGCGCACAGGAATAGGAGCACAATCCAGGTCGGGCCCGCGCCCGTGGGAAGGAACGACGGCAGTATGGCGGCCACGCCCGCCGCGGCGCCCGCGAGCAGGAACATGCGCAGCATGAACCGCTTGCCCCGCGTGGGGGTCACGCGCAGCGAGGTCGGGATCTGGAGCACGATGAACAGCCCGAAGAAGGAGGAAAGAAGCATCGCCTGGAAGTCCGTGCCGCCGAGCGCCTTGATGAAAAGTGGCCCCACCGACTTTTCGGTCAGGAGCACGGTCAGCGGCAGGCCGATCGCCTGGGCGAGATACGCGCGGCGCATTCCGGCCCGACGCGCGTCGGTGGGCAGAGAAGGGCTGTGGTCTTCGCCGTGCGCGGGGGACATGGCGTCTCCAGCCGGGGCTGTGCCTTGGGTCAAAGCGAGCCTGTATACCGTACGTGCGCGGCCGACGCAAGGCTTGGCCTTGACCGGTTGCTTCCCTGGCCTAGAATAAAGGCGCTTGAACAGGGGCCGAAGTGGCGGAATGGCATACGCGCGGGTTTCAAAAACCCGTGTCCTTCGGGACATGAGGGTTCGAATCCCTCCTTCGGCACCAACTTCCCCATGCGGCCCGGCGCCCGCGCCCGCGTCGTCGGTCGAGGCTCCGGCGCTGAGGCCGTCCCACCGCGGTGCAGGGGAGTGGGGAGCCGGCCTCCAGCATGCGCGTGCGATTCTCGCGGGGTCTCGATTGATTCGGGGCGACAGCGCTTGGCGTAAGCGCGTCTTGACCCTACTGCCGCGTGAGGGTAGCATGGGTGGACTAGGCCGGCGGCACGCAGCCCCGGCCAGGTGTGGAGTATGGCATGCAGGCGACCTTGCCGGATGTACATGGCTTTTTCGGGCCGTACGGGGGACGGTACGTGCCCGAGGTTCTCGTGCCCGCGGTGGACGAGCTCACGGCAGCGTATGCCGAGGCGTGCGCGGACCCGAGCTTTCAGGCGGAGCTCGACGCCCTGCTGCGTGATTACGCGGGCCGGCCCAATCCCCTGACCCTGACCGGCCGGCTGACCGAGCATCTGGGCGGGGCCAAGGTATATCTGAAGCGTGAGGACCTGAACCACACCGGCGCGCACAAGATCAACAACACCCTGGGACAGGTGCTCCTGGCTCGGCGCATGGGCAAGCCGCGGATCATCGCGGAGACCGGCGCCGGCCAACACGGCGTGGCCACGGCCACGGCGGCGGCGCTCTTCGGCCTGGAGTGCCACGTGTACATGGGCACCGAGGACGTGCGCCGCCAGGCCCTGAACGTATTCCGCATGCGCTTGCTCGGCGCCGAGGTGCTGGAGGTCGCCTCCGGCACGCGCACGCTCAAGGACGCCATGAACGAGGCGATCCGGGACTGGGCCACCAACGTGCGCAACACCTTCTACTGCATCGGGTCCGTGGCCGGGCCGCATCCGTATCCGCAGATGGTGCGCGACTTCCAGACCGTGATCGGCCGGGAGGCCCGCGAGCAGATTCTGGCCAAGGAGGGACGGCTTCCGGACGCGTGCGTGGCGTGCGTGGGCGGCGGATCGAACGCCATGGGGCTCTTCTTTCCGTTCCTGGAAGACAAGGACGTGGATCTGATCGGCGTAGAGGCCGCCGGATACGGCGCGGACACGGACCGACACGCGCTCAGCATCGGCAAGGGCCGTCCGGGCATTCTGCACGGATCCAAAAGTTACGTGCTCTGCGACGAGGACGGCCAGATCCGCCATGCGCACTCGGTGAGCGCAGGCCTCGACTACCCGGGCGTGGGCCCGGAGCACAGCTATCTGCATCGGACCGGCCGGGCCAAGTACGTGTCGGCTACGGACGAGGAAGCCATCGACGCGTTCCGGCTGCTGGCCCGGTTGGAAGGCCTGATCCCGGCGCTGGAGAGCGCGCACGCCCTGGCCCATGTCATGGAGCTGGCGCCCAAGCTCCCGAAGAGCGGAATCGTGCTCGTGTGCCTGTCCGGCCGGGGAGACAAGGACGTGCAGGAGGTCCAGCGGCTGCTCGACGAAGGCGCGCACCCATGAGCCGGATCGAGGAGAGCTTCGCGCGGCTCAAGGCAGAGGGCCGGGCGGCGTTCATGCCCTTCCTGGCCGCCGGGGACCCGGATCTTTCCACCACCCGGCGGCTCGTCGCGGCGATGGCCGGTGCGGGGGCCGACCTCGTGGAGATCGGCATTCCCTTCAGCGATCCGATCGCGGACGGCCCCACGATCCAGCAGGCCAATGAGCGCGCGCTCGCCGCGGGGACCAAGGTACGCGACGTGCTCGGCATGGTGGCCGATCTGCGGCGCGAGATCGAGATCCCAATGCTCCTGATGGGCAGCTACAACCCGGTGTACATCTACGGCGTGGAGGACTTCTGCCGCGCCGCGGCGCAGGCCGGGGCGGACGGGCTGATCCTTCCGGACCTGCCGCCCGACGAGGCCGAGGAGCTAACCGGTCCGGCCGAGGCGGCCGGACTGGACACCGTGTTCCTGGTGGCGCCCACGAGCACGGACGAGCGCCTGCGCTTGGCCGGCAGGGCCTCGCGCGGATTCGTGTATGTGGTGAGTCTGACCGGGGTCACCGGCGAGCGAGACCGGGTGGCCGCGGATCTGGCGGAGTTCCTGGTACGCGCGCGACAGCACATCCGCCTGCCCCTGGCGGTCGGGTTCGGCATCTCCACGCCCCAGATGGCCCGCGAGGTCGGCCGGCAGGCCGAGGGCGTGATTATCGGGTCGGCCATCGTGAAGCGCATCGCAGCGGCTTGCGAGGCCGGACGCGACCCCGTGCCCGATGTGGAGGCCTTTGTGCGCGAGGTGGCCGGTGCGATCCGGGGCAACGTCAGGCCGACTGCCTAGGGACATGCGCTGTGCGGGCAGGCTTGCCGGGCTACGTCCGCGCTCCTCTTGCAGGCTTTAGCCGCCGGACATGACCTTCCTGCCCGAAGCATCCTTGCCGCTTGGGTGCCGCAGCGGTACAATTCCTTGCAGTTGAGTGCGAATAACCAAGACCATGGGAGACCTGTATGACGTTGCGCACGTTGTTGCCGTGGGGCAAGTTCTCAAGGATAGCATGGGCGGTGATGGTCGTGGCGGGCCTGGCGCTGTCAGCCAGTATACCGGCCGCGGAGACGCTGCCGCCGGACGGGCGCACGGGGAACTTCAGCCTGCCCTGGGCGCGCGAGCCCGCGGGCGGTTCGACGCCGTCCGAGGAGGAGCCGGCCCCCGCCGACAAGCCCGCGCGTGCCCCGACGCGTGCTGCGGCGCAAGGGGCCCTCTTCCACTACGTGGACCAGCCATACGTGCCAAGCACCGATGTGACGATGGATACGCCCTGGGGACAACTGCCGTTCTCTCGCCGCGTCGCGTTTCAGCACAGCGCAGAGGAGGGCCCGGGATTCAAGGTGAGCGTGCCCGTGCGCTGGCAGCGAGCCGTGCAGAAGCACCCCGGCCTGGGCGGCATGCAATACCGGTTCGTGGCGCCCAACGACCTCACGCGCGTGGTGGTGGTCGTGTTCCCCATGGAAGAGCAGGTCGACCTTGTGGACTTCCTGGAGAGCAAGCAGACCGAGCTCCTCAGCTCCTTCAAGAACGTGACGGCTCGCGACATGCTGCTGCGCGGACGCAAGGGCCTGGGCGCCTACTACCAGGGCATTCTTCTGTGCCGAGATGCGGCCTGTCACGTGTTCCTGGGCCGGCACCAGTCCAAGGGATATTTGGTCTACGGGCTGTACTTCGACCGCGAAGGCGGCCTGGACGTAGCCAAGATCCTGAGCACCGTGCGGATTTTCTGAGTATCGCGCGCGTCTGCCTCAAGGGGCGACCGGCCCGCCAAGACGTTCGTCGCGTGACGCTTCGCCGATCCCAACAACGATTTTTCACTTGTGCGGGCGCCGAGGCCGCGTCCGACAGCTCGCGGCCTCTTGTTGGATCGCGTGTCACGAAGACCGCTTGAAGACCACCACTCCCAGCGGCGGCAGAGTGAGATTGAGCGAGTGGTACTGGCCGTGGTACGGCACGGGCACGGAGTCGACGCCGCCCAGGTTGCCCTGTCCGGAGCCGCCGTAGTTCCATGCGTCGCTGTTGAGGACCTCGCGCCACGCGCCGGGCTGGCCCACGCCGAGCCGGTAGTTATGCCGAGGGACCGGGGTGAAGTTGCAGAGGACAAGCACCTGCGCCTCCGGGTCGCGCCCTTTGCGCTTGTAGGCGATCACGCTGTTGTTTACGTCGTTGAAGTCGATCCACTCGAAGCCCTCGGGCACGTTGTCCGCCTGCCACAAGGCGGGTTCGTCTCGGTAGAAGCGGCTCAGGTCCTTGAACCATTCGAGCAGGCCTCTATGGCGGTCGTCCTGGAGCACGTCCCAGTCCAGGCTGCTCTCGTGGTACCACTCGTTCCACTGGCCGAACTCCCCGCCCATGAACAGATGTTTCTTGCCCGGATGCGTGAACATGTATCCATAGAGCAGCCGGAGGTTGGCGAAGCGCTGCCAATCGTCGCCGGGCATCTTCTGCAACAGGGACTTCTTGCCGAAGACCACCTCGTCGTGCGAGAGCGGCAGCACAAAGTTCTCGGAGAATGCGTACAGGATGCTGAAGGTGAGGTCGCCGTGATGATACTTGCGGTAGACCGGTTCCTTGGACATGTAGCGCAGCGTGTCGTGCATCCAGCCCATGTTCCACTTCAGGCCAAACCCCAGGCCGCCCGCATAGGTCGGGCGCGTGACCATGGGCCAGGCCGTGGACTCCTCGGCGATGGTGAGGATGTCCGGATGCTCGCGGTAGGCTGCTTCGTTCATGTTGCGCAGCAGAGAGATGGCCTGCAGGTTCTCGCGGCCGCCGTATTCGTTGGGGATCCATTCGCCTTCCTTGCGGCCGTAGTCGCGGTAGAGCATGGACGCGACCGCGTCCACGCGCAGGCCGTCGGCATGGTAGGTCTTGAGCCAGAAGAGCGCGTTGCTCACCAGGAACGCGCGGACCTCGTTGCGGCCGTAATTGAAGATGTAGCTTTTCCATTCCGGATGGAACCCCTCGCGCGGATCCTCGTGCTCGTACAGGTGTGTGCCGTCGAAGTACACGAGCCCGTACTCGTTGCTGGGGAAGTGCGACGGCACCCAGTCCAGCAGCACGCCGATGCCGTTCTGGTGAAGATGGTCCACGAGATACATGAAGTCCTGCGGCGTGCCATACCGGCTGGTGGGCGCGTAGTACCCGGTGACCTGGTAGCCCCAGGACCCGTAGAAGGGATGCTCCATGATCGGCAGGAACTCCACGTGCGTGAACCCGACCTCCTTGACGTACGAGGCCAGGCGCGGGGCGAGTTCGCGGTAGGTGAGCGGACGCCCGCGCTCCTCGGGGACCCGCTGCCATGAGCCGAGGTGCACCTCGTATACGGACAGGGGGGCGTCCAGGCTGTTCCGCGACGCGCGCGACTTCATCCAATCGCCGTCGCCCCAGTCGTAGTCCAGGTCCCAGACCACGGAGGCGGTCTCGGGCGAGACCTGGCAGTGGAATCCATAGGGATCGCCCTTGTCCACGTGGTAGCCGTTCAGTCGGCTGGCGATGTGGTACTTGTAGCAGGCGCCCGCGTTCACGCCCGGCAGAAACCCCTCCCAGATGCCCGACTCATCCTCGCGGACGCGCAGCGGGTGCGCCTGGGGCGCCCAGCCGTTGAAGTCACCCACCACGGAGACGGCCTCGGCGTTGGGCGCCCACACCGCGAACTGGGTGCCGTCCAGGCCCTCGCGGCGCATGGGATGCGCGCCCATCTTGTCGTACAGGTGAGCGTGCGAGGCCTGCTTGAAGAGATAGATGTCGTATTCGGTCAGCAGGGAAAACCCGTACTCGACACGACTGGACTCTGTGGTCATATCGTCTCCCGGTCAGTATGGCTCAACGACTCGCCAGCAAGTCGCGAATGCTCTGCAGAGGGATCGTCGCCCATTGCGGCCGGTTGTTCAGCTCGTATCCGAGCTCGTAGACGGCCTTCTCCAGCACAAATGCCTCCAGCAGCATCCGCAGATCCGCCTGACGCGACGGAAGAAAGTCACCGTTGGTCGCCGTGTCCAGATAGGCGCGCACATACACGCCGCTCACATGTGCCTGCCAGGCCTCGATCCACGGTCGCAGCGCGACGACGTCTTCGGAGCGCACCGCGGCTCGGCGCAGCAGTGTGCTCTGCGCGGCGTAGCTGAACGAGCGGATCATGCCGGCGACGTCCACCAGGGGCGAGCGTTTGTTGCGGCGTTCGCTTAGGCTGCGTGCTGGTTCGCCTTCGAAGTCGATGATGTAAAAATCCTTGCCTGTATGCAGAACCTGGCCCAAATGGAAGTCGCCATGGATGCGGATGAGCTTCGTGCTCACCCGCCGCTCGCGCACGGTGCGAAGGCGCGCGAGAACCTCCGCTTGTCGCTCAAGCAAGTCTTGTGCCTCCGGGCGGATCTCCTCGGGCAGCGTCCTTGCGCGCCGACGAAGCGCCTGGAACACACGCACGGTGAGGTTGCGCAGGGACTGGTACAGGGCCCGTTGCCCGAGCGCGGACAGCGGTTCGGGGGCGAAGTCCGGGGTGCGCTCGTCCGAGGCGAGCGCCAGGTGCATCTGGGCGGTGCGCTGGCCCAGAAGCCGCGCGAGTTCTAGGTAATGCCCGACCAGCCCGGCCAGCCGGTCCGGGACGTGCTCCTTGCTCAGAGATAGGATGGTTTGCCGCCGTGGCGGTTCCGGTTGGGTCTGCGAACCCAGGGCCAGGGCCTGGTCCACAAAGGTTCCCAGCGCATTCATGGTCACCGCCCAGGCGTCACCCTCGTTGGGTACGTATTCCTGCAGTATGGCCACGGCGGCGGGTTGCTCGCGTGCCTTGGCGTACTCGATGTAGCCCGCGACGCGCGGGATATGGGGGAACCGGCGGTCCGTCAGAAAGCGGCCGAGCTCCAGATCCGGATTGGCCCCCGGCTCTATCTTACGGAAAACCTTCAGGATGAAGCGCTCCTGGAGCGTGACCGAGGTGTTCGTCTGTTCGACGTTGACTACAGAGACAGCACCCTCGGGCTCGCGGGCGGCGAGTTCGCGGAATGCACGCGTGCGGGATGTGCGCAGGGCACAGCGCCCGCCCTTGAGCCGTCGGCGCCGCGCAATGGCTTCGAGCAGCGCCTCGGCAAACCGGGGGTTGTGCAGGGCGTCGTAGAGCACGCCCTCGGTGTCCGCGTTGCGCAGGTGGATCCGCACGATCCCACTGTCCGTCACGCCCTGGGGCGGTGCCTCCCCGGCCTGGACTGGATGAAACGCCAGGGGAAGGAGGTACGTCTCATCGTCGCCCACGGCATAGGTGACGTCCACGAGCGAGACCTGCGCCGTGTCCTCACCGCAGGGCACAGGAATGCGTTCGCGCACGGATGCAGACTCGATCGTCCGTCCCTTGGAGCGAAACCACCGGCAGCGCTCCAGGTACGCGGGAAGCGCACGTTCCAAGGCGCCGCGCGAGCGACCGGAAAACACGCCGTCCCACGAGCCGGTCAGGTGCAAGAGCGGCAGGTCCTCCCAATTGACCTGCTCCTCCACCTCGTGCACCGTTGCCTCGCGAGGTTCGAGACGAAACCAGAAGAACGTGTGCGGCGCCAGCGAGATGAAATATGGGGCCTCGGTGATCGGCGGAAACTCGGTATGCCCGAATAACTCGACCGGGTTCAGGCCTTCGTAGCCTGCGAGGTCGAGCTCCGCCCACTGCACGAATCGAGACAAGTTCGCCGCGACCAGGATGCGCTCTTCCCCGTGCACGCGAAGAAAGGCAAGGATCTTGGGATTGTCCGGATGCAGGAACTCGAGGCCCCCACGTCCCAAGGCGGTAAGGCTCTTGCGCAGGCCGATGAGCCGCTTCATCCACCATAGAAGCGAATGCGGGTTGTTTTGCTCGGCGTCCACGTTGTACGTGTTGTAGTGATGCTCCGGATCGATGATGACCGGCATGTACAGCCGCTGCGAGTTCGCAGTGGAGAAGCCGGCGTTGCGGTCCGCGCTCCACTGCATGGGCGTGCGTACGCCGTTGCGGTCTCCGAGATAGATGTTGTCGCCCATGCCCAGCTCGTCGCCGTAGTAGAGGATGGGCGTGCCCGGCAGGGAGAAGAGCAGCCCGTTCATGAGCTCGATGCGGCGGCGGTGGCCGCCCAGCAGGGGCGCGAGCCGGCGCCGGATGCCCAGGTTGATCCGCATCTGGGGGTCTCGCGCATACATCCGGTACATGTAGTCCTTTTCCTCGTCTGTGACCATCTCGAGGCTGAGCTCGTCGTGGTTGCGCAGGAACAGGGCCCACTGGCAGTCCGCGGGGATCTCGGGCGTCTGGTCGAAGATATCCACGACCGGATATCGGTCCTCCATGCGCGCGGCCATGAACAGGCGCGGCATGAGCGGGAAGTGGAAGGCCATGTGGCATTCTCGCCCCTGGCCGAAGTAATCCACCGCGTCCTCGGGCCACTGGTTGGCCTCCGCGAGCAAAAGGCGATTGCGGTACTTGCGGTCCACGTGCGCGCGGATCTGGCGGATGAACTCGTGCGTGCGCGGCAGGTTCTCGCAGTTGGTGCCCTCTTCCTCGTGCAGATAGGGAACCGCGTCCAGGCGCAGTCCGTCCACGCCCAGACCGAACCAGAAGTCCAGCACGCGGAAGATGGCCTTGCGCACGCGCGGATTGTCGAAGTTGAGGTCCGGCTGGTGCGCGTAGAACCGGTGCCAGTAGTAGGCCTCGGCCACCGGGTCCCAGGTCCAGTTCGACGGCTCGAAGTCCTGGAAGATGATGCGCGCGTCGCTGTACCGGTTCGGGGTGTCGCTCCACACGTAGAAGTCGCGCAAGGAGCTGTTCGGTTTCGCGCGGCGGGCGCGCTGGAACCAGGCGTGCTGGTCGGAGGTGTGGTTGATCACGAGCTCGGTGATGACCCGCAACCCGCGGTCGTGCGCGGCGCGCAGAAACGCCTTGAAGTCGCGCATGGTTCCGTAGGCGGGGTGGATGTTCATGTAGTCGGCGATGTCGTACCCGTCGTCCTTGAGCGGAGACGGGTAGAAGGGCAAGAGCCAGATCCCGGTGACCCCCAGGTCCTGCAGATAGTCCACGCGCGACGAGAGTCCGCGGAAGTCGCCGATGCCGTCCTCGTCGCTGTCCTGGAAGGCGCGCACGTGCAGCTCGTAGATGACCGCGTCCTTGTACCAGAGCGGGTCGTCCTCAAGCAGGGACAGCTCCGCCGGCCGGGGTCTTCTGGTGCGCGAGGTCGCCTGGTTCATCGGAGCTTGGGCCCTTGATCGCGGGTCAGAGGTAGTAGTCGAAGTCCTGTTCGGTTCGCATCTTGCGCCGCACGCGGAACACGTGCGCGGGCGAGACGTTCGGATCGAGCTCCACGTAGTTGCGCGCGCCGTGCCACAGGAATCGCGCCTCGCTGAGCAGGTCGTGGACCTGAAAAGGCTGGTGCGGCGGGAGCCCGAAGGCCTCCAGGGGCAGGTCCACCCACCCGGCATGGGTGTGGTGCGGGTCGAGGTTGACCACCACCAGCACGAGGTCCGAAAGGTCCTCGGTGTGTTTGCTGTAGCACAGGAGCTGCTCGTTGTCCACCGGATGGAAGCGGAGGTTCCAGTCGTGCTGTAGGGCCGGGTTGTCGCGGCGGACCCGGTTCACGCGGGAGACGAGGTCGCGCAGGCTCGCCGGATCGTCCAGGTCCCAGTGGCGCACCTGGTACTTCTCCGAATCGAGGTATTCCTCGCTGCCCGGCCGCAGGGGCCGGTTCTCGCACAGCTCGAAGGCCGGGCCGTAGACGCCGTAGTTCGCCGCCATGGTGGCGGCCAGGATCAGCCGGATCTTGAACGCGTTGCGCCCGCCGATCTGCAAATACTCGGTCAGGATGTCCGGGGTGTTGGGCCATAGGTTGGGCCGCAGGTACTCGCGGCCCGCGGTCTGCGTGAGTTCGTGAATGTACTGTTCGAGCTCCCATTTGGTGTTGCGCCAGGTGAAGTAGGTGTAGGACTGCGAGAATCCGAGCTTGGCGAGCTTGTGCATGACCTTGGGCCGGGTGAACGCCTCGCACAGGAACACCACGTCCGGATGGTCGGCCTTGAGGTCCGCGATCAGCCTTTCCCAGAACGCGAACGGCTTGGTGTGCGGATTGTCCACGCGGAACATGCGCACGCCCTGTTCGATCCAGAAGGTGAAGACGCTCTTGAGCTCCTCCCACAGGCCGCGGGCGTCCGGGGTCTCGAAGTCGAAGGGCAAGATGTCCTCGTACTTCTTCGGCGGGTTCTCCGCATACTGGACCGTGCCGTCGGGCCGCGTGCGGAACCACTCGGGGTGTTCCTTGAGGTACGGATGGTCCGGGGAGCACTGGAACGCGATATCGAGCGCCACGCGGATGCCTCGACGCTCGGCCGCCTGCACGAGTCGGCGGAAGTCCGCGAGCGTGCCCAACGCAGGGTGCACACTCTTGTGCCCGCCTTCGGGGCCGCCGATGGCCCACGGGCTTCCTGGGTCCTCGGGCCCGGCCGCGGGTGCCATGTTCGGCCCCTTGCGCTTGGCGCGCCCGATCGGATGGATGGGCGGCAGGTACAGGACGTCGAACCCGAGCTCCTGGATGTACGGGAGCCGCGCCTCTACATCCGCGAACGTGCCGTGCGTGCCCGGGGTCTCGCTCGCGGACCGAGGGAAGAGCTCGTACCAGGTGGAAAACCGCGCTTCCACCGGGTCGACGCGGATCTCGTACGCCGCCTCCGTGTCCGTGATAGGAGAGGGCACGGCATGATCGGCCAACAGGGACGCGAGCTCCGGGTCGAGCGCGGCGCGCAACCGCTGGGCGACCGGGGCGCTGGAGCGCAGTTGTCCGGCCGCGGCCTGGAGGCGCTTGGCGGCCTTGCGGCTGCGGGTTTGGCGGGCGGCCTGGTCCACGAGCCCGGCGCCCACGAGCAGGTCCACGCGCACGTCCTGCCCGGCCTCGGCCTTGCGCGCGAGGTCGCGGCGCCACGAGCCGAAGTGGTCCACCCAGGCCCGGATCGCGAACTCGTACACGCCCAGCCGCGGGACCGGAAAGGCACCCCGCCACCGGTCGTTGTTCACATGCCGCATGGGCGTCTGGGCCCATCGGCCGCCCTTGCGCCGGTGGCGCACGATCGCGGCCAGCACATCGTGCCCGTCCGCGAAGACGTCCGCCTCCACGGTCACCGCGTCGCCGACCACCCGCTTGACCGGGTGGCGGCCGCAGTCCACGGTCGGCGAGACATGTTCGATCACCACGCGCGCCACAGTCACGAGCCTGAGCTTCCTGCAAGGGGCCAGGGGCCCCGAACACGGGCCGACCCCCACGGGCCCTGATCCGAATGCCGGGCGTACAGCGCGCTGCCCCACACGTGCAGCGAGCCCTAGGAATAGTCCCGGCGCAACCGGGTGTCAAGACCCCGGGTTGCGGCCGAGGTGCCGGGGCCTGTCGCCTCAGCCTCGCGCTCGGCCGCTTCGGTCCGTCGGAGGTCCGTGCAAGAGGCGTACCGTGGACGGCCTTGGCCAGGCCTGCCATGCCCCCGGACGAGGCCGGACGGCGCTTGCGAATCTCGGGTTTGGAGGGTATAATATAGGTACCCGGACCGGCCTCGGAGAGCGGCCGGCCGGGAGCCTACCTAGGGAGGGGGCGACTGGTATCGACTGGATGGAGCCTGCTGAGACTGCGTGCCGAGGTTGATCGGCTGGCCTCGTTAAAAGCCGATCGCAGACAAACATCTGCCAACACGAACTACGCTCTGGCTGCCTAGCATAGGCGGCCCCCGTGCCCTGCGACGCCGATAGCGGGAGCCACGGGCCGACATCGGCTGGCCAGACGTGCGCCCGGCCCGGGGCGCGCGCCCGGCGAGAACCAAACCGGGCTGGCGCGGATCGGTGGTCGGCGTCCCGGCCCGCGCGAGACATAGGCGTCGACTGCGCACGGAGATGTCTCAACGGGGTCTATTGCAGGACGCGGGTTCGATTCCCGCCGCCTCCACCAGACGACCGGAGAGGAAAGGCTCTCCGCGCGAAATGACCCGCCGATGCCAGTCGGCGGGTCTTTGCGTATATGCGCTTTGTGGGCAAGGGGTTGCGACGGCTGGCCGTCCGGGGATTCGGTTGCGCGGCGGGACGAGGTGCTGTCTAGTTGGGCCTCTCGGGGCGGGATCGGGTCCGATTCTCTCTCTGTTTCTCTGATTTGTCGGGACGTCGCCAAACTCGTCCCGCGATTCGTAGCCGCTTGCATCGCAGGGGCTTGGAAGCTTGGTTCCGCTTTTCGATCCCGGTTCCTTGTGGAGTAGAACACGCGCTGCAATCAGTTGCAGCCGCACGGCACCAGACGCGTGCGCACGTCGATGGTGGAATCGTACGGACGCGCCGTGCCGCCCTGGCCGGAGAAACTCACTCCTCTTTCGCCAACGTCGTATCGAGGAGCAGGGCTTCATTCACGGCGACATTGCGCCGCGCGTCCTCATCGCCGTCCACGGCCGCCTTGGCTTGCGCCAGCAACTCGACAATTTCCTCGCGGGCCTTGGCCTTCTGCGCGGGGTCGCTCAGGTTTGCCTTCCGCATCTTGTCCGCAACGGCGCGCATCACCGGAGCCGCGGCATGGAAGTTCCGGCGCGCGTAATCGTTCTCCAGCGTCTCGCGCGGCACGGAGGGGTCCCATAACATCCGCGCGCGAAATTGCGAATAGGGCATGCCGGGCCGGACATTGCCTCCGCCCAGACGATACTTGACGTAGAGCGGCGCCTCTTCCTCGAAAACGACATCAAATCCGCAGTACGCCCGGCGGCGCGCCCGCGCATTCCAGATCGTGACCTGCCGGGAATCCGCGGCGGCCTTCACCCATTGCAGGAGTCGTTCCTCCGCCTGCGTCGATCTCTTCCCGTGGTACTCGAACCAGTCCCCTTGCTGGATCGTGTACCAGATTAGCAGATGCGGATGGGGCCGCACGCCTGACGGGTTGGCCGAGTAGTTGATGTAGGCCAGCGACACGGCATGCAGGTCCGGGTACTCTCTGGCGACCTTTTCCATAACCGCGTTTCTGAACTTCAGCACGAATGCGCCCCAATCGGCGTAGCGGCCCGCGGCGCGTTCAGTCTGAATCCGCTCCAACTCCTCTTGGCAGGCGGGACAATAGCATGCGTCCGGCGCGTAGCCCCCCCCACGCTCCGCGTAATTGTAGAATCCGCCGTCCGGCGTCGTAAGTTGAACGATCTTCGTCCCAGGGTTCCGGCGTGCATATTCCTTGATGCCCGTGGCGAAGAAATCGACGGTCGCCGGAGAACTGAAGCAGAAAAGCCCGCGCCCCGGACCGCCTCTGGCCCAGTTGGTGCCAGGCGCTCGACTGCTGTCCTCGCGGATGCGTCGCATCTGGTCCAGCTCCAGAGCGCCTGGATGCTCCTTGTAGTATTCCAGCGCCAGATCGACCACGGTGCGAAAGAACTCATGGTGATGCCCCTGGGGAACCAGCAACTCGCTCTCCCGCATTCTCTCGGGCAACTGCTCCGGATAGAGCTCGATGACATTGCATCGTTGCCGAAGCGCCCACAATGCCGCATAGGGCCCCCTGGGGCCCCAGTGGGTCAGAAGGGTTCGAATCGGAAAGGCAGGCCCCTGCACAATATCCACATCGGCCGGAATCTCGATGGCGTTCCGCTTTGCGACTGCCTCGCTCACATAGGCCGCCTCAAAATCTCGCATGCCGAACCCGCAATCCAAGAAGCGTTCGAGGAATTCGTAGACGCCATAGCACGTCCCGCGCGGCCCGCTCCCGGCGATGATAATATCCCGGCCGGACATGCTGATGGAGAAGTACTCGCCTCTGGCCAGGAAATGGCCGTCGGCAGTCAACTTCTCGACGCGCGTCGTGCCTAGAGACTCCCGGAGACTCTCATCGCGTCGGATGTTTCCGATCCGGATGCAGGGGGACGCGCCAGCACCGCCTTTTTCAATGACCAGACGCGCCCCGCTGGCCTTCTCAACGAAGCGCCGCAACTCTTCGGCCGCGAACTCGGACGCGCCATCCGGCTCGGCACAGAGCCGAATGCAATAGGGGCTCTCTCCGCGAACGACCAACGCGATCTTCATCGGCCTCTCCGCCTTTCGGAGCGTCTCCGCTTCGCTGCGCGCCGGAGCCCCCGCCGCGTCCGCGCTCAACAGCAACGCCGCGCACGCAAGCGCGCAAAGCGTCCCATATCGCTCCGTCCCATACCCCACGGCACCAGCCCATTCTCTCAACGGCACAGTATCCGAAGCCTCTTGCTCGGCCGCCATCACGCGAAAACCCGCCGATCTATCCTAATTATGGACGCGTCGGAGACCCAGTCAAGACCATCCGCTTCGAGACAGTCGAGTTCCAGCAGCTTACGGCCGTACCCTCCCAGCCGCATTCCCTCCACCATTTGTCTTTCTTCGTGTGGCTGTGGATGGTTGCGGATGACTCCGCGGCGACGCGGATTTGGCGCGCGGGCCATGACATGCGCGTCGATCAAGAGAAGGGGCCGACAAGGCCACTACGTCGCACCTCGCAGCCGAAAGGCGACGTGCCACTGGGATGCGGCCAGGAAAGGATTGACGCGCCCTGTACGCGGGGCTAGCATGCCCGTTCGGATGAGCGCTGGAGCGGCCAGGCTATTTGTGGTTCCATGGAAGCGGCGAACCCAATCCCCGAGGAAATGCGGAATCATCAAAAGAGACCCCGCCTTTGAGCGATGTTTTGGAGACTTGGACCCCGTGGGTTGTGGCCGCATTGTTCGCGTTCCTGTTCGGAATCGAACGCGTGCGTCCGTTGCGCCGTTCGACGCGGCCGGGGTGGGGCCGCGTTGGGCTGAACGCGGCGGCCGTGGCAATGGCGCTGGGCGTCGCAGCCCTTACCGTTGCGCCGACGATCCGGGGTGCGCTGGACTGGACTCGCAACGCGGAGTTCGGGCTATTGCGCCTGGCTGGTTTGCCGACGTCGGTGTCTCTCGCCGCGGGGGTCCTCTTACTGGACTTGACTTTCTATTGGTGGCACCGGTTGAACCACATCTGGCCGCTGTTGTGGCGCTTTCATAACGTGCACCACATCGACCCCGACCTGGATTCCACGACTGCGTTCCGCTTCCACGCCGGGGAGATCGCGTATTCCTCCGCGTTCCGTGCGGTGCAGATCGGGTTAGTCGGCCCGAGCGCATTGGCGATCGCTGTATATGAGTTGCTGTTCCTGAGCGGTACCGTGCTCCATCACAGCAACCTGCGCCTGCCTGTTAGGCTGGAACGGGCGCTCAATCTTGTTTTTGTCACTCCTCGGATGCACGGGGTCCATCATTCCATGATTCGCGACGAAACAAATTCGAACTACTCGGTTGTATTCCGCTGGTGGGATTCACTGCATCGCACGCTCCGTCTCAACGTGCCGCAGGACAGAATCCGTATCGGAGTTGCGGGATACACGCGCCCGGAGGATAACTCGCCGGTGTCAGTCCTAGCACTTCCGTTCAGGCGGCAACGCGATTACTGGCGAACGCCTCAAGGCGGTGACTCGCGGACCAGAACGGGATGGGACCCGGATGGACGTGCGCGCATGACTGGATGAAATGCCCCTGCAGACGAGAAGCAAAGATACGCGGTGGGGAGAGTATCATCTAGTATACACAGTGGTGATCAGTGGCGATCTAGCCATGAACCAGCCCTTGGACAAAAGCGCCGAGGCCTACGACGGATGGTACGAGCGCTCAAGAGACGCGGGCGATGACATGCGCCTCGGTCAGGGCAGGGCCGACGAGGGCACTTCGTCGCGCCTCGCAGGCGAGAGGCGACGTGCCACTGGTATGCGGCCACGAAGTGATTGACGCGGGCTGCATGGAGGAGTAGGCTTACCGTCAGATGGCTTTGGGCGGCAAAGAGTGGATTGCCGCCGAATGAGGAGTTGGAAGCAGGATGCTGAAGAGGCATTTCGTCCTCGCTCTCGTGGCGCTCGGGATCACGGCAGCATCGGTCGTCGTCGAGACCGAGTGTTGTATTTGCGGAGATTGTAGAGGATTGCCTCTTCCCATCATCATGCCTGTCTGCGGGGCAAGCCCTCATCACATTCCACTCGACAATGGCTGGAAGTGCACACGCACCGTGTTTGACTACCGCGCGTTCTCGATTGACGTCCTGATCTGATGGGAGCTCATCACTGTTGTCCTGATATTCGCCCCAAGACCTGGAGGTGATCAAGAACACCATGAGGTTCCTGG
>Ga0180431_10003444_pt1 | contig 20383 bp, 23 predicted proteins | sample SS_ome_11_FD_132459 | JGI IMG/M metagenome (GOLD analysis project Ga0180431, IMG submission 132459) | Hypersaline lake sediment archaeal communities from the Salton Sea, California, USA - SS_1_MS_1 metaG | ecosystem: Environmental > Aquatic > Non-marine Saline and Alkaline > Hypersaline >... | reverse complement strand
TCCACCAATTCCCCCATGTGACCGAAGCCACGCGGGCCCGCATGGCCCCGGCGCGGCCGGCCCCGGCTCAGTCGCAGATGTCGGCCACCGATTTCTTCACCGCCTCGATGTCGAACACCGCGTCGAGCCAGCCGTCGCGGAAGATCACCGACTTGGCGTTCTCGATCGCCAGCAGCGCGCCGTCGGAAAACTTGCCCTCGGGGAAGATGCCGAAGGCGATGGCCAGTTCGATCTTCAGGTGGCCGAGGATGAAATCATGCGCGGCGGCTTCCGGTACGCCCATCGCCACCGCCCGGTCGGTCGCCTCGCGCAGCGCCAGCGAGAAGGTCGCGCCCACCGTCTCCGACAGCGCCGGTTCGAGAATCGCGATGTCCTGCAAGGTGCAGCGATGCGCGCGGGCGGCCGGCGCGTAGATCAGCCGCGCGATCTCCTCGCAGGCCGCGTAATGTTCCTCCGGCCCCTGGATCAGGGCGCAGACGATGCCCTGCGGGCCGGCGATGCCGCCGAAATAGTCGCGCTGCGCGGCGATGTCGGCCGTTATCTCGAAGATGTTGGGGTGGCAGGGATGGGTGCAGAAATAGGTCACGTCCGGCCGATCCGGCATCCGCCCGGCGAAGGGCGCGGCCGCATCCAGCACGATCACCGCCGCGCCGGGCTTCACCCGGTCGATGAAGCCCGCGGCGATCTGGCCGATCAGCCGGTCGGGCACCGCCATCACGATCGCGTCGGCATCGGCCAGCGCGTTGTCGGCGGGCACGGTGTCAAGGCCCAGTTCCGCCTTCAGCCGGTCCTGCCCGGCCGGCGACACCTCGACATGGTCGATCTCGAAGCGCGAGCCCATCAGGTTGCGCGCCAGCCGCACGCCCATCTTGCCACCCGCCCCCAGAAGCGCGATCTTTTCCATCCTAGTCCTCCCCGGCGGCCCCGCCGCCCTTCTTGATCCAACCGAAATAGTCCGGGCTGCCCATCTGGCCGCCCTTGAGCGCGATCTGCAGCCCGTCCATCGCCGGATCGTCCGACCACGCCTGCAGCAGGGCCGCGCCCGGCTTCGTCGGTGCCAGTGCGGTGAAGGCGTAAAGCCCCAGTTCCCGCGCCGCGTGGCCCGAAGTGTCGCCGCCCGAGATCACCACGCGGGTGAGCCCGGCGCGGCGCACCAGCCGCGCCACGATCCGGCCCAGCGCCGCGCCGATCCGTTCGCCCGCCACCTCCGGCGCTGTTCCGGTCGCATCCAGCGCCGAGCGTAGCGCCGCGACGGCCGGATCTTCGGGGCCGCGCGCGGTGCAGATCAGCGCGTCGCGGCCGCGCCCCAGCGTGGCGAGCGCCGCGGCCTCGGCCGCCGCTTCCGCCGCCGCCTCGCCCCGCACCACCGCGACGGCGTCGAGGCCGATGACCTCGAACCCCTCCTCCGCCGCCCGGTCGATCTGCGCCGCCGTCACCGGCGAGACGGAGCCCGAGACCGCCAGCATCCGCGCCACCGGCCCGGCACCCGGCGCGGCGGCCGCGGGCGGGATCAGCCCGGCGGCGCGCCAATGCGCGATCAGCGCGTATTCCACGCCTTGCGACCCGACCGCGAACAGCGGCGAAGGCCCCTGCCAGATCAGCCGGCCGTTGGTTTCCATATGCGCCCCGGTCATCGCATCGAGCGCGATCACCCCGCAACCCTCCGCGCGCAACCGGTCCAGCGTCGCCTCCGCGTCGGCCTCCAGCGCCTCGATGTCGATCAGGCCGAAGCGGCGCGCGGTCTGCCGGGCCAGGTGGCGCGTGACCTCGGCCTCGTCCATCGGCGTCGCGGGATGGTGGGCCATCACCGGATGCCGGTCCAGCCGGAACACCCCGCCGGGGGCCGAGGCGAAGAGATTGCCGAAGGCCTGGTAACGCCGCATCACGGGCGCGGCGACAAGGCAGGGCACCCAGGGGCTGCCGATGACGCCCTGCCCGATGTCGATCGCGGTGCCGATCGAGCCGAGGTGCGGCGCGGAATCGAGGGTGGAGCAGGTCTTGTAATGCACCACCGGCGCGCCGGTTTCGGCCAGGCTGGCGAACAGCCGCGGCAGGTATGCCGCCATCCACTCCGGCGTCTGCGCCCGCGCGGTGGTGGCGATGCCGATGCCGCGCAGGCCGGGGAACCGCGCCAGTCGCTCCGGCGTCGGCGCGTCGAGGAACAGCGCGGCGGGCAGGCCGGCGAAGGCCAGCGCCTCCATCACCGCCGCCGATCCGGTGAAATCGTCGCCGAGCCAGGCGACGAGCGGGCCGTCGGGCAGCCCGCCTGCCTGGCCGGCGGTCACCGGAACCGCCTCAGCGCGGCGGCCAGCGCCGGATGGTCGCGGGCATAGTCTTCGGCGGGGATGCCGGCGATCGCGGCCTCCCAGGCCTCGCGCAGGCTGCGGACCCCGGCAGCCGGGCCGTCGGGGTGGCCCATGATCCCGCCGCCCGCGGCATGCAGGCAATCGGCGCTGCCCAGTCGCCGGTAGGTTTCGGCCGCCTGCAGCGCGGTCTGGCCCGAGGAGAACACCGGCATCGCGCGGCACGGCTTGTCGGCAAACAGCGGATCGCCCAGCGACCGCGCCGAGGCGATCACGCTGTCGTCGCTTTCGCTGAACTTGTTGGCCAGCCCGTTGACATGCATGTGGTCGGCCCCCGCCAGCCGCCAGAGTTTCGACCAGGCCGGGTAGGACCAGCCCAGGAGCGGCGCGCGGCTCAGCGCGCCCCAGCCGTTGCGATGGGCATGGATCGGCAGTTCGCTGTGCCGCGCGAGGGCGAGGAACCCCGACAGCCCCACCGAGTTCAGGCTGACCATCACGCAGGTACCGCCAAGGTCGCGCACCAGATCGTGCCGGCGGCGCATGTCGTCGACCTCGCCGGTCAGGTTGGCGGCATACATCACCCGCTTGCCGCTGCGTTGGGCATGGGCGTTCAGCACCGACAGCACCGCGCGCACACGATCCTCGAACGGGCAGGCCGGGCCGTTGGCCTGCAATTCGTCATCCTTGATGAAGTCGATCCCCGCCGCCGCGAGTTCGTCGGCCAGGGCCGCGGTCTCGTCGGGCGTGAGGCCGACGCTGGGCTTGACGATCGTGCCGATCACCGGCCCGGCGCCGATCCCGCAGAGCCGCTTCGTGCCCTCGGCGCCGAAGCGCGGGCCGGGGCCGGCGGCGGCGAAGCCGGGCGGCAGCCGGAGATCCTCGAGCCGCAGGCCGGAAAACTCGCGCAGCTCGAACAGGTTGCCGGCCAGCGTCACCATCAGGTTCGGCAGGTCCGGGCCGATGTTGTCGATGGGCCAGGACAGCGTCAGCCGCGCCCGGCGGTAGCCCTGGCCACGGTCGGCCATGACGCAGGGCAGCGCGGGCCGCGGCGCCGGCGCCAGTTCCTCCAGCCGTTCGACCCGCGCCGCGGCGCGGTCGCGCAGCGCCGTCGTCTCGCCGGGCAGGGCGATGAAGGTGCCCGAGGATTGTTCGCCCGCCATGACCTCGGCCGCGCGGGCCGGGTCGACGGGCGTTTCGATCAGGTAGTCGCATTCGATCCGGTCGGTCATGATGATCCGGCGCAGGCAAGGGCGGTGGCCCATGTGGCGTCCCACGGGCCGGATCGCAGGTCAAGAAACTTGCATAAACAACTTGTTTAGGCCGGCTTCATTACTCCCGGTGCCGCTCAACCGCCGATCAGCAGCCGCACCATCGTCGCCTGGTCGAGATAGCCGGTGGGCGTGAGCCCGCGGGCCTGCTGGAACCGGCGGATCGCCTTGCGCGCCGTGGCGTCGAACCGGCCATCGACGGCGCCGGGTTTCAGCCCCAGATCGGCCAGCCGCGCCTCGACCAGCCGGCGCATCACCGCGTTGCCGGCCAGCGCATCCTCGACCGCGGCCAGGTCGCGGCGCTGGCCGGCCTCGGCCTCCGCCGCCTGCCGTTTCGCCAGCCGCTGTTCGGCGGTCTCGGCGAAGGCGCCGTCGGGATAGCTGTCAAGATAGGCGCGATAGGCCTCTGCGGTGTCTCGCTTGGTCGCCGTCGTCCAGGCCTCGCGTTCCTGCACCGGTATCCGTTCCAGCCGTTCGCGGTCGAATTCCTCCAGCCGGGCGCTGGCGATATCGGCGAACAGCCCGTCGGGATAGCGGTCGAGATAGGCGCGCGCCCCGGCCTCGGTCTCGGCGCGGCCGGTATCGCGCCAATAGGCGGAATCGCGGGCCTCTTCCTCGGCCTGTCGGCGCGCGGCCTCGGCCTCCAGCTCCGCCGCGCGGGTTTCGGCCTGCTGGAACAGCGCCTCCAGAAGCCGCGCATCCAGATAGCCGGTCGCGGCATGGGCATTGGCCCCCTGCCAGGCGCGGATCGCGGCGCGGGTGGCGGGGCCGAAGACGCCGTCGATCCCGCGCGGATCGAACCCCAGGATCGCGAGGCTCTGCTGGGTCTTGCGGCGCTCGTCGCGGCTGAGCCGCAGCGCCTCTTCGGCCTGCCGCAGCCGGTCTTCGGGGCCGAGGGCCGGTTCGGCGCCGGCGGCCCCGGCCGCATCGCTGTCCGGCGGCAGGAACGCGCGGTTGGCAGGCAGGTAGCCCTCGGCCCGCAACCGCCCGGCATCCGCCACCGCGGTTGCCACGGGGATGCCGGGATCGAACAGCGCGCCGTCGAACAGGTCGGCCAGCGCCGCGGCTGGCCCGGCCAGCACGGTCACGCCCTGCGGGATGTCCCGTGGCTCGAAGCCGGGGGCGAGGCCGGGGCCGGTGACGGCGCGGCGCGCCGGGTCGACCACCGCGATCAGCGCCGAACCGGGATGCGCGGCGGCGAGGTCGAGAAGCGGCCCGAGCGGCAGCCCGGCGGTGCCGACGCCAAGCGCCGAGACGCGGCCGGCCTCCGGCGCCAGCAGCCAGTGATCGGTCCGCGCGCGCACGACATGGCCGTCCAGCACGATCACGAGGCTGTCGGCCGCCGCGATCCGGGGGCGCAGCGCCTCCAGCCGCAAGAGCGCCCGGTCAAGCGGCAGATCGTCGAGCAGCACGGGCGCGAAGCCAGCGCCGCGCAGCGCCGCCGCGATCGCGCGGCTGTCGGGCAGGGCCGGCTGGGTGGCGTAACCGGTATTGGCCAGCAGGATGGCCAGGTCTTCCGCCGTGGCCGTCACCGTGCCGGTCATCCCGGCCAGCGCCGCGCAGGCCAGCGCCCGCGCCGTCTTGTCGAAAAGCATTGCCCTGACCTCCCGGCCTGAAAATCCCGGTCCCGAACCGGGCTGAAATGGCCGTCAGCCTGTGCCGGAAACGGCCCGTCATGCAATAGCAGGGCCCTGCGCGGTCCGTCGGGTGGCAAGAGATCGCCGGTTGCGGCGCGCTGCCGGGGCCACAGTCGCCCGCCCTTGCGGCGGGGCGGGCCAGCTTTGCCTTGGCAAGCCGTGCGATCCGTCGGATGGTCCGTCCAGCGGCGACGTCATTGAACGGGAGGTATCATGGCCGGGAAATTCGAACTCTTCACCGACAAGGCCGGTGAAACGCGCTTCCGCCTGAAGGCGGGCAACGGCGAGATCATCCTCGCCAGCGAGGGCTACAAGCGCAAGGCGAGCGCGCTGAACGGCGTCGACTCGGTCCGCCGCAACGCCGCCGATCCGAAGCGGTTCGAGAAGGCCGAAACCAAGAACGGCAAGTGGCGCTTCAACCTGCGCGCCACCAACGGCCAGGTGATCGGCACCTCAGAGACCTACGAAAGCGCCTCGGCCCGCGACAACGGCATCGAGTCGGTGATGAAGAACGCGCCCGAGGCGAAGCTCGAAGACCTGACCTGAGCCCTCGCGGCCCGACCGGCGGCCCCGGAACGTTCCGGGGCGGCCGCAACCTTGCCGCGGTCTGGAAGCGCGAGCGCATGATGAAGATCACCCGGATCACCAGCCATGTGCTGCAATACGACCTGCCCGAGACGCTGGGGTATTCGCAGCAGTTCTACACCCGGCGCAGCGCGCATCTGGTCGAGGTCGAGACCGACGCGGGCGTGACCGGCTGGGGCGAGTGTTTCGGCCCCGGCAATGTCGCGCTGGCGAACCGGGCGATCGTGGAACAGGTGATCCAGCCGCTGGTGCTGGGTCTGGACCCGCTGGACCGCGACGTGATCTGGCACCGGGTCTACAACCTTCTGCGCGACCACGGCCAGAAGGGCATGCCGATGCAGGCCTTGTCGGGTGTCGACATCGCGCTGTGGGACATCGCCGGCAAGGTCGCGGGCCTGCCGTTGCACAAGCTGATCGGCGGGGCGCATCGTGTCGACGTGCCGGTTTACGGTTATGGCATGATGCTGCGCCACGAGCCGGTGGCGGACCTCGCCGCGCGGTTCACGGACGAGGCGGCGGCGATCCGCGACGCGGGCTTCGTCGCCACCAAGATGAAGGTGGGCCTTGGCCCGAGGGACGACGTGAAGCTGGCCGAGGCGGTGCGCCGGGGCGTCGGGCCGGAGTTCCGCTTCATGGTCGATGCCAACCATTGCTACACCACGAGCGACGCCTTCTACGTCGGCCGCGCGCTGGAGGAGCTGGGCGCCTACTGGTTCGAGGAACCCGTCGCGCCCGAGGATCACGACGGCTATCGCGAGTTGCGCGCGGGGCTTGGCGTCAACATTTCGGGCGGCGAGGCGGAATTCGGGCGCTGGGGCTGGCGCGCGCTGCTGGACTCGCGCGGGCTGGACATCGCGCAGCCCGAGGTCTGCGCTCTGGGCGGGGTCAGCGAATACCTGCGGGTGCTGGCGCTGTGCCATGCCCATCACACGCCGGTCGTCAACCATGTCTGGGGATCGGCCGTGGCGGTGGCGACGAACCTGCACCTTCTGGCCGCGATGCCGGCGCTGCCGGGCGGGCTGCATCCGTGGGAGCCGATGCTGGAGTTCGACACGACCCACAACGCCTTCCGCGACGATCTTCTGTGCGAACCGCTGGCGATCCAGGCCCAGGTCGCGAAGACCGGCGGGCGGTGCGGCATTCCCGCCGGGCCGGGCCTTGGGGTCGAGCCCGACCGCGACGTGATCCGGCACTACCGGATCGGCTGACGCGCCGGTTTCGGCTTGACCCGCCACGGCGGCGCGGGTTGCGTGGCCGGCAAAGAGGGAGCGGAGCCATGCAGAACACCCAGGTCATTCTTTCCAGCCGCCCCGTCGGGGTGCCGGGGCCGGAGCATTTCAGCCTGCGCGAGGTGCCGGCGGGCACACCGGGCGCGGGGCAGGTTCTGGTGCGTCTCACGCATTGGTCGGTCGATCCGGCGATGCGCGGCTGGGCCAACGACGTGCCGAACTACTCGCCCCCGGTGGCCATCGGCGACCCGATGCGGGCCTTCGCGGTCGGCGACGTGATCGCCTCGCGCCACCCCGACTATGCCGAGGGCGACGTGGTGGAGGGGCTGCTGGGCTGGCAGACCCATGCGCTGGTGGATGGTGCGGCGATCGCCCGCAAGGTGACCGAGACCGATCTGCCGCGCAGCTACGCGCTGGGCGTGCTCGGGCTGAACGGCACCACCGCCTATTTCGGCCTGACCGAAAGCTGCGCGGCGCGGGCGGGCGATACCGTCGTGGTCTCCACCGCCGCGGGCGCGGTGGGCTCGGCGGTGGGGCAGATCGCCAGGATCCTCGGCTGCCGGACGGTCGGGATCGCCGGCGGGGCGGAGAAGGTGCGCCAGTGCCGCGAGGAATTCGGCTACGACGCGGCCATCGACTATCGCGGCGAGGACGTGGCGGCGGCGCTGGCGCGGCATTGTCCCGACGGGGTCGATTGCTATTTCGACAATACCTGCGGGCCGATTTCCGACGCGGTGATGACCCGGCTGGCGCAGGGTGCGCGAATCACCATCTGCGGCACCGCCGCGATCACCGAGTGGGATCCGGTCCCGCTTGGCCCGCGGGTGCATCGCCAGTTGCTGGTCGCCCGCGCCCGGATGCAGGGGTTCCTGATCTTCGACTACAAGGACCGGCTGGGCGAGGCGCGGGCGGCGCTGGCGGACTGGCTGCGTGCCGGCCGGATCGCGGTGCGCGAACACGTTCTGGAGGGGCCCGAGGCCGCGCCGGGCGCGATCGCGATGCTTTACCGCGGCGAGAACACCGGCAAGCTGATCGTCGCGGTCTGACCGGCCGCGCCGGGCCGGGTCAGATCAGCGAAACCCAGCGCCGCGCCAGTGCGAGGCCGGTGGCGTCGGCCTCGGCGCCCTCGGTTTCTGCGCGACGGGGATGGCTGGCCGCGAACCCCGGGTCGATCGCGGCGACCTGGTCGGGGAACCGGCGCAGCCAGTCCGCGACCACGGCGCGATGCGCCTCGAGATGGAACTGGAAGCCATAGCCCGCCCGGCCGTGGCGAAATCCCTGCGCCTCGGCGATGCCGGAGCGGGCAAGATGCAGGGTGCCCTGCGGCAGGTCGAAGGTGTCGCTGTGCCACTGGGTCGCGCGAAACCGCGCCGGTGCCGGGCCCATCACCGGGTCGTCGGCGGCGCCGGCGCAGCGCTCCACCGGGCACCAGCCGAATTCCGTTGCGGCGCCGATCCGGTTCTCGGCGCCCAGGCCGCGGGCCAGGAGTTGCGCGCCCAGGCACAGGCCCAGCACCGCGCGGCCGGTCTCGGCCGTTTCGGCCATCAGCGCGGCCAGCGCGGGCAGGTAGGGATGGCGCGCATCATCCTGCGCCGATTGCTCGCCGCCGAACACCACGAGCGCGTCATGGCTGCCCGGCCCGGGCAGGCGGCCATCGGCGAAGGGGCGGAAGATGTCGATCATCGCGCCGGCCTCGGCCAGCGCGACGCCGACCTGACCGTGATGGGTGATCGCGGTATTCTCGACGAGCGCGACGCGCATGGGCAGCGTTCCCCAGGGTTCGCTCCGCACTCTGCACGAGCCGCGGCGGCGTTCAAGCACGACACGGGGGATTGACATACGGCATAACGATTAGAATGCTTCGTGTATCCGGCGGGAGGGCCGGACCCGGCATTGGAGGGCGCGATGCGCATCTGGGGATATTTCCGGTCGTCGGCGGCCTATCGCTGCCGGATCGGGCTGGGCCTGAAGGGCGTGGCGGCCGAGGCCGGCTTTGTCCACCTGCGCCGGGGCGAACAGCGCGAGCCGGCGTTCCGCGCGCTCAATCCGCAAGGTCTGGTGCCGGCGCTGGAAACCGGCGAGGGGGTGATCACCCAGTCGCTGGCGATCCTCGAATGGCTGGACGAAACCCATCCCGAACCGGCCTTCCTGCCCGGCGATGCCGGCCACCGGGCCGCGATCCGGGCCTTCGCGCAGATCATCGCCTGCGACATCCACCCGCTGCAGAACCTCCGGGTGCTCGACTACCTGCGCGCCGAGTTCGGCCAGGACCAGGACGGGCTGAACCGCTGGTGCCAGCGCTGGATCGGCGAGGGGCTGATGGCCTGCGAATCGATCCTCGCCGCGCGCGGCGGGCCGGGGCCCTTCTGTTTCGGCGAAAGCCCGACCCTGGCCGATATCTGCCTCGTCCCGCAGGTTTTTTCGGCAGATCGTTTCGGTGTCGATCTTGACCCGATGCCGCGGGTCAGGGAAATTCATCGCATCTGCAACGAATTGCCCGCCTTCGCCTCGGCGCATCCCGCGCGCCAGCCGGACCACGAGGCCTGAGGCCAAGGAGATGATGGACTTGCCCGCCGCGAGGCGGTCTTATGATCGACAGGGGCATATCGCCCGCAACAAGACACTCTGGGAGGAGAGAGACACATGACCACGACCCGCAGATCGCTTATGGGCCTCGCCGCCGCGGCGGCGCTGGCCACCGGCCTCGGCGCCGCCCCGGCCGCCGCGCAGGAGGTGACGCTGACCCTGCACCAGTTCCTGCCCGCGCAGGCGAACGTGCCGAAATACGTTCTCGACGTCTGGGCCGACAAGGTCGAGGCCGATTCGGACGGGCGGATCAAGATCGACCGGTTCCCCTCGATGCAGCTGGGCGGCACCCCGCCGGAGCTTTACGACCAGGTCGTCGACGGCGTGGCCGATATCGTCTGGACGGTGGCCGGCTACACGCCGGGCCGGTTCCCGCGCGCCGAGGTCTTCGAACTGCCGTTCATCATGACCGATGCCGAGGCCGCCTCGCGCGCCTACTGGGATCTCTACGAAAGCGACATGAAGGACGCCGACTACAAGGATGTCCACATGATCGGCGTCTGGGTGCACGGGCCGGGAATGATCCATTCCAAGGAGCCGATCACCTCGGTGGCCGACCTCAATGGCGTGAAGCTTCGGGCGCCGACGCGCACCACCAACATGCTGTTCAAGGAACTGGGCGCGACCCCGGTGGGCATGCCGGTGCCGGCGATCCCGGAATCGCTGTCCAAGGGCGTGATCGACGCAACCGTGATCCCGTGGGAGGTGACCGGCGCGCTCAAGGTGCCGGAACTGGTGTCCAACCACACCGAGTTCGGCGATGCCGCGCTTTACACCACCTCCTTCGTCTTCGCGATGAACAAGGCCAAGTACGACAGCCTGCCCGATGACCTGAAGGCGGTGATCGACGCCAGTTCCGGTGCCGAGTTCTCGGGCTTCGCGGGCAAGACGATGGCCGCCTACGACGTGCCGACGCGGCAGGCCGCCGTCGATCGCGGCAACAACATCGTCGAACTGTCGCCCGACCAGGTGGCCGAATGGCAGGCCGCGGCGGCACCGGTCTACGACCAGTGGATGGCCGAGGTCGAATCGCAGGGCATCGACGGCGCCGACCTGATCGCCCGGGCCAAGGCGCTGATGGAGAAATACGCGAACTGACGCGCGCGGGCGGGCCGCGCCGCGGCCCGCCGTCTTCGCACCCGGGGGCGACATGCAGCGATTGATCTACGGGCTGGCCCGGCTGATGGCGCTTCTTGGCGGCATCGTGCTTGTCGGGCTGATCGTTCTGACCTGTGTCAGCGTCACGGGCCGCGGCGCCAACAGCCTCGGCCATGCCGACTGGCTGGAAGCCGCGTTCCCGGCGCTGTCCGAGGCGATCATCGGCACCGGTATCGGCCCGCTTCTGGGCGATTTCGAGATCGTCGAGGCGGGGATCGCGTTTTCGATCTTCGCCTTCCTGCCCTGGTGCCAGCTGCGCCAGGGTCACGCGACGGTCGACATCTTCGCGGCGATGATGCCGGGCGGGGTGAGCCGGGTCCTGATCACCTTCTGGGACGTGCTGTTCGCCGCGGTGCTGATCCTGATCTCCTGGCGGCTTTACGAGGGGATGGTCGGCAAGCTGGGCAACGGCCAGACGACCTTCCTGCTGCAGTTCCCGATCTGGTGGGCCTATGCGGCGAGCTTCGCCGGGTCCGTCGTCGCCGCGCTCACCGGGGTCTATGTGGCCGTCCTGCGGCTGGCCGGGCTGGTGACCGGGCGCCACCTTCTGCCCGTGTCCGGGGGGGGCGCGCATTGAGCAATCTCGAACTGGGGCTGCTGTCCTTCCCCGTCCTTCTGCTGATGATCTTCCTGCGCGCGCCGATCGGGCTGGCGATGCTGATCTGCGGCATCGGCGGGCTGCACCTGGTGACCGGCGGGCCGAACATGGTGCTTGCCAAGCTGAAATCGGAAAGCTTCTCGACCTTTTCGAGCTACTCGCTCTCGATCATCCCGATCTTCCTTCTGATGGGCCAGTTCGCGACGCTGGGCGGGATGAGCCAGGCGCTGTTCCGGGCCGCGGAAAGCTGGCTCGGGCACCGGCGCGGCGGGGTCGCGATGGCCTCGATCGGGGCCTGCGCGGGCTTCGGGGCGATCTGCGGCTCGTCGCTCGCGACCGCGGCGACGATGAGCCAGGTGGCGCTGCCGGAACTCAAGCGCAACGGCTATCCCGGCGGGTTTTCCACCGCCACGCTGGCCGCGGGCGGCACCCTGGGGATCCTGATCCCGCCCTCGGTGGTGCTGGTGATCTACGCGATCCTGACCGAGCAGAACATCGCCAAGCTGTTCCTTGCCGCCTTCATTCCCGGCCTGCTGGCGGCGCTGGGCTACATGATCGCGGTGTCGCTTTACGTGCGCCGCCACCCCGAGGCCGGCGGCACGCTGCCGCGCCAGCCCTACCTGCAACGGCTGCGCGCGCTGTGGGATGTCTGGCCGGTGCTCTTGGTCTTCGTGCTGGTCGTGGGCGGTATCTACCTGGGCTGGTTCACCCCGACCGAGGGCGCCAGCGTCGGCGCCGCGGGCACCGGGCTGATCGCGCTGGCCAATGGCGGGCTGACCTGGCGCACGCTGCGCGACAGCATCCTGTCGACCGCGCAATCGACCGCGATGATCTTCTTCATCGTGCTCGGCGCGGGGCTTTACAATTCCTTCCTCGCGCTTACCCAGGTGCCGCAGAACCTGTCGGAATTCGTGATCGGGCAGGGCTTCAGCCCGTGGCTGGTGCTGGTGCTGATCCTGATGTTCTACCTGGTTCTGGGCTGCCTGATGGACAGCCTGTCGATGATCCTGCTGACGATCCCGATCTTCTTTCCGGTGGTCAGCCAGCTGGATTTCGGGCTGACGCCCGAACAGGTGGCGATCTGGTTCGGGATTCTCGTCCTGATCGTCGTCGAGGTCGGGCTGATCACGCCGCCGGTGGGGATGAACCTGTTCGTGATCAACTCGATGGATCGCGAGACGCCGATGTCGGCGACCTATGCGGCGGTCCTGTGGTTCGTCGGCTCGGACCTGATCCGGGTCGCGATCCTGGTGATGTTCCCGGCGATCACGCTGTTCCTGATCTGACGGGTCCGCGGCGGGCCGAGGCGCGGGGGGCTGTCTGCCCCCCGGCCGCCTTCGGCGGCGCCCCCCGAGGATATTTCTCGACCAAAACGATTGCGCGAAACTGGTTATTGAGTATAACTATTCGTGTGCAAATCGCAGGGAGGGCGCGATGCTGGAGATCGAGACGGACGGCCCGCTGGCGGTTCTGACGATGAACCGGCCGGAGAAGCGCAACGCGATGTGCGACGCGCTGCTCGACCGGATCGCGGCGTTCTTCGACGCGCCCCCCGAGGGGGTGAAGGTGGCCGTGCTCGCCGGGGCGGGCGGGCATTTCTGTTCCGGCCTCGACCTCGCCGAACAGGAGTTGCGCGACGCCGAGGGCACGATGCGGCATTCGCGCGGCTGGCACCGGGTGATGGACCGGGTGCAGTTCGGCGGCCTGCCGGTGGTGGCCTGCCTGACCGGCGCGGTGATCGGCGGCGGGCTGGAACTGGCGGCCGCGGCGCATGTCCGGGTGGCCGAACCCTCGGCCCGGTTCCAGTTGCCCGAGGGGCGGCGCGGGATCTTCGTGGGGGGCGGTGCGAGCGTCCGGATCGGGCGGCTGATCGGCCCGGACCGGATGACCGAGATGATGCTCACCGGCCGGACCTACGGCGCCGAGGAGGGGGTGCGGCTGGGCTTCGCGCACGAGATCGTCGCCGAGGGGCAGGGCCTGGCGCGGGCGCGCGCGCTGGCCTTGCAGATCGCCGGCAACGCGCCGCTGTCGAACTACATCATGATCCAGGCGCTGGCGCGGATCGCGGACATGGGCCGCGCCGAGGGGCTGTTCACCGAAAGCCTGTGTGCGGCGCTGACCCAGACCAGCCCGGACGCGGTGGAGGGGCTGCGCGCCTTTCTTGAAAAGCGCGCGCCGCGGTTCGGCTGACGGGGGCGGGGCGATGCAGGCGGACGCGGTGCTGAGAGACCTGGTCGGTTACCGGATGAAACGCGCCTTCGCGGTGATCCAGGCCGATCTCGCGCGGGTGCTGGACCCCTTCGGGCTGAGGATGATCCCGTTTTCGGCGCTGATGGTGATCGTGCGGCAGCCGGGGATCGGCCAGGGGCAACTGGCGGCGGCGCTGGCGGTGGAACGCTCGAACCTCGTCGCGCCGCTCGACGGGCTGGAGAAGCGCGGCCTGATCCGGCGCGAGCCGGTGCCGGGCGATCGCCGGGCGCTGGCGCTGCGGCCAACGCGGGCGGGCATGGCGCTGGCCGAGGACGCGCTGGCGGCGGTGCGGGCGCACGAGGCGCGGCTGATGGCCGGGGTCGCGGGGGCCGATGTCACGGCGCTGATGCGGGCCTGCGCGGCGATCGAGGCGGCGGCGCAGGCCGGGGCCGAGACATGAGCCGGGATGACACGGGGGTGCGCCCGCAGGCAATGCAGCGCGCGGACCGGCCGGACGGGACGGTGCTGCTGACCTGTCCCGAGCCGCTGCCGCCGGTCGCGGCGCATGTCGGCGAATGGCTCGATCACTGGGCGGACGCGGCGCCGGACCGGGTGTTCCTGGCCGAACGCTCGGGCGCGGGCTGGCGAACGGAAAGCTACGCCGCGGTGGCCGGCGCTGCGCGCGCGATCGCCACGGCGCTGGCCGGGCGCGGGCTGGGCCCCGACCGGCCGCTGGCGGTGCTGTCGGGCAATTCGGTCGACCACGGGCTGATCGCGCTGGGCGCGCAACTGGCCGGTGTGCCGGTGGTGCCGCTGGCCGAGCAATACGCGCTGATCGGCGAGGCGCATCCCCGGCTTGTCCATGCGCTGGAGCTGGTGCGGCCGGGAATGGCCTATGTCGCCGATGCCGGGCGCTTCGCCGATGCGCTGGCGTTGCCGGGCCTGGCCGGGATCGAGGTGGTGGCAAGCCGGGTCGGCGGCGCGGAGCGGGCGGTGACGGATTTCGCCGCTCTGCTGCGCGGCGATCCGGGCGCCGTGCTGCCGGCGATCGGCCCCGACACGGTGGCGAAGTATCTGCTGACCTCGGGCTCTACCTCCACCCCCAAGGCGGTGGTGACGACGCAGCGGATGATCTGCGTCAACCAGGCCCAGATCGGCGCCGCCCTGCCGTTCCTGTCGCGCCGGCCGCCCGCGATCCTCGACTGGCTGCCGTGGAACCATGTCTTCGGCGGGTCGCACAATTTCAACATGATGCTCGCCAATGGCGGCAGCCTGTGGATCGACGACGGCCGCCCGGTGCCGGGCGGGTTCGACCGGACGCTGGAAAACCTGGCGATGGTCGCGGGCACGCTGTCGTTCAACGTGCCGGTGGGCTACGCGATGCTGGCCCGGGCGCTGGCCGAGGACGCGGCGCTGCGCGCACGGTTCTTCGGCGAGCTGGACCTGATCTTCTACGCCGGGGCGGCGCTGCCGCCCGAAGTCTGGACCGCGCTGGAGGAGATGGGCCGCGCGGTGCGCGGCCGGGCGCCGCTGATGGCCTCGTCCTGGGGGATGACGGAAACCGCGCCGGCCTGCGTGATGGTGCATGACCGGTCCGGCGGGGCGGGGATCATCGGCGTGCCGCTGCCCGGCGTGACGGTGAAGCTGATGCCGGCCGAGGACGGGCGGCACGAATTGCGGGTCGCCGGCCCGAACGTGATGCCCGGTTATCTGGGTGCGCCGCAGGCGACGGCGGCGGCGTTCGATGACGAGGGCTTCCTGGTGACCGGCGACGCGGTGCGCCTCGCCGATCCCGACCGTCTGGCGGCGGGGCTGAAATTCGATGGCCGGGTGTCGGAGGATTTCAAGCTGATGACGGGCACCTGGGTGCGGGCCGCGGCGCTGCGGCTGGAGGTGCTGGCCTGGCTTGCGCCGCTGGCCGCCGATGTCGTGATCTGCGGGCAGGACCGGGCCGAGGTGGGCGTGCTGGTGGTGCCCGATCGTTCGGCCTGCGCGGCGGCGGGGCTGGCGATCGACGGCGGCGCGAGCCTTGTCGCCGCCGGGCCGCTGACGGCCGAGATCGGGCGGCGCATGGCCGTGGCGGCGACCCGGGCCACCGGCTCCGCCGGCCGGGTGGCGCGGGCGGCGGTGCTGGCCGATCCGCCCTCGCTGGCCGCGGGCGAACTGACGGCGAAGGGCAATATCAACATCCGCAAGCTGCTGGATCGCCGCGCCGATCTGCTGGCGCGGCTTTACGCCGCCTACGATCCCGACGTGGTGCGGCTGGAGGCCGGGCGATGACGCCGTTTCGCGCGCCGCTGGCCGATATCCTGCACTCGCTCGACCTTGCCGGGGCGGCGCGGCTGCCGGACTGGGACGCGGGGCTTGCCGCGGAACTGGGCGGCCATTTCGCGGCCTTCGCGGAGGCCGAGATCGCGCCCTTGGACGCGGCCGGCGATGCCGAGGGCTGCCGGCTGGAGGACGGCCGGGTGCGGATGCCCGCCGGGTTTCGCCGGGTCTATGCCGACTGGGCCGCGGCCGGCTGGCCGGGCCTGACCGCGCCGGAGGCCCATGGCGGGCAGGGGCAGGGCGCGGCGATGCTGGCGATCACCTCGGAGATTTTCTCGGGCGCCTGCCATGCGCTGCAGATGGTCACCGGGCTGGTGCCCGGCGCGATCCGCACGCTGATGCGCTTCGGCACCGAGGCGCAGCGCGCCCGGATGATCCCGCCGCTTGCCTCGGGCCAATGGCTGTCGACGATGGCGCTGACCGAGCCGGAGGCGGGATCGGACCTTGCGCGCATCCGCTGCCGGGCGGAGCGCGACGGCGCGGGCCGCTGGCGGATCAGCGGCGAGAAGATCTTCATCTCCGGCGGCGACCAGGATCTGAGCGAGGGGGTGTTTCACCTTGTCCTCGCGCGCACCGGGCCGGGCGGGGTGAAGGGGCTGGGCCTTTTCGCCGTGCTGCCCGGCGCGTCGGTGCGGGTGACGCGGATCGAGGCGAAGATGGGGCTGCATGCCTCGCCGACCTGCGCGCTGCTGTTCGACGGGGCGGAGGCCGAGCTGATCGGCGCCGAGGGCGGCGGGCTGGCCGCGATGTTCACGATGATGAACCATGCCCGGCTGGACGTCGCGTTGCAGGGCGTGGCCCATGCCGCGCGGGCCGCCGATGTCGCGCGCAGCCATGCCGCCGGCCGGGTACAGGGCCGCGGCCCGGATGGCGCGCCGGTGACGATCGACGCGCATCCCGATGTCACGCGGATGATCGCCGAGGCCGAGGCCGCGGCGCTGGCCGGGCGGCTGTTGTGCCATGTCGCGCTGGTCGCGATGGAGGCGGGCGACGATCCGGCCCTCGTGGAATTCCTGACGCCCTTGTGCAAGGTCGATTGCACCGAGGGCGCGCTGCGGGCCGCCGAGGCGGCACAACAGGTGCTGGGCGGCTATGGCTACCTGCGCGAATACCGGGTGGAACAGACCTGGCGCGACGCGCGGATCACTCCGATCTACGAGGGGGCGAACGGCATCCATGCCGGCCAGTTGGCCAGCCGCGGCATGGCCCATGCCCCGGCCTTCGCCGGCTGGGTCGCGCGGGTCGCGGCCGAGACCGGCGCGGGCGAGATCGCGCCGGCGCTGGCACAGTGGGAGGCGGCGCGCGCCCATGTCGCCGGCCATGCCCGCCCGGCGGACCTGGCGCATGACTACGTCGCCTGCACCGCGGCGCTGGCGCGGCTGGCGGCCTTCGCGCTGATCGCGGCCGGTGCCGACCGGGCGCTGGAGCCGGCCCGCGCCGCGGCGCTGGCGGCGCGGTTCCGCCGCCGCCTGCCCGCAGAGGTCGCATTCCGGGCCGGCCTGGTGCGCGGCGCCTGAGGCGGATCGCCGAAAGGGCTGGAAAAATCATGGGCCACCTGCCATGCTGCATTGCAGCATAGGGCTGGAGGGCACCATGACGGGCAAGGTCATCGCGGTCGCGCAACAGAAGGGCGGATCGGGCAAGACCACGATCGCGGTCAACCTCGCCGTCGCATATGCCCGGCAGGGCAAGACGGTCGCGCTGCTGGACACCGATCCGCAGGGCAGCCTGGGCCGCTGGTTCATGGCGCGGCGCGGGCGGCTGGGCGATCCGGGGATGGAGTTTTCGACCTCCTCGGCCTGGGGCGTGAGCTACGAATGCGAGAAGCTGCGCCGACAGGCCGATGTCGTGCTGGTCGATACCCCGCCGAAGGTCGATGCCGATCTGCGCCCGGCGCTGCGCGAGGCCGACCTGGTGCTGATCCCGGTCGCGACCAGCCATGTCGATCTGTGGGCGACGGAGGGCGTGCTGGACCTCGCGCGGCGGGAACGCAAGCGCGCGGTCGTGATCCTGAACCGGGTCAAGCCGGGCACGCGGCTGGCCGCCGAGGTCGCGACGGCGGCCGAGGCGCTGGAGGCCGACCTGGCCGAAGCCGCGCTGGCCAATCGCGTGACCTATGCCGAGACGCTGGGCAACGGGCTGGGCGTGCAGGAGGCCGCGCGCCGGGGGCCGGCCGCGGCAGAGGTCGACCGGCTGCTGGCCGAGATCGCCGGGCTGTTGTAGACCGGTGGCCGGGGTGGCGGGGCGCGGCGTTCGCCGCGGCCCCGGGCGCGGAGGTGGAGATGGAAGATCATGACGTGACGCGGCGCAGCGGCCTGCCCGACGCGCTGCGGGTGCTGGTGACGGAAATGCCCCGCGACGAGTGGGAGGCGCATCCGGCGTTCCGCGGGCTGGCGGAATTCTGGCTCGACCGGCACATGATGTTCCGCAAGCTGGCCGCGCTGCTGAGGGCCGAGGCCGAGGCACGGCTGGACGGCCGGCTCGACCCGGCCACCCATGCCGCGCGGGTCAGCCGCTTCGGCGGGCTCTACCTGGGCGAGTTGCAGGGCCATCACAATGTCGAGGATGCGCATTACTTCCCGGTCATGGCCGGGCTGGACGCGCGGGTGGCGCGGGGGTTCGACCTGCTGGATGCCGATCACCACGCGCTCGACGCGCTTCTGGGCGAGTTCGCGGAGCGCGCCAACGCGGTGATCCGTGGCGGCGGCACCGACCGCGACGCGGCAGGCAGCCTTTTGGATGGGGTCACCCGGATGGAGAGGGTCATCGATCGCCACCTGATCGACGAGGAGGAGATCGTGGTGCCGCTGATCCTGCAACATCGCCTGACCTGAGGCTTGCGGATTCGCACCGCGCCCCCATCTGAGAGAAAACGCAACAGGAGGACGACCGCGATGAACTGCCCGATCGATGGAACCCAGCTGGTGATGGCCGACCGCAACGGGGTCGAGATCGATTACTGCCCGTCCTGCCGCGGCGTCTGGCTGGACCGGGGCGAGTTGGACAAGATCATCGAACGCTCGATGGCGCAGGCCGCGCCGCCGCCGCCGCCACAGCCGGCGCAGCGCCCGGCACGCGGCTATGACGAGGATTACGAGGATCGCCGCCGCTACAAGAAGCGCGACAGCTTCCTGTCGGACCTGTTCGATTTCTGAGGCGCGGCGATGGGCCTGATCGGAAGCCTGATCATCGGCGCGATCGCGGGCTGGCTGGCCGGGCAGATCATGTCCGGCCGCGGCTTCGGCATCGTCGGCAACATGGCGCTGGGCATCCTTGGTGCCTTCGTGGCGGGCATGGTGCTTCCCGCCGTCGGGCTGGGCGGCGAGGGCACCGGCGTGACGCTGGTGCGCGCCACGATCGGCGCGGTTGCGATCCTCGCGCTGGTGCAGCTGGTCAAGAAGGCCTGAGGCTTCGCGCCGCCCCGCGCCCGTGCTAGGCTGGCCCCGCGCGCGCCGGAAAGGAGCCAGCACATGCCCGACATCACCCGCGATTTCGACGGCCAGACCGTCATCACCACGTTCGAGATGACGCCCGGCACCTGCCAGGACCTGCTGGAGGAACTGACCCGCGCCTATGACGAGCTGATCAGCCACCAGCCCGGCTTCCTCGGCGCCGGGCTGCACGTGAACGACGCGCAGACCCGGATCGTGAACTATTCGCAATGGCGCCGGCGCGAGGATTTCCAGGCGATGCTGCGCACGCCGGAAATGCGCGAGCGGAACCGCAAGATCGCCGCGCTGTGTTCGCGGTTCGAACCGGTGATGGTGGAGGTCGCGGCGGTGTTTTGAGGGCGACATGCCGACGGTATTCCGGTATCTTGGTTTCCGCTTCTTCTTCTATTCGAACGAGGGAGACCCGCGCGAGCCGCCCCATGTGCATGTGATGGGAGAGGGCGGCGAAGCGAAGTTCTGGCTGCGGCCGGAGGTTTCCGTCGCGACAAGCGCGGGGCTCGACGCGCGCCACCTGCGGCGGCTTCTTCGGGTCGCGGAGGCGCGGCGGGACGAGATCGAGAGGGCATGGCATGAGCATTTCCGCTGAGAATGTGCGCTTCGACGACGACGCGATGTGGGTCACGCTCAGCGACGGCCGCGTGATCGGCGTGCCGCTGGCGTGGTTTCCGCGCCTGTTGCGCGCCAGCGAGGCGGAGCGCGCGGCGGTCACGATTTCCCCCTTCGGCCTGCACTGGGAGGCGCTGGACGAGGATATCTCGGTCGCCGGGCTGCTGGCGGGCCGGGGCGACATGGGCGGGGTGGGGCAGGTGGCGTAGCGCGGGATCGCCGCGCTCTCGTCTCGGTTCGAGCCGGTGATGGTGGAGGTGGCGGCGGTGTTTTGAGGGGTGACGGGGCAAGCCGCCCCTGTCCCGATGTCCCGGATCGCCATCCTGTTCCCCGAAGGAGCAAGGGAGCTGCGCCCGTGCGCCAGCACGGGCACGCGCCCGCCCGCCCCCAGGCGGGCGCGTTCCGCGCCCACCCGGTCGGTCGCGCGCCCGTGCATCTGATGG
>Ga0180431_10003443_pt1 | contig 20389 bp, 26 predicted proteins | sample SS_ome_11_FD_132459 | JGI IMG/M metagenome (GOLD analysis project Ga0180431, IMG submission 132459) | Hypersaline lake sediment archaeal communities from the Salton Sea, California, USA - SS_1_MS_1 metaG | ecosystem: Environmental > Aquatic > Non-marine Saline and Alkaline > Hypersaline >... | reverse complement strand
TGCTCATGTTTTGTTTAACGACATGGGGACGGAACGCCAGCCAAAAACATTTGAGAAATTTAAACGAGAAACTTTAACATCTGTCGAGTTTGGCTATTCTCTTTTTGAGATCACAAACAAGATCGTCAAAGATGATCCGGTTTACGGAAATTATATTGGTTTGCGTGGCCTCGATTGGCGTTCGCCGAAAACAATCGAGGAGTGGTATTTATCGAAAGGCGGAGAGCTTGAACAGGTCAGGCAAACAGACAATTCGCAGCGAGCGCAGGACGTTTTCATTCCAGGTTATTTTCTCTTGCATATCGCCCCAGAAATGGAGGGCGACTTATACGAAGGGATATCAATGCTGCGGCCCGTGTATGGAAACTGGCTCCGAAAAGATGTTATGCGAAAATTGCAGATGATCGGTATAGAGCGCGCGGCGACTGGAATTCCTATCGGAGTTATCCCACAAGGCCGGGAAAATTCAACCGAACAAACAGCTCTTGAGGATTCTCTTTCGCGCTTTGTGAGTCATGAGCGGCAATATATGACTATGCCGGAGGGGTTTAAAATTGAATCGCTCAAAATCGAGCATGACGCGGAAAAAGTGCAAAAAGCGATTGAGGCTGAAAATATCGGAATGACCAAAAGTTTTTTGGCGAATTTCATGGAACTAGGCTTGAGTGGTTCTGGTTCTTACGCCCTTGGAACTGACCTTTCTGATATTTTCTTGTCCGGGATTCAGGTTTACGCGGATGCCGTGACTTCATCTATAAACGCTAAATTAATCCCGATGCTCGTCCGGGCTAATTTTGGGCCGCAAGAAAAATACCCCGAACTCAAAATTGAAGGGATCAACGACAAGGCAGGCAAAGAATTTGCCGAAGTCCTTAAGACTCTCAAGGAAAACGATTTAATCCAGGTTACAGATCGCTTAAAAGAGATCATTCATAAACGCTATAATCTGCCGGACTTCGAGGAAGGGCTTTCCTCCCCCTCTCCGGTGTCTCAGCTTACCGAAGTCCGGCTTTCAGAAATTGAATATAATCTTGCTGAAAAGAGCGTCGGGCAAAACATTGAGCGTGTCGGCAAAGAGATGACTAAAATTATGCAAAACAGTATAACGCCAAGAGGCGAAAAATTAGTCGCTCAAATGATGGAGATTTGGAGAAACGCGCCAAAATCAAAGCGCATGGAACAAGTTAACCGACTGAAGGTTCCCGGCAAAAATGAATATAAACGAATATTAGCAAATGTGCTCGCGGAGGTTTATGTTCAAGCCACAAGCGGTGTAAAAAAAGAGCTTTCCTCCGACGGCCTAAAACTTGCCGAAGAATCAGAAATTAGGGATTTGCCGGCCGAGTCCAAATCCGCCGGAGCTTCTCAAGCTGACCTTTTAACAGAGAGTCAAGACGCAGACTTGCGAAAAAATCTCTTTTTCAGTTTCACCAGCAAGGCCGACGTTTTGCCGACTGAAGCGCAAATGGAGGCGAATTTACTGCAAGTGGTAAAAAATTATGTCGAGGGCGCAAGCGTTCGAGTCGCGGGCCCGAATGCTGTCGCGAATGCCGTCAACATTGCCCGAAATGCGATCTTCCAGAAAAAGGAAACGCTGGATAAAATTGAAAGCTTTATCTTTACCAATCCGAGCCCGGAAGCCGCGATTTGCATTGAACTTGCGGGCCGTGTCTTCTCAAAACAGGAGTATGTTGTCAGTGATAAGTTGCCGCCACTTCATCATAATTGTAATTCATGGATCAAGGCGCAAATCTCAGGAAGACCTGGAAATAAGCCGGTAAGTCCGGCGGGCCTTAGTATCCAGGGCACGGACAATCAAATTGAACAGATCGAAAAAAGCATAACCCTGTAATATGATTTTTCAATTAGCCGAAAACACATCCAAGCGAGTCCAGGTCGCTAAAGTTGGAAAATTTCAACATGAAATTTATGGGAATTTTTCGATCACTCTGGACGACCTGCAGAAGATGAAATTAGGACTTGATGAAAATATCCGGCGTCAAGAGTTGGAAGGAAAGCCTGTTTTGCCGTTTGATTACAAACATGAGGAAGAGGACATAGCGGCTGGTTGGATCACAAGTCTTGAAATTGACAAAGACAAAAACGGCGCAAACGCTCTTTTTGCGGAGGTTGACTGGACTCCCAAAGCGGCCGAAAAAATCAAAACGAAAGAATTTAAATTTGTTTCGCCCTCAATCCGCCGCAACTACCAGGATGCGGAAACGGGCAAAAAATTTGATATCATTCTCAAGGGGGCAACGTTAACTAACGTCCCCTTTCTCCGGGACATGGAAGCTGTGCACTTACTATCAGAAAGCAGACGCGCCGCTTTTGAGTCTCTTAAGCTGTCTGGCGACGAACCGGACATTAATTTTAAAAAAGGTGTTAACATGCCGAAAAAACTCGCTGAATCCTTTAGTAAAATGTCGCCGGACGATCAAAAGGAATTTTTGCTCGCTTGCGGCCTGATGAAAAAGGACAAAAAGCTTTCCGAAGAACTAAGAAAAACTCAGGATGACTTGAGAAAAGCGCAGTCTGATTTAAAACTTTCGGAAGATCAAAACAAAAAATTGACAGAGGAAATGTCGAACTCAACGGACGCAAGCGACAAGCTGAAACTTGCCGAAGGAAAAATTGAAAAGCTCGAAGAAAACCTTAAGTCAATGACGCGGGAAATGGCCGACGCAAAACGCAAGGCTCAGTTTGACCAAATGCTGTCGGAGGGGAAAGTTTGCGAAGCTCAGCGGAAGCCATTCATGGCGCAAGATTTCGCGGAGTACGCGAAACTTAACGAACCTATTAAGCTTCGCGACGCTGGACAAAATTATCAAAGCGACGAAGACATGAGTCAGGAAAAAGCATCCGGCGAACTCTTGAAACTCGCGGAAGAAAAAGCAAAAGCGGATGAATGCGAGTTTGGTGAAGCCATGAAACTAGTATTGTCCGAAAACCCAAAACTCGCGGCCCAGGCCGGTCAATAAGGAGAAAAAAATGGCAAGTCATTATACAGCGCGTTACAATAGATCGCTTTTAGCCGCCGTCGATCTAAGCTCCAGTCAATTTTTATATGTGAGTGACAACGGCTCCGGTCTGGCAAACATAGCCGGAGGCACTAACGGCGCGTTCGGATTCGGATTTTTGATGAACAATCCCGAAGCCAACGAAGCTTGCGAAATTGCGACAATCGGCGGAGGCGCGAAAGGTATCGCCGCCGAAACGATCACGTTGGCGGCCGGGAAAGTCACGGAACTAAAAGCCGACGCAACCGGAAAAATGCTTAATGCCCTTCCCGGCGATGTAGTCGCGGCCGTAGCTCTTGAGAGTGCGGCAACGGATGATATTTTTGAGGTAATGCCGGTTTCCTATATAAAACTGGCCGAGCCGGTCATTTTTCAAGCCGCCGCGGATTTAACATCGAGTCAATATTATTACGTCGGCGACAGCTCCGGCGATGTGGATGTCACTGGCGGCGCAACTGGCGCGGTTGGCTACGGATTTTTAATGAATGCGCCGGACACAGGTGAAGACGCGATCATTAACGGGCCGGGCTATCCGTTCGCAAAGGCGATTTCTCATGACGCCATTTCAGTGAATGACAAACTGAAGGCTTTGGCGACCGGCAAAATGGACGCGACAACCACACCCGGCGATATTGTGGTGGCAATTGCTTTGTCAGCCTCAACCGGGGCGGATGAAACCATTGACGTGATTCCAGTCCTTTATATTCATCCATAATTTAATAAGGAGAAAATAATAAAATGGCAACAACAGTAACAAGGGCGCGTGAAGACAGGCTCTTAGGCGATGTTAGTCGCCGTCATAATGTCGAGGGGCTGGTGGCAAATCAAGTGCTAACCTCAACGATTGTCAAGAAAAGTACTGGTAAAATTGGCAAATATGGCAATGAACATCTACGCATTGTTCATGATTTGGTTGGCGGGATGACCGAGTATCCTAAAATCACGGTAGACACAAAGGATAGCGACCGTTATATACTCGAAAAGCACGGTCTTGGAGTTACGCTTAGCGAAGAAGAAATCGATAACGAGATTCAACCTTTTGATGCGCGAGTTGACGCCACAATGGATGTTACAGACCGTTTACTGCTCGGACGCGAGTTTGCGCTTTCTTCGGTTTTGACAGATACCGCGACTTTAACCAATAACGTCACATTGTCGGGAACGGATCAATTTAACGACTATGATAACTCTAAGCCTCTTGAGGTTTTTAGGGCCGCGCGAGCTTCGATTTACTCCAAGACCGGCAAAGACACGCGCATGAAAGGCGGATTTGCTCTTTTGACCTGGGATGTTGAAAACGCCTTGAGTTTTCACCCGGATTTGCTCGATTTGTATAAATATGTCGGGAATGTCGGCAATGGCCTCAGCCTTGAGCAATTGCGACAGGTTATGAAAGTAGATCGCTTGATAATGGCCTGGAGCCAGTACGACTCCTCAAAAGAGGGGCAAACAGCCGTTATTACGCCGACATGGGGGAAAAATATTGTTTATGGTTTCGCGCCTGTAAATGGAACAAAGCGAATAACTACGCTTGGTTTCAACGTCGCGAAAACTCGCGCTCATAGAGTGTTTAGGAGCCGAATTGACGACCCGCCAAACGCCGAGCGCGTTTTGGTCGACATTACCTACGATGACCTTATAACCGATGTCGGCGCGGGTTATCTCATCAAAGACGCGGTCGCATAGAAGAGGCAGTATGGATAGGGCAATGCTTGCGAGCCTGACAAAAGAAAAATTAATCAGATTTTTTCCGAGCCTAAATTTAAAAATGGCAAGCTCGAAAGACGATTTGATTGCTCAAATTTTGTCAGGTAATCCGACAAGCGACGAAATCCGGGGGCTTGAGATTTATTTCGACAAGGAGCCGGAACCCGAACCGCGCTTTATTGTGGTTTATCCAATACAGGAAGACGGCAGATTGTTTGAGCGAGGCTCCCAATATACAGGACGTTTTGCGGAAAAGTTTTTGCGGGACGGTCAAATCAAGGATCAATAATGGCATACGCGACGGCGACCGACATTGAGGCGGAATTCAAAAATATTACCTTTGACACTTCCTCCGCTATTACGGAGACCGAGGTCACAGAGTATATTAATCAAGAAGAGGCGTATATTAATGCGATTGTCTCTAATCGATACGAAATTCCAATCACTGGAAACGAGGCAAGAAAAATCCTGAAAAATATTTCTATTGCCTGTGTTGCTTATCGCGTCGCTAAAGTCCTGAATCTGAAAAAGGATGTTCCTATCCCGGAAAAGTTTGTTCCTCAAGCAATCAATGAGGGGGCGGCTTACCGGGAAGCGAAGAAAAAACTTGAAATGATCCAGAAAGGCAAGGTTATTTTGGATGACGCGACGGCCCTTTCTTCTCAACAGGGAGTGAAAAGTTACAATGCGTCCAACAATATTTTGCCAATCTGGGAACGGGACACAAGGCAATGGTAGAGCATCATGGCTGAAAATCCCGTTTCCTATGACGTTGACGCCGACAACCAATTCAAAAAGGTCATGGCGCGAGCGATTAAGTCAGGCCTGGATTTGTCTTTTTCGATGGGAGAAGCAGTACGGATTATTAAAAAAGAATCCAAAAAGAATTTTATTCTAAAGGGTTTTGGGAAATATCCGCCGCTTTCGGATAAATACTCCAGGAGAAAGTTTATTTTAGCGCCAGGGACGCCGATTTTAACAGGAGCAAAGCCCGGCAAAGTCAACAAGGGAAAGAAAATCTCTGGTGGCGGAGCGTCGGGAAAACTGAAGCGTTCGATAATAAATAATACTTCGGACTCTATTGTTTTGATCGGCAAAAGGTCGCTTGAGTTTGGAACTAAAGCGACGACCGACGAGGGCAAGCCCTATCCTTTGTATGTCCAGGAAGGCACAAAAAACAAGGACGGAAGCGTAAAAATGCCCGCTCGAAAGTTTTTGTTTTTCAGTAGTCGCATGGTTAAGCAGATCATCAACACGATAAACGCTGATATCGCAAATCAATTGCCGTCATGAAATACGATCTTGAAAAACTCGAATCTGATTTATTGGCCCTGGTAAAATCCAAAATGGCTGTAAAATTATCAGAGATCGAGGCGGATAAGGGCGACTCGATAACACTCGAAGTGCCCGCCGATGATCAATATTTCAATAGCACGGATATCGATGAGGAAATCGTTAATCAAGTGTTAATGGTGCGTTACGGCATTGAAGAGAGCGACGCGATTTCGATTTCGTCCGCGACTAGTCAGGAAAGCACGGTTTCATTTCTGGTTTACCTGAATGAATTAAACCAGGCGCGCGGCGTTTTGCGCAAAAAGATTTTTCGCTACGGCCGGGCGCTGAAAGAGATTTTCGAAGAAAATTTCAGAGATCTTTCGTTTGTCTCGAATATGAACATTGAAGTTGTTTCGCCGATGGAGTGGAGGGAAAACGAATCATCCCCCGCCTATAAAGTCGGCGGAGTTTTTATAAAAGCCACACTCGCGAGTTAACATGGGCAATGAATATCAAGAAATAAAAGATGACGAGAAAACGCTAATTGCGAAGCGGGATTTTGTTATTTTTCAGAATGATTTCCGGGCCGACATTAAAAAAGGCGATGATTTGTCCGAGATACCGGAAATCTATCATCAGAATTTAAAAACTGAGGGCGTCATTTAAGCCCGTAACCAAAAAGGAAAAAAATGGCTCAAAATCAACCCCGTCACATTTACGGGATTCATGAAATGGCCCCCTACGTTCCGGCAACGGGCGCCCCTTACGGTAATTTTCGCGTATTGGGAGGCGCAAGTATAAATCTCTCCGGCGAGCTTATTCAGTTGACGGGCGGCTCGTCACCGTACCCCTGGAGTTCCCAGGACGGCAATATTACGGCGGAGCTTGTCTTTTCACCGAAAGAAATTCCAGATTTTTTGTTTAAGTTGATGCTGGGGAACCTTCCGACAACGATTAACAATGATCCTGGGAATGTTTCATCTTTGACAAATGTTGAGGGGACTTCCGTGCAGGATGCCACAACCGGGATCGCTTCAGTTGGCGTAAAATCAGGGTCGGAAGCGGATGTAAAATTCGGAAAATATCTTGTGGTGGCGGTTTCTGCAACGACCGTTGATGTTTATGGACTCTCAAGTGCGGACTTTCAGCGCGGAACAGATAAAGAATACGTCGACGACACCCTAAAATTAACATCCACTCCCCTGAGCATTACGGCGTCGGCCGCTGTGGAGGTGCCCGGATTTGGTGTTGAATTGACCGGCGGCTCAGGCGTCATTGCTATGACGACCGACGACACGGCCGAATTTGAGGCAAACCCGCCCTCCCTGGAACAAACAGACGTTGAAATCGGCGCAATCGGCTCTTGTATCCCCGAATTTGGAGCTGTGATAACTTCACAAAAACAATCCGACGGCGGACTTTGGATATTTGACGTTTATCGAATAAAGGCTATTGGATATCCATTTGGAATGGCCGAAAAAGCTTTCAATGAGCCGGAAATGACGGCGAACATTCTTTACGACTCCGCCAAAAATGGAATCATGAAAGCTAGATACATTAAACCTATCGTCGCCTGCAGCTAAAAAATGGCAACAGCAAAAATAACTCTGACAACCAATATGCAGTTATTAGGGGCGGGGCCTATGGTGATTACTCTGGAAAAAGGGCCGCTAGCCGGGCTGCATTTTGCAAGCTCATTGCCAGCCGATACTGCCGCCGTTCATAGATTACGAAGCGGTGACGGCAACAGTCAGGCGTTTAATTACACAGGCTCTTTGAATGTGTACGCCCGCAAATATGATCCGACAGGAACGGCTGATACTGAACTTGCTTATACATAGTAAATTATGACTATCACAGGGCCAGAGACCGGCATTACAGAGCGATTAAAAGTTGGCGATATCGACGGATTTGTCGTCAAAAACAACACCACAACCGCCGTCACGATTACAGCGGGGCGAATGGAGGCGAACGGCAAAAAATATGTATTGTCGGCCGATGCCTCTCACACTATGACAAGTTTAGCAGCCGGAGCTGATTTTCATTATCTCTACATTGACGATACCGCCAGCTCCCCTCCGACCGCAACAATCATTGACTCGACGACAGAGCCATCTTTAGACGCCGCAAAACGCGGATGGTATAACGGGGACGACAAGCTTGTTGGTCTTGTGTATAGTCCGGCGGGAAGCGCGGTAGTGCGTTATTTTGACTTAGTTCAAATCAGCCCAAATTACGCACGGATTGAATTCCCAGATTTCCAGCTTGATTTCTCACTTGCCTCCGCTATGGTTCCATCTGGCTCCTGGCAAACTCCTGATGATAATGAATCAAGCGTGTTTACTCCTGTAAATGCAAAGGAAATCAAATTACGGCTGATAGGGTCGGACTCAACCCCCGCGACGTCGGAGTTGAGTTGCCTCAATAGTGAAGACGCTGCCACGTACCCAGTCATAACTCGCTCCCCTTATTACGTGCGTAATTATGACGACAATTACTTTATTAATTGGGTAATTCTTGGAGCTTCGCGAAAAATAAAAATAGCCGGCGGAGTTACCGACGATAACGCACTATATTGCTGGATGTCCGGCTTTGGATATGAGAGATAAAAAAAAATATGAGTAAACAATTTGTAATTCAAATTCAGACTGAGGAAAATGGACTGGGGATTGGTTGGCTTGCGAAAAGTTTTGAGGTATCTGAAGACGCTCCAATCCCTGAAACATGGCCCTCGAACCGGGCGCAGGTCGTCATGACTAACGAAACGAGCTTCGATGAGATAGTAGCTGTTTATCAGCAATATAAAACTGCCGCTATTTTCAGCTACGACGAACCGAGCGAAACAATAAATTGCACTGGAGCTTATACTGGCTCCTGGCCGAAGGATTAAAGATGAAATTAGCGGATTTACAGCCAAAAAAAGTTGATTTTACAGTCTCAGACGTCGAGCTAACCTTTCGTCCGTTTACGATTGCGGACGACTTAAAGTCCCAGGAAATCGCCGGAGGACAAAAGAAACTCGTCAAAGCTTTTGAAGAATTTGACTTTGAAAAAATTTCTTTGGTGGCTTGGTATCAATTGACACTTGAAAGCCAGCGAAAAATTCTGGAAGTTGTCGAGGCTGCCACGATTGATCCAGACACAGGCGAAGAAACACAAGTCAACATTAAGCCCATTGAAAAATTCAGGGCTCTTTTTCAGGGGATACCGGATCAAATTCATCTTTTGACGAATCTTGTAAAATGCCGGGGTTTAAATATTCCCAACATCGAGGATGATGAAGCGCTGGGGGAGTGGGTAAACCAATTGACGGCGGCTCTACCGTCGATTGGCGGCTAATATTTGACTTAATCGCCTCCGAATATGGATACACTTGGCGGCAATTTACGGGGATGACCTATAAATTGCTGAATTCATGCCTTGAGGCGATCAATCGGCGCACTCACAACAATATCGCGATTCAAGCGGCTATGAGAGGCATTAAACTAAGCCTCTACAAACCGCCAGTTAAAATAGAGCCTCCCTCAAAAGAAATGCTCGCGAAAGCGCGTTCAGAAATTTACAATATTTTCCAGGCAAAGCAAGCGGCGGCGAATGGCAAAAGATAACGAACTTGTCATAAAGATAAACGGCAACATCAAGGGCTATCAAGACGCCCTGAAAGCCGCCTCGAAAGAAACGGAAAATCTACAAAATCGCCTAAACAATATTGCCAAAATTGGCGCAGTGGCTTTCGCCGGTCTTGGCGCGTCAATCCTTCTCGCCGCTCAATCCGCCGCAAAATTCGAGACTATCGAAGCGCAATTTGAGACATTAACCGGCTCCGTTGAGGAAGCTCGAAAAACAATCAAAGTCCTATCTGATTTTACCGCCAAAACCCCTTTTAAATTTGAGCAAGTCGCGCAAGCCGGCAAACAACTTCTCGCTTTTAAAATCCAAGGTGATGAGTTAAAGCCAACGCTCCGAGCTATTGGAGATGTGGCGGCCGCGACCGGGGCCGCGTTTGGCGACCTGAATTTAATTTTTGGGCAAGTCAAAGCGGCGGGAAAACTTACCGGAGAACGCTTGCTGCAGCTTGAAGAAAGGGCCGTCCCAATTGGCCCGGCTTTGGCGAAAACCATGGGCGTCGCTGAATCCGCAATTCGAGACTTGGTGAGTAAAGGCGAAGTTGATTTCGCAACATTTCAGAAAGCTTTTAAATCTTTATCGGAAGAAGGCGGCTTAGCTTTTCAGGGCATGGAGAAGCGCTCAAAAACTCTTGAGGGGCAACTTTCAACCCTAGCGGATAATTTTGATTTATTGACGGCGGAGGTTGGGGAACAATTTCTTCCAGTTCTCAAACAGCTCACAGGCGCAATGACAAATTTTCTCGGCTTTCTCCGGGAAAATCCCGCTATGGCGGATTTTATTTCCCGTGCCCTGGTTGCCGGGACTGTCGTCGGAGGACTGGCGACAACGGTCGCATTGGCCGGGACGGTTTTTTTAAAACTTCGCGCCTCAATGATCGCGGCCACTCTCGCGACAAAAGGACTCGGCTTTGCTGTTAAGGGCTTGGTTGGCGCGACTGGACTGGGATTAATTGTCGCTTTCTTGCCCGAAATACTCGATCTTTTTCAATTCGTTTTTAGAAAGATTTCTTTTATTTTTGAGGGTTTCGTTACTTTTATCAGTCAAAATGCAAAGGGATTAGGGAACATCCTGAAAGGGATTTTTACTTTTGATGCAAAAACAATTGAAAAGGGAATTCTGCAGCTCGCGAGCGCGCTTGATGAGGGAGTCGACGCTGCAATCAAAGAATTCGAGCGCGCGGAAAAAGCCTCAAAAAAACAAGCCGAAGAGACTAAAAAAGATCAAGAAAGCGCGGCCAAATCAGTCGAGGATAGCCAAAAGAAGCAAACCGACGCTATCAAAAAAGGAGTGGACGCCCGGACGCAAAAACTTAAAGACGAAAACAGGCTACTTCAGGCTGAGCTAAGCGGACAAAGCAAGGAGCAGCTCGCGATTCTAAAAAAAAGGATCGCTATCGAGCAAAAAGAGCGCGACGCGCAGGCAATCCAAAACGCCGACCGCCGAAAACTTGCTTTAGAAAATATCAAACTCTTAAATCAACAGCTAGATAAAGCCGAAAAAGACGCGGCCGCCAAACGCGCCAAACTTGAAGCCGAAAAAGACAAAAAAGCCGAAGAGCGCAGGCAGAAAGAAAGAGAAGAGGTCGAAGAACGCGCGCAAAATCTCAAAAATCAAAACGAGATTCTAAAAGCGGGGCTCGCTGAGCGAGAAAAAGAGGAAGTTGATTTTCTTCGCCGTCGACAGGAAATTAGAAATCAAACCAGGGACGCGGAGAAGATCAAAAACGAGGAAGAGCGGAATTTATCGCTTGAAAATATCAAACTTAAAAACGAGCAGCTTCTAGCGGAAGAGTCGGAGTTTTTCGCCGCTCGCGACGAAATGCGCGCGGAACAACGAGAGATTGAAGCCGCGCTTCAAACTGAACTTGAAGAGCTTTCAACTGAAAAACGACGCGCTTTGCAACAGCAAGAAATTGATGAACTGCGCGCCAGCCTGGAAACACAAGCGTCAATTCGCTCAAAGTCTATCAAGAAGGAGCTACTAGAACGCCGAAAATCCAACAAACTCTTTGAGGACGAAGAGGAACGCTTCGGAACGGTAATTGCGACTTTCAGAAAAATCAGACGCTCTGAAGAATTTCAGAACGCGCAGACCGCCGCCGCCGCGCTTGCTCAACTTCAACAATCAGAGAATCAAAACTTAAAAGCAATCGGCAAAGCGGCCGCCTTGGTTCAGATCGGGATTAATACCCAAAAAGGAGCAATTGCGGCATATGCCGCCTTAGCGGGTATCCCGTTAATAGGGCCGGCCCTGGGAGCCGCCGCCGCCGCCGCGTTAATCGCGTTTGGAGCCGAAAGAAGTCGCCGCGTCCTGGCCGCGCAGACCGGCGGCTTTGTACCCGGTTCTGGCGCCCCTGACTCACAGGCCGCTTTTTTGACGCCCGGAGAGTTTATTGTCCCCCCTCAGACGGCAAACGAGGTCATAAACGCTGTAGCGGAACAGAGAGCAATTGAAAGAGAAACAGCAGAGACCGAAGAAGAAACGCCGGAGGGCTTTGCGAATGAAATTTTAGTCGGATTTGATGGCGATGAAGCGGCGGACGTGTTAACCGTCCGACAAAACGAACAAAACTTTTTAGGGACGTCTCAGCGCGTCGCCTTTGTGAGATAAAATGGCAATCACAGGCGGAATTAAATTTTTTGAACCAAATCTCGCGGATAGCGAGACGGGAGCCAGCGTCACGGCGTCGTCAGGGGATCCGTCCGCCGACTTTATTTTAGATCGCAATCAATATACTGTTTGGAGGTCGGTGGGATCCGATGACACCACGACGGAGACGCTTGAAATTACGCTTGCCGGCACGGAAACATTTAGTCGGTTATTTTTGATCCGGCATAATTTCAAGGAATTTAAAGTTGAATGGTGGAATGGGGCGTGGGTGGACTTTTCAAATGTCGTCGGCGTAAACGGCGCGACTTCCAGCGCGATCTCGGAAACTGATTATACCAGAAACACAGCTTATTATGAGTTTGATGAGGTCACAACCGACAGAATATTGATTTCAGCGACAAAAACCCAAGTCGCGGATGAAGAAAAGTTTTTGAACGCTTTTGTTATTACGACTGAATTGGGAACGCTTGCGGGCTTTCCGGTAATCAGAGACGCCACAAAGGACAAAAAATTAAGAAAAGCGATTTTGCTAAATGGTCGCTCATATATCGAAAAATCCCTGGAAGTTTTCAGGACGGCGATTGATTTCAAAAATTACCCGCCGACCTACCCGGACGACCTGAATTTAATTTTTGATCTCTTTGACAGAGATGATAAATTTTTTGTTTGGCTTTGCGGTGGAAGGAGTGAAGATGTCTATTTCAAATATCAGCTCCGAGGATTTCGCCTTGAGGATTTAATTTTGGTTCAAACCGTGAATGTCTTTAAAGATAAATATCGAAAGAATTACTATAACGGCGTGGTGGACGTAAAACTTAATCTTGAAGAGGCGGGATAATGAGAGTTGAACAGGTTTTTATAACTCCGCTTGTCTCAAATGACACCTACGGCGACGAAATAGAGGTTTCCAAATATGTGCGCATAGACGGAATATCTAAAATTAAGCGCTCGATTGATTCAACTGATTATTCACTCGGTGTTTATCGGTTCAGCGATCTAAAACTAAAATGCGAAAATTCGCGCGGAACTTTTAACGAGGACGATTCGCGCTCTATTTTCCCCTTTACGCGGGACAAAGCAAAAGTTCGCGTGGTTGCCCTGATGATAAACCCGGACACTTTCGCGACTGAAACAAAAGTTCAATTTGAGGGAATAATCAATGACGAGGCGACTAGGCAGAACATTACGGACGACACAGTAAAATTGACGGCTCTGTCGAAAGATTCTGTTTTCCGTACAACTCAAGTCCCGGCCGGGATTATTTCGGCTGGGACAACTGCCAAAAACGCTCTATTTTTAATTCTTTCTCAGGCGTCAATCACAAATCTTTTAACGGTCGATATCAATAATATTGATCCGGTTTTGGATTTTGAAATTGACACGCCTTCCGAGCTGGACAATTTAGAGGTGAGGGAGGCTCTTGATTTATTGCTCGCGGCGTCAAGTTCTGTTTTGCTACTGGAAAGCGACACTATTTTTATTCACGGACGCGAAAAACCAGACGAAGACGAAGCCGACGCGCTGCAGCTTCGCGGCCGGGGCGAGCTTTCCAACAATGCTAATATTATCAGTATTACGGCTTATAACACAGGCAAACAGAGACAGTTTAACAGCGTCAGGCTCAATGATGGCGCGGTGGTTATCGAAGATTCAGCGTCAGTTTTTGAGTATGGACTCAAGCAAATAGAGTTTGACTTTCCTTTTGCGAATGACCTCGACACGCTTCGCGATATTGGTCAGGAAATAGCCGACGAATTCAGATATCCTAAAGTAGAGCTAAAAGCGCGTGTTCCAACAGAGGTTTCAGAGGATTCTGACTTGCTTGATTTGGTTAGAGTCGACGCCCCGCTTTTAAAAAAACCGATTCCAGGCGACTTTTTTCCGGTCTACGGCGCGGCGATTTACGGTGATTCGGAGACGCCTTACCCGTTGACGCTTGGTAGCGTGGGCATATCAAACAAAACAAAATTCAAAATTATCGAAATCGAGGACGACGCGCGGAGTTTTCAGACAATTTTAAAATTAAGACAATTTGGGAAATTTACAAATGATGGCGTTTTTGAATTTGCAATCCCGGCAATTTACGGAACGGCCGTTTATGGCGATTCCGGTTATGGAGTAACTTAAATGGGAACAGGAACATTAACTGACTATACCAACGGACAAATAGTCGAAGCGGCGCATCCGAACGCTATTCATGCGGCCCTGAAAGGCGATTTTGTTGGCCGGGATTCCTCCGGAGCGGCGACGCCTGGACAAAATCTAGGAACCGCAACAATTCCTTGGGGGACGGCGCGTCTTACCGATTTGATTCTGGATGGCTCGCCGGTCGAGCCCGGACTTATTACGGCCCAGCCAAACCGAGTAATTTCGGGCGCGATTCGAGCAACTTCGGATTTTCCAGATTATTTGCGGCCCTCCGGAGCAGCGGCCAGTTTTACCGTGCTGGGAGCGACGACAAATCTTTTAATTGACGTAAACGGCAGTACGGCGACAATATCAACCGATATTGTGAAAAGCGGATTAACGCTTGCGCCTGCTACAAATAACACTTGTCAAATTAATGACGCGGCGTTGACAGGGCAAGACACCACTCGATTTTTGGGCGAAAATGGGACGGAGATTGTGGTCGACAATATGCTGTCTGAGCTTACGAGCCGAATCGGGCAATTTGTCGCGCTTCTCAATCAAGCGACAAACGAAGTTTTTTATTGCCGGATAGAATCGGCGACAAGCCTCCGCGATGTGCGTCGCGGATTTTGTTTTGACAGTTCAGGCAATCCCGTTGAAGCGGACGTTTTAAATAACAATGACACGCTTCAATTGCTGTCGCTCGGTTTCATTTTTGCGGAAGATGATGGAACAACGATTGATATTACTTACAGGAATCCGATTATCAGTGGCAATCAGCCGACGGGCCCGCAAACCGGCGATTACTGGTACGATTTAGCCGTTAAGGTCTGGAAGCGTTATAGCGGCTCATCATTTGATCAAATCAACCGGACTTTTATCGGAATAGCCGCCCTTGATACCTCAGTTTGTAGCTGGACGCGGCCCGAATATTTCAGCAAAAGCTATTCCGCAGATAACACACTGGAAGTGCGACTCGATACTGTCGATGCGCTGGAAAGCGTGACGCCTGATTTTTTGGTTTCCGTGGACGGCGATCAAAAGCGATTTGACTTTGGATTTTTGCGGTGGGACGCTTCAACGGATTTTGAATCCGGTGTTGTTCGGACTGCAGATCGCGATTACTGGCTCTATTTAACCGAAGACGGAAAGCCGATTATTTCGGACAAAAAACCTTACGACCTTCAGGGATTTTTGCGCGGATGGTACCATCCCTATGAATCCTGGCGCGCCTTGGCTCAGATTTACAACAATAGCTCGAATGAGTTTGAGCTTGTCCATGAATCCGACGCGATTCTCAATCTATTGTGGCGGCAAAACTTCGATAAAAGCCGCGTTATTCTTTCAAATAATGCGACAGTCGCCGACCTTGATTTTAGCGCGGGATTTTTTACCTTTGACGACGGAACCGGAGAGGCTTTTAGCCCCGCTTACACAAAAAGCTTACAGATAGTAGGCTCATGGCAGCCCGGAAACGGAGGAAATGGACTTGATATTGGCATTGTGGCAATAAATACTTGGTATAATTGCTATGCAATACATAATCCAGATATCAATGATTATGACGTCGCGACACGTGAATTTATAATTGGGCGTTCAGATTATTTATTTACAACGACTTTTGGCTCACCTGCATTGCCGGCCGGGTACACTAAAAAACGCTATATCGGATCAATTCGGACGGGGACGGCGGATATTTTGGATTTCCTACAAAATGATAAAACATTTACATGGGATTTAAAAATTCAGGATGTTAATATAGCGTATGGAACGGCCCCTATCGGAGCGCGGACTCTTTATCCACTATTTACGCCGCTTGGCCTTTCCTGCGAAGCGATTTTTTCAGCGGCAATGTTTATGCAGTCTGGCGTAACAGGAAATACGGCGATCGTATTTACAAATCCCAGCCAAAGCGATCAGGCTCCGACTTTTAATAATGTATATTCCTTAACAATGGGACAACAAGCCGGCGGAGCTATCCAAGAGGAAGTTTCCGCACAGTTTAGAAATTTCACAGACACTTTATCGCAAATCGGCATAAGATCAACTACTCCTAATTGCGCGATTACAGTTTCAACGGCTGGCTGGGTTGATCACGGATTGGAGAATTTATAATGATTCAATATATTTTCAATACTGAGACTGAAAAAATTTTGTATAATGAAGCTGGCAATTGGGGTCCCATTTATGTGGAAAGCGGCGGCGAATGGGGAAGCGATCCTGTTTTTCGATCTCCTTGGCGCGCAGCGACACAGGTCGAAATAGACGCGGAATTGCTCACGGAAGCCAAAGATGCAAAACTCGGCGAACTCGCTAATGATTTCACGGCTTATGAGTGCGGCGGCTATGACTATGGTGGTAATATTTATTGTCTCAAACAGGTGGGCATTGACAATATTGTTACAGTAGTTGATGGCCTCGACGCTGCCGACCCGAACGCTTACACTTTTCGGGATATAGATAGCGTGCCTCATGATTTTGAAACCCAAGAGGGTTGGAACGCTTTTAAACAGGCCATGCAGACAGAGCGCAACCGAATCATGGTTTATTATATTGCGAAAAAAGTCGAAATCAACGCTTGCTCAACAGTTGCTGAGGTTGAGGCGGTTGTGATTGACTTTTCGCCGACATAACCAAATTAAAAGGATTTATGAAAAAAATAATATTTTTTCTTGCAACTTTATGCTTACTCGGCATTCTTTCTTCATGTAACAAGCTTTCCGCGAGCGATGAGGAACTTGAATTTATCACAGTCTCGGAGGAGCAAATAGAAAAAGAGGATTTTTGTCGGGCTTACGGGGGGCCGAGTTACGATCAAAATTTTATTGGATATTCTAAAATTTCGAGCACTCTCAGACTGTCGCATACTATTCCGATTTATTTCCATGATGATTTTGAGCCGGTGAATGTGAATAAAAGCGGAGAAATTGCCGACAAAGCAGAAGTAATATATTTATCTAATATAGACAGGTATTTTGTTTTGTATGCGGGCCGGGATGATGACGCATTTTTAATTCAGGCTACGAAGGGCAAGATTTTTATCGATTCCTCCGTGGTCAATGGCCAGCTTTTTTATTATCCTCCTAAGCCAAGTTTGGGAATTATCGGAGGCGGGGAGCATCAAGGTATTTATGTCGAAGTTTTTCCAAATTATAGCCCGATAACCGGCCTAACCTCAAAAACGTTTCCGACTCCCCTGAGTTGCGAGGGCCGTTATTTTTACTTTGCTTTGCCGGTCTTCACCTCATGAAAGAAAAAATAGACTCCGCAAGCCTAGCGCGCCTGCAGGCAAAGGTTAATATTTTACTAGTTTTACTGAGCGCGCTCGGAGCATTTGCTTTGATTGTTCTTGTTATGATCAACACGCAAACTGGCCTTGTCGGAAAAGTAGAAGCCAATTGCGCGATCCATGAAAAAATTATTCAGAGCAACAGCGCGGCTGTTAGATCGATTCATTCACAGATTAGTCTAATCCAGAAAAACACGGCGGTTTTGGCTACAAATAGCGCGCATATGAAAGAGGACATTAAGGAAATTAAGGAAAAACTGAAATGAATTTAACCGACTATCTTGAAAGCGAAGTACAAAAAGTGCAGGCCGCCGGTCTAGAATATTTTTTCACGACCGGCGAAGAAAAAGCGAAAAAATATTTTGCGGCGGCGAACGCTTGCGGAGCGACTCTGAGAGGAGTCAAAAAAGACGGCGGAATGATCGAGCTTTTTTCGGAGCCAGGGAGGGATATGGAGGATTTCTGGAAAGAAGCCGGAGAATATCAATAAATTCTAATGCCTAGACATGTCTTTTGAGAAAACACGCTCAGAGGCCGTTAAATAGCGTTTATGGCTATATTTTATAAATAACTGAAATCATTACATTATGGAGCAAGGTTTTCACGATATTTTGACCGGATTGCTTAATCAGGCCGGAATTGAGGCCGGACACATGTTTTATCCTATCTTGATCGGTCTCGCGACTGGATTGTGGGAGTGGTTCAAAGGGCGGCGAGACAATAAACAGCTCGCGGAAATCATGAATAAATCAGCGCTCAAAAATGAAACATTCCGCGAGCTGGCCGCCCAGGAAGGAAGCAAGCGGCTGGCTAAGATTCTGGCGAAGCTTCTGAAATAAAGACTAGCTGTTGACTTTTACGTCTTTAAATTTCATAGCTTAAACTCTCTGGCTTGATTAGTTTTTGCTCCAGAAGAGCAATTAAAGAATTTGTCATGGCGCATACAATGTTTTTGTCTTCACCGTAGCCGAATAAGTTATGCATAGATGGCCATTCATGCGGATAATCTCCCTCGCTGACATACCCGGAGAGCCATAAATTATCTTTTTTATGGAGTTGATATTTACCGAAGAAAATTTTATCGGGCAACAAAACTCCAACTTCATCCCCCGTGTAGGCGGGATAAAAATCAGAACCCCAAGGCATTGAGGGATTTTTGCAATAGTGATCCATCAGCACAATGCCCCAGGTTCCATATTCATCTATTTTACTCCACGCCCAATATCCATCTATTTTACTCCACACCCACAAACTTTTCGGCGCGTGTTCCCCTAATAATCCGACCAGCTTTTTAGCCTGCTCTAACGCGCAGACCTGTTTTTCAATGCTTAGTGCTTTAACCATTTTGTCTTTTTCTCCATCGCTTTCCTGTCAAAATAAGAATTTCATATGATTGCTGCGCCAGCCATAAGCATAAAATTGCACAAATCAAGGGCATAAAATTTGAATCCTGCCGCCAGCGTTCAATAAAAAATATTGCTGCTGAAACCCAGAGCATTAACGAACAATAGCATAAAAATATTATTCCCATAAAACGCCGCGCTAACTTTTTATATTTTTATCCATGTTTGATTTTGTCTTTTTAAGAGCGCTTGTGCCTTGTCTATGAATTCTTGATCCGCCTCCATCTCTGCAGGCTCATAATATTTGTCAAGCTCCCAGCTCATTAATACATGCTCGCGGCTTCGGTTGTGTTCATCCACTAAATAAACAAGCTCCTTATATGTTTTAGTGACATGATCTTTGAACGGCAAATACGGGAGAGAGTGGAGTAACACTGTTACTCGCGTTCCTATTTCAATTTGTTTGCCCATGCCCCTTCTCCTGATTATCCACCCAGTCTAAAATAAACGCCGCGCATATCATAACATGAGCGCATTCAGATTTAAGCGCGGCGGCGTTTTCGGCGGTTGGTTCCTGCTCATAATCGTTCAGGGCTTGACCGACCTCGTTAAACTCCTCCGCCAGCCATTCATGCAGTGTGCCGGAGTCCTCCGTTAACCAGTTGTCGCCCTTATGTTGCTTCTTTTTCAGCTCTCTAAGCATTGCGCTTTTTGCTCTTTCAGCTAGTCTTGCTCTGATAATTGTTGTCATTTACCACTCCCTTGACAAGAACATGCCTTTCCCAGAGTTTAGAAAATCATGCACATTTTTTTGATAATCCTCCTCGCCTGATTCTCGGCCCGGCAGCGGATTCTGGTTTAAATTTGTAATCATTCCGCCATTTTTGAGATAAACTGCCGTCGCTGCTTCAATCTCTTCGCCGCTAATGCGGATAATTTTTTTTTGCCATTTCCGGCGGAATGGGATTGGACCTTTTTTTGTCATTTTATTCCCCCGGTGACATTTCGATAATTTTTAAAATAAACTCTTTCCACTCTTTCCACCATTCAAGGGCTTTAACATCCATTTTGTCTATCACTGTATCGGAGAAATTTTTCCATTTTTCAATTTCATGAGCTTCGCAGCCTATTTGCAATATCGTTTTTGTATAACAAATATCATAATCTTCTATTTGCAAAGATTTGATCTCTCTTTTGTTTCCAACGGCTCCCCAAAGATCGGCTTCCCATAAGTTGGCTTCCCGAAGATCGGCGTCCCGAAAGTTGGTTTCTCGAAGGTTGGCTTCCCGAAGATCGGCTCCCCATAAGTTGGCTTCCCGAAGATCGGCGTCCCGAAAGTTGGTTTCTCGAAGGTTGGCTTCCCGAAGATCGGCTCCCCATAAGTT